>Ga0208766_1000230_pt1 | contig 30379 bp, 34 predicted proteins | sample ETN01SmetaG_3_FD_185792 | JGI IMG/M metagenome (GOLD analysis project Ga0208766, IMG submission 185792) | Marine microbial and viral communities from oxygen minimum zone, Eastern Pacific Ocean - ETNP2014F12-01SV263 (SPAdes) (version 2) | ecosystem: Environmental > Aquatic > Marine > Oceanic ... | reverse complement strand
ACTTTTAAAAAAAGAGCTGTTAAGAATACTTCACCCAACTGCAGAAGTAACTGTCAAAATTAATCAACAAACAATTAATGATGAATTATCAACCACTATTTATAATTTTTTTATTTTTTACATTGTGTCGTACATAATTTTATCTCTCACTCTTATGTTTTCGGGTTTGGATATAACAACATCTTTAACAGCGGTTGCCTCGTGCATAAATAATTTAGGCCCTGCATCTGGGATAGCTGCTGAAAACTATGCTCCACTAAATACTTTTGCAAAATATATACTATCCTTTGCTATGATCTTAGGAAGACTTGAAATTTATACATTATTAATTATTTTTACTCCTTATTTTTGGAAATTCTAATTTACTATGTTGAAAAAACATAAACCTTTTCTTTCAAAGCACAACCCACTTAATATAAAAGAATATGAATGTGAGCAATTTTCGTATAAGTTTTTTTTACCAAATTATTGGCTAACATGGTTAGGGATATTATTGTCTCTTATATTAAATTATTTACCACACATCATCAGAATTCAATTGGGAACACTGATAGGAATAGTAATATACATTACTAATAAAAAAAGAAGAAATATTGCTAAAACAAACATTTCTTTATGTTTTAAATCAATGTCTGGCAAAGATGTTGACAATTTGGTACGAAAATATTTTAAAAATTTAGGAAGAACCTTTGTTGATATACCTATTTTATGGTGGAGAAGTGATAAGGTTTTAAAATCTGTATGCAAAGTCAAAAATGTTAATTATATTAAAAACGAATTATCTAAAGGAAAAGGAGTTATTCTCTTAACTCCCCATTCAACATCTATAGATTTCGGTGGCAGATCTATATCTGAGTTCCCAATTATTAGCATGTATAAACCATTTAGAAATGAATTAATTAATTGGTTTATTGGAAAATCTAGAAGCAAATCAACTGATAATGTTGTTGTTTATCCTAGAACTGATTTTCCATTTAAAAGTATCATTAAAGCCCTGAAAAAACCTAACATATTTTACTATATTGGCGATGAAGACTTAGGGTTAGATAATTCTGTGTTTGCTAAATTTTTTGATGAAGAAAAATCAACTTTAATTGCTATTAGAAAAATAGTTGAGCTTACAAATTGTTCTGTTTTGCCATGTATAAATTATTTTTGTAATGAGACTAAAGAATATATTACTGAAATAAGTCATCCTCTAACAAATTTTCCTACTAATGATGCTAATAGCGATGCAATTATTATAAATAAGTGTTTTGAACAAATGATAAATAAAAACTTAGCTGAGTATATGTGGAGTCTAAGAATATTTCAAACTAGAAAAAAAGGCACATCATATCCGTACAATAATAGATTATGAAAATATATCCAGAAATTAAACCCTATGAAAGCTTCATGATGAAGGTTGATAATATACACAATGTATATGTAGAAGTATCTGGTAATCCAAAAGGTATACCAGTTTTATTTTTACATGGAGGCCCAGGAGCTGGGACTAGTCCTTTATATAGGAGATATTTTAACCCATCAATTTACAAAATTATTATTTTTGATCAACGTGGATCTGGTAAATCTACACCATATGGATGTATAGAAAACAATACTTCAAAAGATTTAGTGCAGGATATAAAAAAAATCTTAGATCAATTACGCATTCCTAAAATCATAATTTATGGTGGTTCTTGGGGATCAACTTTGGCATTATTATTTTCAGAATCCTATCCTAATTTAGTTCATTCTTTAGTTTTAAGAGGTATATTTTTGTGTCGTAAAGATGATATTCAGTGGTTTTATCAAAAAGGAGCCGACTCTATTTTTCCTGAATATTGGAAAGATTTTATTGAAGGAGTTTCAGATAGCGAACAAAATAATATATTAGAAACATTTCATAAAAAGATTCACTCTGGTGATGACAAGGTCTCTCTTGAATTTTGCCATAAATGGGCTTTGTGGGAAGGTAGGTGTTCATCTTTATTGCCAACACAGAATGTTGTAAAACAATTTGCTGATTGTGCTATTTCTTTATCTAAGATTGAAACCCATTATTTTTTTAACGATTGCTTTATACAAGATAATCAAATATTAAAAAATATAGATAAAATACAAAATATCAAATCTTATATAGTGCATGGGAGATATGATATTGTTTGTCCCTCTAAACAGGCTTTTGATTTATATGAGGAGCACAAAAAATCTGAAATCTATATTATAAATGATGCTGGACACTCATTATTAGAACCTGGAATTACAAATAAAATTCTTGAAATATTTAATTCACCTAATGAACTTTTATCATAAAATATTTATAATTATTGCATCTTTAATATCAGCATCAATAGTTAATTTCTTATTATTCTTCCCTTTATTATCTTTTGAGGTAAGTCTGCCAGATTATAATAGGGAACAAAATATAAATGAACAAATAACGAGATATATTTTTGACGCAGAGGTTATTAAACTTAAATCAAACATAGAAACAGAATTTAATTTAGTAACAAATATAAATAATTCATCACAAGACTCGATATTATTTCTTCATGGCCGTGGCTTACACCCAACAGAACCTCTTGTGATAGAGCCACTCAGGCAGGAATTATTTTTAGCTTTTAATACTTTTTCATTACAATTACCAGTTTTAAAAAAAGGTAAGACTTTTTATGATTATAAAAATATTTTTAACTACTCAAATGAAAGAATAAATTCTGCGGTTAAATACATTTTAAGAAGTAATGGAAGAATTATTATTATTGCACATAGTTGTGGCACACACATGTTATCTTCATTTATTAGAAAATATAACCCTGACTCTCTTAAGGCAATAATATTAATCAGCGCAGGCGCAGTAGATAAGAATCAAGTTGCAGATAAATATTTAGACTATAGTCTATTAAATATACCTATATTAAATATATATTCCGAATATGATCATAAGTCAGTGATGGAACATGCTAATTATTTTACAAAAAACCTTGGTGTTAAATTTAAAAATATAATGATACCTGCAGTTGATCATTATTATAGAGACAACCCTGATTTACTTGTTCGAGAAGTAAATAAATGGCTTAAATCCTTATAATATGTTATAGATATCATATGAAAAATCGTATAGCTAAAGTCGAAAGAAATACTAAAGAAACGCAAATAACTGCAGAGATAAATTTAGACGGCAATGGCAAATCATCACTAAAAGCAGACTTACCTTTTCTAGAACATATGTTGGAACAAGTTGCAAAACATGGAATGTTTGATCTTGATATTAACGCCAATGGAGATTTACACATTGATGCCCATCATACTGTTGAAGATGTAGGTATTGTTTTAGGACAAGTAATAGAGAAAGCTTTAGGAGATAAGCTGGGTATCAATAGATTTGGTTCATCGTATGTTCCTCTAGATGAGTCATTGTCTAGAGTAGTTTTAGATTTTTCTGGCAGACCTGGCTTAGAATATAATGTTACATATCCAAGATCAAAAGTTGGTAGTTTTGATGTTGATTTAATACAAGAATTTTTTCAAGGATTTGTAAATCATGCTAAAGCAACCATTCATATAGATAATATAAGAGGAGGTAATTCGCATCATATCGCCGAAACAATATTTAAGGCATTTGGGAAGGCGTTGAAAGCCTCGGTTAGCATAGACCCTAGAAATACAAATAGGATTCCATCAACTAAAGAAAAAATCTAATGACAGAAATTGCGGTTATTAACTATGGCATGGGGAATGTACATAGTGTGTCAAAAGCTTTGGCAAAAGTAAGTGAAAAGAATACCAAAATAATAATTACAAATTCCATTGATGAAATTAGAAATTGTTCTCATATAGTTTTTCCAGGGCAAGGTGCAGCCTCAGAATGTATGAAAAATATTAATAAATATTTAGATATAGAAGAATTTAAAAAAGTTATCTATGAAAAACCTTTTTTAGGCATATGCATGGGTTTACAGGTGTTAATGAATTCTAGTGATGAAAACAATGTAACTAGTTGTCTTGATATATTTAATGGAGAGGTAAAAAGTATAAAAGATAACTTAAAAAATAAACTAAAAATTCCACATATGGGATGGAGTCAAGTAGAGCAGTGTCATAATCATCCAATTTGGAAAAAAATAAAAAATAAGTCTTATTTTTATTTTGTGCATAGTTTTTTTGTTGAACCTGTAAACAAGGAAGAAATTTTATCAAAAACATTTTATGGATTTGATTTTACATCAGGATTATCAAAAGAAAATATTATAGCTGTTCAGTTTCACCCTGAAAAGAGTTCAAAAGACGGGCTGCAATTTTTGCAAAATTTTATTAATTGGGAAATATAATATGAAGATATTTCCAGCAATTGATCTTAAAGATGGTAAATGTGTAAGATTAGCTAAAGGAGAATACGATAAAGTCACAACTTATTCGGATGACCCTATTATGATAGCTGAAGAATGGGTTAGTCAGGGTTCATTGTATTTACATATCATAGATTTAGATGGAGCTAGAGATGGAACTATGATTAATTTTAATAAAATATCAGAAATTAGAAATAAATTCCCTGATATTTATATACAGGTTGGAGGTGGAATTAGGTCAATAGAGTCAATTAATAAATATCTGAATATAGGTATTAATAAAGTTATAATTGGTACCAAAATTCTTTCAAATCCAGATTTTTTATTTGATTTAAACAACGAAATAAAGAGCAAAATTATCGTTGATCTAGCAATTAAAAATAATAAATTAACTACTGACGGATGGCATAATGCAGCTTCACATAAAATAAAAGATTTTGTACGAATTTTAGAAAAACATAAAATAACCGAGATAGTTTTAACAGACGTTAATAAAGATGGCATGCTGGATGGAATTAATATTGATATGATTGAAGATATTATTTCATTTACAAAAATACCATTAATTGCATCAGGTGGTGTTTCATGTACACAAGATATTGTAAAGTTGATAACAATAAAAGATAAGGGGCTTTCTGGCGTAATTATTGGGAAAGCACTTTATGAAAATAAAATTAAAATTAGCGATATTTTATCACTGGAAGGTTTATAGGAATGTCTTTAACAAAACGTATAATACCTTGTTTAGATATAGATGATGGAAGAGTTGTTAAAGGAACAAATTTTGTCAATATTGTTGATGCGGGAGACCCTGTAGAGGTTGCTCAGAGATATGATGTTGAAGGAGCAGATGAAATAGCATTTCTGGATATAACTGCTACGCATCAGAATAGAAAAACAATAATTAATACGGTAGAAAAAGTTGCAGGAGAAGTTTTTATTCCTCTTACAGTGGGAGGAGGTGTATCTAATTATACGGATGTTCTTAACCTATTGAATGCTGGGGCTGATAAAGTAGCTATAAATAGTGCTGCGGTAGATAATCCAGATTTAATTAATAATGTCACAGATAAAATTGGAAGACAGTGCATTGTTGCAGCAATGGATGTTAAAAAAGAAAAAGAAAATAGATGGGTTGTTTATACACATGGCGGGCGAAAGAAAACATCTTTAGATGCATTAACATGGGCCATGGAATTAGATAAAAGAGGAGCGGGTGAAATTTTGCTTACCAGTATGGATAGAGATGGTACGAAAAAAGGGTTTGACACAAATCTATTAAAAACGATATCAAACCATGTAGATATACCAGTTATTGCATCTGGTGGAGCTGGAGAATTAAAACATTTAAAAGACGCCATAGTTCTTGGTAACGCCGACGCAGTTTTAGCTGCTAGCATTTTCCATTATTCTATTTTTTCTATAAAAGAGGTCAAAGATTATTTTAAAGATAATGGAGTTATGGTGCGTAGTTAATCATTTGTGATAATCTATGGTTATGAGTAATAAAAATCTTGAAGATATATTGATAGAATTGGATAAAATTTTAAGGGAAAGAAGAGATAAAATGCCCAATAATTCGTATGTAACTTCTTTATACAAAAAGGGAAACAATCATATCAATGAGAAAATTATTGAAGAGGCTAATGAGTATATAGAAGCTGTAGATAAAAAAAACAAAAAGGGCATTATACATGAGGCAGCCGATTTATGGTTTCATAATTTAGTATCATTATCTTTGAATGATATAAGCTCGAATGATATTCTAGAAGAACTTAGAAATCGTTTTGGTCTATCAGGACTTGAGGAAAAGAAATTAAGAAAAAAATGAGGTAGATGTATGTTAAGTGGAATATCACCATGGTCAATACTTTTAATTTTAATAATTGTAGTTGTATTATTTGGAACAAAAAAACTTAGAAATGTTGGAGCAGACCTAGGTTCTGCTATAAAAAGTTTTAAAAAATCATCTCGTGAAGATAAGTCAGAAGACAAAGTTGTATCTGATAAAACATCTTCAAAAGATGACAAATAAAACTGTATGTTTGATATAGGATTTTGGGAATTATTTTTAATATTTATGCTTCTGCTTTTTGTAGTAGGGCCAGACAAGCTTCCTGTGGTAGCAGGTTTTTTAGGAAGATGGTTTGGTAAAATACAAAGATATTTTTTTGAATTAAAAGATTCTATTCAGAAAGAAACCGTAGAACCTTCTAATGAAATTAACAAACTTGTAGATGATCAAAAATCCCATATGGATAGATTACAAGAAGAAATTACAAAAGCTAAAGAGGACGATCAGCCAAAATGACATCTAAAGATGATTCAGAGAATTCATTTAAATCTATAGTTCCTCATTTCAAAGAGTTAAAGACTAGATTATCAAAATCTCTTTTATTTGTTTTCGTTATTTTTATTTTCCTTTTTCCTTTTTCTGATACTATCTATACTCAGTTAGCAGCTCCTTTAATATCAAAATTGCCAGAAGGAAGTAATATGATTGCAATTGATGTTGCATCACCATTTTTTATTCCTTTTAAATTAGTAATGATACTTTCTATATTTATTTCTATACCTTACCTTCTTTATCATCTATGGATGTTCACTGCACCAGGATTATATGAAAAAGAGAAAAAATTAGTATTACCAATTTTGGTTTCAAGTAGTATTTTATTTTACTTAGGTGCCGCTTTTGCATATTTTGTCGTGTTTCCTTTAATATTTTCATTTTTTATAAGTATTGCTCCAGAAGGTATATCTGTAATGACAGATATTAGTAGATACCTTGATTTTGTAATAACATTATTTTTTGCATTTGGTTTTGCTTTTGAGGTACCAGTGGTAACTATTATATTAGTTATGACAAATATAAGCACCACTAAAAGTCTTTCAGAAAAAAGACCTTATGTTATAGTTGGGGCTTTCATTGTTGGAATGCTTTTAACGCCTCCAGATGTAATTTCACAAACCCTGTTGGCAATACCAATATGGATTTTATATGAAATTGGAATATTTTTCTCAAAAATAATTTCTCGCAATAAAATGGAGAATAACGAATCAATTGTGGATGATATCAATTCAGATAATGGAGGAAAGGGAAATAAATCATGAGTAGGAATATATGGTTTGTGAGACATGCTCAATCAGAATATAATCAAAAAAAATTATTTACAGGATGGCATGACCCACAATTAACTGAGCATGGAATTAATAAAGCGATAGAACTTAAACAAGATTTAAACGGCATAAATTTTGATGCTGTATATTCTTCCCCTCTAAAACGAGCTTTACAAACGGCCAATATTTTAATAACAAATCAAGAAATAATTATAGACGAAAGACTTAAAGAAAGAAGTTATGGTGATTGGTCATCTAAACATAAAGATGAGATAAAAGAAGAAATAGGTGAAAGCAATTATCATGCAGCAAGAAGAGGTTGGGAAACTAGCCCCCCTAATGGAGAAAGCTTAAGAGATGTAAGTATTAGAGTCCAATCTTTCTTAGATGAATTACCAAAATCTGGAAATATACTAGTTATATCTCATGGAAATACAATACGCGCTATATCTGTACTTATTGGAATTAATAATAAAACTAATGTTGATTCTTTTGAAATAAAAGTAGGTACAATTTTAAAAACTTAATTAAGTTTTGTTTAATAGAACATAAATCGGCGTACCTTGCGGCAATATTCCTCATAAGCCGCGCCGTGTAATTCTTGTAAATGTGGCTCCTCTTCATATCTAACAAGTACTTCTATTGCAATATAAATTAATATAACGAACAATAATGTAAAATAATGAGGTAACAGAACAATTATTCCATCAAAAAATATTAAACCACCCAAATAAATTGGGTTTCTACAATATTTAAATAAACCATGAGTGACTAATTCAGTACCATCACTTTTAGAACCAATATATCTCCATGATGTACCCATTTGATATTGTGCTGTTACAGCAAAAGATATTCCTAACAATACAAAACTCCAGCCAATAATTATTCCAGTTAAACCAAAATTAAATAAAGGGTGAAATTCCCCTATAAATTCAAGAATTGCAAGAGAGACTATCCCCCACCATCCAATTGTTACTAGAATAGAATAAACAGAAAACGAACGAGAGGAAAAGGAGTCTAATGTTAATTTAACACCTGATGTACCTGTCAATTTATAATGAAAGATAGTTCTTCCAATTAAAACAAATAAAATAAACAGAATAATTGCAGTTAATGTCATTACATATAAATATTAACAAATTAAAACATCAATAAGTATAAGTCTTTGGATAAAGGCATAATGTAATCACTATGCCTTTATTGTGTTGTACAGGAGAAAGGGGAGTACAACGAATTAACTATTTTCTGGATAAACCGAAGGAGCGCTTTCCAATGATTTACTAAATTCAGGATATGCTTCTAGCCCGCACTCAGATATATCAACACCTTCTTCTTCCTCTTCTTCTGATACTCTTAAACCAAATATTGTTTTGATTATGATCCATAAAATCATGCTAACAATAAATGTCCATAAGAAGATTATGATTGTTCCATAAACTTGAGCACCCAATGAACCACTAGTTAGTGCTACTGCTAATAGACCCCAAATACCACATGTTCCATGGGCTGAAATTGCCCCAACAGGATCATCTATTCGCATTTTGTCTAGAGTGATAATAGAGAAAACAACAATTATTCCCCCTATAAACCCTATAATTAATGCTAAACCAGGTGTTGGTGCCAGTGGTTCTGCTGTAATTGAAACTAAACCTCCGATAGCACCATTAAGAGCCATAGTTAAATCTGACTTACCAAACATAACTTTAGATATTATAAGAGCCCCCATAACACCACCTGCTGCTGCTAAGTTAGTATTAACAAATATCATTGAAACAGCATTTGCTTCAGAGACATTTGAGATAATTAATTCAGATCCTCCATTAAATCCAAACCACCCTAACCAAAGGATAAATGTACCTAATGTAGCTAATGGTAAATTAGCACCTGGCATGGCTTGTACTTTTCCATCTTTATATTTACCACTCCTTGATCCAAGAACTATTACGCCTGCTAATGCAGCTGCAGCACCACATAAGTGCACTACTCCTGATCCTGCAAAATCTGAAAAACCAGCTTCGTCTAGGAAGCCGCCTCCCCATTTCCAATAACCTTGAACTGGGTATATTACGCTTGTCATAAATACACAGAATAATAAAAAAGGCCAAAGTTTCATTCTTTCAGCTACTGCACCAGATATAATTGAGCAGGCTGTTGCAACAAATACTACTTGGAAAAAATGATCAGAAATACTTGAATAGTATATATCACCACCACTCTTTACCACATCCTCTACAGAATTATCACCACCTAAAAAGAATGATAAATCTGGAATAATACCTGTTCCTCCAGATGGATACATTAAGTTATAGCCAACAATCATATACATAATGCATGCTATAGAATATAAGGCTATATTTTTAGTTAGTATTTCGGCAGTATTCTTTGCTCTAACAAGACCAGATTCAAGCATTGTAAAGCCAGCTGCCATCCACATCACGAACGCACCCATTACTAAAAAGTATAAAGTATCAAGCGCATACGCTAGTTCAATGATTTGTGTTTCCATTATTTAATCTCCATTAATAGTTACTGATAATATAAATGCACAAATCATGCCAAACATAGTAGGAAGGTTGTTTATTTTGTAAATAAAGTTGTATTTAAAATACATCTAATATATATATAAGTTATATAATAAATATAACAATTAGGGGAATTAATATGACATCTATATATGAAAGAATAGGCGGTGAACCCGCAATGAATGCTGCGGTTGATTTATTTTATCGCAAAGTTCTATCAGATGATCGAGTAAATGGCTTTTTTGATGGAGTAGATATGGAAAATCAGGCTGCTAAACAAAAAGCTTTTTTAACTATGGCTACTGGTGGACCAAATAACTACACTGGGAAAGAACTGCGCGAAGGACACAAAAATCTAAAAGACAAAAAAGGCAATGGGATAAATGACGAGCATGTAAATATAATTATTCAACATGCCGGAGCAGCTCTACAAGAATTAGGTGTAGGTGAAGGAGAAATAGGAGAAATTGCCGCACTATTAGAAACCACACGAAGTGATATAACAAATAGTTAAATAGATACTCTAAAAATAAAAATATGAGCCAGTTATCGTTTAGGGGTAACAAATATATTGTTAAAAAAGGTGATACCGTGCTTGATACGTTGCTTGCTCATGGGCACAACATCCCCTGTAGTTGCAAAGCTGGTATGTGCCACGCGTGCAAAATGAAAATAGTACAAGGAAATGTGCCTCAAATTGCACAGAGTGGGTTGAAAGATACACAAATAGAAGAAGGCTACTTTTTATCTTGCCAATGCAAACCCCAAGAAGATTTGTGTATATGCTTACCTATTGAAATAGACAAAAAATATTCAGCACAAGTAATTTCTTTAAATAAATTATCTGATGATATTATTCAATTAATAGTAAAACTTAAGCAACCAATGCATTTCCATGCTGGACAATTTATAAATTTATGGAAAGACAATCATTTGCATCGTAGTTATTCAATTGCTAATTTGCCAGGTCAAGAAAATCTAATAGAAATGCATATTCGCCATATGCCAAAAGGAGAATTAAGTAGTTGGGTATTTTTTAAATTAAAAGAAGGCGATATTGTTGATATCCAAGGACCGCTCGGGGATTGTTTTTACCATCTAAATAAGGAAAGTAAAATAAAACCAATGCTGCTTGCAGGAACTGGCACGGGACTAGCCCCACTTTACGGTATCTTGAGTGATGCTTTAAAACAAAAACATCAAGGAAAAATATATCTCTACCATGGAGCGCTTTCAGACAAACAACTTTATTTTGTTAAAAAAATAAGGAAGCTAATACAAAACTATGATAGCGTTTATTATATTCCAGTAGCACTAAAAGCATCAGGTTTTGTGAAAGATGTTGTAGAGGGAGATTTAGATAAAGAGGTTTTAAAGACAACAGATAGCTTCGATGGCTGGAATGTATATTTGTGTGGTGATGCTCAGATGGTTAGAAAGATTCAAAAACAAATTTTTTTAAAAGGGGCGTCATTGAAATCTATACATGCTGATGCGTTTATACCTCATGCGTAATTTTAAATAATTAATTTAAACCAAGAGAAGAAGTATATGAGATTAACAAAACACACAGATTTTTCTTTACGTGTATTAATATATTTAAGTTTGCAGCCAACTGGTAAACTTGTGAACAATACTGAAATTGCTCAGCATTTTGAGATTCCAAAAAATCACTTAATTAAAGTGGTGCATAAATTAAGTAAGCTTGGTTATATTCATACTAAAAGAGGTAGAAGCGGAGGAATAACTCTCGCAAAATCACCAGAAAAAATTAAGATTGCTAAAATAGTGACAGACATAGAGCCAACTCTCCAATTAGTAAGTTGCCATAAACCTAAATGCCCTCTTTTACCAGGATGTGGATTAATCCCTATTCTTGAAAAAGCCCGCTCTTCTTTTTTTGAAGTATTGTCATCTCATACATTGGCGGATTTAATAAAAAAGCCTAAAACATTAAAACAGTTAATAAAATTAGTTCCGACAGCTGTTAATGAATAAAATACCCAGAATATTGTTATAATTAAATAAAACAATTAGAGAGGAAAGATGACTGAAATAAACTATGAAGAATTAATTGGTCAATGGCACAGAGACCGAAACCTTATTGATGGTAGTACCGATAAAGATCAATACATGAAACTAATTCAAGAGGCAGGTGAATTATCTGATAGTTTATGCAAAGGCAAGGATGTTCGCGATGATATTGGAGATATGATGGTGGTTTTAATTAATATAATGGTAAGAAATAATTTAACAATAAATGAATGTCTGTCAGTTTCTTATGCTGATATTAAAGATCGTAAGGGTAAAATGGTTGATGGTGTTTTTGTAAAAGAAGGTGATGAATAAAACCTATTATATTTACCACCTTCTTTTAAACCTCTAGAATTTATATTTCATAGATATATTAATCCCAAAATTAGCGCCCGGCATAGGAACATTATCTTTAACTAGAGACGTATGATTTCTAATAGTTTTGTTTAAAACATTATTGCCATACATATCTATAATCAAACTTTTATGAGAATCAAAAATAATTTTTTTAGAATACCCTAAATTAAGATCGATATGCGAATTTGTCTTTGTTTCAATTGCTGACATATCTCCCTGAGACTCTGTATATATTAAATCTAAATAATACGCATCATCTTTTTGATTTTCATATTTAAGAGACAAAATATTCTTAGCTGGAGAAATTCTTGGGATATACGTATTATCATCAAATACCCCTGATATATCATCCCTACTTAATTTAACTAATAGGTCAGCATTTTTAAAATTATATATTCTAGATGCTGATATTTCATAGCCTTGTATAATTGCATTTTTCTGATTCCAAGTCGCATCAGTTTTACCACCTGTTGATGTAGATTCATCTTTTAAGTAGATGAAGTTATTTATATTATTTCGATATAAATTTAAATTCATATCTACTTCATTAAAGCTATATTGAAGTCCTAGCTCAATGTTTCTAGATACTTCTCTAGACATATTATTACTTCCTCGTTCATATCTTTGTGTTGCGCCATGGCTGCCATTTGCAAATAATTCAGATATGGATGGACTCCTTGAAACATGCGCATAACCAAAATTATAGAAAGAAGATTTCCCAAATTTATGAGACAGGCTTGTCCCAAAACTTACAGATGTATCTCCATATCTTTGATTTGAACTATCTCTAGAATTGGATTCATATCTTCCAGAAAAATCTAATTCATATGGTTTGTTTTTTGTTCTTAAAAAATATGATACTGCTCTATCGTATGAAACCGATGATGGCAAGTATGCTGATATCATAGGAGATTTAGTGTGTTTATATTGAAAAAGCAATCTTTTCTCATGTAGTTCATCATCTAAGTTAAATTTAAATGATAATGCCTTACTATTGCTATCTAAAGATGCTGTTCCATCTTCTTCATGCTCTTTTAGAAAAGAATTTGAATCTCTATATGCATAATCAACAGAATTAAAAAACTCAATATTATTTATTTTCCCTTTTAATGTATAAGTTTCTGTTTCAACTCTTGTAAATATTCTATGAGCTTCCTCTTCCTCCTCCTCTTCCTCTGCATGAAATGGAATGCCATAAACCCCATCGTTATTTTCAAAAGTTATGCCGAAATAACCCCATTTTCTTGGGAAGGATAGACCAACACTCATGTTTTGGTTTTTATGATCAGAATTGGCAAGCGTGCTTTTTTCTGCCCCATCCTCAAAAAGAGAACCGTCAGGCAGACTATAGTTATCAAGGTGTTTATTATTAATAGCAAAAAATATATTTGCATTAAATAAATTTTTCTTAAATAAAAAGTTGTGACCATACCCATTATTAATAGAAGTGTAATCAAGTTTTATCATTTCATTAATATATTTTTTTTCACTCACTATGTCTGATATAACGTTAACAATACCACCACTAGTACCTCCTTGAGTAAATATTGATGAAGGACCTCTTAAAATTTCAATATGTGAAATATTATTTAAATCAATATTATTTATATGATCACCGCTTAAACTACTTAGGTCATTTATACCAATATTGTTTGAAAATAGACTTGTTCGATTACCTGTCAAGCCACGTATCACGGGTTGACCTACAGCCATTCCATAATCTGCATTTGATATTCCAGGTAATCCTTTTAAATTATTACCTATACTTTTATTACTATTTATTTCCTCGTTTTGTAAAATATGTATTGGATATTTACTCTCATTAATTGAATTAGTAAAAACAGGTGAAGTCACGCTTATATTGCTTAATGTTTCACTTGATACAGTATTAATACATATACACAAAAGAGAAATTAAAAAAATGTTTTTAGACATTTGTATCTCCTTTATAAATTAATTTAAATAAAATTAAATGTTATAAAAGAGGTGGAGATCTAGAGGTGAACGAATATTTGTAATTATTTACGTTTAAGACAGGCGAATAATTAAATACAATGAGTAATATCCCAAAAACAACTAAGATTAAGTTTAAATTTATATTTGGAACAAAAGCATTTACACTTATATGACATATTATGCATTGGTGTTCATTTGTATGGTTATGCTCATCAAGATGAAAATGAAAATGACTTATTGTCTGTAATAAAATAAATACAGTTAAAGTAAACTTAATAATTAATTTTTTGTAGTTTGAAAGTTTACTTTTATTCATAGATTTATGATACATATTTTAGAATTTTTTTTCAAATCTAAATTGGGCCCGGGAGGACTCGAACCTCCGACCAATGGATTATGAGTCCACTGCTCTAACCAACTGAGCTACAGGCCCTATTTAACATAGTTGCTAAACTTTTTCTTCCTTATGTATTTTTGGTGATACTCTTCTGCAATCCAAAACTCGGTTGCTTTTTCAAGAAGAGTTACTATCTTATTGTTAAATTTTTCTTTGTTCAATTGTTTTATTTTATTTTCTCCAGATAGTTTTTGGAAGCCATCTAGATAAAATATACTAGATCTATATTGTGTTCCCAAATCTACACCTTGCTTATTAACCGTTATTGGGTTATGTATTTCAAAAAAAATATTTAGCAAATCACCATAAGATATAATTTTTTCTTCGAAATAAACTTTTACAGCTTCTGCGTGATAAGTATTTCCTTCACAGACTTCTTCGTAAGTTGGTTCTTTTGTTGTTCCTCCAATGTAACCTACTTCTGTTTCTGTAACTCCTTTAGTTGAAATGAATTCTTCTTCAACGCCCCAAAAACAACCTGCGGCAAATATAGCAACGTTAGTCATTGTCTAGAAAACTTTTTAAATTATGCGCCCTTGACGGGTGTCTGAGTTTTCTTAATGCTTTAGCTTCTATTTGTCTAATTCTTTCTCTGGTAACATCAAATTGTTTACCTACCTCTTCTAAGGTATGATCAGTATTCATATCTATGCCAAATCTCATTCTTAGAACTTTTGCCTCTCTTGGTGTTAAACTCGATAATATTTCCCTTGTTGAGTCTGATAAACCACTATTAATAGTTTCATCTAGTGGTTTTTCTGCATTTTCATCTTCTATAAAATCTCCTAAATGAGAATCTTCATCATCCCCAACTGGAGATTCCATTGAAATAGGTTCTTTTGCAATTTTTAGCACTCTTCGAACTTTATCTTCCGGCATATCCATATGTACTGATAATTCCTCTGGTGTAGCTTCTTTCCCATTCTCTTGTAATAATTTTCTTTGTATCCTATTAAGTTTATTGATTGTTTCTATCATATGAACTGGGATTCTAATTGTTCTCGCTTGGTCAGCAATAGACCTTGTAATAGCTTGTCTTATCCACCATGTAGCATATGTAGAAAACTTATAACCTCGTCTATATTCAAATTTGTCTACCGCTTTCATTAATCCGATATTCCCTTCTTGAATTAGATCTAAAAATTGTAGACCACGATTAGTATATTTTTTAGCTATAGAAATAACTAATCTTAAATTCGCTTCAACCATTTCTTTTTTAGCATTCCTTTCTTTTAATTCTCCAATTCTCCTGTCCTTATTAATTTTTTTTATTTCTTGTATAGATATATCCTGATTATCTTCTATTGCTATCAGCTTTTTTCGGAATTTATCAATTTGATTTTTTATTACCTCTAAATCTTCTTTATTTAATTTTTGTTTTTTAGCATGCTCATTGAGAAAGTTTTCATCTTTAATGCCATCTTTTATATAGGTTAATAATTCCTTTTTTGGCACTTTTAAAGCATTTATGCATATTTTTATTATTTCCCTTTCGTATTTTGCTATTAATGCTGTAAATTTTTCTATTCTACCCGTTAACTTTTCTTTAAATAGGCTTGTAAATTTAAAATTAGAAATTCTATCTATAATTTCTTCAAATACTTCTTTGTAACGCTTATCATCCTTTCTTTTGTAAGTTGTATATTCAAAATATAATCCACTTATCTCGTTAACTGAATTAATTACCAGTTCTTTATCTATAGGATCCTCTAAAACCTCATCATCATCATCACTGCCATCGTCAACACCTTCACCGTCTTCCACTAATGCCTCTTCTTGTTGATTGGGTTCGTTTTTATCTTCATTTTTATCTTCAGATTTTTTCATGACTACAACATTAGTAGGAAATTGATCACTTTTGAATTCTTCTTCACTATTAGCTTTAATATCTAATATATAATCTGATAGCAAGGAATCAATTTCATCTTCGTCTTCTATATTCTCAAAAACTTCAGCAAAGAAAGCCGCAGATTCAGGAAATCTTTGAATTGCTTGATATATTAATTTTTGCCCTTCTTCGATTTTTTTGGCAATTTTTATTTCGCCTTGTCTATTTAATAATTCTACAGTACCCATTTCTCTCATATACATTCTAACAGGGTCAGATGTTCTGCCAAACTCTTCGTCTAAGCTAGATAATACTTGAACAGCTTCATCTACAGTGATGTCACTATCTTCATCATCAGCTATTTCTTCATCATTTAAAATTGGTTCGCTGATAGCTTCCTTAGTTGAATCAACAACTTTAATTTTTAAATCAGTAATTATTTTTGTTACTTGATCTATTTGGTCTTGTTCGAATTGATTATTTGGTAATACATCACTTATGTCAGATACGGTAAGGAAACCCTGCTTTCTGCCAGTTTCTATTAACTCTTCGATTTTCTTTTGTTTGCTTTTTGAGAGATTTGAATTGGTCATAAGATACTAAGTTGGTCAAAAGTGATGTATTATATCATCAACACCATTTATATAACAAATAAATGATCATTTTTTTATATAATAATCGAGCTTAGGAGGTTATTCAATTATTTAAAATGGCATTATTAACAACACCAGTATGTGAATTTGGTCAAAAACCTCATGACTTTAGCCTAAAAGGCGTAGACGGCAAGATGTGGTCTTTAAAAGATTGTATGGGTAGCAAAGGATTATTAATCATGTTTATTTGTAATCACTGCCCGTATGTCCAGTCAATATTAGATAAACTTGTCGTTGAGACCGATGTTTTAGTAAAAAAAGGCATAGGTATTGTAGCTATAAATCCTAATGATTATATTTCTTTTCCAGAAGATTCGTTTGAGAATATGATTATAGTGGGGAAAAAAAATGGCTTTGGTTTTCCATATTTAATGGATGATAATCAAGAAGTGACGAAAAAGTACCAAGCAATTTGTACCCCTGATTTTTTTGGATATAATTCTAATCTTGAACTTCAATATAGAGGTAGATTTGATGATAGAGGCGCAAAAAAAATAAATAATCCAAACCAGAGTGATTTATTTAAAGCTATGTTTGAAATATCACGAACTGGTAAAGGTCCAGCAAAACAAGAACCTAGCATGGGGTGCTCTATCAAGTGGAGAAAATAGACAACGTATAAATGAGTAAATTAGAATTATCAAACGCAATAAGATTTTTAAGCATGGATGCTGTTGAGAAAGCCAAATCCGGACATCCAGGCGCACCCATGGGTATGGCAGATATTGCTTATATATTATGGTGTAAATTCTTAAAACATAACCCCGCTAACCCAAAGTGGCCAAATAGAGATAGATTCATTCTTTCAAATGGACATGGCTCGATGTTACTTTATTCATTGTTACATTTAAGTGGTTATAAACTTTCTATTAAAGATATTAAAAATTTTAGACAATTAAATTCAATAACCCCTGGTCATCCAGAATGTGATATTACTCCTGGTGTAGAAACAACAACCGGCCCATTAGGACAAGGTATAGCTAATGGTGTTGGAATGGCAATTGCAGAGAAATCGCTTGCGGTTGAATTTAATAAACCAAAATTTAATATAATAAACCATTATACGTATGTCTTTGCTGGTGATGGATGCTTAATGGAAGGAATTTCTCATGAAGCTTGTTCGTTAGCGGGAACATTGGGTTTAAACAAACTTATTGTTTTTTATGATATGAATAACATATCTATAGATGGAGATATAAAGTTAGCCTTTACAGAAAATATTAGAAAAAGATTTGAGTCATATAATTGGAATGTTATTGATAATGTAGATGGACACAATTTTGATTTAATTGAAAAATCTATCAAAAAAGCAAGACTACAAAAAGACAAACCAAGCATTATTTGCATGAAAACAAAAATAGGTTTTGGCTCACCTAACAAAGAAGGCACTAGTTCAGTTCATGGCGCTCCTTTAGGGAAAGACGAGATAGAGTTAACAAGAAAGAACCTTAAATGGCCTTATAAAGCTTTTGAAATACCTAATGACATATATAAGAAATGGAATTTCACCAATAAAGGACGCAAGCTTGAATTACTATGGAAAAGTAATTTAGAAAAATATAAATTAAAACACCCAGAATGCTATCTCGAACTATTAAGGAGAAGTAGAAATAAATTACCCAAAAACTTAGATAAATTAATTGACCAATTAATCAATAATGATGGTAAATCTATGGCTACAAGAAAATCTTCGCAAGTTGTTTTAGAAAAAATAGGCGAGAAGATGCCAGAGCTTATTGGTGGATCTGCAGACTTAAAAGATTCTAATCTTGTTTTTTGGTCTAAATCAAAACCATTAAATAGGAAAAATTTTAAAGGTAAGTATATTCATTTTGGAGTAAGAGAATTTGCTATGTCAGCTATTTGTAATGGTATAGGCTTACATGGAGGTTTTCGCCCTTATGCTAGTACATTCTTAATTTTTTCAGAGTATGCAAAAAACGCAATTAGGATGTCTGCGCTTATGCACCTACCAATTATTTATATTTTTACTCATGACTCAATTGGCTTAGGCGAAGATGGCCCAACACATCAATCTGTAGAACAGTTAAATTCACTTAGATTAATTCCTGGAATGTATGTTTGGCGTCCAGCAGATTTAACTGAAACTGCTATTTCTTGGAAGTCTTCGCTAGAAAAATTGACAGGACCATCGTCTATTGTGTTATCTAGACAGAGCTTACCAGAGCTAAGCAGAAACAATACTCAAACAAGACTTATAAGTAGAGGAGGTTATATTATTTTTGAGCCTTCTAAAAAAATAGATGCTATAATTATAGCATCTGGTTCTGAATTACATATGTGTGTTGACGCAGCTAAAATATTACATAAATCAAAAATATATGTGCGTGTAGTTTCAATGCCATGTATGGAATTATTTTTAAAACAATCGAAATCGTATAAGAATATAGTTCTTCCAGATATTAATAATATATTAGCAGTAGAGGCTGGCGTAGGAGATTGTTGGGATAAGTTTATTGGGAAAAAAGGCTCTAAAATAGTTATGAATTCATTTGGTTTATCAGCGCCTGGAAATATTGTTTTAAATCATTTTGGGTTCTCAATAAAAAATATAGTTATAAAAGTTAAAAAATTAATCAAAAATAATGGAAAAGGTAAATGAGTATAAATATTGCAATTAATGGTTTTGGAAGAATAGGTAGGAATGTATTAAGAGCTAAATATGATAATAATAAATATGATGAATTTAATATTGTTGCTATTAATGATTTGGGTGACAGCAATATAAATGCACACCTTCTTAAACACGATAGTGCTCATGGGGTTTTTTCAAAAAAAGTAGAAGTAAAAGATAATAAAATAATAATTGATAATAAAAATGAAGTATTAGTATTGAGCGAAAGAGATCCCTCAAAACTTCCGTGGGACGAATTATCTGTAGATGTAGTTTTAGAGTGCACAGGTCTTTTTACGTCTAAATCATCAGCAATAAAACATATTAATGCTGGAGCTAAAAAAGTATTAATATCTGCGCCTGGTAAAGATGTAGACGCAACTATTGTTTATGGGGTAAATCACGAAATAATTAATAAAGATCATCAGATAATTTCTAATGCATCCTGCACGACCAATTGTTTAGCTACTCTGATAAAAAATATACATGAGGAACTAAATATAGAAAATGGCATCATGACCACTATTCATTCTTATACTAACGATCAAGTTTTAACTGATGTTTATCATTCTGATTTACGGAGAGCTAGATCAGCAACCCAATCAATGATTCCGACAAAAACTGGAGCTGCATCTGCTGTTGGATTAGTGTTACCGGAATTGAATGGAAAACTAGATGGGTTTGCAATTAGGGTCCCAACGATAAATGTATCTATTGTAGACTTATGCTTTAATACCTCTAAAAAATCTTCTATAGAGGAGGTTAATTCAATTATAAAAAATGCTTCCGAATCTAATCTTAAAGGCATATTAGGATATAATTCTGAGCCACTCGTATCAATTGATTTTAACCATTCTTCATATTCTTCAGTATATGATGAAAGCTTAACTAGAATGATGGATAATAAATTTTTTAAAATTTGTGCTTGGTATGATAATGAATGGGGTTTCTCAAATAGGATGCTAGATGTTGCAAAAGTTTTAGCTAATAATGCTTAAAGTCTTAAAAGAAGCTAATATAAATAATAAAATAGTCTTATTACGTTTAGATTTAAATGTACCCATTAGTCAAAATAAAATTGTAAGTAATTTTAGAATAATAAAATCAATCCCAACAATCGAACATCTAATTAAAAATAATAATAAAATAGTAATATTATCTCATCTTGGCAGACCGAAAGAAGGTGAAGTTGACGAGAAATATAGTTTAAAACCTGTTTCATTATATTTGTCTGAAAAAATTAAGAAAAATATTATTTTTGAGAAAAATTGGATTGATGGTGTAGATTTTAAAGACTCAAATATTATTATGTGTGAAAATGTTAGATTCCAAAATGGAGAAAAATTAAATTCATCAGAATTGTCTCGTAAGATTTCTTTATTAGGCGACCTTTTTGTTTTTGATGCTTTTGGAGTATCTCATCGAAAAGAGTCTAGCGCCTATGGTTTAATTGATCTTATGGATAGTTATGCTGGACAACTATTAGAGAATGAGATCAATAATGCTCTTATGATGATCTCAAACCCTGTTAATCCACTAACAACAATAATATCAGGTGCCAAAATCTCAACAAAAATTACTTTAATAAGTAAATTATTAAACAAATCTTCTCATCTAATACTTGGAGGAGGAATATTAAATACTTTTTTATTTGCTTTAGGTCACAATATAGGAACTTCTTTGTTTGAATCAGATTACGTAGATGAAGCAAAAAAAATAATCAAACATAAAGATTTTGAAAAACTAATTATGCCCATCGATGTGGTTTGTTCGAATAGCAACTCATTTGATAATCCTCAAACTAAACTAATTTCTATGGTACAATCAGATGATAAAATATTAGATATTGGTGCAAAATCAATAGATAAATACGTAGATATAATTAAAAAATCAAGTACCGTTTTTTGGAATGGACCACTTGGGTACGTGGAACAAGAGCCGTACGATACAGGAACTGTAAAAATAGCAAAGGCCATAGCAATATCTAATTGTTATTCTATGGTTGGAGGCGGTGATACCATACCAATAATAGAGAAACTATCTTTAATTGATAATTTTTCATATTTATCTACAGGAGGAGGAGCGCTCTTAAAGTTTATTGAAGGTAAAGAATTACCAATATTAAAGAAATTAGGCGCCTATACATAATGAGAAAAAGAACTAAAATTATTGCAACTCTAGGACCATCAACAACTAGCTCTAAAATGCTAACTGAACTAATTGCTGCTGGAACTGATGTTTTTAGACTTAATCTTTCTCACGCAAAAATAGAAGACGCTAAAGAAATAATAAATAAACTCAAATCATCATCTTTGAAACTTAAGAGGCCTGTGGCCACCCTTATTGATTTACAAGGGCAAAAAATTAGGGTTAGAGGTTTCGCAAAGAAAGACTTTGTTAATTTAAAAAATAATCAAAAATTTGTTCTTGATGGTTCACTCAAAGACGAAGAAGGAGATGATTTTTCAGTAGGTGTAACACATAAACATTTCTACAAAAACATAAAAACTAGAGATGAAATTCTTCTTAGCGATGGACTTATAAAACTTAAAGTAAATGAAGTTAAAGGCAACAAGATACACACCACAGTAATAAGAGGAGGAAAACTACTCCCCTTTCAAGGACTTAATAAGAAAGGTGGAGGACTGTCGTTAAAAGGGTTAACAAAAAAAGATATAGCGGATTTAAAACAAGCAATTAAATTGGACATTGATTATATAGCAGTTTCATTTGTCAGAGATAAAAATGATTTAATTGCAGTAAAAAAAATTACTGATAAAAAAAATATTGGTCTAATTGCAAAAATAGAAAGAAATGAAGCTCTAGCAAATATTGATTCAATCTTAGATCATTCTGATGGTATTTTAGTTGCACGAGGTGATCTTGGTGTAGAACTTGGTATTGAAGTACTGCCTGCGATACAGGATGAATTAATAGGTAAGGCCATGGATCATGACAAATTAGTAATAGTTGCTACACAAATGATGGAGTCAATGAAAACAAATAGAGTACCTACAAGAGCAGAAGTTTTTGATGTGTCTAATGCCGCTTGTTCTGGTGTTGATGCTATAATGTTGTCGGCAGAAACTGCAGTAGGCAAATACCCAGTGGAAGTTGTGCAGGAGGCAAGCAGAATTTGCGATATAGCCGAAAAAACAAATATAAAAGAAATTAAAATTAGTGATAAAGGGGAAATATTTAATAAAATTGACCAAATAATTGCTATGGCTGCTGTTTATGGAGCTGACAGATCTAATGTAAAAGCTATTGCAGCATTAACTGAAACAGGATCTACTCCTTTATGGATGTCACGAATTCAATCCTCAATACCGATTTATGCTATGACTGTAAACGAAAAGACAAGCAGAAGGATTTGTCTTTATAGAGGAGTATATTCAATCCGATTAGATAAAATAGAACATGATCATGCGAGAGCTAACATGCAAGTAATAAAATTGATGCAAAAACAAGGTGCTGTTAAGAAGGGAGATTTAGTAATAATTACAAAGGGAGATTTAATGGGTACGAGTGGAGGAACAAATGCCATTAAGATTGTAGAAGTAGGTAAGTTGCTGAAGGTTTAAAAAAGGAGCAAAGTATGAATAAACGAGCGCTAGAATTAACTGTTGAAAACATGATGTCAAAACCAAAAGGTATATTGGCTATGGACGAAAGTTCTCCAACATGCGGTAAAAGATTTGCCGCGATTAATGTAGAAGACAGTGAAAATAATAGAAGAAGATATAGAGAGTTAATAGTTACCTCACCAGATTTATCTAATTATGTGAGTGGTGCTATTTTATATGATGAGACTTTTCATCAAAAAATGAGCAATGGTGAGTTTTTTAGAGATTATTTAAATTCAATAGGAATTTTACCGGGGATTAAAGTAGATACAGGAGCAAAAGATTTTTCTAATCACCCTAATGAAAAAATAACAGAAGGACTTGATGGGTTAAGAGAAAGACTTAAGAATTACGCATTATTGGGTGCAAAATTTTGTAAATGGAGAGCGGTCATAACTATTAACGAGGGGATTCCATCAGAGGCATGCATACTGTCAAATGCACATGCTTTAGCTAGATACGCATCTTTATGTCAAGAAAATAATTTAGTTCCTATTGTAGAACCAGAGGTATTAATAAACGGAGAACATTCTATAGAAGTTTGCGATACTGTAACAAGAGCAACTTTAAAATGTTTGTTTGAGCAATTAGATTTATTTAATATTTATTATGAGGGAATTATTTTAAAACCAAGCATGGTTATTTCTGGAGATAAAAATAAGAAGCGAGCTGATGTAAATACAGTTGCAGAGATGACTATAAATTGTCTCAAGGAAATGTGCCCACAAAAATTAGGAGGAATTGCTTTTTTATCAGGAGGACAAACAGATGAAGAGTCTACTAGCCATTTAAATAAAATGAATAAGGATAATTCGGATTTACCTTGGCGAGTAACATTTTCATATGCGCGTGCAATTCAACAATCAGCTTTAAATATTTGGGTTGGAAAGGACTCTAATATTAAAGAAGCTCAATTGATGTTATCAGGTAGAGCAAAATTATGTTCCGCTGCCTCAGTTGGTGAACTTTAATTATCCATTATAATGTGCATTATTTTTTTGTATGAATTTTTGTTCTTTTGATGGCTATTTGTAATTTTAATAACTGGGATTTTGGTAAAACCCTTTAATTCACAATAGTTATTCATACCGATTGGTTGTTTACCATGTATTTTATTTAATACTATGCATAGTATTTTAATTTTATATTTCTTAATAATACTCAAACTCATTAGCACATTATTTATTACTCCTATCTCATCCTTTGCAACTAATATAGTCGGAATTTTCATTTTTTTGATAAGGTCGATATTTAGACCATCAAGAGCTATTGGAGAACATAAACCTCCTGCGCCTTCAACAATTAGAAAATCAAAATCATCAAAAAAAGAAGATTTTTTTACAAAATCTTTGATATATATTTTTCGTTTTGATAGTTTTATTGCCCTATTAGGCGATATAGGATTTTTAAATCTGTATGGATTAATATTATTTAAATCAATTTCACCATCCGTTAATTTATAGAAAAGCTGTGCATCAGAAGGAATTAATCTAGAATTTACATTTTTACAGCCTGTTTCAATTGGTTTATACGGAGCAATATTAAGTTTATTGTTTTTAAATAATTTAATTATATTCTTTGTTATATAAGTTTTACCAACATCAGTGCCTGTGCCACTAATAAAAACTCTATGCTTTTTTACCATCATTCTTTGTAAGTAAATTTAATGCAGTTTCATATTTATGTATTAATTCTTGTTTGATATTTGCTGGTATTTTAATTTGATCATTATTCCAATTTTTACTAATCAAATAATTTCTGAAAAACTGTTTATCAAATGCGCTATAATCTATGCCCCCTTCCTTATTTATTAACCAAAACCTTGAGCAATCTGGTGTAAATATTTCATCTATTAAAGTTAATTTATTATCAGAATCAAGTCCAAATTCAAATTTTGTATCTGCAATAATAACGCCTCTTTTTTTTGCATATTCATATGCAAAATTATACAGCGTCAAACTGACAGCTTTTATTTTTTCAGCAAGATCTAATCCTACTAATTCTTTCATTCTATCAAAATTTATATTTTCATCTTTATTCCCAATTTCTGCTTTAGTGGATGGAGTAAATAATGGTTCAGTTAATTTACCATGTTCGCTGAGGTTTTGTTTTATGCTTTCATTATGTATTGTTTTTGATTTTTTATATTCCTTCCATGCTGATCCAGTAACATAACCGCGTACAATAGCTTCTATTGGTAGTACTTTAGTCTTTTTTACTACCATAACTCTATCTTTAAATTTTTCAGGAATATCAGGTTTTATATTTAAGAAATGATTTTTAACTAGACTGCTGCTTAACGTAAACCAAAATTTTGACATTTTATTTAAAATTATTCCTTTGCCTTCAATTTCATCATCAAACACAAAGTCAAAAGCTGATATCCTGTCGGTCGTAATAATTAGCAGTTTTTCTTTCTCATAATCATACACATCTCTAACTTTGCCGCTGAATATGAGATTATAATTAACCAGTGTCTGATTGGTATGCATTATTTTATTTGAGAAAAATAATCCGTAAATCTATTCTTATTAGTTGCAAATTTTGTTTGTTCTTCTTCGGCAAATTTAATTGATTTATCTATATTTGAGCTCTTGTCCCCAACAACTATCAATCCAACCATTCCTAAAATATAATGAGGAGTGCATTTATAACCATATATTCCCTCTTTATTAAATTTAATAGTTAATTCTTCATTCATTTGGCCAGTCCATGCTGGACCTCCTTCTGGAATCATTTCATTAATAGATGCTGTATTGTGGCCGGGGTTTGTTGCTAGCCATTTTACAGTGTCTCCTGGCTGTATTGTTAAAACTGGCGGATCAAACACCATCATTTGTCCTTTTAAAGAACTTAACATCTTTACTTGATGCTCTGCTGCTGAAATATTTCCAACTAAGAAAAAGCAGAAACATGCTATGATTATTTTATATTTATCCATTATTTACTCCATTAATAACTCATATATAGTATCAGAAAATTATTATATAATTAATATCTCTGTTAACATATACTCATCGTTAAACCAGATTATTTTTTGATATGAATGATTATAAAATAGCCCCATCTATATTATCAGCCGATTTTTCAAGACTTGGAGAGGATGTAAAAAAAACTGTAGATGCTGGAGCTGATTTTGTTCATTTTGACGTGATGGATAATCATTATGTTCCAAATTTAACAATTGGCCCATTAGTTTGCTCTGCTTTAAGATCTTTTGGCATAAAAAATATTATTGATGTGCATTTAATGATAAAGCCTGTGGACAGAATTATTCCGGATTTTGCAGAAGCTGGAGCTAACTATATTACTTTCCACCCTGAAGCATCTGATCATATCGATAGAACAATCAAATTGATAAGAGAAAATAATTGTATGCCTGGCATTGTGTTGAACCCCGCTACACCTTTAAGTTATTTAGAACATTGTATAGATGATATTGATATGATTTTATTAATGTCAGTAAATCCTGGGTTTCCAGGACAGAAATTTATAGAGGGAACATTAAAAAAAATCTCACAAGCTAGAAGTTTGATAGATAAGTCTAAAAGAAAAATTAGACTTGAGGTAGATGGGGGAATAAATTTAGAAAATATTGGTAAAATTGCTGAAGCAGGTGCCGATACATTTGTAGCTGGATCCTCTATATTTAACTCTAACAACTATAGCGAAACAATTAAATCTATGAGAGATAAACTCAAAGAAATAAAATAATCTTATATTTTTAGTTAATGAATAAAAAAGATTTTATAAATTATATTGAACAAGGTTACCACCTAATTCCACTGCACAAAGTTTTAGATAATATTAAAGTAAACCCTATAGATATTTATGAATCGTTGTCAGATCAACCACAATCTTATCTATTTGAATCGATAGAGGGTGGAAAAAAATGGAGTAGATATACAATAATAGGTTTACCATCTGATGATTATATAGAAGTATCAAATAATAAATTATCAATTAAAGAAAACGGAAACATAAAAAATATTCAAACTGATAGCCCTATTGAATGGATCGACAGTTATATAAAAAGCTATAAAGTATTAGCCGATCCAAATTTACCAGAATTTCAAGGTGGCCTAGTGGGTTATTTTGGTTTTGATACAGTTCGTTATTTTGAATCAAAAATTAAAGGAAATTCACAGCAAGATCAAATAAAAACACCAGATATTCATTTATTGATATCTAAAGAAATTCTAATATTTGATAAAATAAAAAACAAGGTTTATATAATTATCTTTTCTCATAATAATCTTGAAAGTTATAATTCTTCGATGGAAAAGCTTGATATAATTTTAGAATCAATAAAACAATATACCCTCAAAGAATTAAAAACATCACAAAAAATAAAAACAGAACAAGTAGATTTAAAATACCATTTTTCAAAATCAAGATTTTTGTCAAGCGTTAAAAAAATAAAAGATTATATAGTTAAAGGCGATGTTATGCAGGTTGTTTTATCTCAAAGAATATCTATGGATTTTAATGAAAAACCAATATCTTTTTATAAAGAATTGCGAAAATTGAACCCATCTCCATATATGTATTATTTAAATCTATCTGATTTTCATATTATAGGATCTTCTCCAGAGATTTTAGTTAGACTAGAAAATAATTTAATTACCGTGAGACCTATTGCAGGAACAAGGCCTAGAGGAAAAAATAAAGAAAACGATAAAATTCTTGAGAATGAATTAAAAGCAGATCCTAAAGAGAGGGCTGAACACCTAATGTTGATAGACTTAGGTAGAAATGATGTTGGGAAAGTTTCAAAAATAGGATCAGTAAAATTAACAGATGAAATGATTATTGAAAAATACTCACATGTTATGCATATGGTGTCTAATGTTACTGGGGAAATAAAATCTGAGTTGGGTATGATGGATGTGTTAAAATCTACATTTCCAGCGGGTACCGTCTCTGGAGCTCCTAAAATAAGAGCTATAGAAATAATTTATGAACTAGAGCCAATAAAAAGAGGCATATATGCTGGCGCCATTGGGTATTTAGGTTGGAACGGTAATATGGATACAGCAATAGCAATACGCACATGCGTTATTAAAAACTCTATTTTAAATGTCCAATGTGGAGCCGGAATAGTATATGATTCTGTTCCTGAGTTAGAGTGGGAAGAGACAATTAATAAAGGACAAGCTATAGTTCAAGCTTATAAAAACCTTAAGGATAAAGACGTATGATACTTATGATAGATAACTATGATTCATTTACATATAACATTGTACAATACATTGGTGAATTAGGAGCTAATGTCAAAATTTTCCGAAACGATGAAATAACTTTAGATGAAATAAAAAAATTAAAACCTAAAAAAATCATTATATCACCTGGACCATGTACTCCTAATGAAGCAGGGATTTCGATAGAAGTAATAAAATACTTTGGAGAATCAATTCCTATCTTAGGTATATGCCTAGGACATCAAAGCATAGGACAGGCTTTTGGTGGAAAAATTATTTTAGCTAAAAAAATAATGCATGGCAAAACATCAAAAATAATACACAACAATGATAAAATTTTTAAAGAAATAGCAAATCCTTTTGAAGCAACCAGATATCATTCTTTAGTTATAGAAAAAGAAACAATTCCAAAATGTCTTGAGATTATTGCATGGACAAATAATTCTGAAGACGATGAAATAATGGGTGTTAAACATAATAAATTTCCAATATATGGGTTACAGTTTCATCCAGAATCAATACTAACTAAATCGGGACAAAATATTCTAAAAAATTTCTTGGACTTATAATTATGCATCAATTATTAATTGATAATCTTAAAAATCATAAACTACCAACTGAATCTAATTGTAAATTATTTCTAGACTCAGTATTTAATGGACAAGTTGAAGATATAAAATTAACGGAAGTATTGCGTTTAATTAATAAAGTTGGTTTTGGACCTGAACAATTGACAGGTTTTGCAAAATCTATGAGAGGCGTGTCTAAAAAAGTTATATTCCCAGGAGATCTAGTTGATAATTGTGGTACTGGAGGTGATGGGCTTAATACATTTAATATATCCACAACATCATCTCTTATAGCATCTTGTTGTGATATTTATGTAGCTAAACATGGAAATAAATCTATTACAAGTAATTCAGGAAGCGCTGATATTTTAATGGCCGCAGGAGTGAATATTAACCTATCTCCAGACAATGTTGTCACATGTTTAGAAAAACTTAATTTTGGGTTTATGTTCGCACCATTACATCATGAATCTATGAAACATGTTGCAAAATCAAGAAAAGCTATTGCCCCAGAGAAAACAATTTTTAATTTATTAGGACCTTTAACAAATCCAGCAAATGCGAAAAAACAATTAATTGGTGTTTATTCTAAAAAAATAATGATGCCAATTGCAGAAACATTGATTAATTTAGACATTAAAAAAGCAATGATAGTGCACTCTCTAGATGGCTTAGATGAAATAAGTTTATTTGATAAGACTTATGTAATTGAGATAGATAACTCTAAAATTAAAGAGTATATTTTAGACCCTAAACAATATTTTGATTGTAAATCATCGCTACAGGATATAATAGTTAATAATTCTAATGAAAGCTTAGAAGTAATGCTAAGTGTATTTAATAATAAGGAAGGAGCTGCCAAGCAGATTTCTATATTAAATGCAGCTGCACTTTTATACATTTCAGGAAAGGATGAATCAATTGAGCGATGTATTGAATACTGTGAAAAAACCATATCCAGCTTTGAAGTTAAGAATAAATTAGAAAGTATAGTTAAATTAACAAATAGCTTTAAATAATGTTAAAAGAAATAATAGAAAATAAAAAACAAGAAATCTTAGAATTAAAATCTAAACAGAATATAAAAATAGAAGTTAATAAAAATATTAAAAATAGGGGATTCATTGATTCATTATATAAAAAATATCAT
>Ga0208766_1000226_pt1 | contig 30694 bp, 10 predicted proteins | sample ETN01SmetaG_3_FD_185792 | JGI IMG/M metagenome (GOLD analysis project Ga0208766, IMG submission 185792) | Marine microbial and viral communities from oxygen minimum zone, Eastern Pacific Ocean - ETNP2014F12-01SV263 (SPAdes) (version 2) | ecosystem: Environmental > Aquatic > Marine > Oceanic ... | reverse complement strand
CGTAAATCAGAAAGTTCTGGGTGGCGAAAAAGACCATTGCCATCAAAATTTATTTTGGCGTCTAAAGCGATTACTTCATCGTTTTTTGTGAGAACCAGTGGATTGATTTCCATAAGAGAGCAGTCAAGGCTATGAAAAGCTTTCCACAGCGCTGTAAAAATTTCGATACCTGAATCCAATTGAGGTCCTTGCAAGCCCAATGCTCCACCTAGCTTTTTTGATTGCTCTATTGTTAAGCCATGTTCTGGATGTATCCATTCTTTAATTATTTTTTCCGGAGATTTTTCTGCTACTTTTTCAATTTCAACGCCACCTTCCGTTGAAACCATAAAAACAAATTTCTTTTCTTTGCGATCCAGAACAATTCCAGCATAGAATTCTTTATCTATATCAATGCCCGATTCGATTAATAATCTCTGCACGTTTTTCCCTTCAGGCCCTGTTTGATGTGTAACCAAATTCATTCCAAGGATCTGTGATGAGAGCGATTCTACGTCATTGCGATTATGTGCAAGTTTTACTCCGCCTCCTTTTCCACGTCCGCCAGCATGAATCTGCGCTTTAACAACAACTGTTTCGGATCCCATTTCATCATATGCCTGGAGAGCTTCTTCAACAGAAAAAGCTGGTTTTCCATCGGGAACACGTACATTAAAATTTCTAAATATTTCTTTTGCTTGATACTCGTGAATTTTCATTTCTAACCAATCTCTGACTTAATTATTCTTGTTCCTGCATTACCATTAATAGCATCTTTTATAGAAGGGATAGAAGTAATAATCACTTTTTCACCATAATGCTTGAGAAAATATAATGCTGCTTTGATTTTAGGAGCCATACTTCCTTTTTTAAATTCTCCATCTTGCAAATATTTTTCAGCTTCTAGTGTTGTCATTTGTGAAATTGCTTTTTGACCTTCTTTTTTGAATCGCAAATATACATAATCTACATCGGTAATTATCCATAGTTCTTGCGCTCGAATAACGCGACCAAGTTTTGCAGCGGTTAAATCTTTATCAATAACGGCATCCAGTCCTTTTAATCGGTTATCTTTATCATTATATACGGGAATGCCTCCGCCACCAGCAGCCAATACAATTGTTCCTCTATCAACTAGAGCCTTGATGCTTTTTCCATGCATGACATAGTGCGGAAGCGGACTTGGCACGACGCGCCTCCATTCACCTGGATTTTGTTCTGCAATATCCCACCCTAGCTTACTTGCATAGGAATCTGCAGTTTGTTTTGAATACGTTTTCCCCACAAATTTTGTAGGGTTTGAAATTGCTGGATCCTTTTCGTCTATTCGTACTTGTGTAACTAATGTGACTACTTCGCGATCTAGTTCAAGTGTGCGAAGTTTGTTTTGTAATGATTGTTGAATCATATATCCTATTGTTCCTTGTGTTGCTGCAACACACAGTCCAAGTGGTAGGGGAGGGACCTCTTCATGCGTAAGGTCCATCCGCAACAATTCATTTCCAACCTGAGGTCCATTTCCATGGGTAATACAAATATTGCGCCCTATTGTAATAAACTCCATAATACCATTAAGGCTTTGTCGGGTTCTTTCAAACTGTTCTTTAATTGTTCCGGTTTGATCCTTTGGAGACAGGGCGTTTCCTCCTAGTGCAAGCATAATAGATTTATTGGATGTCATGATCGATCCAATGGCATCGTAAGGCAACGTGGGCCACCGCGACCGCGAGGTAATTCAGAACTCGAAATAGTAATAAGTATTTTGCTATCAACCATAATATATTTCTTGGGATCCATCATAAAATCTTTTGCAGATATTTTTTCATACCCAGCTTCTTGCAAGGCATGAGAGGTTTTATGATTTCTTGAATAGGAAATTATCTTACCTGGGGAAAGGGTAAATGCATTTGCACCATCCGACCACTGCTCTCGCTCTTGATGAACGGGTTCGTCTCCACCGCAATGTATCGCTTGAAAGTTGTATCCATATTCTTTAAAGCAATTTGATAAGGACTGCTGAATTGGATTGATGTCGAAGATAGATTTCCCTTTTTCGATATAATAGGTTTGAATAGTATGTCCATTAATCTCTTTATCATTATACAGAGGAGGAAAAACAATAATTTCATCATTGCTTATTCTGCTGAATAGCGTATCAAGATGCATCATGCTTCGCGTCTTTGGCAAATCCACCACAAGTACACGCTTAAACCCTTCGCCAAATGTTAAGGGAAGAATTGCTTCAATAGATTCTTTTGAATTTCTTTCGCTAAGTCCGATCAACAATGTCTCATCATCTAGTACAATACAATCACCACCTTCCAAAAATAAATCAGGGTATAATTCATGAAAGTTTAATTGCGTGTAATCGGAAAAGAGGGGGTGGTTCTTTGCTATATGGCTCATTAATAGCATTTCTCTTTGTCTTGCAGGCCATTTTCCCCATGTTAATATGAATGCCTTATTTAATGCTACCGCTATATCTCGAGTAAAAATCAGATTTGGTAATGGCCATTTAAATACATTGCTGATTTTAGGTGTTGTAATTCTTCCCGATAATAATGCTGCCGCAAAATCAGCAACTTCCATATCTAACATATGGTTTGTGTCTACAAAGTCATTTATACCGTATAATTCTTTATCTAATTGGCAACAACTAGTGAATAATTCTTCCCGTTGTTGCGGAGTCTTAATGGTGTCTAATAGAAGATTGAGAAATTGATAGGTCTTTCCAGAACCAGTAAACGCAAGAAGAACTTGTTCGAGCTCGGAATGCTCATTACTCATTCTTCCTGGTGAAATAATATCATCAAAGAGAAGATAGTCTGGGTTTTGGATTAGTTTGCCATGTTCATCTGCAACCCATTCTTGCGTATTTTTTGGTAGAGTAAAATTGTGTTCTATTCCAGGAGAATGAATCACTACCTGGCGGATGAAGTCGATTTCTGATCGAACCGCCATGGGCTATTTTTCTTCTAAAAATGGATAACGATAATCGGTAGGAGGATCCAAGTTTTCTTTAACGGTTCGTTGCGAAACCCATCGCGCTAAATTAAACATGGAGCCAGCCTTATCATTTGTTCCTGAGGCGCGACTCCCACCAAATGGTTGCTGTCCAACAACAGCTCCTGTTGGCTTATCATTTATATAAAAGTTTCCAGCGGCATGTCGAAGCACAGAGGATGCCTCTGCAACTGCATCTTTATCATCAGCCATTACGCAACCTGTTAATGCATATGGAGATGTAGAGTCGACGACTTCTAGTGTTTCTTTCCACTGAGAGGGATCATACAAAAATACCGTAAGTACAGGTCCAAAAATTTCTTCACACATCGTGCGAAATTTTGGGTTGGTTGTAAGAATAATTGTTGGTTCGATAAAATACCCAACGGAGTCATCGCAGGTTCCTCCAAAGATAATTTTTGCATCTTCTGAATTAGAAGCATCATCAATAAACCCTTTGATGGAATCAAACGAGTTTTTATCTATTACGGCATTAACAAAATTAGAGAAATCGCTGGGATCACCCATTGTTATTGTAGCCATCTCTTTTAGCAGGTTTTGCTCAACGTCCGGCCAAATGCTTGAAGGGATATACGCCCGTGACATTGCAGAGCATTTTTGCCCTTGGAACTCAAACGCTCCTCGAACCATCGCTGTTACTAGTGCATCTTTATTTACTGACTCATGGGCAATACAGAAATCTTTACCACCGGTCTCACCTACAATACGTGGATAGCTTGCATATTGTTTGATATTGCCTCCAATATGTTCCCACATGTTTTGAAATACAGATGTAGATCCAGTAAAGTGTACGCCAGCAAGATTCGGGTGGTCCATCACTAATGGACCAACTACCGATCCTCTTCCTGGGATAAAATTGATCACTCCATCTGGAAGTCCAGCTTCTTTAAAAAGCTGCATGATAAAATATGCTGGATATACTGCGCTACTGGCGGGTTTCCAAATGGCAACATTTCCCATAAGAGCGGGAGCGGATGGTAGATTTGCTGCTATACTTGTAAAATTAAATGGGGTTACGGCAAAGACAAACCCTTCTAAAGGGCGATGTTCCATGGAATTTTTTGTGGGTTCAGGGGAATACATTGGCTGATGGTTATATAATTCCTGTGCAAACCAGCAATTAAAATTCCAGAAATCGATTAATTCGCACGCAGCATCAATTTCTGCCTGAAATACATTTTTACTCATATTAAGCATCGTTGCAGCATTAATGATATCTCGGTAGGGGCCAGTAAGTAATTCTGCCATTTTAAGAAAAATAGCTGCACGATCCTTTAATGGCATTATTGACCATTGTTTCCAGGCAGTTTGAGCAGATTCAATTGCCTGATACACTTCTTTCTCACCTGCTTGATGAAATGTTGCTAATACATGCCCATGGTTATGGGGCATGATGCAGTTCGCCGTATCACCAGTACGTACTTCTTTTCCCCCAATAATGAGTGGGATTTCAATTTCTTTTTGACTTAGCTCTGCAAGCGTTTCTTTTAGGCTTGCCTTTTCAGATGAACCAGGTGCATAGTTTCGAATTGGTTCATTTACGGGTTTTGGTATGTTGCTCATGAGGTTTCCAATATATATTAATTGATTAATTGATATGGGAAGTTAACGGCATCATAGGCATTGATCAAGCAAGCTATAAACGAATGAAAAAAATAATGAAAATAATATATATGGGAAAATCAATAATAATGGTATTCTTGATACTATGAAATCGACACAACCACGCAATAATATCCTCACTTTGCCTATGCATGTCTTGATCGGAAAAATTAAAAATAAAGAAATTTCTTCTCTGGAATTATTAGAATTACAGTTAAAGCATATTTCCAAATATGACTCATCCATTAATTCAGTTGTTACAATGAATGAAGAACATGCCCGAACCAAAGCAATGGAAGCGGATAAAGCTCTACAAAAAGGAGAAGATTGGGGGCCATTACATGGCATACCAATTACCCTAAAAGATGCATATGAGGTAGAAGGGATTCCTAGTACAGGAGGTTCTGCTAAGTTGAAGGACCATACTCCGGCTAGAAATGCAGTGGTTGCAGATCGTTTACAGAAAGCAGGAGCCATCGTATTTGGCAAAACAAACGTCCCATTATTATCTGGAGATTGGCAGGCCTATAATGAACTATTTGGAGTAACCAATAACCCGTGGAATATGGACAAAACACCTGGAGGTTCATCGGGAGGTTCTGCAGCAGCTATTTCTATGGGTTTTTCTTCATTGGAAGTTGGAAGTGATATTGGTGGATCGATACGTATTCCTGCACACTTTTGTGGAGTGTATGGTCTGAAGCCAAGCTATGGAGTGATCCCTTTGTTGGGCCATATTCCACCACCACCAGGATTACTAAGTCATCAGGATACACTTTCTGTGGCAGGGCCTATTGCTCGAAGCCCCAAAGATCTTCAGATTGCTCTTTCTGTTTTAGCAGGCGCGAGCCCCGTAGAGGACAAAGGGTGGAAGTTGGATTTGCCTTCGGAACGACATCAAAAGATAAATAAGTTTCGTGTAGCTGTTTGGCCCAATGATCCTTTTTGTACTGTGGAGAATGCCATTGCAGATGCAATAGAAGAATTGGCAACTGGAATTGGAAAGCTGGGAGCCACAGTTCAGGAAACGAACCCAGGGGTACGCCTTCAAATGAATGACGATATCTATTGGAATATGTCTACCCCTATTATTGCCACAGGATTTCCCAAGTCTACGCTGGACAAAATGAAAGAATTCTTACGAAATAGTGACCCCAATGACACCAACCCTCGCGTACGGCACGCTCGAGCTGCTTTTTTGAAGCAAAAGTCCTGGCTGTCATACAACGAACAGCGATTGCAAATTAGAGCCATGTGGGAAGAGTTTTTTACTTCTTTTGATGTTCTAATTTGTCCAGTAACGTTTACTACAGCATTCGATCATAATCATGAGCCAGATATGTACAATCGCACTATTGCTGTAGATGGAGTTGATAGGCGCTATTTAGAATTAACCGTATGGCCAAGTGTCGCAACGTTACCCCAGCTTCCTTCCGTGGTAGTTCCTATAGGTCAGAATCCTGATGGACTGCCCATTGGTGTGCAAATAATAGGGCCCTATCTAGAGGATTATACGCCTATTGCATTTGCACAAGCGATTGAAGGTATTTGTAGTGGATACAATCCACCGTCTATTGTTCAGTAGATATTAATTAATAATTCACGTAATTTCTTGTATGCCAATGTATGACTACCAATGTGCAAGCTGTGGACATTTATTTGAGGAGCTCGTTTTTTCCAGTTCCGTAGCAGATACAAAGATTGTTTGCCCTGAATGCAATGAACAGGAAGCAAAAAGACAATTATCTGCACCAGCAGTTGCTGTAGGAGGAGGGAGCTTTGAGGCTGCCTGCGAACAACCTGGATGCAGTACGCCAGCTGGATTTACGTGAGCAAATTAATTTCTGCGGTCCGCAGAAATTCTAGGCGCTTTCTTTAAGATATACACCTAAATTTTTCATTACGTCCTCTAATATCTCTTCCATTGCTGTTTTATCTTTTGCTGTAACCAGTTGCTGACGCAATGCAGCTGCACCTGCAAAGTTTTTAATATACCATCCAAAATGCTTGCGCATCATATTGGGCCCTACAATGGGCCCTTTTGATTCTATCAATAAGGTAAAGTGTCTTGCGCATGTCTCCAGTCGTTCTTGAATCGTTGGTTCATCCGCTAAGGCGCCTTTGCTAAGGTAGGCAGAGAGCTGATGAAAGATCCATGGATTACCCAATGCAGCACGACCAACCATTACCGCATCGCAACCCGTTTCCATGAACATTCGCTGGGCATCTTCCGGCGTATGAATGTCTCCATTTCCAATAACAGGTATGGAAACTGATTCTTTAAGTAATTTGATTAAACTCCAGTCTGATAGGCCTTTATAGCTCTGTTTAGTTGTTCTTGGGTGCAATGCAATAGCTTGCACTCCATGAGCCTCCAATCGTGGACCAGCTTCCGGTATTACAATGGATTTTGCATCCCATCCTGACCGCATTTTTACGGTAACCGGTACTTCCGGAACGGCTTCAACTACGGCAATTGTGCTATCATCCATTAGGCATAAATCTCGAAGCGCTGCAGATCCGGCACCTTTTTTGGTTACTTTTGGAACAGGGCATCCATAGTTAATATCTATCAGATCTGGCTGAAACATGTCCACCACCAATCGCGCAGCTTTCCCCATTACTTCCGGATCGTCCCCGAATAATTGTATTCCGATGGGACGTTCAAATTCTGTAAAACGAATCATATCAAGTGTTTTTTCATTTTTACGGATAATTCCATGGGCAGAAACAAATTCAGAGTACACCATCCCGGCTCCTTGTTCCTTACAGAGTATACGAAATGAATAGTCAGTAACACCGGCCATGGGTGCCAAAAAAACGGGGTTTTTAATATGTAATGATCCAATATTCATAATAGGTTAATATTTATTTTATTACTTTTGTGAGGATAAACACAGTATTGAATTCTACATTTTTTTTATTGTAAAGTTTTATTACTTTCGCGGCTTATAATAAATTATGAAAATCAAATTAAAATGAATTATATAAAGTACGTAACAATTGTTCTATTGTTTATCGTGACAGTATTCGCGCAGGATACGCGGCCTACGGTCGCCATATTGGATTTTGAAGGGCAGGGAATTAGTGTTCAGGAAGTGCAGACGCTTACGGAGCGCATGCGTTCGGAGATTGGATCAACAAATGCCATCCGTTTAATTGAACGAAAAGCAATTGAGAGTATAATGGCGGAGCAGGGTCTTGCCCAATCGGGTTGTGTATCGGATGAGTGTGCCGCAGAAGTAGGGCAATTATTGGGTGTGCAGTTTATGATTAATGGTACGATTGGAAAACTGGGCGATAAGTATACCATTGATGTGAAGATGTTTTCGGTGGAGACAGGCGAAGCAGAGCGTACTGTAAGCTCCACACATGATGGGGATATTGCAGGTCTATTAACGGAGATGCAGATTTTGGCCTGGGAGATTGTTGGATTACAGGCGCCGCAGAGGTTGCGGTTACAGCGTGGTGGAGAAACAGATAAACCTACCGTAGCCGTATTGGATTTTGAAGGCAGAGGAATATCGATCATGGAAGCCCAAACTCTCACCGATCGATTTACCACATCCATGAGCAGTACGGATCGAGTGCAGTTGGTAGAGCGTGGTGTTATGTCGGAAGTATTAGAAGAGCAGGGGATGACGGGTGCAGAATGTTCTAGTCAGGAATGTGCGGCAGAAGTAGGCGCTATGTTGGGTGTGGAGTTTATGGTGAATGGGGCCATTGGTAAACTGGGAGACACCTATACGATTGATGTAAAAATGTTTAGCGTTGCTACCGGAGCAGCGGAGAGTATGAAAAGTGTCACCTACGCTGGAAAAGTGGACGGATTAATTGTGGAGATCGAGTTGTTGGCATGGACCACACTGGGTCTGGACCCGCCAAAAAATTTAATTAAAAAACAACGCCGTTTTGCCGAAGGTGGTCAAATGTCGGATGGACCCGCTGGAGGCACCAACTGGATGCTGTGGGGTGGAATAGGATTAGCCGTGTTAGGTGGTGCAGCTGTTGCCTTAGGCGGCGGTGATACAGCTGGATCCGGAGATGGCGGTGGAGACGGCGGCGGCGGCGGAAGCACTGGGATTGGAACCCCTCCAACCTTTCCTACGCCTCAATAATGAATGGATACCTCGTTAAGAAACCTATGCAAATGAAAAGAATTAGCTCTATATATCAAATCATTTCCAAGAGAGTCCTCATAGGAATTGTATTATTAAACGTGAGCAACCTCTCTGCGCAGCTATCGGGTTCGTACACGATTGGAACGGGTGGAGATTATACGACCATTAACAGCGCGGTTACGGCACTATCAAGCTCCGGAGTTTCCGCTCCTGTAACCTTCAATATTCTTTCTGGGCTGTATACGGAGCGAGTGGTAATTCCTGAGATTTCAGGGGCAAGTGCAACCAATACGATCACCATCCAGTCTCAAGCGATGAGTGCCGATAGTGTGACGTGGGCAGGTAGTAACCAAACTTCGAGTTCCAATTATATTTTACGATTCAGTGGGGCAGATCATATCATTGCAAAGCATCTAACTTTTCAAGGTCCTGTAGCCTATTATAATAGAAAAATAGATCTTACTGGAGTGGTGGATAGCGTGACAGTGGATAGTTGTAATTTTCGTAATACTTCGAATTATGCAGCAGGTATAGGAGAAGCCGTTTATAGTTCAACTTCGGCTTCTGTTACGGGTTTTCATATGACAAACTGCGATATTCAGTATGGTCAAGGTATTTCAATGTCAAGTAATCCCGATATGTCTGATGTGCAGTTCATAAATAATACCATTAGTCATGTTACAACGGGAATCTATTTAAATGAACTTCAGGATTCCCTGAATGTTATTCGCGGAAACCGGTTGACGAATATGTTATCTTACGGTATACAGGTTCAGAGTAATTTTGGAAAAATAATAATTGAAGATAATCACATTTATGCTCCAGATGTTAGCTACGGAATTTATATTTCGTCTGGTGCTGGAAGTGCAGCGCATCGGTCAAAGGTCATCAATAACCTCATAACCGCAGAAGATGTTGGGTTATATTTGCATAATCTTAACTACTATGATATTTATCATAATACAGTAAATGTCCGAGATTATTATGCGTTGCAACATTACGGAAACAACGGTACGTATTTGAGACTGAAAAACAATATTTTTTCCACTGAAACAAACCAAGCAGTAATATATTTTCAATATAATGTAACTGAGCTGACCAGTGATTATAACAACCTTTATACGACTTATACATACCCCGTTTATTATTATTACAATAATAGAACCCTCGCCCAGTGGCAAAGTTCGTATGGTCAGGGGGAGAATTCCCTTACCCTGGAGCCGATATTTGACGGAGATAGTACGCTGGTTCCGCTTTCACCTTTCTTAAATAACCAAGGAACCCCAATTGCTTCGGTCGCTGATGATATTAATGGGGTTGCGCGATCGGATTCCACTCCAGATATGGGTGCGCTTGAGTTTACATCAACGGCTAATCCAATTAGCGGTATCGTGAGCGTTGGTCCCAGTGGAGACTATTCTACAATACATGCTTTGCGACAAAATCTCGCTGCTAACGGAGTGAATGGTCCCTTAACCGTTAACATTGCATCAGGAACCTATAACGAAAACATTTCTTTTGGTGAAATAAGCGGTGCCTCAGCAACCAATACTATTACTCTGCAATCTGCGGCAATGAGCGCCGATAGTGTCGTATGGCAAAATAATACCAATAATTCTTCTAAAAATTATGCCGTAAATCTCAGTGGAGCAGATCATATGCGCTTCAAACATATCACGTTTAGTGGAGCTGGTACTTATTATAAGCGCCAAATGGTTGTTGCAGGTGTTGTGGATAGTTTGGTCGTAGATAGTTGTCGTTTTGAAACAAATACTACATCTGCAGGTTATAATAGTAATTGTACATCTTTTGACGCGAGCCAAGTTCAAATGTCCGGGTTACAAATAACGAATAGCACATTTGAAAACACGTTTAGTTATGCCATAAAACTAAGTGGTATTAATAGTACACCAAGACCATCCAATATTGAGATTTCAAATAACCATTTCATCAATATGTATGATGGTATTTATATCGATTATCATGATAAAGTTTCAATTCGGAACAATACCATGAGCAATTCCACCACTGTGGGAAATTATGGTATCAATTTAGCTGAGGTAGATAGCGCTACCGTGATTGAGAACAACCGTATGTATGGTTCCGAATATGCCCTAACATATGGAATCGCTCTAGGTAATTGTCATGCCTCAGAAGAAAATCCTGGTAGAATCATCAATAATATTATTCAGTCAAATAATGCTGGGATATATTTTTCTAATCTTGTAACTCACTATAATATGTATCACAATACAATATATTCCCATGGGAATCCTCTTAATTTCAGCTCTTACAGCGCTTCTTACCTAAGTATTAAGAATAATATTATAATGTCAGATGGAGCAAGCAGTTTCATTTATTTTGCTGGTTCCCAAAATGTTTCTTCTTCGTCTCTGGATATGGATTACAACAATATTTTCTTTTCGAACAGTTCTGTCTCTCCATTTCGAGTCACAAGTACATATTATACCTTGTCCAATTGGCAAAGTACTTTTGGTCAGGATTCCAACTCGGTAATTACCGATCCATATTTTGTGGATGATAGTACGCTTGTGCCTTTTTCTCCATTGATGGATAACATGGGAACGCCTATTAGCGGCATCACGCTGGATATTAATGGGGCAACACGTTCTGAGACAACTCCCGATGTGGGCGCAGCAGAATTTACTGGTTTTTCCGGATCACCTCTCAGTGGATCCTATACCATAGGGACGGGAGGAAATTACACTTCCATGGATACATTACGACGGGATTTGACCTTGTTAGGAATTAATGGACCGGTTGTATTGAATTTTCTTGAAGGTACGTATACTGAACCGCTTGCGTTAAGTGAAGTACCCGGCTCATCTGCCTTAAACACCCTTACCTTTCAATCAGCAGACCAGAACGCTAGCAGCGTAAATTGGCAACGAGCAAGTATATCTACAGACAATTATACAAATTCCCATATACTAAAATTAAATGGGACGGACCATGTCAAGATCAAGCACTTGACTTTCCAAGTTACCGGTGGGTATCAAATATCCAAACTGCGATTATCCGGACAGACAGACAGTATTTCCGTTGATAGCGTTACGTTCATCGACACCTATGCTACAAATGGAAGATCAGGATATGGAATTTACTCTACATCTGGCAGTCCAGTAATAGGCGTTTCAGTTAAGAATTGTTCTTTTACGAATACTCCTGGCACACGATATGCATACTATGGAACAGAAATTACATTTTCTTCAGATCAAATAAATACCAGTATTGAATCTGGATTAGAGATAAGTAATAATACTTTATTGAATTCGTATAAGGGTATTTATATATACAAATACAATGGTATTACTGTTAGAGGGAATACCATTCGTGGTGATGGTCAAAATGATAAGGGCCTTGATTTTGGGTATCTAAGAGGAAATGGAATCATTGAAAACAATAGTATTTACGGTCCAGAAACTACATCGGGTATGTATTTTGATTATTGTCAGGGAACCAATGATACAACCAGAATATCGGTTGTCAATAATCGTATTTTAACGGAAGACTATGGGATTTATTCTAACTATTCGTACTATACCGATTTTTATTATAATACCATTCATATAAGGGATGAATACCCCTTGCGCGCTTACTACAACCAGAACATTAATCTAAAAAATAATATATTTTCTGTAGATGAAAATAATGCTAGTAAGGTTGCTGCTTATTTTCAAGGGTATTATACGTTTACTTCCGATTACAATAATTTTTATACAAACTATCTATATCCCGTTTATTGGAATGGTAACAGAACCTTACAGTCGTTCCAGTCAAGCGGATATGATTCCAATTCTGTAGAAATCAATCCATTGTTTAATACGGATAGTACGTTGATACCTACAAGTTTTCGATTGGATGATAAAGGGTCACCTATATCAACCATAACACAGGATGCTCTTGGGCTAGCTCGATCTGCTACTACCCCCGACATGGGCGCTGTGGAATTTACGGTGGAACCGTTAGATATTTCTGGTGCCTACACGGTAGGTGCTGGAGGGGACTATTCCTCCTTGTCAGCAGCAGTGCGTGATGTGGAAAATTATGGTATAAGTGGAGCAGTTACATACAATATGCTTCCAGGTGTGTACACCGATCAAGTTAATATTGGTAATGTTTTTGGAGCATCCGCTACCAATACGATTACAGTGCAATCGTCCACAGGCAATGCAAGTGATGTAGTCTGGCAGCCGCCTAATTCTTATAATTATTATGTTTTTAAACTAAATGGCGCTTCCTATGTCACCATTAAAAATATGACTTTTAATACCTCCGCCAATAGTAGTGGATCAAAAGTATTTGATATTAGTAATTCCTCTAGTCATCTCCGAGTGGAAGGAAATATCTTTGAGGGTTATAACACTACTTCATCTTCAAACCATGCTCTTATTTATTGTTATAATAATTCTACTGGGCAAGACATCGTAATTACGAACAACTCATTTGATGAAGGCGCATATGGAATATTTTTAAACATTGCAGGGAATAGTGGGGTAAAAATTACCAATAATTCTTTTACAGGAATGCTATATGGTATATTTGTATCACAAACCGATAGTTTACAAGTTAGTGGAAATACTATTTCTACAGCTCATAGTGGTGTTGGTATATACATAGCATCTAGTGGCTATGCTACAATCACCGGAAATAAAGTCCTGAATACTTTTGGAGGAAACAATATAAATACCGGCCTCTACTTAACTAGTTCGGATGGAAATGCAAATACTCGATCGCTGATTGCCAATAATTTATTTCAAGGATATACTAATGCTGTATACCTATACTATTCCGATTATTATGATTTTTATCATAATACGCTAAGATCAAATTCTACTAGCACGTACAATTCTTCTGCTACTTTACGATTGCATTATGCATCCAATGGACAAGTGAAGAATAATATTATTCAACGTGACTCAGTCAATACTTCTTCCTCCACTTATTATACGGTTTATGCATATTCCTCAACCACGAATATGATCTGCGATTACAATATCCTGTATAATGCTGGAAATGGAAATATTTCTAATAGTGGAGTATCTTTTGGAACAAATAATCAACTAAATGTTGATCCGGGATTGTACGATGGGGGAGATGGATTCCATTTGGCTGCAGCAAATGAATTGGGTACGCCCCTAACAGAAGTTACGGTAGATGTAGATGGTGAGCCCCGAGATGATACAAATCCTGATATTGGGGCAGATGAATACTATTCTCCCAACTATGATGGAGTGATCTATGTTCCTGGTGAAATTGCTACCATCCAGGGAGCAATTGATGTGGCTGTTAATAATGACAGCATTCTTGTGGCAGCCGGTACCTATAGGGAAAATATTGATTACGATGGAAAAAATCTTTCCATTATTGGGGAGAACCGGGAAACAACGATTATTGATGGAAATAATGCGGGTAGAGTAGTTCAAATGGTTGGCGGCACAGTTTTATCAAATTTCAGTATTATTAATGGTTCCGGGTCCACTAGCAGCAGTACAGATTCTAATGGTCGTGGAAGTGCAATACATGCGACCGGAAGTGCACGTTTGAATAATTTAATAATTAAAGATAATACCCATACTTCATTATATGAAGGAGTTGTCCACCTTGCGTCAAGCACACCTGTTAATACGCCACGTTTAACGAATTCTCTTATTATTAACAATGCAGGGACTGGAGTTGTGTGTCATGCCGGGCGTACAAAGCTTTCCCATGTTACCATTGCCAATAACACGATGGCAGGTATTGTGTTACGTCCGAGTTCAACAAATGTACATCCAACGTTGATTAATAGCATTGTATATGGAAACGAAGATAATAAAAATATTGTATTTGGGGATGCTGGTGGAAATGCGATTGATATATCCTATTCCTTGATTCAAGGTGGCCAGGATAGTATTACCACCTATACCAATGATACATTGAGTTGGGGAACAGGAAATCTGGATGTGGATCCGCTATTTGCAGATACAGCGAATGGTGATTATCGAGTTAATGTACTGTCTCCAATCATTAATGCAGGGCACCCCGATTCCACGGACTCCGATGGAACGCGGGCGGATATGGGAGGATATCCTTATTTAAAAACCTATAATGGACCGGTGTGGTTTGTGGATGCAGTGAACGGAAGCAATTTTGGTTCATCGGGTTCTTCTGTAAATGCGTTTGCTGCTATTACACCAGCGATCAAATTTGCTTCAAGCGGGGACAGTATTGATGTTGCAGCTGGAACCTATGTTGAGAATCTAGATTTTGAAGGAAAAAACCTGAAGCTGGTTGGTGCCGATGCAACAACGACTATCATTGATGGAGATAGTAGTGGTGTGGTAGTGCGTATGGCAGATTTTAGCGGTGCATCGATACTGAAAAATTTCACTATACAGAACGGATATATTGTTGAATCCAATACAATGCAAAGTGGAGGAGGAGGAGGTGTTTTTATAGCCAGTGCTTCTCCGATGCTTCAAAACCTCATTGTGAAAAATTCTTCGGCAACTTTTGGTGGAGGTATTTTTATGGATGGCTCCTCATCGAAGCTTGATAATGTTCAGGTATTTGATAATGTTGCTGATGAACATGGTGGCGGTATTTTTACGGAGAATTCTAATCCATTATTAATAAATGTTGCATGCTATAATAATACAGCTGGTGGTCATGCGGGCGGAGCTTTTTTTAGGACTGGTTATCAAGATATGAGTCCTAGAATTATAGGTGGATCTTTTCATGATAATGAGGCAAACTACGGAGTTGGTGGTGTTTTTGTTCAGAGTTGTGCGCCTGTGTTTTATAAATCCAATATTGTGAATAATCAAGGAGGATGGAATGACAATGAAAACACAGGAGGATTATTTTTATTTAATGCAGATGTTGAATTAATTAATAGCATTATAAAAGATAATTCAAGTCCTCAAATTGAATTTGAAGATGTAGATGATATTTCATCAGAATCGTTATCTGTTGCGTTTTCAATGGTTGAGAATGGTCTGGATAGTATTATAGTCACAGATGCCGCTACTCTTATCTGGGGACTCGGAAATATTAATATAGATCCTGTATTTGCAGATACAGCAAATGGGGATTATAGTTTGCAGCGGTCTTCTCATTTGATAGATCGCGGTCATCCAGATTCTACTGACACCGATGGTACTCGTTCCGATATAGGGGCATACTTTTTTGACCAATCCAGTCTTCCTTCTCGAATCAATAGTGCTCGAACGTATATAGATGACGATTCCATCACAGTAGACTGGACCGCATCTTCTGATGCAAGTGTTTCCAGTTACAAACTATATCGATCCTTTGGTAGAGGATATTTGGATGCTTCCAATAATAAATTATTGGATTTTTCAGAATTATCAGAGATTACCTCTACGTCTTCTAGCAGGTACGTGGATGGATCTATAACTAAAGATTCTACCTATCATTATGTGGTTACTGCATTGTATGGATCCGGAGAAGAAAGTCTGTATGGTGCTTTTGCCACAGCGCAATTAGAAAGCGACACCGCTGCACTTCAAGTAAGTGGAAGACTGTATCATGGTCTATCCAATAATGCCGGGTGGTTCCATGGCGATTCCTCCTACACATTTGAGACATTTTTTCAGGTGCTTTCTGCTGTCAATAGTTCTTCTGAATACTATCCAATTATCAAAGCAGGTGCTTATAGCGCCGGTCTGGTTTCCGATGGCAGTGGAACAGCCAGTTTAAAATTTCAAAAGTATGATTCATTTCTTGGGAATAGTGTAGATATGGGAGAGTTCAGTGATTCCTCCAATGCGGGAGGAGAATGGCATCATGTTGCCGTTGTATATGATACCGATGCAAATACGGCCAAGATTTTCTTAGATGGTACCAGACAGTACAATGCCAGCGGTCAATCGTTGACATCTACGGATATATCTTATTTGGGGTTTGGAGCAGATTCTGTGGCTGGATTTAGTGTCAAGCTTGATAATGCTCGTATATCCAGAGGTGTTCGATATGAAGACAACTTTATTCCAGATATGGCCCCGCATGTAGATAGTAGAACGATTGCCTTATATCGATTTAATGAAGCGAGGACTCAGCCATCCTATCAAGGTCAAATGGCAAGCTATGACGCTAGTGCCAATGGAAACCATTTAAACTATACGGGATCCTTTTCCTGGAGAGAAGGGGTTCCGATTCTTTCTGGACCAAAAACTTCTCTTATCGTTAATGAAATTATGAAGGACCCGAATGCAGAGGGAGTAGGTGAGTTTGATGGAGAATGGTTTGAGTTATACAACAGGGGTGTCGTTCCCGTTAATTTGAAGAATTTTCGTATTACAGATGATGGTGGTCAAACGATCAATATCACGTTTGATGTGCCAATTTTACCTGGTGACTATGGAGTATTTGCTAAAAATAATGATACGGCAGCAAACGGAGGTGTGGAGAGTGATTATTCCTATAGTACTTCCAGTTTTTCATTAAGCAATGCGGATGATGAAATTTCTATATACGATGGAAATGATTCGTTGGTGAACCGGGTGGCGTATGATGACGGGGTTACGTTTCCTGATTCTTCTGGTTTTTCCATGGAATTGAGGGCCCCGTATTTTGATAATAGTATAGGATCAAACTGGGCAACTTCTGATGCAGTCTATGGGCAGGGCGATCGTGGTACCCCAGGATATCAAAATGATTCGTATTCTGGTAAAATTTCTGCTTCTCAATACGCATATGACTTTGGAGGTATTGTGGAAGAAAATAATACTACCTCCTCCATGCAAATTTATAATACGGGCCTGCGCACCTTGACGGTGGATTCGCTTACAAATCAGTTGTCAGATTTTATTATTACCCCTACCAGTGGAAATATTCTTGTGGGAGACTCATTAGAGATACAATTGCAGTTTGCTCCTACGGGTCCTGGAAGAAAATACGATACCTTACGAGTATACAATCAGGATAATAGCAATGGCTTGTTTGAGGTTTCTTTGTATGGTCTTGGTATCAGTTCCGTAGCGGATATCGTAATATATCTTGATGGGGATGATAGTGTTTCCAGTTATGAGTATCTCTCCACGCGAGTTGGCTACCCAAGAACTGAAATTTTTCAGATTGCCAATATTGGTAATACTCCACTGGATGTGGAAGATATTAGCATCTCAGGGGGAGATGGTGCTTTTAGTACGGATGTGAATAATTGGTCTGGGATAGATCTGTATGATACGATTGATGTTCCTGTGCAGTTTAATCCACCAGCAACCGGTTCTTATTCTGCTACATTAAGCTTTACGAGTTCCGATGCAGATGAAGGAATTTATACCGTGGATCTCAGTGGGGTAGGATCTCTGTTTTTGACTCATTATGTTCCGTTAGAGTATAGTTCTATCCAAAGTGCAATTAATTCTTCGCTTTCCCGTGATACTATCATTGTTGGAGAGGGTACCTATGCAGAGTCCATTGAATTTCCTGATCATAATTTGGTTATTCGCGGTAATGGACCGGAGTCAACGATCATTAACTCAGATACAACGGCAGTTCGGTTTCCAACGACGGGGGATCCGTATACATCTATACTAGAAAATATATCTGTTCATGTCGCTGCCAATCAAAAAGGATTTATTGCCAGCGATGATTATCAACCAAACTTTGATCGCGTAGCTTTTATTCTAGATAGTAATTCAATTGCAGGGCATTTAAGCACAAGCGCTGCTGCATCGATGGACCATGTGACGGTAGTACGAAGCACAGCAGATGCTAATGGAAATAGTTTTCAGTTGAATAATTCAAGTCTTACCTTGACCAATTCTATTTTGTGGACAGGAGCCAATTCAGAAATAGCATCATCTAATGGAGGATCCGTGTCTGTAACGTATTCTACGGTATCTGATAGTGCATATCTTACGGATGGTAATGGTGGAGTCGATCCAGTCTTTGTGAGTCCTTCTGAGGGTGATTTTAGCCTGCAGTGGGTAAGTCCAGCTATTGACGCAGGAGATCCGAATGCTACCGATATGGATGGAACGGTTGCGGATATGGGTGCATTTATCTATAATCAGTCTCTGCAGCCTCCCGATATCCCGGGATCTGTAGCGGCAGTTTCTGGAAATGGAATAGCAACTGTATCATGGTCAATACCCGTAGATCCTCGTGGGAACAGTAATGAAGACATTGATTCCTATATCGTGTATCGAGGTACGGTCGCTGACAGTTTGGTTCTGTTAGATACGATTGCAAGCACAACAACATTTGTGGATGGGGGAGCATCAGGTTATCTACAAAATGGAACGACCTACTACTATTATGTTACTGCCCAGGATACAGCAGATTTAATTAGCGCACCATCGGATACAGTAAGCGTGATTCCTGCAGGAGGAACATTGGTTCTTGCAGATAGTGCGCACTCCTTTGGGGAGGTTGTTCATGATCAAACATCCTCTTGGAATATGATACTAACGAACAATGGAAATGGTACGCTGAATATTAGTAGCGTCACTTCCAATACCTCGTATTTTTCTTTTTCTCATTCAAGCCTGGTGATTACGGCAGGGGACGCAGATACAGTAGCAGTTACATTTTCTCCTGACCTTACCAGCGAAATGGTTCATGATACAATCCAAATTGTGAGCGATGACTTATATTTAAATAATTCAAGTATTACTTTAAGTGGACAGAGCATATGGCCTATTATAGGGTTATCAACCACATCGATAGACTACGAAGATGTGCCGGTTAATAATAATGTAGATCGTCAAGTAGTTGTGTACAATACGGGGTCAAGCTCCTTAAATATTGCCAATATTTTTGTAGATGATTCCGATCATTATACCGTTAGTTCCGGTGGGTTGCTTGCCAGTAGTCCTATTCCTAATTCAGGGAAAAATTTATTGATACCGCCCATCATGCATGGACGCGCATCCACAGACGAATCGAAAAAGAATAATACAAAGGTTGTGGATGATGTTCGAGAGGTAGAGAACCGCTCGCAAGGTACCTTTTCTAAATCTAGACTATTAGATGAGACCGTAACCCCTGGAGACAGTTTGGTATTAACTGTTTCATTTGCTAGTGCCGATACGGGTGTCTTTAATACGACACTGCGTATTGTGAGTGATGACCCATTAGGGAATGAGGATCTATCGGTTAATTTAGTTGCCCATACAACCAAACCTGAGATGGAAGTAGTGCAAACCATGTCCGTGGTTACCTATAAGGGGAATGATGCGCCATTCAATGTTAATATTTCCAATACAGGGGGATTCGATTTACAGTATGAGGTAGAAGTATCTGCTAATTGGGTTGGATTTGATTGGCTGACGGTACCTGCGCCAAGTGGTTCCGTTAGTGCGTACAGCGATATTTCTCTTGCGGTTGAAACAGACCATACGGCTGACTTAGATCCCGGAGCATATACAGGGTATTTATATTTTAATTCAAATAGCGGACTGAATCCAACGCAGGTTGTTCGGACGGATACGGTAGAAGTCTACATGAACCTTCTAGAGGATAATTCTCAAATATCGCAGGATAGTGTATCTATTCCTGCGGGTAATGCGGATCCCGTTACATTAGAAGATGATAATGGAGATCCGATCGGAATCGTATTGGATTTTCTTAATTCGCAAGGTGGTAGTGTAAACGTAACCAGAGTGGACGCGTCGCCGCCTTCTAATGAATCAACACCGTTTGATGATCCGTCATCTGGTATAACAGATCCATACTTTGCGCGTGTGTACTTTGAAATTAGTGCAACGTTCACGGGAAGTTATGCAGTAGACGTGGGCTTTGATTATAGCACCGTTCCAGGGGTACAGGATCCTAGTAAATTACGGATTGCAAAGCGTTCACTGAATGCCGGTGTAGCGGAAGAATGGAATATTATTTCTCAGGGCTCAACAAATCTGGATAGTGATAACGGTCTTGTGTATGCCACGAATCAAAGTAGTTTTAGTCAGTGGGCACTGTTGTCCAATGCAGGAGAAAACAGCTTTGTAGACGTTTCTGCGCCTGCCATACAAAGTGCGGTACTTTCTCCCAGCAGCCCGGGAGCATTGGAAGCTGTTGCAGTATCTGCAATTATTAATGATGAAACGGGTGTATCAACTGCAAGTCTTTACTATACACAGGGAGGAAGTCAATCCTTTACCAGTGTTGCAATGAGTTCTGGCAGTGCAAATTCTTATTCTGCAACGATTCCAGCATCGGATGTAACTCGGAATGGTCTGATATATTTTATTCAAGCAGAGGATGATCTCGGCTTTGTCGCAACGTCGGATACTGTAGGTGTAGAAATTAATTTTAGTAATGAAGATTTGAGTACTAGCTCTGCTATAAGCAGTGCCTATTCAACTGGGTTTCCAACAGATAAATGGCGTTTAATCAGTATTCCTGGGAATGTAGATGATAAGATAGTTGGTAATGTTATTGGCGATGAACTGGGAAGCCAAAGCAGTGCCACTTGGAGAATTTTTGAATGGGACGATGTGAGTCTCAGCTATAAAGAAAATCCAATTAACTTTGTAAATGGAGAATCATTCTGGTTAAACCAAAAGGTGGAAGATAATCTATTGATTTCCGCTCCTGCCGGTGCGACAGGAAATATGAGTGGAACAAGCCTCACCATAAAACCAGGGTGGAATTTGATTGGTTCTCCGTATTCCTTTCCTGTGCAGCTCGTTGTAGACCAAGCTCAGTTTTACGGACCCATTGCCTACGGATTAAGTGGCGAAAGTTGGTCGGATATTACCACGGAATTACGTCCATGGTCGGGGTATGCGCTATATAATCGTACAACAGCGGATCAGTCCGTTGTTATTGATCCCATTCAGTCGACTACAGGTACGCTTATCAGAAGTGCTGTAATAGATGATGGGTGGCAAGGTAATCTGGAAGCATCCTCTGGTGAATTTTCCGATCAATACAATCAATTTGGTCAACTATCACTTGCGGAGGATGGTGTAGATTATCACGATAACCCCGAGATGGTTACACCTGGAAAGTATCTGAGTGTTACCTATGTCCATGATCATCATAAGGGGAATTTTACTTCTGATATACGAAGTACAGATACCGATTTACAGATTTGGGAGGTAGAAGTATCTGGAAAGGGTCTAGAGGAAGCAGTGATTCTTAATTGGTCTTTCCCGCAGCCTGCAGATGCAAATACTGAAATTATTTTATTAGATGATTTGAATCGCAAAACTGTATCCATGCGTGATAGACAACATTTTGAATTGGGTGTGATTAGCGATCGCTTTCCTAGAAAATTACATATTGTTTCTGGTCCAGTAGGTCTTGTACAGGATGCGGTTTCGGAATTATTGGCGGCGATACCAGAGCAGTTTGTTCTCTATCAGAATTATCCTAATCCATTTAACCCATCGACTACATTACGCTTTGGATTACCAGAACCAAGCAATATTGAATTTAGAATTATCAATATTCTTGGTCAGGAAGTTGCTACAATCTATAGCGGTTGGAAAGATATGGGGTTTCATGACTTCCGATGGTCAGGCCATAATGACTTGGGTCAGCAGGTAAGTAATGGTGTATACTTTGCTATTTTATCTGATGGTAGAAATATGCAAGTACGCAAAATGCTTCTTGTAAAATAATTTATCATCATTCCACTTTTTTAATAGATATTCATCATTATATCCATTTCTCCTTTTGTGAGTAAGCTCACAATCTAAAGGAACCTATTTTTGTTTTAACGTTCAAAGAGTAAATTCACGTATTGTTTGTGTGTCGTTGGAGAAGTTGAAAATGGACTTTTTTAGGAGAATAACGAAATATTTTATCTTTTTTTGCCTTTTTGGCGTGGGGGATCTCCATGCCCAATCGGCTAATAATCAAATCCCAGCACCGCAGCTTGTTGAAGTATCCATTAAATCCAGTGGCTATAATAATCGCCTTGCCAGATCTGGAGATTCTGTTTATGTAAACTTTTCTGTTTCTGAGCCAGTAAATCCCATGGGAATACGCGTGGATATTCTTGGCAGGGATGCAGCGATGTCCTCCAATGAAGGCTTCCAACATTTTAGCTATTATATCGTTGTAACGGATGATACACCTGAAGATGTTATTGGTTTTACTGTGTCTAACTATATGGGGTTCTCTGGACAGACAGGGGTTCCTGTTCGTGAGGTAACAGATGGCAGCTCTGTAACTTTTGTGATTAGTAGCGAAATTATGATGACGATTAGTAGTGTTACAGTAACTGGAGGGATGGTGATCCCTCCATATTTTAATAATACAAATAAAGGAATTGAGATTACCGTTCCCATACCAAATGATGAATCGGTAATTAATAGTTCTATCACCATTTTATCCAAAGTAAACGGAAATGAAACGGGACCCATGGGTACTGTTACAATTGATAGTTCTTCCATTGGAAAGGATAAAACAATTGCTGCACTAGACAATGCAGACTTGAATCCATTAATAAGCTCATTTGAGGAAGGCAGCGAAATAAGCTTTTATGGTACGATCACAGATGTTACGGGAAATGTAACACCTATCTCCGAATCAGTATCAACAGTAATTGTGGATCAGAATGGACCAGTGATTGATAGTATCACTATCTATTCTACAAATGAAATAGTTACCAAAGCGGTAGCAGATGATACGGTTTACGTTGAATTTTCTGCAAGCGAAGCAATTGATACGGTTGGGGGCATGATAGGAGGAAATCCTATTGATGGTTTTGAAGAAATAGAAGGTTCACGAATACGCATCTGGAAAAAGATGATGAACAACGATCGGGAGGGGGTCGTTGCATTTATGCTTGCAGGTGGAGACAAAGCCCGCAATCGAGGAGAAACAATTACAAGTGTTAGTGACACGAGCCGAGTAGAATTTATATCTGCCGGATTATCCATAGTATCAGTCAATATTTCATCCAACAGCAGCTTCAGCGACACACTGTATAGCGTAGGAGATTCTGTTCATGTTGAAATACAGATGGATGGCCCAATGATTATCAATGATGCCATGATTAATAATCATATGGCATCATTGGTACAGTTAGAGGAACATCGGTACATTTTCTCTATTGTTGTTGGAGACGATACGGATAGTCTGGCAAACTTTTCTATAGCCTATACAGATGAGAACGGGCTAATCTATAATAATATTACAGCGACTACGGACAGCAGCTTTTTACAGTTGCATGACATTATTCCTGTCTTTCCAGAAGTAGCAATTTCTTCTTCCAGGGGAGATTCTTCTGTCGTTGTCGTTAAGGATACGATATATCTGACATTTCGTGTTCAGGAAGCAGCGTTTGATTCCCTGCTTACCATGATGTATAATACACCTCTATCCATTGATAGCGTTGGGGATGGTATGTACCGAGCAAGTTATGTCCTTACGGAAGAGGATGAAGAGGGAGTGGTCACTTTTCAAATACAAGCGGTCAATATGGCTGGCGATACAGTAGCAATAGATAGCACTACAAATCGTTCTCAATTAGTATACGACCTATCTCCACCCGTTGCGTTTACTTTAGCAGAAGTAGTGACAAGTGGAGGGATGGTTGTGGAAGGTTTTTGGAATATGTCCAATCAAAATGTATCGGTCCATATCCCTATTGATTATGACTATAGTTTGATTGATGGAAATGCTCAAGTACTCGTTCAATTTGATAGTACAGACACTTTTGCTCCCATAGGAAATAGTATTGCAATCGGTGATACGACGATTGGTGATACCTTCCAATTGGATATAGGAAAAATGGAGCTGGAGAGCATGCCGAACTTTCGCATAGGATCAAAAGCAATTTTTACTGCTCGCATTACTGATCTTGCTGGAAATAGTACGATCGGTACTCCTAGCCTAGATCAAATCCAGATAACGGACACGACAAGTATTATCAATAATATTGCAGTTACTTCTAGCAATAAAAAGAATTCCAAGACGGCTAAGACTGGTGATCTTATTTCTATTATTCTTCAGGCAAAAGAACCGGTGATGCGACCCGTAGTTCTCGTGGCAGGAGATACCGCAGAAGTGGTTGGGTTTGGAAATAATTGGTTTGCCAACAAGATGTTGGACTCCGATGATGTACAAGGAATCGTTTCGTTGTTTTATGTTCCGTTAGACACGGATGGGAATCCTCGTGGTTTTTATACCAGTAGCACCGATGGTTCGGAGGTAATGTTTGATGATATTCCTCCCGTAATTGATCATCTTTATGAAGGTAGTTTTACGGAGGATAGAGAAAATATTCTTGTAGCAGATTCCTTGCACCTGGGCATGTCTGTTAGCGATAATGTATCAGGAGTAGCTGAATTTTATTTCGCAGTAGGTACTGCTCCCAAATCAGGGAATACCGTACCTTGGACGGCAGTAGCCGGTGAAGGAAATATGGATACTTTGCTTACTGGTTTATCCTTAGAAAACAATGTTCGCTACTTTGCGAGTGCTGTTGCAATTGACGAGGTCGGGAATGCATCGGACACATTAAGTGGCAATGGGTTTATGGTAAATGCTATCTCTATGGAGACGGGTCTGGCAACAGCAGCGCCGCCACCAACAGTGGAAGAGAAAAAGTTTAAGCCAACAGTTGCAATTTTAGATTTTGAAGGAAAGGGTATTAGTGATCTAGAAGTACAGACACTCACAGAGCGGATGCGTACAGAAATTGGAAATACAAATGCCGTTCGATTAATTGAACGAAAAGCAATTGAAAGTATTATGTCGGAGCAAGGGCTTGCCCAGTCCGGTTGTGTTAGCGATGAATGTGCCGCGGAAGTTGGTGAGCTATTGGGTGTACAATTTATGATTAATGGTATATTAGGGAAGATGGGCGATAGCTACACCATTGATGCCAAAATGTTTTCTGTAGAGACAGGAGAAACGGTAGAATCAGTAAATACTACATACGAAGGAGAAATTCAGGGATTGCTACTAGAAATGCAGATATTATCCTGGGAAATCGTTGGGCTTGATGTTCCACCACGATTAAAACTGCAGCGTGCTGGTGAAACCGAAAAACCAACGGTGGCTGTATTGGACTTTGAAGGACGCGGGATATCCATTCTCGAATCGCAAACGTTAACGGATCGCTTTACCACGGAGTTGGCCAATACAGATAGAGTGCGAATGGTGGATCGGAATACCATGACAGACGTATTGTCAGAGCAAGGGTTCTCTTCTGGTGAATGTACTAGCCAAGAATGTGCCGCGGAAGTAGGTGCAGCATTGGGTGTGGAGTTTATGATCAATGGAACGATTGGGCTAATTGGAAATACCTATACAATTGATTGCAAAATGTTTTCTGTGGCAACTGGTGCAGCAGAAAGTATGAAAAATGTTTCTTATCAAGGAGAAGTAGACGGATTAATTACAGAAATGGAAATTTTAGCTTGGGATATCTTAGATATTCCAATACCTCAAAAATTAAAGAAGAAACGCCAAATGGGTATGGCAGCTTTTATGGAGAACCAAGCATTTGTCGCACCAAAGACAAAAGTGCAGTCTCTGATTCGTTCCGCGGTGTTCCCTGGTCTCGGTCAATTATACAATGATAGAAAGCTCGAAGGATATGCGTTTGTTGGTTCCTCTGCCTTGTTTGGTGCGCTAGCAATGGCTAGTAATTCGGGGTTTGCCAAAGCGCAGACGGACTATAATACCAATCTGGATTTATACAATACCGCGAGTAATATAGATGATATTGCCAGTTACCGTTCCAAAGTAGAAGACGCAGATCAGGAAATGTCTTCCAAGAACACCAACTTGATGATTTTTTCTGGTTTATATATTGGCCTTTGGGTAGGAAACATGGTGCATGCTTATTTGACATGGGATGGAGATGAAGAAGCGTCTCTACCAATTCGTTTGGCATATGACCCCAACCATCATATGGCTTTATTACGCTGGGAGTTTGAATTGTAATGCGGTATTTACAATACATCATTTTTACGATCACCCTGCTATTTACATCTTGCTCAAAGGATGTGACCGGAACATCGAATGTATTTTCCAATCCATTGGATCCAGTTACGGCGGAAGAAGAAGGGTTTATTACACCTGCCATTGTGTTCTTTCCATCAGAAGTGGTGGTTAATGCAGTATATGATGTAGTAACGCTGGATGTTCATGCTATGCAGGTTCCAAACCTTGGCGGTGCTCATATTCAGGTTAGCTACAACAAGCAAAAACTTGCGTTACAGAATTTATCCTTGGGAAGCTTTTTTGAGGCGTCAGAAGGATTGATTTATCATGAAGATAACACCGATTTTGGTCTCATCGATATTTATATGGGATATTTAGGTACCGATTCTTCGGAAGTAACAGGTACAGGACAGTTAGCGATTCTACAGTTCCAGGCCATTGCTGGTGGAGCATCCACGGTGGCTTTCACGGATTATAGTGAATTTGTGGATCACGAGGATAATGACATTGCCATCTTAGGCAAAGGAACTTGTGTTGTAACGGTGGGGAATTAAGACAGATGATGAATAAGAATTATATTAAATATTGTAGCATTCTCGTAATGGTATGTGCTACGCTTGCTTTTGCACAAACAGAATTAAACTTTACCAATGCAGGTGCAACGGGACAGAATGGTCCTACACAGTCTCAGATAAACACGGCCTATGATGGAACGACCCTGGATGATGATGTTACGATTAATACACAGGGGATTCAGGAGTGGACAGTCCCAGCTACGGGAACATATACCTTTGAAGTGTATGGCGCACAGGGTGGAAGGTCCTATTTATATGGTACTTCTACATGGCATGATGGCGGGAAAGGCGCAAAAGCGGTTGCTGATTTTTCGCTTACGCAGGGTAACGTTCTTAAAATTATGGTTGGGCAGCAGGCCGACGAATATGCCAATGCAGCCCGAGGAGCTGGTGGTGGCGGTGGTAGTTTTGTAGTTCACAGTGGTGGAACAACATTGCTCATGGCTGCCGGTGGCGGCGGTGGTGCTGGAGATTATGCATACAACGGCCATGGAAATTCAGGTACTAGTGGATCTGCAGGTGGTAATAATAGTGGCAATACGGGTGGATCTAGCGGTGGAAGTAATGGCTCTGGTGGAAGTAATTCAACCTATGCAGGTGGTGGAGCTGGCTGGAGTGCAGATGGCAGTAGTTCTAGCTATGGAAAGGGAGGAAAGAAGTTTTCCAATGGTGGACAAGGTGGAAATGCGCAGTCAGGACAAGGCACAAATGGGGGATTTGGCGGCGGAGGTGGATCCTACGCAGGTGCTGGCGGCGGCGGCGGATATTCTGGCGGTGGCGCAGGAAGCTGGTCCTACTCTGGTAATGGTGGCGGAGGCGGTTCCTTTATTAAAAGTACTGCTAGTAATACCACATTAACAGCCGCAGAAAATGAAGGACATGGAAAAGTAGTAATTACCTATTGCGCTGGTTTCTGCTTTGAATCTGCATCTGTTGTAGCCAATAATAATTATGTAGATATCACATTTACGGCTGGAGCCTATAGCACCAATGGTGGTAGCGGTGCTCTTACAGTTTCAGATTTTTCCCTGACATTTGCCAGTAATGGCGGACCTGCAAGTGCTGCATCCATCAGCAGTGTAAAGAAAAATAATAATGCTTCTGAAGGAAGTGCCAGTGCGCTCTCTGGCGGGGAAACAGTTGTGCGGATGTTTCTGAATATTACCGGTTCTCCTGCCGGAATAGAAAGTCTTCTAATTAAAGCTGCAAATGGCAGTAGTATTTATAATAGCAGTGGAACTGCAATGAATGCCGCATCAAGGGTGCGAACTACCTTAAATGATGTGACGGGTCCCTACTTTACAGGTATAACATCACATGATATTGGGCTTTACACGGACCTCAATAAAACGGTGAAAGTCACTTTTAGTGAGACGGCATATAATACCAATGGTGGTAGCGGTGCCTTGCAAACTAGTGATTTTGCACTATCCATTAGTGGTGGAGCGGCCACATTATCTAGCGCTACACCAACCAGTATTTCTGTTAGCGGTAATACGTACACATTGGGGGTTGGCATTTCCGGAACGGCAAATGGTCTGGAGACCTTAACCGTAAGCCCTGTTGCCAATTCGATCTATGACGCCAGCGGAAATGCGTCGGCTACATCGCAGAATAATAATACGGTAACACTGTTGGATGCACGATTAGCTGTCAAACAAACGTTGGAACACGATAATCAGTATGCAGTATATAATTCCATGGTGCGGGTAGATCATGACACGTATTTGTTAGCCTATACGACGAATTCAAATTATGGCAGAATGTCTACGTTTACGGTGGATGCGGACGGTGATCCCATTACAGAAGTGGCATCGATACAATTTAGTGGTAATTCAACTACGTACTGGAATTCATTGGTACAGCTTAATGAGTCTACCTATGCCTTGGCCTATTACGGGTATGATAGCGGAAAAGATTACAATGGGGCGGACATTACCAATATACAGGGTCAATGGATTTCCATATTTACAGTACCATCAGATGGTTCGTCTATTACCGAAGTTGCAGCTTTTCGTCATGACACCTATAATAATTCATCTTCGTATTCATCCTTAATCAAAGTAGATGATAATACGGTTGCCTTGGCCTATTATGGGTATAACAGTGGTCCATCGGGAGGAAATAGCTGGGCCAACTGGATTAAAACATTTACGGTCTCAGGTAATACCATTTCCCAAGCAGGCCAATTGCGTCGGACCGGTAGTGCCAGTAGTGGCTCCTACTTTTCCTTTGCTAAAGCAGATGCAAATACCTTTGTCTTAGCCTGGAGTGACAATAATACCGATGGGAGAGTCACTACATTCACTATTCCTGCCGATGGTTCCACCATTACGCAAGTAGCCGAGCTGGAGTACGATACGGATTATGCTGCTTATCAAAGTATCGTAAAATTAGATGCAAACACCTATGTGGTAGCGGACCAGACTACCGGCAGCACAGGACAAATGACTACCTTTACTATACCGGATGATGGTAGTACGATTACGAAAGTGGCCCAGATTACGCATTCCTCTTCGTTTGGATTCTGGAATTCCATGATTCCCATTGATGAGGATAAGGTGCTTCTGGCATATTCTGGTAATAGTACAGACGGATATATTAAAGTATTTGAGATTCCGGAGGATGGATCCTCTATCACGGAAACCGTAGGGTACGAGCATTCGACCGCAGATGGATCGCATCATTCTCTTGTTGCGCTTGACTACGACACCTATGTATTGGCACTTGCAGGACAAAGTACGGATGGGTTTATACGTACCTTTGATTATACTCGGGCAGCCAATACGGTAACCCCTAGAATTTCTAACGTTGCGGTAGCTGCAGATAACGCCACCATTGTAGTCACCATGAATGAAGCGGTATATAATGCCGCAGGTGGTAGTGGAAATCTGGAAACCAGTGATTTTGCGCTGAGTCTCTCCGGTGGAGCGGCTACGCTTGGAAGTACCACCCCAACCAGTATTTCCAAAAGCGGCAATGTCTATACACTGGGAATGAATATTAGCGGAACACCTACTGGTTTTGAAGAGATCACGGTGAAGCCAGTAGATAACTCCATTTATGATGCCAGTAATAATGAAGCAGTCCCCAACCAAATCATGAATACAGATTATTTAACAGATAAAGTTGGGCCAACCATTTATTCCACGGTAGTAGGTGCAAGTAATAGCAATGTGGTGGTCACATTTTCGGATCCCGTATTCAATACCAGCAGTGGCAGTGGTGCCCTACAAGCAAATGATTTTTCTGTTTCCGTAAGCGGAGGCACAGCCTCAGGGGTAGCAATCAGCAGTGTTTCTGTGAGCGGTTCAGCCGTAACACTGGCATTAACGATTGCCGGTGTTGCCAATGGCTCCGAAACGCTGACCGTAAATGTAGCTGCCAATTCCGTGTATGATACTTATGGAAATGTTTCAGGGACCAGTCAAAGCAATAATACCGCTACCTTAAAAGATGGAAGAATTCTTGTGAAAAACGGCCTTATGCATCACGCTTCCCAGGGCTATG
>Ga0208766_1000223_pt1 | contig 30809 bp, 20 predicted proteins | sample ETN01SmetaG_3_FD_185792 | JGI IMG/M metagenome (GOLD analysis project Ga0208766, IMG submission 185792) | Marine microbial and viral communities from oxygen minimum zone, Eastern Pacific Ocean - ETNP2014F12-01SV263 (SPAdes) (version 2) | ecosystem: Environmental > Aquatic > Marine > Oceanic ... | reverse complement strand
ATGAAGGTTGCCACAGAGAGTTCGGGTGTTGCTGTGACCATTGGTCATTCCACATCAGAGACCACGGTTGGTGATAACCTTACCGTGGCAGGTGATGCAGCAGTAACAGGGACACTTACCTTGGGTACGACCTTAGCAGTAGCAGAGGGTGGCACGGGAACAACATCATTAACTGATAAAGCAGTATTGATTTCACAAGATAGTGGAACAGATGCTATCGGTTCAGTAGCAATGACTGGCAATGGTGAGATATTAGTAGGTGGAACAAGTGGACCTGCAGTTGAAGCAGCAGCCGATGTAGCAGGAACTGGATTAGATGCATCAGCAGGAGACGGAACATTAGCAATTAATGTAGCAGCCGCACAGACAAGTATTACTTCTATCATAAATTCAGGTATCACAAAGATTGGTACAGCTGCAGCCCAAGAGTATATTACTTTTGGTAGTGCGAATGAGGTTAATACTCATGTAAACAACACAGAAACACTGAGTGTAACTGCAAGTGGAGTTGATGTCACAGGAAACGCAACAATCAGTGGCGATTTAACAATCAGTAGTGCTTCGAAAGGTATTAATACTACATCAGGTTCAAATGTCGCCCATGATGAGGCAAGTAGCACAGATCTTACTGCTAATAATAATCGAAGAGGTAAATATACATTTACCACTAATGCTACAGTAGCGGACGATGCTCATTCTGCAACCTTCTCAGTTTTGAATAATACAATAACTACTGATGATATTGTTATAATGAATTGTACAAGTGATCATGAAATAGAAGTACATACTTTTAATGTTGTTAATGGAACTGGTTGGGATTTCATTATTGTTAATCGTTCAGGGGGCGTTCTGGCCGCTGATACAGCCTTAGTATTTAATTTTATAGTGATGCAATAATGAGACCGATCAATCAAATAATAGATATGATTATTAGATTATTTTTAATGTTATTTGTTGTGGGGCTGCTAGTTGCACAGGAATACAAGATACAGTTTTCTCATATTCCCATAGGGCAGGGTGTAACACTTAATGACTCAGTGGGCATAATGAATAGTATTGGAGGTGTGGTATCTAAAGATGCGAGCTCTGACTCCTTTTTGGTAGGCGCTGGATTCATAAAAGTGACTCAGAACGTCCTAGCTGAGCCACCCGTGATATCAGAATTTTATTTTCCTACTATCATTGAAAAAAATGGGGAGCCAGTAACCCTTTCAGCGACCATTTATGATCTGAATGGGATTGGGAATGCAGATCTTCACCTTCAGGTAGGTGGGAGCGAAGAGGAGGTGATCCTTCCAATGTCTCAGGTAGGCAACAACGATTACGAAGTCTCAATTCCAGATTCATTGATCGATCTAAATAATTTTAGGGCGAGGATAGTTAGCATGGACAACATGTCCTATTCAACTACTTCAGATTATGGTAGCACTGAGATTCAATTCAATAATTCTGAGTTGAAAATGGATAATGACTTTAGTTCTTATCCCGATGGCATAGATAAAAACGAATGGAAATTGGTGTCTTGGCCATCACAACTTAAAAATACCACATTGGCATCGTCTACATTGGAAGATGGACATGTGTTCTATGCGTGGGAGCCGGTCAAGGAGACATATTCGATTGCAACTCGAATAAAGAAAGGAAACGCATATTGGTTCAGGCACGAATATAAAGACCCCATTCTCTTTGAAGAAGATACTAGTTTTGCACTACCGCTCAATAATTTTGTCATGGATCTAGAGGCGGGTTGGAATCTTATCAGCAATCCTTTTTCGTTTCCTGTAACATTTACAAAGGACAGCCTTGTCAGTAATCCCATCACATATGGGATACCTGGAAAAGGAAAGGGATGGAGTGGTCCTCAAAATGAGTTGGACCCCTGGAATGGTTATGCCGTCTATACTGCTGAAAGGGCGTCAATGACCCTTTTGCCTTTTCAAGAACAAGATTCATCACCCGCAAGACCGGTCTCTTTGAATGAATGGTATCTCAACATCAAATTAGAAAGTGATGACCAGATCAATTATGCTGCAGAGATTGGTAGACGAAATAATGCAAATGATTCACATGATAAATTTGATACTCCGATGTATCCAGAGATCGATCAAGGCATATCCATTGCCATGGACTTAAATGGCAATCGTGGCTATGATTATATTAGAGACATAAGAAGCATGGATGAATTCAATGGTGTTTGGAATCTGAGATTAGGTCGGCTTGGCAAAGAGATCTTGCTAACGGCTGATCACATAAGTGCCATGCCTGAGGGTCTCCATGTAGGCCTAGTAGACATAGTGGAAAGAAAAATCTCATTAGACCTAATGAATCAGGGCATGAGTATTTCTAATAACTCTTATCATTCCTATGATATCAAGATTGTCGCAGGAGACCAGGAGTATGTAAACGCAATGTCTCAAGAGATCTTATCAAACATACCAGAGAGTTTTTCTTTGGGACAGAATTATCCTAATCCATTTAATCCTGTTACTAGGATGGATTATACCATTCCCCAGCGCTCTAAGGTTGTTATCTCCATCTATAATGTCCTTGGGCAAGAAATAATCAATCTTGTAAATCGTGAACAAGATTATGGATATCACTCTATAATTTGGGATGGGATCGATGCCCAAGGAAGAGATGTTGCTTCAGGGGTTTATTTTACTCAGATGACATCAAAGGGATTTAGTCAGACCAAGAAAATGTTATTGTTAAAATAAATTTTATTGATTTTCTACTAAAGGAGATTAATATTCAAAATTAGCAGAAAATCCCTCTGAGTTTGTTTTGATGAGCCAGAGGTCAGAGGTGAACTTGTCTCCATTTCCGAAATTATTTGTACTCCCAGCCACTGCATAACCTCCATCGTGGGTATGTACTACAGACCTTGCCTGATCGTTCTCGATGTCACCAAATGTTGCGTCCCACAGAACATCCCCGCTATCATTTATTTTTATCAGATAGGCATTGTAGGCGTTATTACCATTATCAAATAAACTACAAGACATGATGTATTCCTCATTGCCTACTCTCTGAAAGGAAGTTCCAGGAATACCTTTGCTCCCTCCAATTGTTTTTGTCCATATCTCTTGTCTGCTTAGATCGAGTCGCAGTAGCCCAACTGAAGTATTGCCTTCTCCATAAGATTCAATGATGTATCTTATCATGTAACCACCATCATTGGTCTGGATCATGGACTGACCTATGTCATCACTTCCATTTCCATAGACATGATCCCATTCTTCATTCCCAGTATCATCTACCTTGATCAACCAAATGTCTTTTCCTCCATTGCCCTGCGACTCTGTGCTTCCTAGAAGAACAAACCCACCATCTTCATGAAGAAGAATATCAGCCCCATGATCAGGCTGAGAACCGCCATATAATTTTGTCCATAATGAATCTCCTTGAGAATTTGTTTTAATAAGCCAGATGTCACTATTCCCTTGCCCTAAACGGTCTTGGTCACCGATTAGAATGAAGCCACCATCGGAAGTTTCCATGACTTGTCCAGCATTATCATCATACGGCGTCCCTAGATAAGTATTCCATTCTATCAGGCCCGAAGGATCGGTCTTAATTAACCAGATATCTTTACCGCCTGGCCCGTAGGATTCGGTAGTAGCAGAAATAATGAATCCACCATCGGATGTATGTTCTATGTGGTCTGCCTTATCTAATTGGCTTCCGCCAAAGGACTGCTGCCATTCAACGTTCCCATGACGATCAGACTTTAGAAGCAATATGTCATTTCCATTTTCACCAAGAATGATAATACTGCTATCAGCTATTTGTAGGATTGAACGCCCTGATTCATTTGTTTCTCCTTCTCCATGGGTTGTGGAAAAGACAAGAAAATTACTGATAGTCACTGTAATGGTCTCGCTATCGAATTTATTTTCTTGATCGTCATATGATCGAACAAAAAAACTGTGAGATCCATTCTCATAATGTCTAGTATCCCATATCACTGAGAAAGGTGATGAGAGATCATGTATCCCAGTTGAGTCTCCATCGATCCAAAGTTCTATTCTTGAGACCAAATTATCATTGCTTACTTCACATTGGATCAATACTGAGTCATTTACTGTGGATTGATCTTCGGGGGAACTAATGGAAATAGTTACGTTTACAGATCCGTCATCTGCGCCATCTTTTGCATCGCATGATAAAAATAGCATGATGAGAGGTATGATAAGGATTGTTGGTTTCATGGAAAAATTTACAAAAATTTAATTATGAAAGATAAATCAACAATATTTTACAGGTTTAGTCTGAACCATCCCTGTATTCATCAATATCTGGACATGTACAGATCAAATTCCGATCTCCATGGGCATTATCAACTCTACCAACCGAAGGCCAATATTTATGTTTCTTTTGATCTTGAATTGGAAAACATGCTGTCGTACGGGAGTATTCATGTTGCCAATCATCTGAGAGCGCGTGCTCTACGGTATGCGGTGCATTTTTTAGGGGATTATCATTAGGGTCAAACTTGCCGGATATCACATCATTGATCTCATTTCTTATTGAAATCATTGCATCACAGAATCTATCTAATTCAGATTTTGATTCACTTTCAGTTGGTTCTATCATCATTGTTCCTGGAACGGGCCATGACATTGTAGGTGCATGAAAACCATAATCCATCAATCTTTTTGCAATATCCTCTTCAGTTATGTTAGAGATCTCTTTAATGGGCCGAATGTCGATGATAAACTCATGTGCATGAAAACCACTATGGCCATGATATAAGATGGGATAGTGCTCCTTTAGTTTAGTGGCCAAGTAATTAGCATTAAGGATTGCAACTTGGGTTGCCCTTTTGAGACCCGTTTCTCCCATCATTGCTATGTATGTCCAAGATATGGGCAATATGCTACTACTACCATATGGCGCTGCAGAGACTGCTGAGATGGATTCACTATTTGATCTTGGATCCGTAACATGTTTAGGAAGAAAGTGAGACAAATGTTCTTTGCAGACAATAGGGCCCATTCCAGGGCCTCCGCCCCCATGCGGAATGCAAAATGTTTTATGAAGATTAATGTGCATTACATCTGCTCCAAAATCACCTGGCTCACACAGACCGACCAAAGCATTTAGATTTGCTCCATCCATGTATACTTGGCCTCCATTATCATGCGTTATCTTGCATAATTTTTTAATTGTTGGTTCAAAAACACCATGCGTAGACGGATACGTTATCATAACCGCAGATAGATTGTCTCTATGCTTATTTGCTTTTTTCTCAATATCATTGACATCAATATTCCCATGTTCATCGCACTCAACCACAACGACCGTCATGCCTGCCATGATAGCAGAAGCAGGGTTCGTGCCATGTGCAGAAGAGGGAATGAGACATATGTTTCTATGATGGTCTCCATTTGACCTATGATAGGCCCTGATTACCATTAGCCCCGCATATTCACCCTGGGCACCAGAGTTTGGCTGCATTGAAATAGAGTCAAACCCTGTTAGTTGTACGAGCCAGTCACCTAATTGGTCGATCAAGATTTGATATCCTTCTACTTGATCGATTGGCGCAAACGGATGAACACTGGAGAATTCTGGCCAGGTTACTGGTATCATTTCTGTTGTTGAATTGAGTTTCATCGTACATGAGCCCAGAGGAATCATGCTTGTGGTCAAACTGAGATCTTTTGTCTCAAGGCTGTGCATGTATCTTAACATCTCTGTCTCTGAACGATAATTATTGAAAACAGGATTTTGCAAAAAATCAGTCTTCCTTAATAGTTCATCAGATATTGATGTGATCTCATTTGACGTTTTCTTTGCATTGAAGACCTCGAGTATCAAATCGACATGTGATTCCGTGGTTGTCTCATCCAATGAGATTCCAACCACTCCATCAGTGCCATTACGGAAATTCAAATTCATTTTAGTAGCCTTATCTTTCCACCCTGATGCTTTGAAACTGATGGTATCAAAATATGAATCATGATCGATCTCATAACCAGCATCAATTAGTGATGATGCCAATTGATTGGTTAGACGGTTTATTCTTTTTGCAATTGTCATAAGTCCATCTGGGCCATGGTATACAGCATACATCCCAGAAATGATGGCCAGTAAAACCTGAGCAGTACAAATATTAGACGTTGCTCTTTCTCTACGTATGTGTTGCTCCCTTGTCTGAAGCGCCATGCGCAATGCAGGGTTTCCATGCGCATCTATCGAGACTCCAATGATGCGCCCTGGTATTTTCCTCTTAAAATTATTGGTTGTTGAGAAAAAGGCAGCATGAGGTCCACCGTACCCCATGGGCACACCAAACCTTTGTGCACTGCCAACCGCCGCATCTGCTCCCATTTCACCAGGCGGTTTCATTAGGGTAAGCGCTAGCAGATCCGTTGCAATGCATACAAACACATCATTCTTATGTGCAGTATCACATATTGCCGTAAAATCTTTTACATACCCATTTGTATCAGGATATTGTAAAAGAGCACCAAAAACATTTTCATTGAAATTAGAATGATCAATATCCACAATTTCCAATTCTATGTTCAATGGTTCAGCCCGAGTCCTTAAGACATCTATTGTTTGGGGATGGCAAACATTAGAAACAAGGAATCTTGATTTTGAGATCTCTTTGGTGCTATTAAAAAACATGACCATTGCCTCGGCTGCTGCTGTTGCTTCATCAAGAAGAGACGCATTGGATAGAGGTAATCCAGTTAGGTCGGATACCATGGTCTGGTAATTTAAGAGTGCCTCAAGCCGGCCCTGGCTTATTTCTGATTGATATGGAGTGTATTGGGTGTACCATCCTGGATTTTCCAATATGTTTCTTTGAATGACGGTTGGAGTAATGGTACCATAATAGCCCATTCCGATAAATGATTCCACATCGGAGTTCATACTTGCAAACTCATTCAGTTTTTGTAAAGCTTCTGATTCACTCAGAGATGATGGTATGCCCATATTGGAATTGGATAAAATATCTGTTGGAACAACAGCATCTGATAATTTGTCCAATGATGAAAAACCTAATTCAGATAACATTTCTTGAATTTGATTGGTTCTTGGGCCAATATGGCGTGATGGGAAATCTTTAGACATATCTAAATTAATGTTTATGGTTCAAATTAGGGTTCCAAGATTAAAAAGAAAATCCATTGATTTGCTAATTTATATCTTATTTATTCATTAGTATCAAAAAGAATAAGTGAATAAATTTGCCTGCTAAAAATGAATAAATTAATCCAACAATGCTTCAGGAGGATTATCCTGAAATCAAAAATGAAATTTGCGCATACTGCAAGATTCTAAATTAAAATGATCAATGCACCTTAAACGGTGCATTTTTTTTATATTGAGGAAAATATGTCTATGGAACAACTTGTCGAATTACAGAGTATTGATACAAAACTTAGAGATCTGAATGATCTCCTTGGGGACCTTCCATCAAAGGTACAGGGTTTAAATGAGAAAGAAGACTCAATCAAAAATTCTCTTGTGAATAATAAAAAAAGATTAAAAGAACTAGAAGTTGAATTACATAAAGGTGAGGTGAACATAGCTCAGGTTGATGATAAGGCAAATACCCTAAAAGATCAATTATTTCGTGTTACGACCAATAAGCAATACGATGCTTTGATGACTGAGGTTGATCACTATAAAGAAAAGAAGGCAGGTTTTGAAAATGAGGTCATTGCTTTGCTTGAAGAGAAAGAGCAGTTAATCGAAAGTGTGGATTCAATGGAAACTGAATTAAAAAACCTTTCAGAAGACCTCTCTGAAAGAAGAGAAAAACTTGAATCTGCAATATCAGAATCTGCAGATGAGAAATCAGTTCTAGAAAAAGAAAGACAAGATAAGATTGATAAAATTGATTTGAACATTGTATCCGTATATGACAAAGTTATGGATGCTAGAGGAGGTCTTGCAGTTGTTCACTTGGAAGGCTCTGGATGTGGTGGATGTGGTTCCCATATTCCACCTCAGACGGTAACTGAGGTTCGTGCTAAGACAGCTCTCCATCGTTGTGATATTTGTGGTCGATTTTTATATAATCAAGAAAAAGTAGTAAATTAATTTATATTGAGTCGGTCGGATGGTTGCTCTAGGCTTGTTCATTCAACCCTATAGAGGAAAGTCCGGGCACCGCAGAACAGGATGCTCCCTAACAGGGTGAGGCCTGCAATTGCAGGCAATGGAAAGTGCAACAGAAAAAAAACCGCCTTCGGGTAAGGGTGAAAAAGTGGTGTAAGAGACCACTGTTCTCTGGAGAGATTCAGAGTATCTGTAAACCCCATCCGGTGCAAGATCGAATAGGCTCTGAAATGTTGTTCGCATTGATTAAAGAGCGGGTAGATTGCTTGATATTCATGGCAACATGAATACTAGATGAATGACCATCATGGGAATTAAATTGATAATTTCTAACAAAACTCGGCTTATAGGCCGACTCAATCCATAAGATTTTTGGATACTTATGGTTTAAGAATTCATTAATGGGTAAAGAATCTTTTTCTAGTTGTTTTCTGGATTTTTCACTAGGGGATATTCCCGTTTGTAAATTACATACTTGACCAACTTAAATTAATTATGAATAAATTATTTTTTAAAGAAGAACATGTAATGATCAAAAACATGGTCAGAGATTTTGCTGAGTCAAAGATCATGCCCATTGCTCGTGACTTAGATGAAAAGGAGCAATTTCCAACGGATTTGGTTAGAGACATGGCAGAGTTAGGCCTAATGGGAATCATGATCCCTGAAAAATATGGAGGTGCTGGTCTAGACATGGTTGCGTTTGTAACTGCGATCATAGAATTAGGAAGGGCAGATGCATCTGTTGCAATTACAATGACTGCACACAATTCCCTTGGAACGTTACCACTTCTTTTATTTGGTAGTGAAGATCAGAAAAAAAACTATCTTCCGATGCTTGCATCAGGAAAAACATTAGGTTCTTTTGGACTTACGGAGCCCGATGCTGGGAGTGATGCTGGAGCAACGAAGACCAAAGCAGTCAGACATAAAAGTGACTATATTGTAAATGGTGGTAAAATATTCATAACAAATGCTGGTGAGGCTGGGCTGTTGTCATTCACTTCTAGAGTTATTGATGGAGATAAAGATCTTGGCATAGCAGCATTTATTATTCCTACTGATACCCCAGGATTGGAAATTGGAAAAAAAGAAAAAAAAATGGGGTGGAGAGCAAGTGATACACGGCAACTTTATTTTAATGATATGAAAATTCCAAGTGAAGCAATGCTTGGGACTTCAGAAGGTGGTTTTAAGACATTTTTAAAAACACTCACTTCTGGAAGAATAGCCATAGGTGCATTATCAATAGGTACAGCATTAGGAGCTTATGAAAAAGCATTAAAGTATTCGAAGGAGAGGACTGCATTCAAAAGACCAATTCATGAATTTCAGTCAATAGGTAATAAACTTTCAGACATGGCAACAAAAATAGAAGCTTCAAAGTTATTGGTTTATCATGCCGCTTGGTTAAAAGATCAGGGTAATCCGATAAACAAAGAGGCTGCAATGGCCAAACTTTTTGCCAGTGAAACTGCGATGGATGTAACTAGAGAGGCCATACAGATCCATGGTGGGTATGGTTATGTTAAGGAATATGATGTTGAAAGATATTTTAGAGATGCAAAGATCCTTGAGATAGGAGAGGGGACCAGTGAGATACAACGCATGATAATTGCAAGAGAGATCTTGAAGGATGTACAATTATAGTGAATAAAGAAAAATCCAATTTTCTATACAAATATTTCTTACTGGATAAATATTGGCCTCAATATGTCATTATTTCATCACTCATAATTTTAATCTCTTTTTTATTCCCCCAAGGGAGATCCCTACAATATGCTTATCAATTAAATGATATTGCGCGTGAACCAGTTATCGCACCATTTACATTTCCAATACTAAAATCAGAGGATAAACTGAAAAAAGATCTTGATGAACGTCGGAGATCGGTTGCTTCTGTATTTAATAGAAAAGATGAAATAGTAAGCCAACAAACAAAGGCATTAAATGATTTTTTTTTGATGGCAAACGAACTACGTCAGGCAAATTGGAGGCTAGAGGAATCTAAAAGATTGGTCTATGAAAGAAGGTACCATAAGCAATACGAGAAGGCACGATTAGAGTTTATATCAGATAGCACAAATTTATCTTTAATTCTCAAAGAATTCTCAAAGAAGTATCCTTTTACTCTAGAAAAGGAAAAATGGGGAAATTATTTATCCACTGATCAAGACCAAAATATCCAAAAAGGCCTAGACCAAAATAATGAATTGATTCTTCAAATATGTAGAAATCGATGGACAGAGGGTATATATGACATAGAAATAAAGAACATCACAAGTCACAAAGTAAATGTCAATCAAGGTTCTGTACCAGACCTCGCAGTTCCCGATAGTTTTAATGACCTTGAACAAGCATGGATAAAGTCAAAAAAAGAACTATTATCTTCTCTGCCCGATGAAAATATTTTCCGCGATCTTGGATACGATCTTATTATTGAGTTTATGAAACCAAATCTTCTATTTGACTATGACATAACACAGCGTAGGCAAAAAGAAAGTTTAGATAAAGTTCCAAGAAGCCAGGGAGTTGTACTTGAAAATGAACTGATTGTAGATGCCAATATGAGGATAACAGATGATATCCTATTAAAATTGAATTCTCTATCAGCGGCAATTAGCAGGCAAGAACAGGGGGCGGGGCTATTAAAAGGCATTCAAGGTTTTATTGGAAGAATTATTTTATTATCAGTGATCATTTCTTTATTTTTTGCGTTTTTAGTGGTTTATAGGATTACCATTTTTCAAGATTGGAAAATGATATTACTTATTGGAATTATATTTTTTATTCAGATGGCTCTAGCATATGTAGTGGTAGTCCAGGCAGATTGGTCAGAATATCTTATCCCGGTTACCATGGGAGCAATGACATTGACTATTTTATTTGATGCTCGCATAGGTTTTATGGCTACAACATCAATGGCCATTTTCATGGGAATTATGATGGGCCAGAATATTGACCTAGTTATTGTTTCTTTATTTACATCAACAATAGCTATCTACAATATTAGAGAACTTCGTAAACGAAGCCAGTTATTTACCACGATGTTTGCATTAATTGCTGCAAGTATCATCGTAATTATTGGCCTAGGATTTTTCAAAGAGAATACTTGGTCCTTTATGATGAGAGATATTCAATTTTTGATACTAAATAGCATTCTTGCTCCAATATTGACCTATGGACTCATAGGTATTTTTGAGATGATTTTTGACGTGACCACAGATTTAACTCTCATTGAATTGCTTGATTATGATCATCCGTTACTAAAAGAGGCTCAGAGAGAGACAAATGGAACATTTAATCATAGTATTGTTGTAGGGAATCTTGCAGAGGCTTGTGCAAAATCTATTGGAGCGCATTCTTTATTATGTCGTGTTGGCGCGTACTATCATGATATTGGAAAAATGGCAAAATCAGAGTACTTCATTGAAAATCAATATGGTGGTAAAAACAAACATGATGACATTACACATACAATGAGCGCTCGTATTATTAGAGCCCATGTGAATGAAGGATTAAAACTAGCACAAGAGCATGGTTTACCTAGATTAGTATCTGATTTTATTCCAATGCACCACGGAACTACGAGGGTTGAATATTTTTATCGTATGGCATTAAATGAGGCGGAACAAAAAGGAACAAAGGTAGATGAATCAGCTTTTAGATATCCTGGACCAAAGCCAAATACTAAAGAGACTGGAATTTTAATGATCTGTGAGGCTGTTGAAGCCGCCGTAAGATCCATCAAAGAACCTGATATATTCAAGATAGAGGCCATGATCGATAAGATCATTGATCAAAGAATTGAAGATGGACAATTAAATGAATGTCCACTAACATTAGATGAGTTGAATAGAATTAAAGGTAAAGTTGATGGTACCAGTGGAATGTTACCAGTCCTAAGAGGGATCTATCATATTAGGGTTGAATATCCAGATGACTCTAAGAATTCACCTTCCGCATGATAAACATATCTTGTCAGACTGATCCGATTTTAGATCAGCCTAGTCGGTCAAATGTAATACAAGCAAGTACAAGTGTTTTTAAATCTCAAAAAATAAAAGACTGTGATGTTTCTCTAATTTTTGTTTCAGATGAATTTTTATCAGATTTTAAAAAAAAATATTTCCAAAAGGACCATTTTACAGATGTAATTGCTTTTAGATTAAATGAATATGATGAACTCTTCATAGAAGGGGAAATTTATATTAGTCTTCAACGTGCAAAAGAGAATGCAAAAACATACAATGAGCCCTATGCAAAAGAAGTTTCAAGATTGATCATACATGGATGCTTACACCTTATTGGTTTTGAAGATAAATCCAAAGCCGGTATGGAACTAATGAAACAGATGGAAGAAGACCTTTTAAAATCCACAAATTGGAAAAATATTTTTACTAGTTAAATGAATAAAGAAAAAGCAGCAAAACAATTTATTAAACTACTTGACATAGTAGAAAAACTTAGAGGCCCAAATGGATGTCCCTGGGATAAGGAACAGACCCATGAATCTTTATTACCTTATTTTCTTGAAGAGGCATACGAAGTAATCGAGAGCGTTGATGAAAAAGATTGGGACACGCTGAAGGAAGAATTAGGTGATGTAATGTTACATATTGCATTACAGGGGCAAATATCCAAAGAAGAAGGAAGATTCAGTGTGATTGATTCTTTGGATAATGTTAATAAAAAATTGATTAATAGACATCCACATGTTTTTGGAGATAAAAAAGCTGATGCTTCATTTGAGGCCAAGCAAAATTGGGAATCCATAAAGCATAAAGAAAAGAAAAGAAAATCTAGATTAGATGGGGTACCTCCAACCTTGCCGGCTTTAACTAGATCAAATCGATTACAGCAGAAGGCCTCTTATGCTGGTTTTGATTGGGATGACATAAATAAAGTTTGGGAAAAACTATATGAGGAGTTAGATGAACTAAAAAGGGCTTACGCACTCCAAGATTTAAATAATATGAAAGAAGAGATAGGTGATGTCCTTTTTTCTGTTGTTAATCTGGCTCGGCATATGGAATTAGACTCAGAAGGCATGTTACGAAAAGCCAATGCAAAGTTTATAAAAAGGTTTAAAAAAATAGAATCAGAATTAGCGATTAATGGCAAAGACATAAGTGAAGCGACACTGGAAGAGATGGATGAAATATGGGAAGAGATCAAGCATGATGACCAGTGAACCAATTTTATTTTTCAAAAAGAAATCTTTTTTTATAAAAGGAAGGCATATTAGGACATGCTTTTGTTTTATTTGGTGTCCATTTTTTCCTATTTTTTGATACCCAATCATATGTTGTATCAGCTAAGTCCTTAGGCATGATTTGAAGGAGTTGAGCGACTAAAGACCATCCGTTACCAATGATATTGAAAGTTGTGATAATTGCTTCACTCTTATATAGAAGATTACCATTTATGGAAAGGATAATGCTTTCTAAGTCATTAGTTTTCTCTTTATTTTGGAAGTTGGATATAGGGGAAAAATAAAATTGATTTTTAATATCAATTCTTAAAATAAATCGAACTAAAACATGACAAAGACCGCAATCGCCATCATAATAAATTATTTTATTTTTCATTAATACTAAGTTGTTTTAGTTAAGGATCTCTAATCCAAGATTCCTGAGTGATAATCTTTAAAAGCTTGAATAACTTCACTTTTGGTATTCATGACAAAAGGGCCGCCTCGGGCAACAGGTTCATTTAGAGGTTCTCCAGCAATTAACAAAAATCTGGTATCTTTATTTTCTGAATTACAAGCAAATATACCTTTAGTACTTAGTACTCCTAAATGGCCTTTAGACATAATTTTATTACAAGTTATTTTACCCTCATAGACATAGCAGAAACCATTCCATCCATTTTCTATGGGTATGCGGATATCCTCGTTGGGTTTTAAGAAGATATCATAGTATAACATCCCAGTATGGGGTTTACCTGGGCCCTCAAGTCCATTAAACTTTCCAGATATGACTTTTACCGATCCAGAGGGGAATTCCATCAGAGGTATCTTATCACAAGGGATGTCTTTATAAGATGGTTCTATCATTTTTTTTCTTTTTGGAAGATTTAGCCATAGTTGGAATCCTCTAATGAGCCCATCTGACTGTTCAGGCATTTCACTATGAATCACACCTTTTCCTGCGGTCATCCATTGTACTGACCCATCTTCCAAATATCCTTTATTCCCTGCTGTATCTTCATGCCTTAATTTTCCATTTAACATATATGTGATAGTCTCAAAGCCACGATGAGGATGGGGTGGAAATCCAGCGATATAATCTTCGGGATTTTCACTTCCAAATTCATCCAATAATAGGAAAGGGTCTAGCATTTCCAATTCAGGACTAGCTATAATTCTTTTTAAATTGACGCCACCACCATCTATTGTTGTTACTCCTTTTACTATTTTTGTAATTCTTCTCTCTATCATTTTCTTGATTCAATTAAGTTAGGTTATTCACCTTGTATTGTTGCAGCGATTTTTCTCATATGCTTTATATTCCTATGTTCGCAAAGATATATCCCCTGCCACGTTCCTAGATTTAATTTTCCTAATTTTATGGGGATAGTTATTGATGATCCAAGCAATGATGCTTTCAGATGTGCAGGCATGTCATCTGGCCCTTCGTAAGTGTGTTGATAATATGACTGGTTTTCTGGTACCAGATGATTAAAATGATTCTCGAAATCACTTCTAACAGTATGATCAGCATTCTCATTAATGGTCAACGATGCAGAGGTATGTTTGATGAACAAGTGTAATAGACCAATATCTATATTTTTTATCTCAGGCATTTGGGCGATCACTTGCTCAGTAATAATATGAAACCCTCGTTTTTTAGAATCAATTTCTATCTCTTTTTGACACCACATAAAAAATTAGACTATGTTTTTCTCTCTTTTTTTCTAGCAGCGGGAAAGAGTATGTTGTTCAAGATCAGCCTATATCCAGGTGAGTTTCTATGTAAAGATAGATCGGTGGGAGGATCACCTACAAAATGTTGATAGTCCTCAGGGTCATGCCCACCATAAAAAGTGAAAGTTCCCTTACCAAAATTACCATGCAAATACTTCACTTGGTCTATTGATGGATCTTCACCCATGATAACAATATGGTTCTTGATTCTGTTTTTATGGAATCCTGTGGTCTGTCCCATGAAGCCTTTGACAATTCCAACATGATTTTGAGTCAACATGGTTGGTACGGGATCATATTTTGCAGAAAACTCAAATAAGGAAAAATAATCTGCCTCTGCCCCTCTAGTGATTGGATTATGGCTTGGTGGAATATCAATATCTGAAAATTCATATATCATTGGATCAGTCAATAATTGAAAATTTGTGAAGGCTAAACTTTGTTGATAATCTAGTTTAGATTGTAATTCTAAGTCTATGGAAGTTCCATCAAATACATTATGAACACCATCGGTATTTCCCATTGCAAGAGCAATGTCATACGAGTCTGTAGCCGAGCACATGGCAAAAAGAAAACCACCATTGCCGACATAATTCTTTATAATCCTAGATATACTCTTTTTTTGTTGATGGACGCTTTCATATCCAAGTTTTTTGGCCACATTTTCAAATTGTAATTTTTGATCCTTATACCATTGGGAGTTTCGATGGCTTCTATAGAATTTTCCATATTGACCTGTAAAATCCTCATGGTGCAGATGGAGCCAATCATAGTTATCTAGTTTTCCCAAATGCACTTCTTCATCCCAAAGTGTCTCATAATCAACTTCAGCATAGGCAAGGGCAAGTGTGACTGCATCATCCCAGGGTTGTTTGTTAGGTGGTGTGTAAATGGCAATCTTTGGTTTTTTTTCTAGGAGAACAATATCCATGTTTTCCTGCTCAATTGATGAATATATATTCACAAGTCTATTTGCATCTATCATCTCAAAGGAAACACCACGAATACGACATTCAACTTGAATAAATTGATGGTCATCGATTAGAAATGAACCGCCTCTATAATTTAACAGCCACTCAACATTGGTATTTTTTGTTAAAGTAAAATATGCTATGCCATAGGCTTTTAAATGGTCGTTTTGTGTTTGATCCATTGGGATAATGATCTTTTGCGCCATTGACCACGAAATAATTCCAATTAGTAATATATTTTTCATTAGCTTTCTATTTTTTTCATTTCGCGTATATGGAATCGAATTGGTTCTAAATAGATAGATGATGGGTATTCATCTAAAATCCGCATATACTGTTCCAGTGCTTTTTCAGAATTTGATAATTTCAACTCATATATTTGGCCAGAAAGTATGACCCCTTTATCCGCAAGGTCTGTCCCCTGGAGCAATGATCCAAACTTAAGTGCATTATCATAGTCTTTTAATCTATAATAGAGCAGACTCAGTCTTAGGTTTGCAAGGGGAAGGATCTTTGTTTCACCCAGTTCATTTTTTACATAAAGGAGTTCCCGTATGGCATCACCTAATTTCTTTTGCCTTAAATAATTTTCAGCCTTTAAAAAATGTAAAAAAGAAGTTTGATCGGTATTATCATTTGTATAATACTTATGAATGATGTTTTTTAATTCCATGAGGTCATTAAATGAACCATCAACTGGAATTAAATTAAAAAGAGATTCATCGATCATTGTTAGAGTTGAATCAGGTTCATCATTTAAGAAATGAACGAGTATCTTTTTTAATTCTATCTCGGGCAAGGGATTTTTCTTCAATTGTCTTTCGAGAAAACCTTTTGCCTCTTCAGACTGCCCGCGTGCCATAAGGACATCTGTCATCCTAAGAATGATTTTTAATTTCAATTTTTTATTAGGTTTATTATTCATTGCTTTTGTAAATAATACATAGGCCTGATCAAAATCCTGCAATATTCTATATTGTATTTCACCAAGTTTGAAAAATGCCTCGGCTAACAATGGAGAATTTTTTAGGGTCACCAGCATAGAGTCGTAGAGTGCAATGCTTGATGATAAATTCTCATTTGATATGGATGAGTAAACGCGGAATGGGTCTTCAAAGAATATGCTGTTATCAAAAAAGAATGGAATCAAATATGTTTCATTTGAAGGAATAATCTGGTCTTCAAATGTTCGTGCGAGTCCAAGAAGTGCTTTCCCTGATATATTAGGATGAAGTTTTCTGGACAAAATTAAATTATAGGACTTGACTGCATATGAGAACTGAGATTCTTTTCTGAGTTCATTTGCAAAATTGAGCCATTCATCAATGTTATTTTTTACCAAAGAGGACCACTCTTTTTTCTTTTTAAATGCTTGGTCATAATTTTGTTGTTTGAAATAAAATTCACTTAAAACATTAAGAATCTTGGAAGGATTCTTGTGGGAGGCTTGAATAAGTTTATTTTCTATTATTGTTAGTGCCTCTTTTTCGTCACTCATTAAAAGTATTCGTCTCTCTATTATGCCGAATTGTTTAGGTTCATGTATCAGATATAAAATGAACTGGTCCATAGCCTTGTCATACACCCGTCGAGTTTGAAAGTAGACCCCACTCTCATATGAAAGAAATGATTTACCAAATTTATTTTTTCCTTTTTGCATTATCATGCCAAGGTCATTATCCAATCCATATTTACCATACATGGATACCATTATACGATAATATGATCGGTTATTATTGAATAAATGCAATCCAGATGACCAAACTTCCTGCGCGTTTTCCTTTTGCTCATTTAAGTAGTGTAACTCGCCTAATTCTGAGTATAATCTCATATTGTTTGGTTCTTTTCTAATTCTATTATTAAGGAATTCAATACCTTCATTATATTTTTCGTAGTTCAAATAAAGTGATTTTATTCGTTGAACTGAAATAGGATTTTTTGGGTTTTTCTTTAATATTCCCTTATAAATTGATATAGCACCATCAATATCCCCCTTCCTCTCTAGGAGTTTTGCTGTTTTTATTGCAGCATTGCTTGATGTACTCTGTTGCGCTGATGAAACCGTAATGATTATTATGGGGATAATAAAAAGATTAATCTTCTTCATTTTTTATTATTGTATCATTAGATGACGATTGACTTAGTGAGTTAAAGTATCTTTTTATCATTATTTGATGATCTTTGGAATAACCAGCCTTCATTGCATTATTTAGTGCTTGCAGTGCTATGTTTTCCCTTTGTCCTAGATCGGCTGGCATACCCCCTGGGCCTTGGAAGAGTACATTGCTCATGGCAGAGGATGATTTTCTTTCATCCTTTTCTCCACGCTGTGTCATGGATGTTTGACTATCAAGCATCCTTGATAAAATTCGTTGCTGTCTCTCTTGGGTCTTTCTACCATAGCGTTTTTTCTGTAGATCTTTTATTACCTCATCCATCTCTTTTGATATACCACTAAGATTTCCCTTGGTCCCACCTCCTGAATTCCGCATTTCTTTGATCAACTGTTCTAGTGATTTTCTAATACCTTTTTGATCATCTAGCATTTGTTGCATCATCTGTTGTTGTGCTGCTGCTGCCATCTGCCCTAGGTTAAATTGCATTCCTTTTTGATTTAAGGCTTGTTGATTTCCTGACATTTGCTGCATCATCTGTAGAAATTGTTGGAATCCACTTGCAGAGCCAGATTCTTGCATGTTTTGCATACTATTAAATATTCCTAATGCAGCTTCATTTAGTCCTTCCATTGCAAGGTGTTGGTTATTACCTGCTTGTGTTAAGTTTCGATCTGTCAATTTGGATTTTGCATTTTCCATTCCTGCATTTGCCTTCCCAACTCCTCTTCCAATATCAGGAGTGATTGCAAAGGTCTCATTGGATAGTTGTAACATTTTTTTTGTCATCGATTGCAATTGGTCTTGGAGCACTTGTTGTCTACGAGCAAATTCTCTAAGCCTGGGTGAATTTCTTGATGCTTGCTCCACATCGTTTTTTAATTGTTCTTCTTGTGATGATAGATAGAGCATATTCTGCAAAAGGTCTTGAAAATTTTCCATCATCTCTGATACGGATTGTTGATTGAATCCTTGATGAATATTCATCATTTGTTCCATCATCATTTCCAAGTTTGCCAATGCTTCTTGACTTTGATTCAATGCTTCTTGACTATTTTGACTTGATAGATTCTGAATTGCTGCATCCAAGTTTGATTCAATCTCTTCAGAAAGATCTGAATCTGATAAGTTAGATAATTCTTGAGAGGAATTTTCATTAAATGGGTCTATTAATTCTGATGCATCCTCGATCAATGACAATATGTTCTCAAATTCATCTAGGTTACGTTGTTCTTCCTGCGCTAGTCGGTTGATGTTTGATTGATCATCTTGGGCTTCCCTGATCTCATTATCTAGAGCATTCTGCTGCTCATATAGGTTTTGCATTCTATTTTGAATTTCATCTAATCTTTGTTCTGCTTGAAATCGCTTGAATATTTCTAAATATCTATCAAGATCTTCTTCTATCTGTGTCATGTTGTTTGACAATTCATCCAGTGCCTCTTGGAGTGCCTCCATATCCATGCTCTCTAAGGCCATTTCAAGATCTTGTATGTTTTTCATCATTTCTTCTGGTATTATTTGACTTACTAATTCAGATAATTCTTTGAATTTTTCCAGTAGACCAGGAGAAAGTAATTTATGTTTTTCTGCTTGCTCTGTTATGGATGCAATTGCCTCTGCCATTTTCTCTAAATTTTCAATTTCCTTTTTTGATTGTTCTAGGGAATTTTTTAGAGATTGCTGTTCGTCCCAGTCAAGTTCATTGTTTTTGAGCATTTGAAGTTCAGTTGCTTCAAATTGATTTTTTATATCATCCAACTCATCTAATCCATTTACGATTTCATCAATAAGTTCCTCTTCGGAATTATCGATGCTTTCATAAAGGTCTGCAAGCGAAGGAACTTGCGCAATGAAAGTATTGGTTATTGTCTTTTTAGGACCAGAGATATCATCATTATCTGTCAATTCAAAGTGAAAATGGACCTCATCATCTGGCATGAGCATCATATCAGTCAGGTCCCAATACATCTCAATTTTTTGGTTAAGTGAATCAACATGTAATCCATTTATATTGAACATTGCCACATAAGGATCCGCTTGTAAATAAGCTGGCCTCTGTATCTCGTAGGCAAGTTGGAGGTTGGAAAATCCAAAGTCATCGTTGATTTCCAGGTGAATTGGAATGGTTTGATCATTACCAAGTTCGGTCATTTTAGGTGGCGTAATTACAGATATGTTTGGATCATGATCAGGAATCATATTTATCTTGTAGGGCACGGGATCACGGTTGGTGATCCCTCTTTTATCGACGAGATTTACAGTAAACTCCCCTTCATCCATTAATGTAAAATACCCAGAGGCCTTGTTATAACTAGATGACATTTCTGACCGTTCACCATTTATGTCAATATAAGATGTTTGAAGCATTCGATTTGATGCAAGGTCTATCTGAATTATTGATCCCTTTAAACCTTCAACCATTGCAATATTACCTTTTTGTGTTCTTCTTTCCCGTTTGCTATATGGCGGTGGAATGGTTGTTAGGGTAAAGTTATCAAATGCGGGCCTGTCTGTTACAAAAATTGTATCAGTATTACTTGAAACTTTTTCCCATGCTTCCCAAAAATGTTTAGCCCCAACAAAGGCTTGATAGGAATAATCTTGAAAAAGTTCAGGTAATTTGAAATGGAATACTCCATCTTCTATTGCTGTAGTTTTAAAGTGCAAGGAAAGAGAATCTCTTTTTTGATTTGAGGCTTGAATCGGTATCAGATTAAGATGCAATGTGTCAGGTACTAAAGGGTATGCTTGAACATAAATGTCTGCCTCTTCACCCCCTATGATATGAATATCGCCTGACATGGATAAAAGTGTAAAAGGTTTAGGTGCTGGAAATATTTTTTTTGGATTTGTTAATCTGAAGAATGCATCTGCTGCTGAATCATAGTTGAAAAAAAATATAATCAAAATGCAGACCCACACTGATAATAAACCATATTTTAGTTTCGGTAATTTTGCATTAAAAAAAGATTCATTAAGATCAACATTCACTAATTTATTTTGGATATTTTTTATGTAAGAAATTGCTAGGACTTCTGACTCATTTTTTTCTGTTTTAGTTTCAAGTTGAAGAGCATTCAATACAAGATCACCTTTTTCTGGAAATATTTTATCTCCTAATGATCGAGCAAGGTTCTCAACCGTATATTTAGTTACTCTGTTTTTTTTTGCTTGTGAATAATATAGAGCGCAGAATACAATCATGAATATGAATATTGTAATCATGCTTAAAAAGAAAGATACTTTTTCTCTGGGTAAAAGATAGAATATGGATTCTAATTGAATTATTGTAAAAAATATTAAACTTCCAAAAATACTTATCCATAAGGCAAATCTTGATAAGGCTTGCCTTAATAAAAAAGTTCTTACATCTTCAATGTATCCTGCTATGCTCATTATTGAGTTAATGAATAATAGATAATATTAACACCCATTTTCAAGGCAGCTTCTCTGATTGGCCACGGGTCTTCATGTACGCTTGCATCTTCCCAGCCATCCCCTAAATCTGATTCATAAGTATATAATACGATCATCCTATCATTTTCAAATAACGCCAAAGCTTGAGGAGGTTTTCCATCATGCTCATGTACCTTGGGTAGCCCATTTGGAAAACTATAATAACTGTGGAAGATGGGATGGTCATTAGGTAAAGGGACAAACTTTTTATTTGGAAACAAGCGCCTTATCTCTTTTCTAAAGGATGCATCCATTCCATAATTGTCATCTGCATGAAGAAAACCATTATCCATTAGTATGCTCCTCAGGGCTATGACCTCCTCATCTGTGAATCTTATGTTGCCGTGCCCCGTAAGGTAAAGATAAGGATATTGATGTGCATCCTTGTCGGATAGATTAATCCTTATTTCCTCATCTTGTGCAGAGATTGCAGTATTAGTTTCGAGATATTTTAATAGATTTGGTATGCTGCTTGGATCACTATACCAATCACCACCACCACTATAGTGGATACGAGCAATTGAGAATGTTTGTGCATTCAATGCACTTAGAACTAAGATAATGATGTAAATATAATTTTTCATTAATTATTAAAGTAGAGACTGAATCAAATGTTCCAAAATTTAGGTCAGGAAAGTTAGTCAGTTTTTTTTACTCTCTTCTTGTAAAAAACATAGGGATAACAGAATTTTACTTAGTTATGTTTCTAGAGAAAAATGCACGCCACGTTTTAATTATTCTACTGGTTACCTCTTTATCTGGTCAGATAAAGGATAAAGAACCAAAAACATTCTTATTTGGATTGATCAAATTTGACACTGAATCTGAGTACGAAGATGGATATTGGATTAATAAGTGGTTCTTTGCAAGAGAATTTGCTTCTCCAATAAATATAATTCCAATTGAAATCAGATACGGTGTTGGTGTAAATGGAAAATCTACAGGGAACGCTTCAAGTTTAACCAGTGACTCATTCAAGGATGATCCTAAAAAGATTCGATACGAAGCTGATGTAACACCTATAAGTCAAGGTGTTAATAATATCTGGGGCTCATCTTTTGAGATAGATGTAGGACTCATAAACATCCCGCATTATATCGTTGGTACTAGTTGGATGAATGTGATGACCGGAGTTTCATACAGATCTAGTACTTTATATTCTCCAGCATTGATGCCCTATGAAGATTGGGGCATAAGTAATAGTAGTTGGGGTGATACTGCTTATTTCTCTCCCAAATTAAGTGAATACCTTGCAACAACCCATTTCCAATATCAGCCCTTTGATAATTGGTACCTTAATTTTAGATACTCTTATGGTCTTGCTTCTGCATTGTTCTATTCTCCTGATAAGGAATCGTGGAATCAAGATCTCACTGGTTCAGGGACCTCTGCTGCAGGTGCAATTGGAATTCGTTTTATTCTAGATCCAGGGAAGAACAATCGATTTACCGCAGGCATAGACTTTCGATATTCTTATACAAAAATACATACGATCAATGATCCAAGTGACATAACTCCCATTAGTCGTTTTGACCTTTCAAACTACGGGATATATTTTACTCTATCTGCATTCTATGGTGGTCATAAGACCACTGGTGATGAAGCCAAGAAACAATATTATAGAAAAGATTATATTGAGGCATTGCCAACGTTCAACAAGTTTATGGCAGAATATCCATCCCATGCCAATCGACATCGCGCAGAGAGATATATCCAAGATTGTGAATACAAAATTCCTTATCAATTAATGGAAAAGGGGTTAGTTCTTGAAAAAGCTGGTAAAACACAAAAAGCTCTGAATACCTATCGCTATGCTCTATCTAGGGTAAAAAATGATACTGTGGCCTTTGATCTTTTGAGTGGTAGGATTGATCAAATTGCACTATTATGGATGATTGAAGCTGAAAAATTATTGAAAGAACAAAAGTACATCCAAGCCTATAATCTCGTAAAACATGTCGCAGAATTTTCTGATCAGGGCAAGAAAGAGATCAGAAGATTTAAATCGTGGGTGGTTTTAGGTGAAGGAAAGCAATACCAAGAATTTGGATTCATTGGAAAGGCAATGGGCAAATATGCTGAGGCACTGAGTATGAATAGAGACCTTGTTTACGAAGTGAAAGCATTACAGCACAAGGCGGGAATTCAAATGGCGAAACTTGCAAAGGAGGCTGATGAGTTTGAGGAAATTCAATTGGCAATTCATTCTCTGGAATTTGCAAGAGAACTAGCAGGGGGCATCGGGGAACGAAATGAAATTTTACTACTAGATCTAAGAGAAAAACTAGAGGCATACGATGATTATAAATTAAGGACATTGATTGATAGAAAAATGGATCTTGGTCGACTAAATCAGGCTATTGCGCGCTCAGAAAGACTTATGATCGGCCAGACACTTCCTGAGGTTGAAGCCCTGCTAGGAGAGCCCCATGAAAGGATATTAGGTGATGATGGCCAGGATGCTGAAAAACAATTATGGATATATTTTATGAAAGAAAAATCACTGCAGTTATCGTTCCATAATTTTCAGTTGTTTAAAATAGAAAAACTATAACAGCTCTTAGCGATTCTCTACTATTTAAAAAAATAAATACCAAGTATTTTCAGTACCATGAAATTCATTATTCAATTTATTATTATATCATTATTTATCGGGGTTATTAATGCACAGTCCGATGAACGAGACTATGATGAAGAATTAAGATATCAGAATGAAGCGATCAATGCTCTCAAGACTGAGATCAGTCAGTTGCGATCCAAGATCAAAACAGCCGAGTCTAGAGAGAGATCAGCTTCTAGTCGCATATCCTCTTTAGATGAAGAAATCTCACTGACTGCAAAATTGATTCAATCATTAAAAAATGAAGAAGAGAAGACCAGAAAACGAATACTTCAATTGAAAAGTGATATTCTAAAAAATGAAAATGAATTAGAAGCCCTGAGATCCAGATATAAGAAGCGCGTTGTGAACTCCTATCTCAAAGGTAGAATGACAGACCTAGAAAAAGTGTTTTCTTCGACTACTTGGCGTCAGGCTATCTATCGTACACAATATCTAAAGATCATATCAGACATTGAGAAGAAATTGACCAATCAGATTGAAAAATTATTGATTAATATCAGCCAGCAAAAGTTAGAATTAGAAGCTGCCCTTAGAGATAATCTCAATCTAACCAGAGATAAGCAACAACAGATAAGTTCTTATAGAGATATGCGAATCAATAGAGAAAAAGAACTCAATCGCATTCGAAATGATAAAAAAGCACTATCAAATTATATTGATGAGAAAGAGGCAGGTATTACTCAACTTGAAAGTATCATTAAGAAAGTTCTTGAAGACAAGGCTCGTTTTGAACGCGAGTTGAGAATAAGAAAACAACAGGAAGCACTAAAAACAAAAAGTTTTAAAGCACTAAAAGGGCAATTACCATGGCCGGCAGATGGTCGGATTATTGCAAAGTTTGGTAGGCAATGGAATCCAAAATTAAAGACAACAACTGAAAATCCGGGGATTGACATAAAAGGTCAACCTGGATCGGCCATCCGGACGGTACTTGGTGGCGTTGTCACAACAATAACCTATATCAGGGGATATGGTACAACTATCATAGTTGACCATGGCGGTGGATTTTATACAGTTTATAGTCATGTTACCAATATCCAGACTGTAGTTGATGGTCAAGTTCGTAATGGTGACGTGATCGCTTATATGGGAGACTCTGGTTCCATTAATGGTTCCAAACTCCATTTTGAAATATGGGGTAAAGGACAAAAATTAGATCCAGAAAAATGGTTGATCAAAAAATAGACGCGAACAATATTCTTTTATCCCAATCAAATGTCTGGGGTACTCTAACAAAAATTGCTAAATCAAAAAAAGTTGGAAATGCATATCTTTTTTCGGGTCCTTCGGGTTGTGGAAAAGAAGGTATCGCAATAAAATTTGCACAAATATTAAACTGTGAATCAAATAAGAATGGTATTTGTGGTCATTGTTCATCATGCATAAGAAGTACCAAACTACAGCATGAGAACATTAAATTGATATTCCCACTCCCAACACTAAAGAAGAGTAGTACTAGTGAAAATATGGCAATAGACAAAAAAGACATGGAGTTTGTTACTAAGGAGATCCATCAAAAATCTATTGATCCCTACCATAAGATAAGAATTCCAATGGCAAATAGAATTCTGATACAATCCATTAGGGAACTAAGAAAAAGTCTTTATTTGAAGGGTGGGGCATTAGGAAGAAAGATTGTACTTGTCTTTGATGCTCATTTATTATCTGCTGGCCAGGGTGAGACCGCTAATGCATTTTTAAAATTATTGGAAGAACCGCCTGTAAATACCACCATAGTATTAGTAACAGACCATATGGAATTATTGCTGCCTACAATAATTTCTAGATGCCAGCGCATAGGTTTCCCCAAATTAGATGATCAATATGTCACATCGTGGTTTAGTTCAAAAATGGTTAGAGTAGAGGATATTGCTTTGTTAGTAGGGTTAAGTAGAGGGAATCTGCATAGCGCTGATTTTTTTATTTCTCAGTCTCTGAGTGAACTAGTTGAATTAATTAAATATTTGATAGATACTACCACAAATAACAATCCAGACGAATGGCGTAAATTCATACAAGATTATTCAAAACTTGCAAAGCAGGAAAAGGAAAAATTTGGATATCATTTTATGTTGCTTAAGGTATGGTATCAGAGCACTAATCGATTACAAAAAAACCTTGATGACCCTCTACATAATACTCCTTTGGAATTAGGAATGAAAAAATTTCTCAGTCATTACCCCTCTGGAGATATTTTATCAATTATCGTAGAGTTGGAAGAGACAGTAAGAGCCATTTCAATGAATCTTTATATGCCCCTGGTCCTAACCAACCTATTGTTAAAAACACAGAGGCATCTTAAACAATGAACAAAGGTTTTTACATTACAACGCCTATATACTATGTTAATGATAAGCCTCACATAGGTCATGCCTATACTACTATCCTTGCAGATGTATTGGCGCGGTTTAATCGTAATGCGGGAATGGATACATTTTTTTTGACTGGGTTGGATGAGCATGGGCAAAAAGTACAAGAGGCTGCCGAACTGCGCGGTATTGACCCTAAGGAACATTGTGATGAGATGGCGCCAAGATTTACTGAACTATGGGATAGATTACATATTTCAAATGATGATTTCATTCGTACTACTGAAGATAGGCATAAGAAAATAGTACAATTAATATTACAACGTGTAATGGACAATGGTGATATTTATGAAGCAGAATACGAAGGCCTTTATTCAGTATCTGAAGAAAGGTTCATTACAGAAAAAGAAGCTGAAAGTGGGCAATTCAGAGATATAAAAAATCTGAAGGAAAAAAATTATTTTTTCAAGATGAGTAAATATCAACAAAGACTCATAGACCACATCCAAGCAAATCAAAAGTTCATTCAGCCAGAACATAGAAAGAATGAGATATTGGGCTTCCTCAGGCAGCCTCTCAATGATCTATGCATATCCCGACCTAAGTCAAGATTAAATTGGGGGATAGAGTTACCTTTTGACAAAGACTATGTTACATATGTATGGTTTGATGCACTTATTAATTACATTACTGCAGCAGGTTTTAATCAAACCTCTGAGCAATTTGATAGATGGTGGCCAGCATCTTACCATTTAATAGGTAAAGACATTTTAACAACTCACGCTGTCTATTGGCCAACAATGCTATTTTCTGCAGGAATCTCATTACCGGTCTCTATTTTTGCACATGGCTGGTGGTTAATGGGAGATTCAAAGATGAGTAAGTCGCTGGGCAACATTGTTAATCCAATGGACTTGATTGATGATTATGGAGTTGACCCTGTACGCTATTATTTAATGCGAGAGATGGTGCTAGGACATGATTCTAGTTTTACAATGGAATCGTTCATTCAGAGATATAACAGTGACCTCGCCAATGACTTTGGTAATTTGCTTAGCAGAGTGACGACATTGATCAAAAAAAATTATGATAATGTAATCCCTTTCCCAGGAGAGTTAAGTGAGATGGACATTGCCATAAAGAATAAAGGTGAAATTTTACCAGATAAAATAAATGAATTAATAAATGGCATGCGGCTAAATGATGCTATTGAAGAGGTTATGCAATTCATTCGAACAGTAAATAAATATATGGAAGACAATGCACCTTGGAAAATGGTCAAAGAAGATAAGGTCGCTGCGGGCAAGGTTTTATATATTGCTGGAGAGTCCCTTAGGTTAGGGGCTGTATTATTATCACCCATAATGCCTAAACGCACTGGGACACTGCTCGAGGTTCTTAATGTTAAAGGCTGTAATCTATCTTGGGGTAGGCTTGAACCTGGTAAGGTGTTAAAGGATCACGAACCACTGTTCCCAAGAATAAAATAAGCCCCAACTTATTTCAAGTTTGATTGGTATTTTTTTATTTAAACCTCTAATAGAAGTTTCTTTTTTGATTCTCTATAAAAATGTAATGTAACAAAAAGCGAAATAATCGAGTATACCACAATCATATTTCCATATACGGCATCTAGCCCAAACCACATGTATTTTTGCTTGAAAAACAATCCAAGTATCAAAAACATTTTGATGAATTCAGTTACCACTGAATATTTTTTTCTATCCAATGCTGAGGTAAATGAGAAGACATGAAAAATAATCAGCAATCCATACCCATAATTAAACAACTGGCTCTGTAAGTGAATTATGGAAAAGAAATGGAACATTAGCAGTGATGATATGGAAAGTTGAATAAATGACCATAAAATAAATGGATATGATGTTGCAGTCTCATATTTTTTTTGTTGGTGTGGGTCATTGGTTGATTTTATTGGAAAATTAGAATTTACGTCATCTGGACGCCAGCCCGTGGGCATGAACCAAATTCGTAATTTATCCCAAAGGTTTTTTGCATGATATGCGTCCTGTATTAATTGCCATAGATGTTTATAGTTTATGATCACAGGGTTCCAGGTTCTGGCAGGTCTTAATATTCCAAATACAGGTTTTACGCTACTTAATTCTGGTTGAAAGGTCCCAAATAGTTTATCCCATATAATCAGTATCTGCCCGTAGTTTTTATCAATATACTCAGGGTTAATAGCGTGATGCACTCTATGATGGGAGGGAGTTATAATGATCTTTTCTAGTAAACCCATTTTATTGATCAATTTTGTATGATACCAAAATTGCATAAACAAATGTATTGGTGCTAGAAAACCAAATATTTTTGCAGGCACTCCGAATATTGCTGCTGGTATCATTAAAATCGCTCCAAAATGTACAGTTTCTGAAATGGATTGTCGTAGTGCACAAGCAAGGTTGAATTCTTCACTACTGTGGTGTATCACGTGGCGATTCCAAAATATATTTACTCGATGATTTAATCTGTGTAACCAGTAGCCACTAAAGTCCTGCACTAAAATTGCTAATAATACTGACGCCCATAATGGTTCTAGTTTATAGAGTTCTAGATGCTCTAAAAAAAATGAATAACTGACCAGTACTATGCTGAATTTCATTCCATCTTTTGTAATGTTTGTAATACCTGAACCCAAGCTAGATATCACATCAGTTGCACGGTTAACTGCCCCCCCAATATATCTTGAAGCGATTTCCTCGATAATTATAAGAAATACAAAGATTGGAATTACCACGTATAATGATTGGATAAAGAAACTCATGAGTAAATTAATTTTTTATTCAGGGCAAGGGACCAATGTGAAAGTTGAATCTGATCTCTTGTCCGAAATCAGAATCAAATTCATGTAGGGTATCTCCATTGGCATCAGAAAAAATTATTTCACCATTTATTCCAACTTTTTCAGGTGAATTTCTGTTCCACCAATGCAAAGAGATTCCGTCTTCCATTAGGTCTTTGAATAAGAATTGATAGTCTCCATTCTTCAGATTAATGTCATAGTTGTAATCCTTAGAATCAGAAAAATTATCGTCGGAATAAAGCACATGTCCATGGCTATCAATTATTGTGAATGAATTCTCTCTTGCTCGGTCAATGTCATTGGTTTTCAATTGCAAGGTAAAATCATTAGGAAATATCATTGGAATTGGAATCCGTGTAACAAGTCGATTGTTTCTTATGTTTTGATCTTGAGTATCATTAGGTCTTTTTAATTGAACTTCAAAATCTCGATTCTTTTTTAATCCATTCCAATGTGGCTTTGGAAGTTCTATGATGGTTTCCTCTAGAAATTTCAGGTTCCCTTTCCATCTGTGAATGGTCTTTTTTCTTTTCTTCAGGCCATATTGGATATCAAGAGTCCTCAGATCAAATTTTCCTTTGTTTTTTATGATAATCCTAGGGTTAGATAGGTCTGGATTTAATCGTCCATACTTCTGTTTATCAGTAGGTGAAATAATATCTATCAGTTCCACGTCTGTATCATAGTTTGGGGGTCCATAAGAAAAAAGTTGGTGCGTCATGTAAAAAAAACCGTTCTTTTCCCCATTATCGGAGTATGGTTCTATTCCATAATCAAGTGATATTGATTCACCTGATTTAACATATGGGGTCAATTCAAAATCATATTCATCTACTTTAGTTCCTGGACACCAGCCAGCACGGTCAAAAGGCCATGTTCCTCCTTGAGGGTATAGTGGATTGCTTCCACAATCCTTCCACACGTTCCATCTAAAGATCTCCCAATTATTCATGTAATAAGTATGTGTTTTGCTATCCCACTCACAGCAATTTCTAGGTCCCTCATGCCCGTGGCCTGATATGACGGCCTTTATCTTAAATCCGTTTGCTTCTTTGATCAGGTCAACGGTCGTTTCTTTCAACACTAGGTCATCGGATAGTTCATCGTATTTATATTTTCCATAGGGATAGAGGTTTTGGATCTTCAAAACATCTCGACTTGGATCACCTTTGACAAATAAAAATTTTAGATCAAGCAATTCTTGATTATTTCCTACTGTTATTTCTCTTTTGCCTCTTAGTAATGGTGAGTAGTCTGTAATGTCATATGTCCAGACCCAACCCTTTTCACCACCCAGGTTTAACCTTTTGCCATAAGGAGTCACGAAACTTCCAATGCTATAGATCTCAGGTGCAGGCTCGCTAGGTATTGATATTAAGGTATTCCAGATATAGTCCCATTCTCCACATGGAAAGGCATCCCCATTTGTGGCTGAATCGCATTTTAGTGTATGGACCATTATTATGTTGGCCCATGGTCCATCAGATTCTGGAAAA
>Ga0208766_1000218_pt1 | contig 30991 bp, 26 predicted proteins | sample ETN01SmetaG_3_FD_185792 | JGI IMG/M metagenome (GOLD analysis project Ga0208766, IMG submission 185792) | Marine microbial and viral communities from oxygen minimum zone, Eastern Pacific Ocean - ETNP2014F12-01SV263 (SPAdes) (version 2) | ecosystem: Environmental > Aquatic > Marine > Oceanic ... | reverse complement strand
TTTAATAAAATTGATTTTTAATCATTATTCGGTTTTCATGTTTTTTCTATATTGCAACTTCAAGCCACCATTACTGATATAGAAATAGTGAAAATTCCTTCAATCACAGCAAAAATTTCTTTGAGAAATCAAATATTTGTCGCTATGATCTTTTTAGTTTTACTTGCCTGCTTATTAATACTGACAGCTACTTATTTTCAATATCAAAATGAATCTGAAGATTACAATCTTTTTAGGCTTAATAGAAAAGAAATTCAGCTTAGAAACCAAATATCATATCTTGTAAATACAAATAATTTAGAAAACAAGTCTGATGATCATTGGATTAAATACAAAGATGATTTTACCGCAATAATGAAAATTCACAATGTAAATTTTTCAGTTTTTAATTTAAGAGGTGATGCGCTATTTAATTCATTTCTACCCTTAGAAATAATAGCTAATAATTACAAGTTGAGTGAATCCATATTAACTGAAATTAACTCTAGCATTGAAAAAAGGGTCTTAATAGAAAATAATGATGAAGTTGGAAAATTTCAATCTTCCTATAGTCTATTATTCAACTCATATGGAGCCCCATATGGAGTTTTATTTTTTCCTTATTTCGAAGATGTCTCATTTTCAGAAAACGAACTAAATAAATTTTTGAACAGCCTTTACAAAATTTATCTTGCAATGCTTATAGTGGCTATTTTATTCGCTTATTTTATTTCTAAATATGTAACACGTCCACTTGAAACAATTCGACTAAAAATTGATCAAACAGGCCTTCTCGAACAAAATGAAAAGATATATCTCAAAAATGCAACTAAGGAGGTCTTTAGTCTAATAAATTCTTATAATCACATGGTTGACGAACTGGAAAAAAGTGCAAAAAAATTAGCTATACAAGAAAGAGAACAAGCTTGGCAAGAAATGGCGAAACAGGTCGCGCATGAAATTAAAAATCCTTTGACTCCAATGCGACTAACCGTTCAAAGCTTTGAGCAAAGATTTCTCAAAAATAAACCTTATTCTGAAGAAAAAATCAAGGAATTTTCTAAAATACTAATTGAACAAATTGATACCATGAAGGATGTAGCAAATGCCTTTTCTGATTTTGCGGCACTTCCTGAAGCAAAGTTAAAATCCCTAGATATTGTTGCAATCAGCAGAAGATCTCTTGAAATATTTGAACAAAGTAAAATCGACTTTACCTCATCTCATCCTGAAATTTTTGTTAACCTTGATAGAACTCAGTGGGTTAGGGTTATGACAAATCTAATTCAAAACGGTATTCAATCAGTCCTCGCTGAAAGTAAAGCCGAGTTAAAAGTTGAAATAAAAAAACTAATGAAAGAAGTCCAAATTAATTTTTCTGACAATGGGGTTGGAATCTCTAAATCAATTAAAGATAAAATTTTTGAACCTAAGTTTACAACTAAAACAAAGGGGATGGGTTTAGGATTAGGTATTGTTAAAAATATCATTAACTCTCATGGAGGTAAAATAAATTATTCTTCCAGTTCAAAAGGAACTAAATTTACAATAACTCTTAAAATTTAAATTTTGAAAAAAAATTATTTAGAAATAAAAATTCAAGATAAAATTGCCTGGATTAAAATAAATAGGGAAGAAAAGCTAAATGCATTAAACATTTCAATGCTTGAAGAGATTAGGAAAAGCCTAATAAATCTGAGAAATAATAAAAAAGTGTTTGTGCTGGTTATTCTAGGCGGTGGTGAGAAAGCTTTTATTGCTGGGGCTGATATTAATGAATTTTCAAAATATGACAGAAATAAAGGTTTAGAGTTAGCAAAAAAAGGACAAGAAAATGTTCTAGATTTAATTGAAAATTTTCCAAAACCAATTATTGCCGGGATAAATGGATATGCCCTTGGAGGAGGACTAGAGCTTGCGATGGCTTGTCATATGAGAGTTGCTGTAAATACTGCTAGAATGGGTTTGCCTGAGGTTTCTCTTGGTTTAATACCAGGATATGGCGGAACACAAAGACTTACTAAACTTGTCGGAAAAACTAATGCTATGGAAATGATATTATCTGGAGAAATGATAGACTCCCAAAAGGCTCTTAGCCTTAAGTTAGTAAACAAAGTAGTTGAAAGAGGAAATTTTATTAGCTCCATTACTGAATTAGCAAAGAAAATTATGAGAAATTCTCCAAACGCAATTGCAAAAGCAATTGAAGCTATCAACGCAGCCGAAAAAAATCTAAAAGGATTTGAAATTGAAAAAGAAAAATTTTCAGAATGTTTTGAATCTAAAGATTTTAAAGAAGGAGTTTTTGCCTTTTTAAATAAAAGGAAGCCAAGCTTTTAAAAATTTAAAAAAATGATTCAAATTCCTGAATGAATTATTTTTTCAACCTTATCAATTAACTTATTACCAGAAAAATCAGAAACTTTAAGAGGCTTATAAGTTTTAACAAGAACTTTTATCCCGAGAGGTATTGGGAAATATCTGTACTTAGCAAATTTCCATGAATTACTTATGCTTATTGGAACAACATAAGCTCTTTTTAAAATTTTAAATAAAGTCAAAAGTCCTCCTTTACGGAACTTTTTTGGCTTACCGTCTTTACTTCTAGTCCCTTCAGGAAAAATTATTACAGACCAGCACTTTTCATCAATTAAATGTGCAAAGTCCTCAATTTTTTTTATAGATCCTTCAGAATCATTTCGATCAATTAAAAGATGTTTACCATTTCTTAAATTATATGAAATACTAGGAATTCCTTTACCTAGCTCAATTTTACTTATAAACTTAGGGTGATATTTTCTTAAATGCCAAATTAGTGGAGGAACATCATAAGTGCTTTGGTGATTTGAAATAAAAATTAGAGGAACATTTTCTGGAAATTTAGATCCCTTATGAAAAACGACAAAGCTGCCTAGTAAATTAATACACCTTAGCAAAAGATAATTTAAATAGTCAACTGATTTTTTCTGAGCTATATGGCCACCTATTTTGAGTGAAATAATTTGAACTAACTCAAAAAAAGTTAAAAGAAAACCAAAAAAGAGATAGTAAATAACGTTTACGGGATAGGCTAAAATTTTCTTCACAGAAAATTAAATTAAAATAATATTCAACTTATATTTTTTAGGCACAAAATTGGTTATAGGCACCTATAAGGTTTTGAGATATTAAATCCGCTGGTCTCCCTTCAATATGGTGCCTCTCTACCATATGAATTAATTCACCATCTTTAAAAAGAGCTATACTTGGAGATGATGGAGGGAAAGGCATCATTTTTGAACGAGCAGCATCAGTTGCTTCTTTATCAACACCAGCAAAAACAGTAACTAATTGATCAGGAGTTTTTTCATTGGAAAGAGATTTTATTACACCAGGTCTTGCATTAGCAGCGGCACAACCACAGATAGAATTTACTACAACCAAAGTAGTGCCTTCCTTATAAAGAATATCATCAACATCTTGCGGCGATAACAGTTCTTTAAAACCCTTTAAAGTAAGTTCTTCTCTCATTGGTTTAACAATTTCTTCTGGATACATAATTATTTTTTTTTAAAGCAAATATACGAAAGTCTAAGTTTATTTTATTTCCGCCATTTGTATCTTTATCTTTATTTTTTATCAACGATGAAGTGGATGGCAGCACTTATAGGCTTTATTTATTTCAGAATTCCAGGAGCTTTCATTGGATTTCTCATAGGCAGCGTTACTGAATCTTTGATAAAAAATTCACCAATAAAATTTTACTCAAATATTTCAAACAAAGAAGTATTTGAATTAAACCTTCTGGCTCTTTCCGCTATTTTGATCAAAGCTGATGGTAAAGTGGAAGAAAAAGAATTAGCTTATGTTAGAAGTTTTTATTTATCACAATACGGCAAAGAGAAAACTAACTATATTTTCAAAAAATTTAATGCTGAAGTCAAAAATAAGATTCAAGATACAGACTCACTTACAAACTTCTTCAAAACCTATTCCAGATATGAAACTAGACTTCAAATCCTTCATTTTTTATTTGGGATTGCAAATTCAGATGGGAATGTTTCAAATTCTGAACTTTTAAAACTTAAAGAGATTGGGAGTAATCTAGGAATAAATCTTCTTGATTTAGAGAGTATAAAAGCTATGTTTATAAAAGACACTGACAATGCATACAAAATTTTAGAAATTAGACCTGAAGCTTCTATAAATGAAATTAAACAGGCATATAGAAAAATGGCTAAGAAATATCACCCTGATAAAATACAAAGTGATGATCCCGCAATGATTAAAGGAGCAGAAGAAAAGTTTAGGGAAGTTAGAAAAGCATATGAATCATTAATTGTAATGAAAAAAAATCAAAATTAGATTAAATGGATCTCTATTGGTTATATATTAAATTGGGATATGAACATGTGATGGATATAAATGGACTTGATCACTTTTACTTTCTAATTGCACTTGCTATACCCTTTCAATATCGGGATTGGAAAAAATTGCTTTTATGGGTTAGTCTATTCACCCTTGGGCATTCTCTTGCCCTCTTTTTTTCTTATTTTGAATGGATAAAAATATCCTCTGATATAATAGAGTTTTTAATACCTGTCACAATTTCTTTAACATGTCTCTCTGTTTTAATTAATAAGAATCACAAGTCCTCATTAAAAATTTTAGTAAATCTTATCACACTTTTTTTTGGCATCATTCACGGATTTGGATTTGGGTTCTATTTTTTGCAAATCATATCAAAAGAAGGTGCAATTGTAGCGCTTTTAAATTTTGCCATTGGTATTGAAATTGCACAATTATTAACCGTGATAATAATAATAATGCTAAATTATTTCATTGTAAATTTTTTAAAATTTAACTCCAGAAAATGGGAAATAATTATCTCTGGTATAATTCTCTTTCAAGCTTTGAGAATGTCTTTTGATAATTTCCCTTTTTAAATATGAATTCAAACATAATATCCTATTATTTAAATAATGTATATTAGTTAAATGCTAGATAAAAAACAAAAAAGATATGATTTAGCCTATTTAAGAATGGCTCAAACGTGGGGCGAATTGTCTCATTGTAGAAGGAAAAAAGTTGGAGCTCTAATTGTAAAAGACAAAATGATAATATCTGATGGATACAATGGAACTCCCTCTGGATTTGAAAATGCTTGTGAAGATGATGACAATTATACCAAGTGGTACGTTCTTCATGCTGAAGCAAATGCAATCTTAAAAGTTGCCGGATCAACCCAATCTTGTAAAGGATCAACTCTATATATCACACTTTCTCCATGCAAAGAATGCAGCAAATTAATTCATCAATCTGGTATAATTCGTTTAGTCTATTCAAAAAAATACAAGGATTTGTCTGGACTTAAGTTTTTAGAAAAAGCTGGAGTTGAACTAACTTACTTACCTATCAAATAATTTTTCAAAAAAACTTCTTTGAGGCTTTAAAAATTAATAAAATTAATAGAGCACAAACTGAAGCAAAAATCCCAATAATTGCTATTGTGTTTTGATCATTGCTTAACTCTTTAAAATTTATTTGAAATAAATTAAATACAAATAAAAAAATTGAAATCAGGATAAATAAATTGATTGTGAGTTTCATTTTGTGAAGTTAAAAATCATAATATATTCTCAAACTATTTTACCAATATTCGAAGCAAATAGTTTTACGGCAATTGCTAATAAAACAATTCCAAAAACTTTTCTAATAATACTTATCCCTTGCTTGCCTAGCAAGATTTGAATTTTTCTAGAAGACTTTAAAATAATATAAACTATGATGATGTTTAATATAATAGCCGCAATTATATTATAGACATTGTACTCTGCTCTCAAAGATAAAAGAGATGTCATGGTTCCTGCGCCAGCTATCATAGGGAAAGCTAACGGAACTATTGATGCAGTTTCAGGAACATCATCTTTATATAATGATATTCCTAAAATCATTTCTATGGCTAGAAAAAAAATCACAATTGATCCAGCAACAGCAAATGAATTTACATCTATTCCAATTAAATTAAGAATTTCTTCTCCCACAAAAAGAAAGGAAATCATTATGAGTGCTGCAATAAGTGAGGCTTTTCCAGATTGAATATGACCAACTTTTTCCCTTAATGAAATAATCAAAGGAATATTGCCAATAATATCGATGACAGCAAACAGGACCATACTAGCTGTAAAAATTTCTTTTAAATCAAACACATCCATCTTTTTGAGGGAGCAAATATAGATTAGTTTTTTCTAATCAAAAAAGGAAAAAAAAATTAATTTCGAATAAATTTAAAAAGCAAATCAACTGAGCATGTATAGGATTGAAAACACTCTGATTTCAGAAGAAATTTTTTCAAAAAAATTTGTTTGTGATTTGAAATCTTGCAAAGGAGCATGTTGCGTAGAGGGATATGGAGGAGCTCCTTTAGAAAAAAAAGAAACTAAATTATTGGGAAAAGATCTTAAAAGGATTAAGCCCTTTTTACCTGAAAAAGGCAAAAAAGCTTTATCTAAAAAAGGTGCTTTTTTTAAAACAAATGATGGTGATTATGAAACTCCTTTAGTTGAAAATAAAGAGTGTGCATATTCTGTTTTAAGTTCTGATGGTTCATTAAAATGTGGAATTGAAAAAGCATATGATAACGGAAAAATTAATTGGAAAAAACCTATTTCATGTCATTTGTATCCCATAAGAATTAAAAAATATAAATATTTTACAGCTATAAATTATCATCAATGGAACATATGTAGTAGTGCATGTAAATTAGGAGAATCACTAAAAGTTCCTGTATTTGAGTTTTTAAAAGAAGCTCTAGAAAGAAAATTTGGAAAAGAGTGGTATTTAAAACTAGAGAAAATTTACAAGAAAAATCATTTTGTTAAAAACTTGTCTAGTTTGTGGAAAAGTTAAGCTTTCTTTTTTGGAAACAAATTAGAATCTTTGTTAGAGTAAAATTCAAATAATTTATTGACTAATCATAAAACCTAAATAAAATGGCTGCGCAAGAACCTCTCCTCCAAGAAAATCCCAATCGATTTGTAATTTTCCCTATCCAGCATCATGATATTTGGGAATGGTATAAAAAAATGGAGGCTAGTTTTTGGACAGCTGAAGAGATTGATCTTCATCAAGATTTGAATGATTGGAATACCAAGCTTAATAAAGATGAAAAATATTTCATCAAACATATTTTAGCATTTTTTGCTGCATCAGATGGCATTGTAAATGAAAATTTGGCGGAAAATTTTGTAAATGAGGTTCAATATTCAGAGGCAAAATTTTTCTACGGATTTCAAATAATGATGGAAAATATTCACTCTGAAACATATTCTCTTTTAATTGACACCTATGTTAAAGATGAGGAAGAAAAAACAAAATTATTTCAAGCAATAGAAATTTTCCCTGCCATCAAGAAAAAAGCTGATTGGGCTCTAAAATGGATTGATTCTGATTCTTTTGCTGAGCGATTAATTGCATTTGCCGCAGTTGAAGGAATCTTTTTCTCCGGATCATTTTGCTCTATCTTTTGGCTTAAAAAACGTGGTTTAATGCCCGGATTAACTTTTTCAAATGAATTAATCTCCAGAGATGAAGGAGTTCACTGTGATTTTGCTGTACACCTTCATAACAATCACTTGGTTAATAAAGTCCCTAAAGAACGTATTAAAGAAATTCTTCTTGACGCACTGCGAATTGAAAAAGAATTCATTACTGAATCCCTCCCTGTAAGTTTAATAGGTATGAATGCAAAACTCATGACTCAATATTTAGAATTTGTTACTGATCGATTACTTGTTGAATTAGAGTGCGAAAAGAAACATAATGTTACAAATCCATTTGATTTTATGGATATGATTTCGCTACAAGGTAAAACCAACTTTTTTGAAAAAAGAGTATCTGAATATCAAAAAGCAGGAGTTTTGAATAAAGAAAAAAAGGAAACAAACTTTACAACTGACGCAGACTTTTAAATAATTATTTGTGCTTAACCAGTTAATTCGTTCCAGAGTCCAAGTTATGTTGTCTAAAAAATTTAATCAATAATTATGTATGTAATAAAAAGAGATGGGCATAAGGAGCCTATAATGTTTGATAAAATTACTGCTCGTATTAAGACCCTTTGCTACGGTTTAAATAATCTTGTGGATCCTGTGAGAGTTGCTATGAGGGTAATCGAAGGTTTATATGATGGAGTTACAACCTCTGAACTTGATAATCTTGCTGCTGAAATTTCAGCAACTATGACTACAACTCATCCCGATTATGCCCAGCTAGCCTCTAGAATTTCCGTCTCTAACTTACATAAAAACACTAAAAAATCATTTTCTTCAACAATGAAGGATTTATATGAATATGTTAATCCTAGAACTGGAAAAAAAGCACCTTTATTAGCAGATGAAGTATATGAGGTTATAAATAAAAATGCTGAGAAAATTGATTCAAACATAATTTATAATAGAGATTATGGATACGATTTTTTTGGTTTTAAAACATTAGAGCGATCATATCTTCTTAAGCTAAATGGTAAGATTGCAGAGCGTCCTCAGCACATGCTGATGAGAGTTTCTATTGGTATTCACCTTGGTGACCTAGATTCTGCTTTTGAAACATATGAATTAATGTCAAAAAAGTATTTTACTCATGCAACTCCTACTTTATTTAATGCCGGAACGCCAAAACCTCAAATGTCTTCTTGTTTTTTGCTTACCATGAAGCAAGATAGTATAGATGGTATTTATGATACTCTTAAACAAACCGCAAAAATTTCTCAATCTGCAGGAGGAATTGGTCTTTCTATTCATAATATTAGAGCAACGGGTTCATACATCGCAGGTACAAACGGAACTTCAAATGGAATTGTCCCAATGCTAAGAGTTTTTAATGATACTGCCAGATATGTTGATCAGGGCGGTGGAAAAAGAAAAGGTTCTTTTGCAATTTATGTTGAGCCTTGGCATGCAGATATTTTTGATTTCTTGGAGTTAAAGAAAAATCATGGCAAAGAAGAAATGAGAGCCAGAGATTTATTTTATGCCATGTGGACTCCAGATCTTTTTATGAAACGAGTTGAAGAAAATGCTGAATGGACTCTAATGTGTCCTAATGAATGTCCTGGATTATATGACTGTTATGATGAAGAGTTTGAAAAACTTTACACCAAATATGAAAAACAGGGTAAAGGCAGAAGAACTATTCAAGCAAGAGAGCTATGGGACAAAATTCTTGAATCTCAAATTGAGACTGGAACACCTTACATGCTTTATAAGGATTCAGCTAATAGGAAATCAAATCAAAAAAATTTGGGTACGATTCGATCCTCTAATCTGTGTACTGAAATTCTTGAATATACCTCAAAAGATGAAATTGCTGTATGTAATCTTGCATCCATTGCACTGCCAATGTTCATTAAAGAAAATGAATTTGATCATCAACAATTATTTGATGTAACGAAAAGGGTGACTAAAAATCTTAATAAAGTAATTGATCGAAATTATTATCCTGTTATTGAAGCTGAAAATTCAAATTTTAGACACCGTCCAATAGGCCTTGGTGTTCAGGGTTTGGCAGACACTTTTATTAAGCTTAGATTTTCTTTTACATGTGATGAGGCTAAACAATTAAATCAAGAAATTTTTGAAACCATTTATTATGCAGCTGTTATGGCTTCCATTGAAGAGGCTGAAAAAGATGGGTCATATAAAACCTATAAGGGATCTCCCATCTCCGAAGGTGAGTTTCAACACAATCTTTGGGGAATTAAAGATGAAGAGTTAAGTGGTAGATGGGATTGGAAAGATGCTAGAAAAAAATTAAAAAAGCATGGGATTAGAAATTCTCTTCTAGTAGCACCTATGCCTACTGCATCAACATCTCAGATCCTAGGGAACAATGAGTGTTTTGAACCTTATACTTCAAATATTTATACCCGAAGAGTATTATCTGGAGAGTTTATAGTTGTCAATAAATATCTTTTAGAAGATCTTGTGGCGCTAGGTGTTTGGAATGAAGATATGAAACAAGAATTAATGCAAGCAAATGGCTCTATTCAAAATATTAAAGGAATACCTGATGAAATTAAAGAAATCTATAGAACTGTTTGGGAGATGAGCATGAAAGACATTATTGATATGGCTAGGCATCGAGGCTACTTTATCGATCAATCACAATCTCTAAACCTTTTTATGGAAGGGGCGACGACTGCTAAACTTACATCCATGCATTTTTATGGATGGAAATCTGGTCTTAAAACAGGTATGTATTATCTGAGAACTAAATCTGCAGTAGACGCTATTAAATTCACTCTTGATAATTCAAAAAAAGCTAAAGTTGAAAAACCTGTTGCTGAGAAAGTAACTGCAGTAGCCCCTGCAGCAACTAGTAAAAAAAGCAATGGTGCTAAAGACAAACAAATTGTTGCAAAACCACTTAGCCCAGAGGAGCTTAAAGAAATACTTGACAAATCTAAGGGAAACGAAGATGACGATTGTCTAATGTGTGGGTCTTAAAAAACTATTATTCCTTTTTGTAGCTGGCAGAATATTCGTCAATTAAATTAAATATACTTTTCAATAAATCTTTAGTCTCAAGTAAAATATTAAAATATAAAGTAGTGTTCTTTGGACTTGATTCTTCAGTTCTTGTTCTATCAATCTGAGCATTAATCTTTTCATTTATTATAGAATTCAATTTATCTTTTTGAGCAATGATAAGATTTAAAGCTCCAAATCTCTTGTCTTTGAAAACACTAGTTATTTCAGAAGAAAAATGATCTATAGCGTCTTTAATTTCAGTAAGGTCTCTGAGCTGACTAAACTTTAATTTTTTATGCTGGTTATTTACATGCTTATAACTTTTTGAAGATATATAACTTAAAGACTCAGCAATATCTGTCAAATAGGCAAGTATGATCATGTAAAAATTACTCCCCCTAACACTTGTCTCATCTAAATTTTTAATGAAATAAAATATATTGTCTCTTAAATCTTCAATTTCAGAATCAAGTTTTTTAACCTGCTTCTTGCTCTTTTTAAGTTTATCAGAATCTTCTTTTGATAGCCCCTGTATAACCGTTGCAAAAATCTTGTTAGATCTGAAAATCACATTATTTACATTATCTGAGCTCTCTGAAATGATTCCTTGAACAGTTTTACTTTCAGATTTTTTCAAACTCCTAGAATCTATAACTCTATTTTGCATACGCTTATGATAAAGAAAATTCCTAGTTAAAATGATAATTGTAATAACTAACATTATGGGAATCATGACTTCCTTGTTCCAATTAATTAGAAAGACTACCACACCAGATGCAATTAATGCTCCAAAAGCAGTTAAAAACCATCCAAGTATAACATTAACAACTCCTGCTACTCTATATACAGCACTTTCTCTACCCCAAGCTTTATCAGATAAAGATGTCCCCATTGCAACCATGAAAGTCACATATGTTGTTGATAAAGGAAGTTTCATTGAAGTGGCTATTGAAATCAAAACACCAGCAACCATTAAATTAACAGAAGCTCTTATCATATCAAAGGCCGGAGCATCAATGCTTTGATCTTTATTTATTGTTTGGACTTCACTCCCTTTAAAGCTTGACTCAATTTTATCTTGAAATGCTTGAGGCAAAATTTGATTGATCTTTGAAGACATCCAAAATGAAGATCCTACCAAAGCCCTTGAAAAAAAATTAGGCTTAAACTTTTCATGGGTGTCTGTTTGTCGAGATAATCCTATTGAAGTATCCAAAACGGTTCTTGCTTTTTTAGAAAACCATAGAGTTATAACCATTACTCCACCTGCTAAAAATAATAGTAACGGTTCAGCAGGTACTTTTTTTTCTAGAACGCCCATTGAGAAGGAAGAAGCATCTACTCCAGAGACTGCCCATGCCTCATAAGAATGATAAGCCGCCATTGAAACCCCAATAAAGTTAACTAGGTCATTCCCAGAAAAAGCTAAAGCTAAGCCAAACGTACCTGTAGCTATAACAATTAGTAAAATACTTTTTTTAGTAACAATTTGGAAAAGATGAGAAAACCCAGAAAAAATAAGTATACTGCCGAAAACAATGATAAGATCATTATCTCCTATATAAGCAACTAAATCCTTATAATATGGAGATCCTTTGAGCCCTTTTATAAAAATAAAATAGGTGATAGCTGTGAGTGCAACTCCTCCAAAAATTGCTCCAAAGCTCTTCATTTTCTTCTCGTATTGAAAGCTAAAAATAAGTCGACTAACCCACTGGACTATTGCTCCAATTAAAAAAGCAATTACAACGGAAAGTAGAATTCCGCTAATGATCATCGTTGCTTTTTCAGTATTTATATAGTTCTGTAAATCTGATAAATTTTGGCCATCTGTTTCTCCAATTTTAATTAAAGACATGACAATCGCTGCGCCTAGTAAATTAAAAACTATAGAAACTGTTGTAGAAGTTGGCAGACCCATAGAATTAAAGAAGTCTAAAAGCAATATATCTGTCATTATAACAGCCATAAAAACCATCATAATCTCATCAAAATAAAATTCGCCTGGATTAAATATTCCTTTTCTGGCAACTTCCATCATTCCACTTGAATAAACAGCTCCAATGAAGATTCCAATACTTGAAATAATCATTATTGTTCTAAAAGAAAAAACCTTAGACCCAATAGCAGAATTTAAAAAATTAACTGCATCATTGCTAACCCCAACAACTATATCAATAATAGCTAGAGCGGCAAGTGCAACAAGCATTAACAAATAAATATTCTCCATCTTATCTGCTTATTTTATTCTTCTGAACAAATTTCCGATTATTATAACACTTATATGTTATCAAAATATTAATTTTTAAAATTATTTTATTTTTATTCCTCCTCCTTTTTCTTTTTCTTTAATTTATAATTAATTCCAAAACGGAATGTTTCAGATGTATCCCAGCCAAAATAAAAAGAATAATCTCCATAAGGATAATCAATTGCAAATGCAGCATTGTAATTCTTATCAATCCAAAGCTCTTTTTGGATCCATATTTTAAATTTCTCTAAATTTAAAATTACCCTGGGTTCTATAGTTGTAAATTCTTTTTCAAACCTATAGTGAATAGGAATTTTCAAAGACACCTTCTTATCTTTAAAAAATTTTCTAGCATAAGTAAATCTATTTTCACCTTCATCAGTTCTATGTCTTAATTCAAATCCTTTAAAACCAATCTTTAGATATTCTTTTCCATTCGTTCTTCCTTCCCAACCAATGCTCTGACCAAAAGAAAAAGAAGAAACTATAATTAAAAGGCAGAAAAATGTTCTCATACTTTTATTTTTAATTTTTATGCAAATTTATAAGATTAAATTCTTTATTGGTTAAACCCATTAATAAATAAATATGAATTTAACGTTAATTAATTTTTAGATTTGCATATTCAACATTAACCTAAATGGATTGGGAAAAACTACTTTCCTTAAAAAAACAAGGAGACATAAATAAACGGTTAAGATTAAACCAAGACATTACACGAATTGGCTTTGAAGTTGATTATGATAGAATTGTTTTTTCAACAGACTTTAGATCTCTTCAAGACAAAACACAAGTTATCCCATTTTCAAAAACTGATTTTGTTCATACAAGATTAACCCATAGCCTTGAAGTATCTGTAGTTGGAAGAAGCCTAGGACGTCTGGCTGGAAAAGATCTGCTAGAGAAACATCCTAGACTAGAAAAAACATGTGGTTACAATATTAATGACTTTGGGGCAATTGTTGCTGCCGCCTCACTTGCTCATGATATAGGCAATCCTCCATTTGGTCATAATGGAGAAAAAGTTATAGGGCATTACTTTAAGCATGGTGAAGGATTAAAATTTCAAAGAGTCCTGTCTAAAAAACAGTATCAAGATCTTTGCTTGTTTGAAGGGAACGCTAATGGATTTAAAATCTTAACCCAATCTAATACAGGTACTCCAGGAGGTTTAAGACTTAGCTATGCAACTCTTGGAGCATTTATAAAATATCCAAAGGCAAGTCTCCCTGTAAAACCTACAGAACACGTTGCTCACAAAAAATTTGGTTTTTTCCAGGCACAAGAATCTTTTTTTAAAGAATTAATACAAGAATTAGGAATGCTTTCTGGGAAAGAAGTTTTACGTCATCCTCTAGCATATTTGGTTGAAGCAGCAGATGATATTTGCTACACCATAATCGATTTTGAAGATGGTATAAACCTAGGCTGGATAGAAGAAGAATATGCTCTAGAGTATCTTATAAATTTGGTAAGGGAAGACCTAGATACTTTAAAATATTCAAAATTAAAACATCGTAAGCAAAGATTAAGCTATCTAAGAGCACTAGCAATAAATAGTTTGATTAGAGATGCTGTAAAGATATTTTTAAAAAATGAGGAGTCTATTTTGGAAGGAACTTTTTCTAGCTCACTACTAGATAAAAGTATTTACAAAGCCCAAATAAAAGATATAATTAAAATAAGTGAAGAAAAAATTTATCAATCTTCAGAAGTTGTTCAAAAAGAAATTGTTGGACATAAAATTCTTTCAACATTACTTAATTCATTTGTTAATGCAGCAGCAAATACTTATGAAAATAAAAAAACGAGTTTTGATGATTTAGTAATTAAACTCCTCCCAGATGGAACCTCCTTTATAGCTAAAAACATATATGAGACTATTCTTAATGCTACTTGCTTTGTTGCTAGCCTAACAGATAGCAAAGCAATGCACATTGCTGAAAAAATAGGATTAAAATAAAGTTGCTGAAATTATTTCCCTTTTTTTAACTTTACCGAAAATCAAATATGCGCTGGGTAATTTCTATCCTTTTTATAATCGCTTTCCAATGGTATGCTTTTCAGAGTATTAAGACAATAACAAATGAAAGATCTGTTATTGCTGCGTATTGGTTTATCGTTATTGCAATTCTAGGAAATCTTTTATGGCACACATTATTTTTTGATCGCTCAGGCGGATTTACACATTCTCTATCTTATTCAATTGGTTTTCTACTTTCCCTTCTTTTGTTTCAAGGAACGATCATCTCAATTCTTTTTTTTGAAGATATAATGCGTCTTGTAAAAAGTCTATATAACATGCTTTTTGGTGAAAATTTTTCAAAATCAAATATTTTTCCAGGAAGAAGAAAATTTATTTCTCAACTGGCCATTATAATTGCTTCAATTCCTACTGTTGCAATGCTATATGGTATTTACAAAGGTCGCTATAACTATAAGGTTTTAAAATATACATTAGAGTTTGATGACCTGCCAAAGAATTTTGATGGATTTACAATAACCCAAATTTCAGATATCCACAGCGGAAGTCTTGATAATTTTGAAAAGGTATCTTATGGAATAGATCTAATAAATAAACAAAATTCTGATCTATTGCTTTTCACAGGAGATATTGTAAATAACAGGGCGTCTGAATTGAAGCCTTGGATCAGTCTTTTTTCAAAACTCAAGGCTCCATATGGTAAATATTCAGTATTGGGGAATCATGATTATGGTGATTATGTTCAATGGAAGAATAAGGGAGAGAAAGAAAAGAACATGAAGGATATGAAAACTTTTCAAAAAGAAATTGGATTTGAGTTATTATTAAATGAAAATAGGTTAATAAAAAAAGATGGGGAACACATTTCCCTTATCGGAGTTGAAAATTGGGGTAAAGGAGGGTTCAAAAAAGTTGGAGATCTTAAAAAAGCGAGTGAAAATCTTAAAAAAGATGACTTTAAAATAGTAATGACACATGACCCTTCACACTGGGAGGCAGAAATCTTACCTCACCCTTTTCCTTATCAACTAACTCTTAGTGGTCATACTCATGGATTTCAGTTTGGAATAGAAATCCCTGGATGGATAAAATGGAGCCCTTCTAGTTGGAGATATAAGCAATGGGCTGGTATCTATGAAGAGAAAAAACAAGTCATCAACGTAAATAGAGGATTTGGTTTTTTAGCTTATCCTGGAAGAGTGGGTATATGGCCTGAGATAACTGTAATTGAGCTCAAACAAAAAAAATTATTGGTATAATTACAAAAAAAACTAAATTTGTTATAGGACCAACCGCTTTAATATGTCAAAGTTTGGTGAATTAATAGATGATAAACTACCTCTACTCCTCGTTTTTTTTAATCAAAATGATGAGGTTTCATCCGTTATGCATCCTGTTTTAAAAGATGTTGCTGCTGCAATGGGAGATAAAGGAAAAGTCATCAAAATAGATACTGAAAAAAACGATAAACTCTCTGAAGCACTTAGAATTAGAGTCCTGCCTACCCTAATGATTTATAAGCTAGGGGAAATGGTTTGGAGACAAAGCGGAGAACAAGATGCCAATACTTTGATTAGTTTAATGCAAGACCACGTCTAGTTTATTCTAGAACTTCCTTATCGCTTTTTTGGAAAACTTCCATTGACCTCTCAAACTTTGTTTTTATAGAATCTGCAAATACTCTGTCATTATTTCTCAAAGGAATCTCAACTAACTCTCTAAAATCTAAAATTTCTTGTTTTATTTCATCTATTAACATAAGATCATTCCTTTCAGCAAATCGAGAAAAAAGCTGAAATCTCTCAACATAAAGATCAGCCATTATTTGAATCAAATCCCTTGCTTTTTCTTTTTCCCTAGAAAAATAATACCCCTCGGAGAACTCTCTAAGGGATGTGTAAAAATCATATTCTCCGTATAAAAAAATAAAAGATGAAGATATTTCTATAAACTTATCTATTTCATCAGATAAAATATTTTCATCTTTAGATTCTAAAACTGCCTCTAAGAGTGTTCTATATCTTTCAATTTCAGTGATTATTTCTTCTGCTATCAGATACTGCTCATTCAGAGAGAGAGAGGAAAAATATTCCAGTCTATCAAAATACTTTAATGTAATTTTCTTAGACATATCTCTAGCTTTACCTTCTTCGCCCAAACGATAATAGCCATCAATAAAAGGAATTAATAAACTATAGTAACCAAAATAATCTATGGGCATTTTTTCAGTTGCTAAATCAATGACTTTTTTGGCTTTTATATTTTTACCTTCCAATAACAGTTGTTCAGCCAACCTTGCCATGTTACTCCTATATGAAATACTATTTTTTCTAGTTTCAGGGTCATGGTATATTAATTCGCTTTCTGAATTTCCCCAATCCCAATTCATTACAATATCATACATTAAATCAGAATCTATTCTACCCATTAAATAAGGATTGCTCTTATTTAGTGAAGTTTTTATAGGAACTAATTTATAAACTAACCCGTCGAGTTGAAGATATTCTTTCATCCATATATATTCAGAATCAGAGTAACTTCCGCCAGTAAAATATATAGGTCTTTGCCAATCGTTATTTGCCAGAATATCAAGCATGATCATCTGATTTTTAGTAATTCCTGATTTTGGCAGATCGATATCAATAAAAGAGACTATCTCATTAGCGTCTTTTGGCTTTACAACTCCGCTTTTTAAAACGTTGATTTTATTCACTGGAAGACGAATTTTATTTGTTGGATAAAATATCATTTCCTGAGTGTTCAGGGGTAATCTAGATGGGTCCTCACCCATCTGAAGAATAAGACTTTTATACTTTGTCCTTGGATGATCGCTACCAATCCAATTAATAAAATCTTTTATATCCCATCGAACTGAATCAATCAATGATTCATGCTTAATATAATCTCGAACACCATAGGCATAAAGAGAATGTTCTAATTGTGATGGTATTGGATTACTCTCGTAAGTTTTTCTCTTCATTTGATCTATATACCAATCAGTTGCTAAAAGACTGGTATTAATGGTTCTGACATCTGTCCTGTATGCTTCAATCTCTTGAGCATACCACAAGGCAAAAGTGTCATTATCACCTATTGTAAAAATGATAGCGTCAGTATCTTCATCTATCGAATCCAAATAAGATTTTGCCATAGATTGAGCAGTAAATCGATTGGATCTATCGTGATCATCCCAGTTTTGATAAGCCATTAAAAATGGAACTGAGATAAGGCAAGTGAGGATAATTAGAGGCTGAATGAAAGTATTTTTTTTACTAATATTTTTTACCTTATCCACTAGAGCATATGCCCCCATCCCTATCCAAATACAAAAAACATAGAAAGATCCAACAAGCGCATAATCTCTCTCTCGAGGCTCAAAAGGTCTTTCGTTCAAATAAAATTTTAAGGCTAAGCCAGTAAATAGAAAAAATAAAGTTAAAATCCAGAATTTTTCTTTATCCTGATAATACAAAAAATATATCCCAATTAATCCCAATATCAATGGTAAGAAAAAATAAGTATTACGAGCTTTATTATCTATCTCGCTTTGGTTTAATTGATTTTGATTCCCTAGTCTTAAAGAATCCAAGAAATTAATTCCGCTAATCCAATTGCCATCTAAAATATCGTGTGTCCCAGCCCTATCATTTTGCCTTCCAACAAAATTCCACATAAAATATCTAACATACATGTATCCAATCTGATATTGAAATAAAAATTTTATATTACTCCAAAAAGAAGGTTTTTCAATGTTAAGATACGGTCCTAGAGTTCTAAAAAACTGGTGATAATCTTCCCCAGTTAAATTGCCCTCTAACGACTCTTGTTTGAACTCTAAAACTCTTTCTTCCAACATTTCATTACCCCTGTAAGGAAGAGCAATTTCAAAATTCAGGGGAGAAGTGAAATTCATGTAATTAGCAGCGTGCTCTGTACTCCACAATCTTGGCAGTAAACCCCTATGCTTTGAATTAGAATTAATCCTAGCATTTTCCCAATTATTTACGACAATATATTCTCCCTTTTTAGTATCTCTCTCATATTTTGGTTTATCATCATAATAGGGTTCTGATTCATCTTGCCCTGCATATATATCAGAAAACATTGGCCCATAAAAAAGATGAGTCTCAGGATATTGTTCCAGATTATAATAAGCAAGTAATAATCGAGCATCAGATGGAGAATTTTCGTTTATAACAGTATTAGCATTAGCTCTGATAGGAATCATTATCCAAGAAGAAAAACCAACCAAGACAAATAGAATGCAAAGAATTCCAGTATTTAGATTAATCCATCTTCTTTTTTCAGAAATCTTTAGTGAATAATAAAAAAATAAAATAAAAGTAATTGCTGCGATAATGGTTCCGCTATTAAAAGGAAGTCCAACAGAATTAACAAAAAACACTTCTGAATTTCCAAAAAAGGCTAGCGTTAGAGGAAGCAATAATTTGAAAATAAATAATAATATAGTTGCTGAAATCAAATTGGCAATTATAAATCCTTTAACTGTAAACTCTCGATAATTTTTAAAGTAGTAGATCATTCCAATTGCTGGAATTGTAAGAAGACCCATGAAATGAACTCCAAAAGATAGGCCGATAACAAATGATATTAACAATAACCATCTATCTCCCTTTTCAGTATTCATTTCTGCTTCCCATTTAAGCCCAAGCCAAAATAGAAGAGATAAAATTAGTGTTGCCATTGCATAAACTTCTGCTTCTACGGCATTAAACCAAAAACTATCTGAAAAACAAAGAGCTAAAGCTCCAACAGAAGCACTTCCAAAAAAAGACACTTTTTTTGGAAGATTATCTAGTTTGTCAAAAGCAGGAATTTTTTTTAATAGCAGAGTTAAAGTCCAAAAAAGAAATAGAACAGCAAAAGCACTTGACAATACTGACATGAAGTTTACAGATAAAGCAATTTTTTCAGCAGAACCAGAAAAAAGAGCAAAAAAAGCACCTAACATTTGATACAAAGGTGCCCCCGGTGGATGACCAATCTGAAGCTTAGCAGAAGTGGATATATATTCTCCTGCATCCCAAAAACTCGCAGTTGGTTCAACTGTTAGAGAAAAAGTAATTAATGAGACAAGAAATATTATCAAACCAAAAGAACGATTCCAAATCTTGTATGATGCCTCTGTCATAATTTAATCCTCAAAAGTATTTAATAAATAATAAAAAGCAATTGTTTGTAAAAAAAATAGAATCGAATTTAAGTTTTTCTCTAAAAAAAAATTAATGTAAATTTGTACGAATCTTATTGGCCTATGGTGTAACTGGCAACACGTCTGGTTTTGGTCCAGAAGAGTCTAGGTTCGATCCCTAGTAGGCCAACTTTTTTTTAAACTAATCTTTTATACTTGCCTTTAAATATTCTCTGTTCATTCTTGCAATGTTTTCAAGAGAAATCCCTTTTGGACACTCAACTTCACATGCGCCTGTATTAGTGCAGTTCCCAAAACCTTCTTCATCCATTTGTTTTACCATATTAAGAACACGATCCTTTGCTTCAACTTTTCCTTGAGGCAATAGCGAAAATTGAGAAACTTTTGCAGAAACAAACAACATTGCAGAAGCGTTTTTGCATGTAGCAACACATGCTCCACAACCAATACATGTTGCAGCATCAAAGGCTTTATCTGCATTTTCCTTCTCTACAGGAATTGTATTTGCATCTTGAGTATTACCAGAGGTATTAACACTCACAAATCCTCCTGCTTGCTGAATTCTATCAAAAGCTGATCTGTCAACAACTAAGTCTTTAATCACAGGAAAGGCATCAGCTCTAAAAGGTTCTATGACAATAGTGTCTCCGTCTTTGAATTTACGCATATGTAATTGGCATGTAGTAATAAGATCATCAGGCCCATGAGGCCTGCCATTAATATACATTGAACACATTCCACATATTCCCTCTCTACAATCATGATCAAAAGAAATTGGATCTTGATCTTTAGAAATTAATTCATTGTTTAAAACATCCATCATTTCAAGAAAAGACATGTCAGGAGAAACATCAGAAATATTATAATCTACAATCTCTCCAGATGAATTTGATTTTTTTTGTCGCCAAATTTTTAATTTTAAATTCATATATAAATTTATTTATAAGAGCGAGTTTTTACCTCTATTTCTTCATAATCTAGTTTTTCTTTGTGCAAGACCGCTTTTGAAGGCTCCCCTTTGTGTTCCCATGAAGAAACAAATTTAAAATTCTTGTCATCTCTTAAAGCTTCTCCTTCAGATGTTTGATATTCTTCTCTAAAATGACCTCCACATGATTCAGTTCGCTCCAAAGCATCTTTAGCAAATAATTCTCCAAGCTCTAAAAAGTCAGCAACCCTTGAAGCTTTGACCAATTCTTCATTAAATTCATCAATTTTCCCTGGGACTGTAACATTTTTATGAAAATCTTCTCGCAAGCTCTTTATTTCAGTAATAGCCTGTTTCAAACCACTCCTATTTCTTGACATTCCACAATTATCCCACATTATTTTTCCTAATTTTTTATGATAAAAATCAACTGAATTTTTACCCTTATTGGAGATAAAATTTGACAATGAGTCCATTACCTTTTTTTCAGCATCCATAAATTCTGAAGAATCATTAGAAATTTGTCCAGTTCTAATTTCTTTTGACAAATAATCTCCTATTGTATATGGTAAAACAAAATATCCGTCAGCTAACCCCTGCATTAAAGCAGAAGCGCCAAGTCTGTTTGCGCCATGATCAGAAAAATTAGCCTCTCCAATAGCATAACATCCAGGAATTGTTGTCATTAAATTATAATCAACCCAAACCCCTCCCATTGTATAATGAACCGCTGGATAAATCATCATTGGAGTATTATAAGGATCTTCATCAACAATTTTTTCATACATCTGAAAAAGATTACCGTACTTATTTCTTATGATTTTATCACCTAGTTTTTTTACAACAGAAAAATCATTTTCATCGAGGCCTTTAACATGAGCCTCTTCTTTACCATATCTTTCTATAGCAGCAGAAAAATCAAGGTAAACCGCCTCTCCAGTTTTATTTACTCCATAACCCGCGTCACATCTTTCCTTAGCGGCTCTAGAAGCTACGTCTCTGGGAACAAGATTACCAAAAGCAGGATATCTTCTTTCCAAGTAATAGTCTCTTTCTTTTTCTGGAATCTCAGTTGGTTTAAGTTTTCCTTCTCTGACATCTTTTGCATCTTGCTTATTTTTAGGAACCCAAATTCTCCCATCATTTCTTAATGATTCAGACATGAGTGTTAGTTTAGATTGATGCTCTCCTGAAACTGGAATACATGTTGGATGAATTTGAGTAAAACAAGGATTTGCAAAAAAAGCTCCTTTTTTATGTATTCTCCAGGAAGCAGAAACATTACTCCCCATTGCATTTGTTGAAAGGAAAAAAACATTTCCATAACCTCCAGATGCTATAACTACTGCATGAGCACTATGTCTTTGTATTTCTCCAGTTATAAGATTTCTAGCTATTATTCCTCTTGCCTTCCCGTCTACTAAAACTAAATCCATCATTTCATGGCGATTATACATTTGGATTCTACCCTTGCCAATTTGTCTATTCATTGCAGAATAGGCTCCCAAAAGAAGTTGCTGTCCTGTTTGACCCTTAGCATAAAAAGTCCTAGAAACCAATACCCCTCCAAAAGAGCGATTATCTAAGAGTCCTCCATAGTCTCTAGCAAATGGAACACCTTGGGCAACACACTGGTCAATTATGTTAGCAGAAACCTCAGCTAATCTATAAACATTTGCTTCTCTTGAACGGTAATCTCCTCCTTTGATAGTATCATAAAAAAGTCTATAAGTAGAATCCCCATCTCCTTGATAGTTTTTTGCTGCGTTTATCCCTCCTTGTGCAGCAATTGAATGAGCACGTCTAGGAGAATCTTGAAAACAAAATGTCTTTACATTGTATCCAAGTTCAGCAAGAGTTGCTGAAGCTGATGCGCCAGCAAGACCAGTCCCAACAACAATTACATCAATCAATCTCTTATTAGATGGGCTAACAAGATTAATCTTCCCTTTATGAGATGTCCATTTTTCTGATATTGGTCCTTTAGGTAAGTTTGAAATCATTTTTGACATAATCTACCCCTTTAAATGATGAAATATCGCAATAAAAATAAATCCAAGTGGCACTATAACAGAAAACGCAATAGCTATTGTTTTTATTGTATTTGAATATTTATTATTTACACCTACCGATTGAAAAGAAGATGCAAAACCATGCATCAAATGTAATGACAAGAATACAAATGAAATAGAGTAAAAAGCCACCCTTATGGGGCTATGAAATTTATGGATTAATTCTTCATAATATCTTTCAGAATCATCAGGTAAAAATTCGATATACTTATATTTTATCTCCGGAACCCAAAAATCATAAAAATGCAATCCCAAGAAAGACAATATAACAACTCCTGAAAACAACATATTCCTTGAAATCCAACTAGAGCTTATACCAGACTGATAGGAATAATTAACTTTCCTTGAGCGCCTGTTTTTTATCTCTAGAATAAAGCCCATGACAAAGTGGAAAATCACGCCCAAAATTAAAATAGGTTGTAAAATGAATTGAACCAAAGGATTTGTCCCCATAAAATGAGACAATTTATTAAACAAATCTTCGCTAAAAACAGAAGTAAAATTTATAGTAAAGTGTTGAGCTAAAAAAAATATCAGGAATAAACCCGAAAGAGCCATTGCTACTTTTCTCGATATGGAAGATTCAATCATTTTTGTTTATTACACTACAAAAATAATTATTAAGAAGCAAACATAATCTTGATTGTCATTTTTTTTGTTTTATCTATTTGATTATTAATTCTTGAGAATAAGAACCATTAGGTATTTTTATGATAAAATCATATCCCCCTTTAGGTAGATAAAATATACCGTTTTCAGATTTTTGAAGTTTTTTTGTTTTGTTTTTTCTGTTGTAGGATTCTTGACCAATTTTGCTAATTGACAAATCGTAGTTAATCTGCGAAAAGCCTTGTTCCAGTTCTCCAGAAATTTTATTTAAAGTAATTCCCTTTTTGTTTTTAATAATTAAATCATAATTGGAATTTGCTTTAGAATAAAAGTTTAATTCAATTGAAGGGATATTTGGATCAACCCATGGGCTCCATTTATTTCCCCAATTTTTTGAATAATTCACTTCTTTTGTTTCAAAAAAATGAAAGGGTTTTTTAAGAAAATTGGTGTCTGCTTTTTGAATTTTTGATATATCTGCAATATATATTGACCTACCGTGAGTTCCTACTACAAGATGATTTTCATTTTTTTGAATAACTAAATCATGTACTGCTGCACTAGTCAAGCCCTTAGAAAAAGGTTCCCAGCTTTTACCCATATCAAATGAAACATAGACTCCATTATCATTGCCAACATAAAGAATGTTTTCTTTAACTGGATCTTCAATAATAACATTTAAAGGGGAGTAAGGTAAATTGCCTTTTATTGACTTCCACGTGTTGCCAAAGTCATCACTAACATAAACATAAGGAGAAAAGTCATCCCATCGATAACCGTTTAAAGTAACATAAACTCGTCCTTCCTTATAAGATGAAGCAACCACCCTGCTAACCCATAAATCTTTAGGTAGATTATTAGAAATATTTTTCCATTTAACTCCCCCATCGCGAGAAAAATGAATTAATCCATCATCGCTCCCAGTATATAAAAGACCAAACTTAAGGCTAGATTCACTAATTGTTGTTAGTGTTCCATAAGGGACATTCCCTTTTTTTCCTCCATTTGTTAAATCAGGAGAAATTGTTTCCCAATTATTTCCTTTGTCTAATGATCGATGAAGTTTATTTCCGCCATAATATAAGATGTCCTGATTATGTGTTGATAAAAGAATTGGTGTTTGCCAATTAAATCTATATGGTGATTCACCTATCTTATGTCTTGGCTTTATTGATTTACGTTTATTATTTTTAAGATCTAGTCGAGAATAATTACCAAATTGGAAGCCAGTGTAAACAATATTACTGTCTCTATTATCTATTTGAATGTTCATTCCATCTCCTCCCATAATTCCAGTCCATGGATTATGTCCAGTAGAATGCCATCTCTCATTATCTAAAGAATTATGTCTTGCCTTCCAAACTCCATTATCTTGTAGCCCTCCATAAACATTATAAGGCTCTTCATTATCTACATTGATCGCATAAAACTGACCAACAGGGATAGAATTATTTTTCATCCAATTTTTTCCATCATTGTATGTTATATTAATACCCCCATCATTTCCATTAATTAAATGTCCAGGCCTAGAGGGATTGATCCAAAGAGCATGGTGGTCAACATGAACATTAGACTTCCCTATTGAAGAAAAAGATTTACCTCCATCATTTGAAGTCAAAAGTGGAACTCCATAAATGTATATTTTGTTTACATCATAAGGGGCAACATAAATGTGTCCAAAATAATATCCGTAGCTATAATATAAATTATCTATGTATCCATCATGAGTCTTACTCCATGTGATTCCACCATCAATTGATTTATATACTTCTGCACCAATTACGGGAGTGTCAAATAATAAACTATTCGAATCTTCCAAGTATATTGCCAGGTCAGCCGGTTTTGCTTTACCTAGTCTAACAAGATTTTTTATTTTTTTAGCTGTATATTCCTTCTGGAAATAATTGTTCTTTAAAAATTCATTTATCTTCTTATCATCTAATGCTAAAAAATCCTTTGTCGAAATAGATTTAAAATAATCTTTATCTATATCCTCTTTTTTTGATGAATCTTCCTTTTTTTCTCTTCTGAATTGATTATCCAGTATTGCATAAACAATATTATTGTCAAAAACTGCAACTCCTATTCTTCCAATTCCTTCACCAATTGGAAAACCACTTCCCGAATTAGTTAGCAGTTCCCAGCTTTTGCCTGTATCAATACTTTTATATATCCCAGATGAAGCACCATCACCATCAAAATTCCATGCTTTCCTATCCTTTTCCCAGCTTGATGCATAGATGACATTAAAATCTTCTGGACTATACTCCATGTCAATAATTCCAGTCTTGTTATTAATATAAAGAGTGTTTTCCCAATTTTCTCCTCCATCAGTTGTGATGTAAATACCTCTCATGTCATTTTCAGAATATAAATGACCAGTAACTCCAACAATAACATGGTTAGGGTCATCAGGATTGACTAAAATCTTTCCAATATGATGGCTGTCAGATAGGCCTTTATTCTCCCAGGTATCGCCATTATTGATAGATTTTAGGATCCCCACCCCAGAATATGATGATCTAGAAGAATTATTTTCACCTGTTCCGACCCATATAGTCCTTGTTGGCCAGTGAATTTCTATCTCCCCAATATTTTGTGTGACAGAATTATCAAAAATAGAATTAAAGCTTATTCCATTATCTTTTGTATGCCATAGTCCACCAGTGGCAAATGCTGCATAAAATTCTGTTGGGTCATCAGGATTAACAGAGATATCAACTACTCTTCCACTCATGATAGAAGGTCCTATATTTTTAAAATCTATATTCTTTACTCTAGAAGAATTAGTCAGTTTTTGTTTTTGATTAATTGCTTCTAATATTTGCTCTTCATTAGATTGTCTAGGTTGAGCAAATATAAACCCAGTTAAAAAGAAAAAAAGGATGACAGATTTATTCATAATAGCTAAAATTTAAATGAATTTACAAAAATCTTATTATAATTATTTATAAAGAAATTATATTAGCATAAAGACTAAAAAAATGAGATATAAACCTTTGTCTTCTAATTTTTATAAGAAAAACAGGATCAATTTTGCAGATTCTATGCTCTCTAAAAGTATCGCTGTTTTTAACTCAAATGATATTTACCCAATAAGTGCTGATAGCACTTATTTTCCTTTTCAACAACATAGAGATATTTTCTACCTAACAGGAATCGAACAGGAGGAAACAATTCTATTAATTTTTCCAGATACTGAAACAATAAAGGAAAAAGAAATCTTATTTATAAAAGAAACTGATGAGAAAATTTCAATATGGGAAGGAGAAAAACTTTCATTGGAAAAAGCAAGAGATTTATCCGGAATAGAAACAGTCTTTTGGCTCTCAGATTTTGAAAAAGTTTTTAATTCACTAGCTAACAAATGTGAGAAACTTTATATAAATACTAATGAGCATTATAGAGCAAAAGTTGAAACACAAACAAGAGAGGATAGATTTATAAACTGGGCGAAAAAAAAATATCCTTCCCTTAAACATTTAAAAGGGAATCTCATCCTGCAAAGATTAAGATCTGTAAAAACAGATGAAGAAATAAATCAAATTCAAAAAGCATGTGATATTACTGAGAAAGGATTTAAACGAATATTAAATTTTGTTACTCCTGGAGTTTATGAATATGAAATTGAAGCAGAATTTAGTCATGAATTTTTAAAAAACTCTTCAATGGGATTTGCTTATCAGCCCATTGTTGCTTCAGGAAAAAATAATAATGTCTTACATTACGTGAAAAATAATGGTGTTTGTAAAAGCGGAGATCTAGTCCTAATTGATGTAGGTGCTGAATATGGAAATTACTCGAGTGATATGACACGCACGATTCCTGTTTCAGGTAAATTTTCTAAGCGCCAAAGAAAAGTTTACAATGCTGTTTTAAAAGTAAAAAGAGAAGCTACAAAGCTACTCACTCCTGGAACCTTATGGAAAGAATATCATTATGAGGTTGGAAAAATTATGAGCTCTGAATTAATTAGTCTTGGCTTGTTAACTAAGTCTGAGGTTAAAAATCAAAATCCTAAAGATCCAGCTTATAAAAAATATTTTATGCATGGTACATCTCACCATCTAGGCCTTGATACCCATGATTATGGAATAATTGATGAACCAATGAAAAAAAATATGGTTTTTACAGTAGAACCAGGTATTTATTTACCAAAAGAAGGTTTTGGAATAAGACTAGAAGATGATGTTGTAATTAAAGAAAAAGGTAAAGTCGAAAATCTTATGAAAAACATTCCTATTGATCCAAATGAAATAGAAGAATTGATGTCAAAAAATTAATTTTTAAGGAAAATATTCTTTTTCTAGTGTGATAATATCATCCATTAACTCTACGATTTCTTCATCATTTGTCCCATCATAAAACCCTCTAATTCTTTTATCTGGATCTATCAAAACAAAATTTTCTGTATGAATCATAGAATTGATTCCCTGACCTTCCTTAACCACAAAATATGACTCTCTTGCTAATCTATATATCTGTTTTTTATCTCCAGTAAGTAAATTCCACTTGGAATCTTTTATACCTTTTTCTAGAGCATATTTTTTAAGTTGGGCAACTGAATCAATCTTAGGAGTAACTGAAAAAGAGAGTAACATTATATTTGGATTATCTAAAGTTTTCTTTTGAATTTTGAGCATATTTCTCGTCATATCTATACATATACCTGGGCAAGTAGTAAAGAAAAAATCTGCAACATATATTTTATTTTCATAATTTTTTTCAGTAACTGTTTCTCCATTTTGATTTTTTAAAGAAAAACTAGAGGTTCGATGATATCTTTTAACATGCTGTAAAGTACTGTCAACTAACTCATAATTAACCATTGCAGGCTGAAATATGGGAAGTTTTTTTTTAGGTTTTATTGCGTCATAAAATAAAAACAAAACTATTATTGAAAAAGGGAGAAAAATTAATAAAAAAAATTGACTAGTTTTCATTTTTTTGCTTTGAGACGCAAATATAAATTATATAAATTTTTAAAGATCAAATTTTTGTTCTCCTTTTTAAAAATATTACTTTTGACGATCCGTTTTTAAAAATATGAGTTTTATATTCTTCATCAAGGCAATTCAGTTTTTCCTCTCGCTATCAATCATTGTTATTTTACATGAGCTAGGGCATTACATCCCGGCTAGAATTTTTAACACTAGAGTAGAAAGGTTTTTTTTGTTTTTTGATGTGAAATATGCCTTGTTCAAGAAAAAAATTGGAGAGACTGTCTATGGTGTTGGTTGGTTACCTTTAGGAGGGTATGTTAAAATTGCTGGAATGATTGATGAAAGCATGGATACAGAACAAATGAAAAATCCTCCGCAGCCATGGGAATTTAGATCTAAACCTTCATGGCAAAGATTGATAATCATGTTAGGAGGAATTATTGTGAACCTATTATTAGGATTTTTAATTTTCATGATGATGTTTTTGGTTTGGGGAAAAAACACGCTTCCAAATTCCTCTATACCTCTAGGTCTTGGCATTTCTAAATTGGCAGAAGAGATTGGATTTGAAAAAGGTGATCAAATCCTCAAAGTTGATGGAAAAGTTATTGATATTCCAACTAGTTTAAGTAAAAAATTCTTTTTGGAAAATGTAAATGAAGTAGAGGTACTTCACTCTAATGGGAGAAAAGAAGTTTTAACAATCCCTGGTGACATTGACGAAAGAATGTTTCAATCAGGTGAAATGGATCTTTTTTACGTTCGAACACCTGCATTAATTGACAGTATTTTACCAAATTCGCCAGCAGAAATTTCAGGACTTCAAGTCGGAGACAGAATAAAATCAATAAACAATACCATAGTTACAGACTGGGGAGATCTTAATAAATGGAAAACAGAAAATGACCTTAGGGAATTTGATCTAACAATTGAAAGAAGAAGATCTGAAAAAACTTTAAAAATAAAACTTGAAGAACAATCATTGATTGGTGTTTTTCCAAAGCCAATTGAAATTAAAAATGTTAGCCTTTCTCTGATTGAAAGTATTTCTGAGGGTTATAATTATGCTTATTCAACCCTTTATGGATATGTTGCCTCTTTCAAATTTGTCTTTACAAAAAAAGGAGCTCAACAATTAGGTGGCTTTGCGACAATTGGAGGCTTATTCCCTAGTGAATGGGATTGGAGAGGCTTTTGGTCTACAACAGCATTTATTTCTATAATCTTAGCTTTTATGAATCTTCTGCCAATTCCAGCTTTGGACGGAGGTTATGTAATGTTTTTAATCTATGAAATGATTACTGGTAAAAAACCAGCTGATAAATTCCTTGAATATGCTACAACTTTAGGTTTTATTTTGCTCCTAGCACTTGTACTTTATGCTAACGGGAATGACATTTATAGAGCAATAACTCAATAATTTGTTTAGTTTTCCGTTTTAAAAACGATATTCATTATATTTGATTGACAAAATATTTAAAAAAATAGCTTTATGAGAATCAATATTTCTTTATTTGCATTGTTTTTCGCTTTTTGGATTTCCTTTTTTTCTTTTGCTCAGATTGATAAAGTAAAAATAGAAGATTTTGTTTCCGAACATAGCGGTTTTGAAGAAAACGAAGATGGTGAAATAGTGCCAATAAATATTAAGGAAATAAACAAAAAAATTCGATTTTTTGTAGAAGAACAGTATCCAAACGTCGAACTTACTAGAAACATCATTTGGGACTCATATACAACTTTTCTAAGTCCCTCAGATAAATTTCATTTCCATGTTTTTATTGTACAAGTAAAAGTTCACAAGATGGTCAGTGGAGAAAACGATCAAATTATAGTTCGTCGAAAACAAGATATTGAGAGATTAAAATATTTAGAAGTTATTTACAATCCCTTTACAAATAAAATAAGCAGTAACTTCAAATGGTTTTCTGATGATGAGGAGTTTTATGCCCAAGAACAAGAAAACAAAACTAAAGACCCAGATCTAGAGTCTCTAAAAATTGCTAATCAAGATCAAAAGGCAAATATTCCTGTGTTTGTAAATGAACATGAGGGCTTCATAGAGGAATTAAAAATTAGGGGACTCAGTGAAGATGAAATAATTCCTAAAAATGTGAAAGAAATAAATACAAAAATTCGCTCTTTTGTAAAATCTAAATACTCTAATGTTCAATATTCAAGAAATATTATTTGGGACAATTATAACACTTTTTTAAGCCCATTTGATAAATATCATTTTCACACCTTTATAGTGCAGACTAAAGTTAGAGATATGAAGAGACTAAAATATCTTGAAGTAGTATATAATCCTGTGACTGAGTCCGTAAGTAGTGACTTTATTTGGATTGATGAAGATGAGGAGTTTTATAGAGAAGATTCTGCTCAAGAAAAAACTGAATAGATTTCTCTGTGTTTTTTTCAAAAAAATTAAAGAAAAGTTTCCTTTTAATATTATTGATAACTCCTTTTTTTGGGTTTAATCAAACCTCAGAAGATAATTATTTGAACCAAGCAAGGGAATTTTTCCAAAGTTTCCCTGAAAAG
>Ga0208766_1000212_pt1 | contig 31377 bp, 42 predicted proteins | sample ETN01SmetaG_3_FD_185792 | JGI IMG/M metagenome (GOLD analysis project Ga0208766, IMG submission 185792) | Marine microbial and viral communities from oxygen minimum zone, Eastern Pacific Ocean - ETNP2014F12-01SV263 (SPAdes) (version 2) | ecosystem: Environmental > Aquatic > Marine > Oceanic ... | reverse complement strand
AGATTTTATCCAACTCGAATTTGTGGATAACTTCATCTAATGCACCTTGGTACTCAGGATTAACATTTTGTGGTTCAGCTGATAAGTGAATTGCTTCAATTGCATCGGATGTATTCAATACACCTCTGTTATGAAGTGAGATTTTATCTCCAACATCTTCAATTATTTCAGTTGTAATTCTTGCATTCTCATATGATTTGTGTACTTCTTTAATTCCCTCTAGTGCTTCATTAGCTGAGATTTTATCCAACTCGAATTTGTGGATAAACACATCTAATTTTGCTGGAAACTCTTCATCCGCATTATGTGATGATGGTACTACACTTTTCATGTGATCACTTTTTGAATCACTGTCATGATTGACTTGTGAAGTTATTCCTCTGTATTCATTATACCAATTTGTCTGAAATGCTTCTTTTCCACCTGGATAATCTGCACAAAACATCAATCCACAGATATCTGTCGCATCAGCTTGTTGTACAATACTTCCACTTGATACTCCAAATACTGCAATTGCTGCTATGACAATTATCAGATTTTTTGTTAACATGCGATTTTCATTATGATTAGAATACTTAATCAGATCGTAAATTGCATCAGCTTGATGCACTTCTTTGTTTCATGTACTGAGAAAAACACTTCATATTTTCATTTGTGAGAATTATACTACAGATTAATATTCTAAATTATGTTGCAGATTTTTTTTAAATAAAAATATCTGATTTTCTTTCAGCTACTTGTTGTTTTAATTCCGATGGAACTTCTGGAATTGATGATTTTGTTTGTCCTGCAATAACATTGTGTGCTTCTTCTAAAATTGCAAGTGTATCTGAATTAGTTTCTGGTGTTGAAGTAAAGTTATCTTCCATACCAACTGATGATCCTGTCATAACATCTCCAAGTATTTGCGACAAATCTTGCATTGAAGCATTTGCTTCAGGCATAATTCCACTTAATGATGGGCTAAGTCCTTTAATTATTGACATACATGGACTCAATGTTACAACAACATCTCCTAATTCTGAAACAGTATCGAGTCTAAGTTTAACTTGCTCCATGGATAGTTTTGCTCCACTTACCATGTTTTTCATTTTTCTAACTTGTGCTAATTCTCCTGCATATGCTTGTGCATAAACTGGTTTGTTATTTCTCTGTGCATTTACACATTTTTCAAAAATTTTATCATGTTTTGCTTGTAATTTTTCATTAATTCCTGATAATTTTGTAATTTGTGATTGTAATTTTTTCTGAGCAAAATCAATTCTATTTTTTAATGGTTCATCAGGCTTTACCTTACCCATTACTTTTTGAGAGATTGATTCTCCTTCTGCTTTATTCCATGAATTACTTATCATTTTGATATCGTAATTTTTCTTTATTTTTTTCTTTTAAACAGATTTGTAACTCTAGTTAGTGTACCTTCAGTTACAGTATACTTGGTTACATCTTATCCAAACGTAAAAGTAAATGCTTGGAATCCTTTACCTTTAATATCAATTTCTAACATTCCTGAGATACTACTTTCACTATCTATGATATTATACATTCCAGGATCCCTCACAAGCAATTTTCCGTTTAATGAGATATCTTTACCAGAGTTTTTTTCATTAAGAGGAAACCCATCAAGAAATATTTCTAATTCTGCATAGTTTTTTGTTACAATGTTAACTTCCTTTGCTTCAAAGTACATTTTGACACTTCCATTATTTTTTGTTAATTCCATACTATCTGAATAATTTTTCCAATCTCCTATTGGATAGAATTTGTTCAATTCTATTTTTTTAGGTTCTGCATATGTTACAATTTTTTCTGGTTGAAATCCTTCATTACTTCCTAAATTATTTCTATTTTGTGCAAATTTATATCCAAAATATAATTCTGGAGTTCTAAATGGTGTATGTTCAAATTCTTCAATACTAACTAATTCTTTGTTTGCTACTGTTTTAATTCCCATTGACTGAGCTCTTTCATCAAGTAATTGTTGAATAATTTTTTCAGTTTCTTCATATGCACCTTCTCCAATATGATCATATCTTAAATTTCCTTCATGATCTGCGATATATTTTCTAGGCCAGTAATTATTTTCAAATGCTTTCCATGTTTCCATTTTATTATCCATAACTATGGGGTAATCAATTTCATATTTTTCTATGGCATCTTGTACATTGTTTGGATCTTTTTCAAATTCAAATTCAGGTGAATGTATGCCAATAATTAACAAACCTTCATCAGAATATTTTTCATTCCATGATGTAATGAATGGTAATGTTCTGATACAATTAATACAACTATAGGTCCATATGTCATAAAGTACCACTTTGTTTTCCATTTCTTGTGCTAATTTTTCAGGCGTTGTATTGAGGTAATGTTCTATTCCTACTAGTTCTGGTGCTTTTTTTATTCCTGAATCATCAATATTCAAAAACACTCCTGTTGTTGAGCCTTGATTTTGTAATGATAGATCATCTAATCCTACAAAAATTATGCCTAAAAATACCACTGCTGATATAATAATTCCTCCAAAAATTGCTATTGTTTTAATTTCTGAATTCATCCTAACATCACCAATTCATTAAGTAATGGAAAATTTGCAATATATGCAAGTTGATTTGTAAATATCAAAATTCCTAACATTATGATTAATCCCCCAATTAACAAATTATAATATTTTAGATGTTTTGTCATGGATGAAATTATATTTGTTGATTTTGAAAAAAATATTCCCATTAAGATAAATGGAATTCCTAAACCTGCTGAATATGCTAATAATAAACTGAATGAAACTGATGGTATTGTTGCAGCTAATGTTAGAATTGTTCCCAATATTGGACCCACACATGGTGTCCATCCAATTGCAAAAGCCAAACCAAACACAAAAGACATTGGATAACTTGATTTGAAATTTTTAATTTGAATTTTTTTTTCTTTGTTTAGAAAATTTATTTTCTGTGATAGTAACAGGAATATTCCAAATATTATCACAATTATTCCTGCAATTGAATTTAAATCTCCTAAAAATTGACTAACTGAATTTGATAAAATACTATTAATTAAAACCCCTAAAGTTGAAAAAACAATTGAAAATCCTAATACAAAAAATATTGTATTTGCAATAATGCTTACTCTGTTAATTTGAAAATTATTTTTTTGGTTATGTTTTATTTCGTTTAATGTAGTTCCTGAAATATATGCTAAAAAGGCTGGAATCATCGGTAAAATACATGGAGCAATAAAAGACCCTAATCCTGCAGAAAATGCAATTATTATTGTGGGGTCAGCCATGTGTTAAATTCATTATTTTTGTTTTAAAGCCTTATTACAAATTTTAGCTGTTTCTAATACACTCCTTTTTATCTAGGTATTTTGGATATAATTTATGAATATGCGATTTGTAATTGTAGGAATTTCATTAGGCATACTAATCACCATTGCTGTAATTATTGGCTCTCCAGCTAATCCATTAAACTTGGACTTTGGCGGCATGGACCAATCACGATAATTAGTAAAATTTCTTAAAACCTTTTTCAAATATCTCTAGGGAATCTTCTATATCTGATTTTTTTAGCCATGCTGTGACTGAAATTCTTAGTCTAGCTTGATTTTTTGCAACTGTTGGATATCTAATGGGTTGAGCAAATATCCCATTTTTGAATAGAAATTTTCCAAATTCCATTGCTGTTTTTTCTTTTCCTATGATAATTGGTATGATTTGTGATTTAGAATTAATTTCATATCCAATTGATTTCAGACCTTTTGATAGTTTTTCAATATTGTCATGTAATTTATTTTGCTGAATTTCTCTGTTTGACTGAATTCTCTTTATTGAATGCTCTACTAAAAACGATGGTAGAGCTGATGTATAGATAAATGATTTTGACTTGTTTATACATGCATCAATAACATTGTTTTGTGATGAGACATAACCTCCAAACGATCCTAAACCTTTGCTTAAACTACTAATATACAAATCAACTTTTTTTGCCACATTGAAATAGCTTGGTGTGCCTTTTCCATCTTTTCCAATTACAAAATCTCCGTGAGCATCATCTACAATTGTAATTGCATTTGTTTTTTGTGCAATTTCTGTAATTTCCTTTAGTGATGATACGTCACCATCCATACTGAAAATCCCTTCAGTAATAATGAACTTGTTTTTCGCCTGCTTTTTAATTTTTTTCAATAAATCTTCTATATCGTTATGTTTGTAAATTGATATTTTTGCACCAGATAATTTACATGACTCAATAATACTTGCATGGTTTAATTCGTCACTTAGAATTAAATCTCCTTTTTTTGCTATTGCTGAAATTGATCCTAAATTTGCCATGTATCCCGTAGGAAAAATTAAACTATTTTGCTGTGCTTTATGCTTGGATAGAATTTTTTCAAGTTTTCTATATGATTCATCATTTCCTGAAACTAATCTAGAACTTGATTGAAGTTGATTTGTTTGAATTTTGGTTATTGGAATTCCAAGATAGTCATTTGAGCATAAATTGATTAATTTTTTTTCTTTAATTGTAATGTACGCACCTTGTGCTTTCCCATATTGTAATTTTCTATGTAAATTATCATTCTTAATTTTGAATAACTCTGAATCAATAAAATTGAGTTTATGCTTCAAGACCAATTTTTTCTATCATTTTGCGGTCTTTTTGGGCATTGTTTCCATCCATTGTTAAGTATCCTTGCGTAATAATTCCATTTGCTCCACTTTGTAGCAATTCTTCACCTGAATCTTCCAAGTTTGTCTCTCTTCCTCCAGAAATTTTAATCACTGATTCAGGCAATAAGAAACGTATAACTGAAAATATTCTGGTAATCTCTGAATTGGGTAAATCTATCTGTAATTCTAAAGGTGTTCCTGGAACTGGAACTAGTATGTTTATTGTCACCTCTTCAGGATATATTCTTGCTAATTCTAATGTCATTTCAATTCTTTGTTCTCTTGTTTCTCCCAACCCAATAATTCCACCAGTACATAATTCTAAACCAGCTTCTCTGGCAATTTCAAGTGTGTCTAATCTGTCTTGGTAGGTGTGAGTTGTGCAAATTTCTGGAAATTTTGATTTTGCTGTTTCTAAATTATGATTATATCTTTTGACTTTTAGTTCTTTGAGTTTATCTGCTTGTTCTTTTGTTAGAAAACCCAAACTGCATTCAACACTAATTCCCACTCTGTCATTAATTTCTGTAATAATTTTACAAACGTTTGTAAAATCTTTTGATGATGGCTCTCTCCATGCAGCAACTAGACAATATGATTCTGCACCTTCATCTTTTGCTTTTTGAGCTTTTATTACAACTTCTTCAGGTGATGGTAATTGATATGTCTCAATGCCTGTATCAAAAAATGCTGATTGTCCACAAAAAGTACAATCTTCACTACATGCATTTTTTTTAATATTGTTTAATTGTTCAACATCTACCTTATTTCCATTATAGTCTCTAGTTATTTCATTGGCACATCTAGCTAATTCTTTGAGATCTTCATCTGGAACGTTAAATAATTTTCTTGCATCTTCTGATGAAATTCTCTCACCTGAAAATACCTTTTCTTGACACTCTTTGATAAATTCCAAATTACTCATGTTGAAAGTTCTTTAATTCCATTTATAAAAATATGGTAATTGTTAACCCTTGGAAATTCTCTAGTTAACAGTCAAATAATGTGTGATTTTGCTGCCTGAATTGTCTTAATTGTCTTTTTTAGGAGTGATTCTAACTCATTTTCTTCTATTGATAAAGGTGGTACCAACATTACGATATTTCCGAGAGTTCTTAGGTATATCCCGTTTTTCTTTCCTTCTTCAAAGAATACTTTGTTAATTGATTTTTTTGTTTGAATTGGGGTTTTCTTTTTCTTATTTGATACCAGTTCAATCCCCATCAACATTCCTTTGTGTCTAATGTCACCAACAATATCTATTGCAGATATGTCGTCATAATATTGTGAAAATATCTTTGATGTCTTTTGTATTTTTTTAATCAAATTATATTTTTCATACATCAAAATATTTTGATTGGCAACAGATGCAGCAATTGGATTTCCAGTATAGGTATGTCCATGAAAGAGATGTTTCCACTGATTAAACTCTCCTGAAAAAGAATCGTAAATTTTTTTACTTGATAATGTGGCTGCCATAGTTAGATATCCACCAGTTAACATTTTTCCATATGCAACAATGTCTGGAATACTTTTTTGCTCTTTGTATTGAACCATTGATCCTAATCTGCCAAATCCTGTTGCAATTTCATCTAATACAAATAGAATGTCATGTTTCTTGCATAATTTACTGATTTTTCTTTGAAAGTCTTTTGGATAAATTATTACTCCGCCTGCCATCTGTGCACCACTTTCCATTATGAAAGCAGCAATGTTATTATTTTTAGAAAATCTTTTTTCCATTCTTTCTAAACAATCATTTTGGTAATCATCTAATGTGAATCCTTTGGGAATTCTGTACTTGTTAGGAACTGGAAATTGTATAGTTGAAAATAATTGTTTTTTAAATTTGCCAAAAAATTCTGGAACATATCCAACTGACATTGCTCCAAATGTGTCTCCATGATATCCATTTTCAATAGTTGCTATCTGTGTTTTTTTTGTCTCTCCTATGTTTTTCCAATACTGTAATGCAATTTTTATGGCTATTTCCATTGCTGATGAGCCGTTATCAGAATAAAATACCTTATTCATACCCGGAGAAATTTTAATCAGATTTTTTGCTAATTTTTCAACAGGTTCATTTGTAAGATTAAACATTGATGAATGCTGAATTTTTTTACTCTGGTTTGTTATTGCTTTGACTAATTCTGGGTTTGAATGTCCCCAAACATTGCACCACATTGAGCCTACTGCATCAATTATTTTATTGCCCTTTGAATCAATTAGCCAGATTCCTTTACCTTTTGATATGGAATCAAAAGAACTCCATTCTTTCATCTGGGTATTTGGATGCCATACAGAACTAGTCAATTATTTTGATATATTTTCAGAACTTAATAATTTCTTGTAATTATTTTTGTTTTAAATAATAAAATACATCCAAAATCTTACTTATCTGTAAGTTTTTTTTCAAAATTTTCTTTATGATATGCTCGTTGTTTCTTTAAATTTAGAATTTCTCTATATTTTTCACGATATCTTTTATTCTGCTCTCGTCGTAGTTCCTTATCTTCTTTTTTTAATTCATTTAGAAACTGTAAATCCATTATACACGATATTTGATATTTGTATTAAAAGAATATTTTTTTTTCATGATAATTAGAGATTTTTCATTTATTTTCCTCCATCTGTTTGCGTAATTTTTTTTCATTACCTCTCCAAATCTCCTCCATTTGAGAATGATATTTTATTAGTTTTTGAGATTTTTCATCTATTTCCTTGGATTTTTTCATTTCTTCCTCTAGTTTTTTTCTAGTGGATTCATGAAACTGTATTTTAAATAAAATTTCATCTAATTTTTTTTCCTGAAATTTTTTTATCTTATTTTTGAAAAAATCCATATCTTTAGTTAATGATAATTCAGCATAAAAATAATTAGATTATAATGTAGATAAAATAAGATTTAATCAATGTCAGAGGAATCTAACCCCATCAAAGATTATCTTTTTGATTATATTGAAAATTCAAAAACTATTCCTAAATTAATTGCTGAACAAAAATTTGATGTTATTATTAATGAAATTATTCAAAATTGTTATGATGACATTGCATTGATGGATGAAAAAGAGGAAGCAATTGGAATACTGGCCACAGGATTACTCCATTATTTGCTTACAAATGCTCTTTTAAACAGTCAAAGAAAAGTAGAATTTCATGGATTAGAACTTGATATTGTAATTCCAGACGTAAAAACATTAGAAAAGGACTCTAAAATGACTCTGTTAATCTTAATTCCAAAATCTTCAGATAAACAAATCATTGATCAAAAGATCTCTCAATTAAAGTCTGTACAACCAATAAGTGAAAATATTTGGGTTGTTTTATCTGAAGATATTCCTATTGATTGTAAATCATTTGTTTTATCTAAAGAGAAGAATTCCTTTTCAAAAATAATATTTGAAATTTCACAATTTTCAAATGTTGGAAAGTCAAACAAGTTTAAAATTTTAAGAATTTAAAATTATTTTAAAACTGTTTTCATATCTATATTTTCTTTAAAAATTCTGTATAGTGATTTATCGCTCATATCTTTAATGAATGGAATTGAACCTAAAACCTTGATTCCAGTCAAACTCTCTAAATCTTTTTTTAATTGATCAATCGGATATCCTTTGTCAAAATTATTAATTATGATGCCTTTGATGGGAATTTTATATTTTTGACACATCTTTACTGTCATGATTGTGTGATTAATTGTACCAATTTTACTTCGTGTAACTATAATTGTAGGAATTTTCATATCTTTGATCAAATCTGTAATGAAATAATTTTTAAGAATTGGAGTCATAGTTCCACCCATTCCTTCTACCAACATCATCTCATGCTTTTTTGATAATTTTTTAAAACTAGAAAGAATTAATGGAATCTTTGGTTTAATTTTTAATTTTTTCCAAGCAGTATAAGGTGATGCAGAAATTGGGAAAAATTGTGGATTTACTAACTCTTCAGAATCATCTACTTTAGCTGAGTTTGATAAAATTTCCACATCTTCTGATTTGAATCCTTTTTTTTGTTTTGCCCCTGCAGCAAATGGTTTCATCACACCAACATCTGTACCCATTTTTCGTAATGTTATTGCTAATCCTGCAGTGATGTATGTTTTACCTACATCTGTATCTGTACCTGTAATGAACATTGATTTCAATATTTTACTAAATTATTATCCCTTGATTAATTCATCGGTTTTGTAATTATTTATGAACGTCTAGAAAAATTTTTGGCTGTGGATGACATAATTCAAATTCATTAAAATTATTGTACATGTTGGGATATGTTTTATGTAGTTTTTCAAAAACCTCGTCTTTATTCTTAATTTTATAAGTTGAGTAAGGTGCATGATAATTTCTTCGAATAATTCGTTTTTCTAATAAAATTTTTAATCCACGAGATATTGATGGACTTGATTTTTCAGTAATTGAGACTAATTCCATTTGTGATAATTCTATATTTGATTTGAGTAAAACAGTAACTATTGCCTTGATAGTTGGATTTAACAATAATTCATAAAATTCAATAATATTTTCTTCTAATTCTGGAGAGTATACAATTCTGAATTTGCCTTTTTTTTCCTTAATGCTAGTCTCCTTGATAAATTCTGACAGATATTTTTCAACTGTTTCAGATGCACATTGTGTTTCAGAAACCAATTTCATAAATGTCATGGGTCTTTTCAACACACATTCTTTAACTGATTCCTTACACGGACTTAACTTCTGATTAGACATTTGTCATTTTATCTTTAACTTGTTTCTTAATATACTCAATTGGTACATTATTCGAATAAACTAATTCTAATACTCTGTTCTAGTTCTACAGTTTAGTTTGTAAAGACATAACGTCTTTCACCTCTACTTTCTGTTTCAGTTTTTACATCTACTAAAACAAATTCTTTTTTGGTATGCATTTTAGATTCTTCAGGAGTTAGTTTATTTTCATGCAAATCCTCGTATTCACTCCAAGTTAGTCTTCGTCTTGGTCCAATTTCTGCCTCTAAGTTCATGGCCTTAACAATATCTTCGTATTCGTGTTGTACTACTCCACTGAAAACCATTGCACTACTTCCACTTCCATATGATCCAAATCCTATTCTTTTACCTTCTAAATCAACTCCCTTTTGATACTCAAATTCTAAACTACTTCTAAATCCAAGATACAGTGATGCCGTATACAAATTACCAATCATAGATGAAGCAATAAGTGAACTTGATAATTTTGATTCATACACATCTTGATATTCTTGTGTTTTTGTAAACATTTTTGTAAATTCATGGTCTTTGGCCATAAACTCTTCATCTCCTAATACTGATTCAATAGTTCCTCTTGGATCTTTTGGAATTGGCTCTTCTGTTCCTATTTGCTCTAAGATATTTTTCCATCTAGGTAATTGACGCCACTCATGTCTAACAAGATATGCTAATGCCTTTTTTCCCATGTTGCTGTATGGTAAGTGCATATTGATATAGTCCATATGATCTAAAATTGTTTCATCTTCTTTCAGCTGAATTAAATTCGTTGAAACTACTCTTTTCTTGTATGCCTCTAATGCCTTTCTAACTTGAATCATGTATAGTAAATTTGAATATTGTCCATGTACAATTGGAGTTTCTTTTCCAAATGGTCTGTAGAAATCATATTCATCTTTAATTGATGTCGATGTAACTTTTGGATCAAACTCTAATAATCTTGGCTTGTCATTAAGTAACATTACAACTGAACCTGCGCCTTGTGTCATTTCCCCACTAGAACCCATGTCATATTTTGCAATATCTGAAACAACAACTAGGGCGCTTTTACCTTCTGATTCTCCTGCTCTAATCCAATTAGTATTATCATACAATGCATAAGATCCACTAACACATGCAAATTTTGTTTCAACTCCACCACAGTGTTCAAATGAACCTTGGCCGTAAACTTGCTCTAACATTCCAATAACGTAAGAATTCATTGCTTTTGATTCATCAAATGCAGATTCTGTAGAAATGTATAGTCTGCCAATATCATCTGGTGATAAGTTATTTTTTTCCATAATTCGTAAACAAGCATTTGCAGCCAAACATGCAGGATCTTGATTTGCATCAACTATTGCCATTTGAGAAACCCCTAATCCTTTTTGTAATTTTACAGGATCTAGTCCTCTTGCGTTTGCAAAATCTGCTGCATCAAGATACAATCTTGGAATATAGATTGCAACATCATCAATACCGGCTGCCATAAGCTTCGTCTTCTACATGAGTAATTAAGTATTTGTTGTAAATTCTAGTTAACTAGGAATGAATTTTTTATTCCATTTTGAAATTTTTACGCACAGATCGCTAATTTTCAAGTTTTTCATCAAATACCCTTTCAAACACTTCAAATGGTTGTGCTCCAAACAATTTTGAAACTTGTCCATCAGAATTAATTACAAAAAATGCAGGAGTACCAGTTAACTGCAATTTTTTTGCATCTTCATTACTTGTTAGAATTGTTTTTGAATGTGGTTTTTCATCCATGCATTTGACCCATTGATCCATATCCAAATTGATTTCTTCAGCAAAAAATATTAGATTCTCAGGAGATGCCCATCCGTTATTCTCTCCTGTCCAGTTTGAATATAGAATATCATGATATTCCCAAAACATTCCTTGATCTTTTGCACAATGAGCACCATGTGAAGCATTTACTGAATCAGAACCAATTATGTTGTAATCCTTAAAAATCATTTTTACTTTTCCCGTTTCCACATAGTTTGTAATAATATCACCTTCAATTGTCTCAAAAAATACATTACAATAATGACACTGATAGTCTCCAAACTCCACTAATGTAATTGGAGCATTAGGATCCCCATATACTGTTGAACCATTTTCTACGAATGTTTCCATTGTAATTTTTGAAGGTCCAATACTATCAATTTCAGGTGTTGGTTTTATTACTAATTCAGACTCATCAAATGTTCCATTTAGTCCAAACATTGCCGCCACTATTGCAATTGATGCAATTACGGCACCTATGGCTAAAGAGGGTGGATGAATCAATAAATTTGAATTTTTTAGAGTACATTTAGACTTTGTTCAATTAGTAAATAAGTAAGATAATTGGAGAGTAAATATGAAAAAGGTGTTTGTAAATGGTTATGGTTCCATTGGCAGTAGAATTACCTCTTTTCTAAAAGATGATCCTGAAATCAGTGTTTTTGGTATTGGAAAATATTCCCCAGATGAGAAAGTAACTGATGCAATATCTCGTGGACTGAATGTATACGTCCCAGAAAGAAAATTAGATGATTTTTCAAATTATAAAATTTCTGGTACTATTGAATCTGCTTTAGATGAATGTGATTTAGTTATTGATGCAGCACCAGGAGGTCATGGTTACAAAAATAAAAAAAATCTTTATGAACCAAAAAATATTCCTGCTATCTATCAGGGAGGCGAATCTACAGAAGGAGGTGAATCTGTTTCTGATTTATTATTTAATTCTCGTGCAAATTATGATCATGCGTTGGGCAAAAAACATGTCATGCAGGGAAGTTGTAATGTAACAGGAATGGGTAGAATTTTGGAACCGTTACGTGAAAAATTTGGCAATGAATTAGTAAGATTTGATGTCACTTTAGTTAGAAGATGGGCCGATATTGAACAAACTGAAAAAAATGTTTCTGACACAATTGAAATGACTGAAAAACCTCATCATGGTGATGATGTGAAATTGTATTTTGGAAAGGATGCACCTCTTTATGTTCGTGCAATAAAAGTACCTACAAGACAAATGCACTTACACATAATGGATATTCGATTCAAAGAAACTGCACCTAAACCTTCTCAAATCCATGAATTATTTGCTGATGAATTTGGTGTAGCTACATTATGGACTGCAAAGGGTACTAAAGATATTAGAGATTATGCTCAAAATATGGGCTTTAATTTTACAGATACAAATATGATCCACATACATGCAAACATGACTACTTCAATAGGGGATACTGTTCAACTAATGTACTCTGATGATCAAACAGGAATTGTTATTCCTGAAAATCATATGTTATTGCAAGCTATGTTGCTTGATAAATCATATGAAGAAGCGTTTGCTCATACTGAATCTATCTTTCATATGAAAGAGAAAAAACAAAAATTACAAGAAAATTTTGCTAAAAATAATTAGATTCTAATTTTTTCAATTCGAATTTTTTGTGGAATATTTTTTGTAACTTTTTCAACTACAATTTTTAGTTCATTTAATTCTACTTTATCTCCTTCTTGAGGGATATCTTGCAACTTTTCATGAAGTAGTCCATTGAGTGATGCATAATCATCTCCTTCAGGAATTTTTGTTTTAAAAATTTCATTAATTATGTCAATTTCAATGTCTCCATTTGTAATTATTGTATCTTGATCAATTCGTTCATAACCTCTTTCTCTTTTTAGGTCTGTCTCATCTTCTATTTCTCCTACAATTTCTTCTAGTAGATCCTCTAATGTTACTAGTCCTTCTACACCTCCATGTTCATCTACAACTATTGCCATGTGGGTTTTTCTTCCCTTCATTTCTTTTAAAAGCGAACTGACCATTTTTTCTTGAGATGCAAATACTGGTTTTCTTGCAATTTGTTCCAAAGTAACCACCTTCTTGTCTTTTTCTAACTCTTTCAGTACGTCTCTAACGTGAATAAATCCAACAATATCATCTCTGGTATCTCCAAAAATTGGAATTCTAGAATGAGCACTTTGGTTAATTTGTGGTAATGCCTCAAATAGTAACATTTTTGCATTTAATGTAAACATCTTTGTTCTTGGTGTCATTACAGAGCGAATTACAGTATCATCAAAATTTAATGCTCCGTGAACTAATTCCATTTCTTCTTTTTCTATTGCTTTTTCTGCTAATCCTTGATCAATTACACCTTTAATTTCTTCTTCAGTTATTGGTGGTGGCGTATAACTACTTCCAGTAATTTTTACAACTCCTCTTGTAATTATTTCAAAAAATTTTACAACTGGATAAAATACATAACTGAACGCTAGTAAAACTGGTGCATATCTTAATGCAACTTTTGTTGAGTTTGCATTACAGTATGTTTTTGGAGTAATCTCTCCAAAAACTAAAATTAAAAATGTCATAACTCCTACGGCAATTCCTAATCCATCATTTCCAAATAATCTAATTGCAACACTTGTAGCTAATGCAGATGCTCCAACGTTAACTAAATTATTGCCAAGATTAACACTTGACATCATCCAACTGGGATTCATTTTTAATTTGTGTAACGCCTTTGAACCTTTTTTTCCTTCATTGAATAGCTGAACAACTTTTGATTTTCTTACTCCAACTAATGCAACTTCCAATCCACTGAAAAATCCAGATAAACCAATTAAAACTGATAATGCTGTAATTTCAACCCATAAATCTACCATGATCTTCTCCTTGAAAATTTCTTAGAACTACTATTTTTCATTTAGTTTTTTTGCACCATCTTTTGGTAAGATAATTTAACAATTCATGGATTTAAACTCTTCAGTTTTCTTTTATTTTTTAATTTTTTATTGAAATAATTGAGGCTAATTTTTTGGAGGGTTTGCAAATGTATTTTCTGAATTGTGGTGATAGTCAACTGGAATCATGGCATCTTTTTGCCTACCTGTGAGAATTCCTACAACTGTATCGTCTTTTTTAATTATTTCTTCATTCATCAATTTTTTAATACCTGCTACTGATGCTCCAGATGCCATTTCACAATCAAATCCATTTAGTCCAACAACTGACATGCCATCTAACATTTCTGAATCTGTTACAGTTGTAGCTACTCCGTTTGAAAATTCTAATGCTCTTAATCCTTTCAAAATATTGGCCGGCCTTCCAATTTGAATAGCTGTTGCTTTAGTTTTTGGTCTGATACCTTCTTTGTCTAAATGATCATAATATCTGGAAATCAATTCTGTATTTGGTTCTCCTTTATTCCATCTTAATTCTTCATTTTCAAATTTACCATTGTACAAATCAGATAATGTACTTGCACCCTCAGAATTAATTACTGCAATTCTTGGTATTTTTTTAATCCATCCCCATTCATATAATTCCATCAATGCTTTTCCACAACTAGAAGTATTTCCTAAAGCTCCTCCGGGATAAACAATCCAATCTGGTACATCCCAATTCAAATATTCTAATGCTCTAAATGGAATTGTTTTTTGTCCTTCAATTCTAAATGGATTAACTGAATTTACCGTATATCCGTCATGATTTTGAGCATCATCTAAAGATTGTTTTAATGCATCATCAAAGTTGCCTTCAACTTCTACAATTTGAGCTCCAAATTGATAAGCCTGACTAAGTTTTCCTGGTGCAATTTGTCCTGCAGGGATATACACATCACAATCTATTCCTTCATTTGCTGCAAACATACCTGCAGAAGCTGAAGTATTTCCAGTTGATGCACAGACAATTTTTTTTGCTCCTACTAATTTAGCATGAGTGACAGCTGTTACCATTCCATTATCTTTAAACGAACCACTGGGATTGTATCCTTCTGGTTGTAACCACAATCCTTCTTTTTCAATTCCTAAAAACTCAGCAGCTTTTGACATGTGATATGGTTTAGACTGTCTGCCTTCTGCTCCATCTAATGACACTAAAAATTTTGAACATTCTTCTAAACTTTCAGTGTCAATTTGACAAAAATTCAATAATTCCCTAAATCGCCAAATTCCACTTTCATTAAATATACTGCCTTTGGAATTTCGTCTTTCATAAAATGTATCTTTTAGTTTTGTAGATGGTGTATTTTTGTACTTTACATCTAAAACATGACCCTTTTCACATTGTACATTTGTACTGGAAATGGGATATACTAAACCACATTTTGGATCTACACATTTTAGATAAGCATCTTCTTGCATGTGTAATTGTTGAAAATTGCTAATAATTTAAAGCAAACGTGAATAATTTACACGAGTCTAGCTAATTTCCTAAACTTTAGATTGGTGTGTTTTTTTGATAATGTATGGTAACTTACGTGGAATATTTGAAGAGTATTCTAAATCGTATTGTAGATTCCTACGATGCTCTAGAGGCTATTGAGGATAAACCTGGAGATCTTAAAAAAATAGAAAAAGAAATGTTAAAAATTAATGGATTTGTCAGAGTTATTTCTAATAAAATTGAAATTGAAAAAATTCCTTTAGTTGATTTTAAAATAACTAAAAAAAAATTTGCAGAATATTTGGTTACTTACTCATTTGAAAAGGAAATTGAAACTATGGCTCCTTTATATTCAAATGATGTTAATCGTATCAAAAATATGAGATTAAAAATTTTAGAATCCTTAAAAAATAATAACATGATGAATAATATCCAGGAATTATTAGAAAAGTTATGACTGAACAAAAAAAATGTGTATTGTGTGGTTGTAAGGATCATCGATTAATAGGGTGTTCTAAACATTTTTCAAAAAAATGTAATTGTTACAACTAATTGGTTACTTTCTTCTAGGACCTGATCTCTCGTGAAAATTTAAACAACATCTGCATTCTTTTTCTAAACATTCATTTTCGTAATGATGATCACATATTCCACATTCACAACTTTTAGACATATCTCTAGTATTGTACTTTTTTTTAGAATTTATCCCTTACCTTAATTTAATGTGATTTTAAGGTCAAATTGGAATTATTTTTTGGATTTTGATTTTCTAGCTGGTTTTTCTTTTGCAGATAACTCTTTTTCAATTTCTGCAGCCTTGTTATCTACTGCTTTGATGACCTCTTGGATTAATCCATCTAGGTCACTATCCTCAACTTCTGGTTCAACTGTGCTTGCTATATCGGTAATTGTGCTTGAAATTTCTGAACTTACATCTTCAAAACTTTCAGGATCTTCATATGCAGCATTGTATAGATTTTTTAAATTATTAACATGTCCAATTACTTGCTCTGTTATTGTAATAGTATAATCAGTTCCATTGATATCGAATTCTTTTGAACTCATAATCATTTTCAAATTGTGATGTTTATAATGTTTTTCAGAGAAAATTTGTGTTTGTACCTAAAATACAATATAATCTAATGCAGCGGCGTCACTGATTAATCTTGTATGTTTATCCCCAACTACGTAACCATTTTTGATATCTTCAGTAGGTATCCACCTATTTGTGGAAGTGTAGTGTCGTTTTTCAGATAACTCTTTTTCAATTTCTTCAATATCGAATTCAGCTTCTTCTACTTCTTGTGTTGTGAGATGTTTGATGGTGACAAGTATTTTTGTAACTTTAACACGATCTCCAAATTTCCATTTTAGTACAGGATTTTCATCCGATACCTCTAAAACTTTAATTTTCATTTGCTTTTTTCCAAATGCATCGCGACTGAGTAGTGCTCTTTCGTCAGTAAATTCTTCAAAACTTATTCTTGAATTAACCTCAGCATCAGAGACTGTTTCAAGTAATGACTCTGCAGTTGATTCAATTTTCTCATCTTTAGAATTTTCTTCAGACATAAAATAACCACTTATTTTATCCTTAATAATGATTTGAAAATAAAATCTGGTTAGGCACTAGATCTTTGTTTTGTTTTAAATGGCATTTTACATTCTTTGAGTGGTAATTCTTTTTTTACACCATTAATTTTTGAATAAATTTTTCCATCATATGTGCAGATGCAGTCACTAATCTCAAATTTTTCATCCCAAATTTTAAAAAATTCCCGTAATTCCCTATTTTCATAAATCCCTACATCCACTCGTTTTTTAGATAAAAATTTGAATGCTAATAGAACTTGTTTATTTTTATAAATATCAAAAGTTTTGATCCATTCTAAACATCTTTCAATTTGATCTGCAGGAACTGGTAATGATGTACTTGTTCCTGATTTAGCCTCAATTGTAAAAATTGTACTTTCTTGTGTATTTACTGCCAATACATCAGGCAATGCAATACTTGGAGATCCTAATCTGAAAGCCTTCCAATTTTCAGTTTTTTTAAATCTCTTAACAATTGTATCTTCCCATTGATATCCTCTTTGCCTTCTTGTTTTTGCTGCATTTTTATGATTGGTTTTTTTCATTTCTTTTTTTAATTTCATAATTGTAATTGATTTAAGATTATTATTCATATGCATTTTCTATTAATTTAGATTTAGTAATCTTGGTAATTACATAATAACTCAAATCTTGGTAATTTTGTTTGAGTCAATTTCTATATACTTGATAATTTGATAACTCTTCATGTCGCAATTTGATCTAGAAAAATTATTTGAAAAACGTGACTCGTATCTTAATATTTTAAAACACCTCAGTTTTGAACTAATGATGGAACCCACTGATGAGGAGATAAAACAAATTAAGGAATTGGAAAAAAATACAATAAGTGAATTAGATAAAATCCAACAAGAAATTTCTCAAATTATGTCCAAAAATCCTTCTTAACTTCAATGAGTTTATCATACCCAATCATTTTAGAATTTTAATGATTGATCAAATAGTTGATAATTTAGTCAGGATTAAACAAAATTTTGCAAATAATTATGATGGAAATGCCCATATTCAGGAAGTAATCCCGCTAAATTCTTCAAAGGAATTTCCAATTGATGAACAAGATTTAGCACAATTACACACATTTGCACAAAAAAATCCTATCTATCTAAATTCTTTTGAGAAAAATATTCTCGATATTCCATGTATGGTATACGAAGGAGATATCAACGATTATTGGTTAAACAGTATTAAACATGGTTCAAGCTGTCAGCCATTTTATCCAACATGGATTATGTCTGCATATGTCATGTCTTTGGTAGCAAAAAAATTGGGTTATTTGGAACTTGTAGATATTGGTTCAGGTGATGGTAGAATTGCATACTGTGGAAAAATATTAGATTTTGATTCTCATAGTATTGAAATTGATGACGTACTTGTAAAATTACAAAATACAATATGCTCTCAGACAAATCAAAATTTTAATCCAAAATGTGAGGATGCATTGGAATTTGAATATTCTAAATTAAATTTAAAAAAACCTGTATTTTTCATTGGAGGTCTTGCTCAAATGGGTGGAGATATTTTGGCAACAAGCATTATCCAAAAAATTAATTCTATTACTAATTTGAAAATGAGTACTGGAATTGTTTTTGCAGGTAGTGATACCAAAAGACAGTTATCTGGAAATTTATCCAATGGTGGTTGGAGCTCTCTAATTGAAGAAAATCAATTAGATGTGCTTGATACCGTTTCATTGCCTACCGTATGGACTTTTGATCAAAATGTTGAAACTCCGTATGTTTTTACAAAATTTAAATGACCTGAAAAAAATAACTTCCCTCAGAAATACCACATTTTGAAATTTTTACAATTTGGTCCTTTTTTGGGAGTGCCATCATTTTAGCCATTATCCTAATTGAATCACTAAATTCTACCACGCAGAAATACTCCTCATTTTGTCTAGAAAATTCGATAATTTTACCCTCAAATTCCTCTTTTTTCAATGATGTTTCTTTATTACAAGTATCACAAAATTCTGATGGCGGCCATACTAGTTTTTTACATGCCACGCATTCAGGAATATAAAATCGTCCTTGTTCTAACTCTTTTTCAAAACTCATTTCTCTAAAACCAAAACTGTAGATGATGTAGCAGCTGCAGACATGTTATGAATTAGACCTGTTTTTGGATTATCTGTTTGACGACTTGCTGCATTACTTTGTAATTGTTGAATAATTTCTATAGTTTGTGAAATTCCTGTTGCACCTAATGGATGTCCACATCCAATTAAACCTCCCCGTGGATTAATTTTAAAATTATTTGTTTGATGTAAATTTTTTATCATATCCATTCCATTTCCAGCAACTGTAAATCCTAGAGATTCTAATATCATTGGTTCACAAACAGAAAATGCATCATGAACTTCTGCAACATCTATTTCTAAAATATTGCGATTTGCCATGTTTAATGCTGATTGACCTGCAATTTTAGTAGATTCCATAGATGATAGTGAAGTATTTTTTGTGAATCCTGCAGAAGTTGTTTTCTGCCCTATGCCCGTAATCCATATTGGTGAGTCCGTATATTTTTTCATAATTTTTTCAGAAGCCAGTAAAATTGATGCACTTCCAGTGCATGGTCTTGAACAATCTAATAGTTTTAGATCATCGGTTAATTTTTTAGAATTCATTACATCCTCCACGGTGTAAGTTTTTTTTGATAATGCATTTGGATTTTTACTTGCTTGTTTGTGATTTTTTACAGAAACTATTGCTAATTCTTCATCTGAAATATTGTATTTTTCTTTATATGATTTTGAAAAAATTGATGCCCAAAATATTGGATGCTTGAACTCTCCTCTGGAGTTATCCCACTCTAATATTTGACCTGGACTATCATACCTTTCAGCCCCTGAAACTAAAACCATATCTGCAAGACCTGATGAAATGTATGAAAATGCCGAAACAATAGCATTTGTGCCTGAATTACATAGACTTTCAATAGAATGAGCTATTTTTGGTTGAATTCCTGACATTTCTGACAAAATTGGTGATAGGTATTTTGAATTATTATTTGTAGAAATTAAGACTGCATCAATTTCTTTTTTATCTATTTTGGGGTTTTTTTGAAATAGATCATTTGTGGATTTGTGTAATATTGATTCTATTTTATGATCATCTTTTGTAAATGGCATATTTCCGTAACCTACTATTCCAACTCTGTTCATGTCTAATTCTCCAAAAATGTTTTTTTCAATAGTGAAAATGATTCTTTAGTATCCTCAATTGGATTGAATTGAATTATTGGTAAATCTATTCCTACATCTCTAAATTTTTGTAATTGTTGTTTGCTTTCATTTGGACTTCCTGCAATACATAGTGAATTCAACATCTTTTCTGTAACCAATTCGTGATTTGATTTGAATCCTGATTTTTTAAATTCTCCAAAAATATTTTTTGTTTCATTTTGAAACCCATTTTTAGATAAAAATTCTCTATAGATATTGCCTACTGAAATATAAAATGCAAGTGTTTTTTTTGCTCTTAAAATTGCATTTTCTGAATCTTCAGATACACATGTGATTATTTGACATGTAACATCAATTCTTTTTTTAGTTTGCATTTTTGTAATTGTTTTTTTCATCTCTTCTAGTGGCCTCAAATAGAAAATTACTCCATCAGCAATTTCCCAAGTTAAATTAACCATTTTTTCATTAATTGCTGCTAGATATATTGGAATTGATTTTCTTTTTGGTTCGATTAATAACGTAAAATTATTTAATTGAAATATTTTTCCAGAATAATTTATCTGTTTTTTTGATAATGCTAATCTGATGATTTCTACATATTCTTTCATTCTTTGAACTGGATTAGAAAACTTGTCTCCATGAAAATCTTCAACTATTGGCATGCTACTTGTACCTAACCCCAAAATTAATCGACCATTTGATAAAATGTCTACTGTGGCAGCACCCATTGCAATTGTTGATGGACTTCTTGAATAGATGTTGATTATCGATGAGCCTATTTTTTGACTATCTGTGTTACTTGCCACTGCCGACATAGTTGAAAAATTTTCCATTCCCCAGGTTTCTGGAATCCATATTGAATCAATTTTTGAATCTGATAGAGATTTTGAACAGTGTAACACTTCTTCAACTGACAGTAATGAGCCTAAACTACATGCTATACGCATGAATTGAGTACGAATAATGGATATTCTAGTGTATCTGTTTTAGTAATAGGTTAATTTTCATTGAGGTGTTTAATTATCCCGTCAATTATCTAATCATAATATGGCTGAACAGATTTTTCAAGGATCTACTAAAAATGAGAAATTTTGGAAAAATGCAACAAAATATGCTTCTGCTAGCAATGATGAATTATTTGTAGAAGAAGTTGCATACATGATGGTAACACTACACCGAACAGGTGCATAATCTAATATTTTATTTAATTATTTTTTCCACTCTTTCAGAACATTCTTCCATGTCTTTGAATGAATCCACAGAAAACCATTCTACATTTTTAAATTTTATTGTATTTAGCATTCCCTTTTTTGCATAATCTGGAAAAACTGTTTTTTCTATATCTCCTTTTATTGGTAATTTTTTTAGAACCTCTTTTTGGAGATGGTAAATCCCTGCATTCATCCATGTATCTGAAATTTCTTTTTTCTCTTTAAAATTAATAATTTTATCTGATTCTGTTTCTAAAATACCATATTTTGTTTTTAGTTCAATGGCAGCAATTGCATTTTTCTTACTTGCTAGTTGATGTAAATCAATATTTGTAATAGTATCACCATTAATTACAAAAAAAGATTTATCATTAATCAATTTGCCTGCTTTTTTAATTGCACCACCTGTTCCTAGTGGAGTTTTTTCTATCGAAAATTTAATTTTCATTCCTAATTTTTTCATACTCAAATAACTTTCAATCATATCTGCTTTGTAACCTGTACAAATAATCACTTCCCTAATACCAAATTTTTTCAAATATCTTATTTGCCATTCAATAATTGGAATATTTTTAATTGGAACCAATGGTTTTGGAACGTAATCTGTAACTGGCTTTAGTCTTTTCCCTATACCGCCTGCTAAAATAATTGCTTTCATTGTTAAATTTCCTATAATCAACTATTCAAATTTATCTTATTTTTTCTTAATTTCATTTATTTCAGAGTCATTAACAACTTCATCCATTTTCTTTGCAAATTCATTGTAAATTGTTTCTAATTCTTCTAGAGGTATCTCAATTCCTAATAGTTTCAATGTTTTATTCCATGATTCTATGTATTTTTCATCATCCATACCTTTTCCCAGTGTTTCTGCAAGAGAATTTACTCCCTCTGTCTTACCTAGTGCATAAATTGCAATTTCTCTAGCAGTTAACATCTTCGTCTTTATTATTCTCCGTTATGTAATAGTGAAGTTCAGTATAACATTCTACACAATAATCTTCATATTTTGTATGATCACAATCATAAACTTTTTTGACATCATTACTACATTTTGCACAAATTGGCATTATGTATTCTCTTAAGATTTTGCTATTTTAATTCCACCTAATGCAAGTTGGATAATTGCAGGTGCAAATAACATTAATGGACTTCTTTCTACTCCTTCTGGTGCAGGTGTTGCTATCATTGCAATACCTCCAACTAGAATTAATATTCCTGAAATAATGATTAATCCTCCTAATCCCTTAGATTTTTCTCTAATAGCTATGAAAAATGCAATAATTGGTAAAATAATTGCTGGACCTCCTAGTCCCATACCTCTTTGCATATCATCTAATGGCAAAAATCCTTCTTTATCGTCATTTCCCATTGATACAGCGACATCAGCACCATATAGCACCAATAATGCAATTGCTATTCCAGTAAGTGCCATTGCTGCTGCTTTTAATGCCATGATTGAATTGAAAATTTACAATATTTAAACCAATTATATTGATTCTACTTCTACACTGCCCTTGATATTTTCTAATTGTGTTAGTAATTCATCAATTGACTGTTTCTCAAATCCAACGATGTTCAAATGACCTAATTTTCTTAAAGGTTTAGAAACTTTCTTTTCATACATTTTTAGGAAAATATTCTTTTCAGAAATTTCTATTTTTTTGTATTCTCCTTGAAAATCCAAATTACCTAAAATGTTGTACATTATTGTATTGTGAAGTAATTCTGTACTTCCCAAATCCAATCCTAAAATTGCACGTAAATGTTGTTCAAATTGAGATGTTTTACTTGACTGTAATGTATGATGACCTGAATTATGAACTCTTGGTGCTATTTCATTAATTACTATTTCATCATTTTGTGTCACAAACATTTCTATTCCAAATACTCCAGCACCTTTCAAGACATCCATTGTATTACTAGCTATTTTTCCAGCTTTTTCTGAAACTTCATTTGATGTTCTAGATGGTGCAATTGTTTCTCGAAGAATATTTCTTTCATGTATGTTCTCAACTAATGGATATGTCTTAATTTCTCCTTTAGTGTTTCTTGATGCTATAACTGACACTTCCATTTTAAATGGGACGAATTTTTCTAACATGAGTTTTTGTCCTTTAAAATAATCATATGCTGTTTGAATCTCATTTTCTGAATCTATCTTGAAATTGCCTTTTCCATCATATGCATCTCTTCTGGCTTTTAGTAATGCTGGATACCCAAATTTTTTCAATCCCTCTTTGACTTCTTCAATGTTCTCAACTTTGATAAATTCTGGGACTGGAATATTGTGATTTTGTAAAAATGTTTTTTGTAAAAATTTATCTTGAATAGTTTTTAGAGTTTCTGGAGATGGGTTGATTTCAGCCTTATTTTCAACGGATTTTAACACATCACTATCTCCTGATTCGATTTCATATGTGATAATATCCACTTGGTTTGCTAGGTTGATGATTGAGTTTTTGTCTTTAAAATCTGCCACTATTTGCTCTGCTCCAACTAGTGATGCAGAACAATTTTCATTTGGATCTAAAACAATTACTTTTGATATGTGCTCAGGCATTTTTTTTGCAGCTTCAGTAAGCATCATTCCTAATTGACCTCCGCCTATAATGCCCAAAATTTTTACCATTAAATGAATTCATTAAAATGCACTAAAAATATCTAATGTAACGTGTCTAAAATTATTAAAATTCTTTTAGGATCTGCATTGTTGGGAGTTGTTTTTCTAATTCAGTTGGTTGTTTTAGGTATAGAATTAAATTTTTAGATTTGCTTTATTGAAATGAGTTTTTGTAATCTATCTTTGTAATTTCTCTTTACAATCATATCCCCAATTAAATATAAATTTCATAAACGAAAATTATGGCTGGACCACATGCACACGATGATGATAAAGCACATGAGGTAGCACCAACAGATGCACCAACAGCAGAAATTGGCCTATTTTTTGGAACACAGACTGGTAAAACAGAGCAAGTGTGTGGAATTATAAAAAATGAACTAGGCGATGTAGTTTCAGAGGCTGTAGATGTTTCTGAAGGAGATTTAGAACATTTTCCAAATCTTAAGGGCATAATCTGCGGTATCCCAACTTGGAATACCGGAGCTGAAGAATTAAGATCTGGAACAAATTGGGACAATCTCTTAGAAAAAATAGGTGAATTAGATCTCAAGGACAAACCTGTTGCAATCTTTGGTTTGGGTGATTCTGTAGGATATGGCGAAGATTTTGTTGATGCCATGGAAGAATTACATCGATTCTTTGAAAAAGCAGGTGCCAAAATGGTGGGATATGTTCCACTTGACGACTACACATTTGTATCTTCAAGGTGTTTAATTCCACATCTTAACGAAATTTCCAAACCAGAAGATGGTGAAAAATTTTGTGGACTTCCCGTAGATGAGGATAGTGAAAATGAAAAAACTGAAGACCGTGTTAAAAATTGGTGTGCTCAATTAAAATCAGAAATGGGATTATAGAATAAACTCTATTTCTAAATTAAATTCTTTTTTTATTTTTTATAAAATATACTATGCCCATTTTTTTAAATTACTTTCATACATTGATTGTTTTGTTACAGGTTTAATCTTCATTTCTACTTTATACTCTATTAAACACGTTGAACATATTTGGTGATTTTTAATGCAACTATTACAATGAATTGATTGTGTTTTGACATACTCCTTACAAAAATCGCATTGTTTTCTCATAATTTAATTATAAAATTTTTATTTAAAAAATACCAGAAGATTATAGAATCTTATTACAAAATTTTAAAGAATACTGAAATATTTGGAATGTTATGCCAATAGTAATAATTCCTTGGTCGGTTTATTAGATTACTATCAAGGTTTCCAATATTTTCAGTATTCCTGACCCTAAATGTAGTCATTGGCAGACCTGCACGTAAGACCTACTCTGATTAATCCATTTATCTATTATAGATACATGAAATTTTATGATTTTATTCTAAGATATTGAATGAAAATGATTTTCTTAATATCGAAATGAATCTTTTGTACCATCTGTAGGTGGAATGGATTTAACCCATTTTTTATAATCTTCTTGTGATGTATTGCATTCCTCAGAAGTTGCTTCTCTTACTATGAAATCATTAGAATCTACAAAATTTTTACATTTTTCACATAACCATAATGTACTGTTTTCTGGTTTTACTGACTTGGGTAATCTTCTTTCATTGCATTGTTTACAAAATAGAGGCATATGTGGAATATTTTATGTCAACAATTTGAATTTTACATTCTTTTCTTCTAAAGATTTTATCAAAGATTGTGCTTGATCCTTGCCTTGTGTCTCTAAATTCAGTGTAACTGATGCAGATCCAGCATTTACATCAGAGCTTAATCTGTCATGTACAACCTCTACAATATTTGCATTAGCTAAAGTAATAATATCTACAATTTCTTTAAATGCCCCTGGTCTATCTGGTAACAACACAGATAATTTTAGCAATCTACTCATTGCTGCTAGTCCCTTATCTACAATCTGACCTAAAAGATACATGTCAACATTGCCTCCTGCCAATACTGCTACTACTTTTTTTCCAGGTGACGGTTTTTTTGATAATAGATATGCAAGGCCTACAGCACCTGCTGGTTCAACAACAAACTTCATTCTTTCCATTAATAGAAACATAGCTTTTGTAATTTCATCATCATCTACTAATACAATTTCATCCATCAATTCTTTGATTATGTTAAACGTTATTTCTCCAGGCATTTTTACAGAAATACCATCAGCAATTGTTCTCTCCCCACCAGATAATGTTCGTGTATTTTGTTTTACAGACTCATACATTGATGGAAATGATTTTGACTGTACCCCTACAACTTTGACATTTGGATTTTTTTCTTTAATTGCAATTACAGTTCCTGCTGCTAGACCGCCACCACCTATTGGTAGATAAATTTCTTCAACATCTGGCAAGTCATCTAATATTTCTAATCCAATTACTCCTTGTGCTGCTATAATTTGAGGATCATCAAAAGCTTGTACTAATGTAGCTCCTGTCTGTTGAGAAATTTCTTTTGCTTTTGAATATGATTCATCATAATTTACTCCTTCTAAAATCACATTAGCTCCGTATCCTCTGGTTGCTGCAACTTTTGCCGGTGATGCATTTTTGGGCATTACAATGGTACAGGAAATATTTTCTAGAGATGATGCTAGTGCGACACCTTGTGCATGATTACCTGCAGATGCTGCAACTACTCCAAATTTCTTTTCATCTTGAGATAATGATTTAATTTTATAATATGCTCCTCTAATCTTAAATGAACCTGTTTTTTGTCTAAATTCTTCTTTTAAGTAAATTTCTGAATTTGTTAAATCACTAAATGTAGGTGAATGGATTAATGGTGTTTTTCTAATTACATCTCCTCTTAACGAATTTGCCTTTACTATTTCATCATATGTTGGATTCATTGGAGATGTTGCTCAATTTTTGAGGTATTTGAGTTAATCGCTATGGCTAATTTTTATCTTATTTTTTTATGCGTAATTATGATGAATTTTTATCATAACTGTGACTAGATCATTTTCAAAGAATTGTTGGAATTATTTTTTTATTTTAAATTAATTTGTTCTTGGAGTTGGTCCATTTTTTTTAAAATATTTTCCTTTACGTTATTTGATATTTTTCTTGGATCAAACAAACCTTCACGATTGTTATTTTTAATGAATTCTATATCTAATGTACACAAACATCCTTCTTCTCCTGCAACTAATCTAGTATCATCAATTAGTACTGAACTTGTTTGATATGTTTCAATTAATAATGAGTCTAATTCTTTTATCAGTTCATTTTTCTTTTCAGTTAATTTTTTAAATTCTTCACTAGATTCTTTTTCAATTTCTGCGTACACTTTTTTACTAAATTCTTCATCTTCATAAAATATTTCAAATAGTTTTTGATGATCAAAATCCTTGTAACCCATTTCTTTTAATTTGTCTAAGACAAATTGATCACTGTTGTTTGATAAATCTGATTCTTGTTTTTTTGTATTGTCTAAAATTTCTGCTAATTCTTTTTGTGAATCAATAACTCTTTGAACTGGTTTGTAAAACAATAATACGTGAAATTGTATTGATAAGTGACCTGATATCAAATAATTGCCTTCAGTAATTTCAAATTTAGTAAATATTCTTCTTAGATCTTCATTATTTGTTGTTGATACATTTTGTAAAGACCATCCATCTAATTTTTGAATTATACCTTCCAGATAATTTGATACTTCATTAGGATCAAATGTCTTTTGTTCTGTAATTGTAGAATCACCCATCATCACTTTGACATTAGCAATTTTGGTTTTCTCTATCATTTTTGCTAAAAAATCTTGTTGGATATCATCATTTTTTTTATTCAATAACTGAATAAATTCATCTGGTGATCTTGAACCTAGTCGCACATTTTTGCTAAAAAATAACTCTCCTTAAACCTTCATTTTGATATTTGAAAAATATCTAATTTTGGCACATGTCAATAATACTCAACAATATCTAAATACATTAAACATCCTTTTTAGGCATGGTAGAATCTAAAATTTTTTGTTATAATTGTAATTCCGAGATAATTGAGTATTATGATGAACATTATCGAGGCAATAGAGGTAAATGTGACTTCTGCAAAATTGATTTTCCGTTGGAGTAATTGAATGAAAATGAGTGAAAATATTGATGAAAAAAATGATAATCGAGTAGTCGATATGCTTCTAAGCCGAAATGTTGAAGCATCTGTGGATTCTGACAGTATGATTTTGGAAACTCAAAAACGTGTTTGGGGAGCTTTGAAAAAAGGATATGAGTACTCAGGAGTACATGATGAGTCTGAAGACTTTCTTAGAAAAAATGTATTTTCTAAACTAGACATGATGGTATTGTATGTGGATTTAGTTGGTTCTACTAAAATGGCTTTAGAAATGCCTTCAGATAAAATTGCCATCATAATTAGCTCTTTTGCACAAGAGATGGCAGCAGTAATTAGACAACATCATGGATATATCTTAAAATTTGTCGGTGATGCTGTAATTGGATATTTTGTTGCAGAATCAAATTCATTACTTACTGCAGATAATGCAGTTAATTGTGCAAAATCTATGAATACGGTTATTCAAAAGGGAATAAATCCAATACTTGATCAATATGATTATCCTGATTTAATGGTAAAAATCGGTGTAGATTTTGGTCAAAATATCGTAGTTAGGTATGGTGCTGATGAACAACATTCTCATGTTGATTTAATGGGACCTGCAATGAATATAGCTGCAAAAATTCAAGCTATGGCAAAACCTAATCAAATTTTAATTGGTTCTGATGTTTGTAAAAGATTACACCCAAACTCTCAAAAAGATTTCAAACAAATAATTTGGAAAAATGATGAATGGGATTATCGTTCAAGACATACAGGGGAAATCTATCAAGTTTTTGAATATAGAGGATAATCTCAAAATACTAAATTAAACAGTGAATTTTTCAGGACATTCTACGTGCTCATAGTGGTGTTCAGTGAACTCGTTTTGAACTACATACATCACAATTTTGTGCAATTCTTCTTGTTTGATGTCTTTTTTACATCTTAAACAAACTTTTTTCTCTTGCGTCATGGCTATGATCGTTCAATTATGGGAATCTATAAGGATCTGCGATCAGCTGAATTTGAGTAAAAATGACTGAAATTAAACTAGTTGGTATATCAAATGCCTAAAGTAAGCCATAAAAGTAGCAAATTAAGACACAGTTTATGGATAATATGGTTATGAGACATCTTCAAGACCTTTATGGATTGAATCCCAATATTCCTCATATGGCATTTCAGTTTCCTAGATTGCCTCCAGGACTAAATCATCCTTTATCCCCAATGCATCAAAATCAAATGAAATCACAGTTATCTCAACATGATGAAACCCTTAACCAAAAACTTCAAGGATTTCAAAAACTCTATCAACAATATGCTTCCGGTTTAATCACACCAGAATCTCCAATTGTTCCACCTGGACATCCTTTGTTCAGTGGTAGAAATTCAGTTCAAACACTAAAAACTGAAAATGAGAAATTGATTAAAGAGAATTTAGAACTAAAGAAAAAATTAAACAATAGGCCAAAAGATAAGCATAATCCTTAAGGTCTGATTATAAAATTGATAAGCCTTATTAAATTCTGATTTCGTTTTTTAATATGGTTAAAACCCCTTCAGATAAATGGAAAAAAAATATTCTAAAATATAAAAAACAATGTCAAACCATTCTTGAAATTTCTAACAATATTAGATATGCGGGTGTCATAAACAATTATGGCAGAACACTAACTGGAATAATTAAACCCAATCTTAAACCACTATTGAAATCTGAAGATGTCAAACATGAATTTTTTATTACCTCTACATTGCTTTCTTTAAGAAAAAATAATACTTCATTTGGAAAATTGGATCATATTTTGTTGAAACATTCAAAAGTTAATGTGCTTATTTTACAAAAAAATGACATAACTTTCTACATTTCAATCAATTCAAAAGAAAAAAGCTTGGAGAAGATTATCTCTTCAATAAAAAAGACAATCTAAGCTGGCGTAAATCCAACATATCCACTGGTTTGTTGATCTTTGTCCTCAAAATTGGGTTCAAACAATGAAATCATATATTGGTCTGGATCCAATATTACTGCATTTTTGCCCACATCTTTTTCAATGATGTCACGATGAACTGTAACACCTTTTGCCCTTAGTTCTTCTACGGCAGATTTCAAATCTCCCACTAGAAATCCAACACTTATTCCGTTATCTATGGATCCCCCTACATGTTCTGCAGTTGACGATGCAGGATGTAAACTCAACAAAGCTCCGGATGTACCTAAATCTACCCATGTTTTTCTTTGTTCTTTGATTGGAAGACCAATTATTTCATTGTAGAATTGTATTGACTTGTCTAAATCTTGGACAGCCAATATTACATTTCCAACCTTTTTGATATTCACAAAGAATATGGGTGAAAGTTGCTTAAATCAATTGCCATTTTAATTTTATTTTTTTAGATTATTTTAAAATTAATTATTGAACTTCAACCATTGTTTCAGTTCTTTCAACGCCGCTAATTTTTTGAATTTGGTTTGCAACTTCTTTTATCTCTATTAATTCTTGGACATCAATAATTGCAACTGCATCAAATTGCCCGCTTGTTGGAAATGAATTTGAAACTTTTGTTAATTTTCTTAATTTGACAGCAATTAATTTCTTTGGTGATTTTACTAAAATTATTGCTTTTACCAACCTAAATCTACCTCCACTTCAATTAGAGTTTCCGTGGTTACAATATCTTTAATTTTTTTAAAATCAATTACCATTTGATTGATTTGATCAATATTTCCTTGTAATATTACACTGATATCTGCCCTTCCAGTTACTACCATTACTTGTTTTACAACTTTACGTTTTTTCTTTAAAATTTCAACTACTGTATCTACTTTTCCAGGCTTAACAGTAATCAAACATAATGCATGCACGAATTCTATATGTGAATCAATTTGATAAATATTTCTAGTCTGTTGCTTCTTGTGACCTTGCTTCTTCAAGATAGGCTCTTCTTTCTTCGTTAATCTTTTCTTGATCTATGACCAAATCATCATCAACAATTACTATTCCACTATCTCCACTAGGCTCATCTTTGATTTTTTTACTTTTTGATTTCTTACCTGTTGTTTTCTTTGCTTTAGTAGTTGTTTTCTTTGCTTTAGTAGTTGTTTTCTTTGCTTTAGTAGTTGTTTTCTTTGCTTTAGTAGTTGTTTTCTTTGCT
>Ga0208766_1000208_pt1 | contig 31677 bp, 39 predicted proteins | sample ETN01SmetaG_3_FD_185792 | JGI IMG/M metagenome (GOLD analysis project Ga0208766, IMG submission 185792) | Marine microbial and viral communities from oxygen minimum zone, Eastern Pacific Ocean - ETNP2014F12-01SV263 (SPAdes) (version 2) | ecosystem: Environmental > Aquatic > Marine > Oceanic ... | reverse complement strand
GATTCAATGCTTGGCTGTTCTTATTGGATTATGATGATTTCAGGCTTTGTTGTAACTAAATAACACTGCAAAGCCTGCCAATAAGTTTACGATTATCAGGTCGATATCAGAGACTTTGTTTCAAATGTGTCCATTTTTAAATCAATTGTAGTTAGATTGCCTGGCTCTTGGCTGGAACGATAAATGCTTTAATCGATTCTATGATAATCCGTTTAACTGTATAGGAGCACTGACGTATTTGCTTTAATTGGTTTATATACTATTTATCAATCTGTTCCGAGCAATTTTAGCCCTAGATCAGTAGTTCCCTATTGCTTCTATTTTGCAATCTAGAATGGATTTAATGCTTTCCTGTTAAGGCTGCTAATTAAGCGCATTCGGATCTCGTTAGTTTTCTTTTCTGAGAGACTATGCCTTTCTTGTCGGTTTTAATTTATTTACCAGCGCCAACCTAATCTCACCAAGACCATCGGACAAGTAAACCATTGGCGCCTTTCATTTCTTCATTCCTGCTCCTAACTGCGATTGGATTCGTCAGCTTTACTTACTGGTGTTGTTACAGCTACATATAACCTCATATCACTACCGACAACGGGTCATTTTTACCCATCGAGCCATCAGCATTAACTACAGCTGAACAGAGCAGACCTCGATACCTTTCGCGGAGACATGGCTTTGACGTTTGAAAATGAGAGCCTTGAGCTGCGAAGATTTAACAATCAACTGCACAATGACCTTGCAGCGTTTCCAAGCCCGCGTACTTGTGAGCTTACGCCCCTCAGTTCTTGATCCCGCAGGCGAGGCAACCCGCTCCGCTGCAAAACGCCTAGGGGTTGAAGGCATAACCAAACTCAGGATTGGTAAGGCTGTCGAGCTCGAGCTCGAGGCAGCTGATGAGGCAGAAGCCCGTAAGCAGTTGGAACTGCTTAGCGATCGCTTACTGGCCAATCCTGTAATCGAGGATTGGTCTCTTGAGCTTCATCCGCAATCCACTACCAGCGCCTGATCCCGTCATGAGTATTGGAGTTGTAGTTTTTCCTGGCTCAAATTGCGATCGCGATGTGCGTTGGTCAGCGCAGGGATGCCTGGGGATGCCAACGCGTTTTCTATGGCATGAATCCCGCGATTTGCACGGTCTTGATGCTGTTGTACTTCCAGGTGGCTTCAGTTATGGCGATTACCTCCGCTGTGGAGCAATTGCCCGTTTCGCACCTGTATTGGAGTCTTTGGTTGATTTTGTGGCAAGTGGTGGCAGAGTCCTCGGCATATGTAATGGCTTTCAGGTTCTAACTGAATTAGGCCTCCTCCCTGGAGCTCTAACTCGCAATCGCAGCCTCCATTTTATCTGTGAGGATTCTGCGCTCACTGTGGCAAGTAACCGCACTCCTTGGTTGCAAGGACGTTCTCTTGGCGAGGCTTTGACACTGCCAATAGCCCACGGTGAGGGCCGTTATCAGTGCAGCGACGACACCCTTAGACAATTGCAAGATGATGATGCCATCGCCTTGAGATACCTCAATAATCCAAATGGTTCGGTGGCTGATATTGCCGGGATTACAAATAAATTTGGCAATGTTCTCGGCTTGATGCCTCATCCTGAACGAGCTTGTGATCCGTTGATAGGCGGCACCGACGGTCGCGGCCTTTTGCAGGCGCTGCTTGGCTGACTAAGGATGCGCCGCCGCTCGTTGTTTATGGGAGTTCCGGCTGCCCTGGCCGCCAACCTGGCTTGGTCCAAGCATGGTCGTACCTCTACATCAGCATTAATTCCACCAACACCTCTTTCTGCTCCGTCACCACTTCGTAGAGGCTCGCGGATTCGAGCAGTAAATACTGGTGCTTGGATTGATCCATCGACTGATTTCTCTCTCTTGTTCGAGCGTTGTGCGGCGCAGGGTTGGCAACTTGAATTACCTAGAAGTTTGCATCGACGTTGGCAGTGGTTTTCTGGCACCGATGCAGAGCGTCTCGCCGAGTTGGAGGCAGCTTGGAGCGATCCGCGCGTCGATGGCATTTTTTACACCGGTTTTGGCTGGGGTAGTGCAAGGGTTCTCGAGGAAGGTTTCCGTTTCCCACAACGTTCCCTCTGGAGCCTCGGCTTTTCTGATTCCAGTTCTCTGCTCTTGGCTCAATGGTCAGTTGGATCCCGCGGTGCTATCCACGCATCCCTCGCTGGTTCTGATCAGCAGTGGCAGCGAACGGTTGATCTGCTACGAGGCCGCCCAGTAGCTCCGCTGAGCGGTAAGGGCATGGGCGGTGGTGTAGCAGATGGGCCGTTGGTCATTACTAATCTCACCGTGGCTACACATTTGATTGGAACACCCTGGTTTCCTGTTTTGAAGGGAGCTTTATTGATTCTTGAAGAGGTAGGTGAGGCTCCCTATCGCGTTGATCGCATGCTCACTCAATGGCGTAGTGCAGGTCTATTGCGTGAGTTGGCGGGAGTAGCTACAGGGCGTTTCAGCTGGAAGGAGGAGCCGGAGCCTGGCGATTTTTCTATGGTCGACATCCTTAAAGAGCGGCTTGCTGGTCTCAATGTTCCCTTTGTTATAGATCTGCCGATTGGTCATGGTTCTCCAAATCTTGCCTTGCCTCTTGGAGTTAAAGCACGCCTTGATGGCCAATCAGGTTCGCTGATGTTATTGCCTTGATAAATGCGCATTAAAAAGGGAGGCCTTAGCCTCCCTTTATCAATCAATTCAGCCTGACTCAGACATCCACACCTGCTTTGGGGATCTAGATCTGGCCTTTCTCATAAAGGGCTGAGTAATAGTTGATATCACGTTGCTTGATTTTGCTGGCATTACCGGCACACCAGAACTGTTGATAGCGATCTAGGCATACCTGCTTCATGTATTTGCGAGCTGGTTTGTTGAAGTGGCGTGGATCGAAGTTGGCAGGATCAGCGACAGCAGCTTCACGCACAGCGGCGGTAAAAGCTAGGCGGTTGTCGGTGTCGATATTCACTTTGCGCACACCATTGCGGATTCCTTCTTGGATTTCTTCGACGGGAACTCCGTAGGTTTCGGGAATGGCGCCTCCATATTTATTGATCATTTCCAGCCATTCTTGGGGAACCGAGGAAGAGCCGTGCATCACAAGATGAGTGTTAGGGATGGCCTTATGGATTTCGGCAATTCGGCTGATTGCTAACACTTCACCAGTGGGTTTGCGGGTGAACTTATATGCACCGTGGCTGGTACCAATTGCGATTGCCAGCGCATCTACCTTGGTTTTGGCAACAAAGTCGGCAGCTTCAGCTGGATCGGTAAGCAATTGGCTGTGGTCAAGCTTGCCCTCGAAACCATGGCCGTCTTCGGCTTCACCCATACCTGTTTCTAGAGAACCCAAACAGCCCAGTTCTCCTTCTACGCTCACGCCGATGGCATGGGCTACTCCTACGACTTCTTTTGTGACTTCAACGTTGTATTCGTAGCTGGCAGGAGTCTTGGCATCAGCTTCAAGAGATCCATCCATCATTACTGAAGTGAACCCGTTGGCAGCGGCACCGAAACAGGTCGACGGGCTGTTCCCGTGATCTTGGTGCATCACGACCGGGATGTCTGGATAGGTTTCAACAGCAGCGATGATTAGGTGACGCAGGAAGATCTCACCTGCATAACTGCGTGCACCACGGGAGGCCTGCAGAATCACAGGGCTATCGGTCTCGTCGGCCGCTTCCATGATGGCCTGCACCTGCTCGAGGTTGTTAACGTTGAATGCAGGTATGCCATAGCCGTTTTCGGCGGCATGGTCTAGCAGAAGCCTTAGCGGAACGAGGGCCATCGAGATCTCCGAAGTGTCAGTAAGGCCCAGTTCTCAACTAAGAGTTCTGAGCAGCAGCCCCGGACTTTATAAGACGACGGTAAGAAATGTCACCTACCCCTATGCGTCTCAGTTGTTTTTAGATTGTCGATTGGATAGTTAGTCGTTGACCTGATGCTGCGGAATCTCTCAACTTGTCGCAAACTTGTTGGCTAGCCCATCCTTCCGCAAGACCTGGCACCATCGGGTGGCCACTGCGGATACTTTCTGCCCACCAGCCCTGAAGCTTTGCAACCGGTGCGATGCGACCATCAATCCAAGTATTCGGGAATACCAGATCAGCATCAGCACTGATATTTTTCAGTGGTTCCCCGGCAGCAGCGGCCCAGAGATTAAAGCCATGCACATAGTCTTTCTGGTTGTCGCTGCCGAGCACGATGCTGCCTTTGCTGCCATAGATTTCCAGCCAGCATCCTCTCCCCTGGAGGGCAACCGCTGACAGGCTCACCTGCGCCGGCAAGTCAGATCCCTGAGCTGTATCCAGCTTCAATTGCGCAAGAGCGACGTCTTCACTACTCACTTCAATCGACTCTCCGCTCTTTGGATCAGGTCGTTTTCGGATTGAGGTGGATAGAAGTCCATTAACACTGCTTGTTGGTCCGCACAACCAATGCAATATGTCGAAGGCATGAGTGCCAAGGGCACCAATCACACCACCACCTGCCTCGGCTTGGGAATACCAGTTCCAGGGTCTTGATGCATTGGCTCGACTACTCATTAACCAGTCAAGTTTTACCAGCCATGGGGTGCCTACGGCACCTTTGGCCAGCAGCCGCTGGGCTTGCATGAATAAAGGAACTGCACGGTATTCAAAGTCAACTGCAACGCTCAGGCGGCTTCCAATGGCAAGTCTTTGTAGTGCTGCGACTTGATCAGCATGCAGTGCAACTGGTTTCTCTAACAGCAAATGTTTGCCCGCTGTTAGAGCCTCTCGGGCCAATTCAAAGCGTGGGCCTGGCGGGGTTGCCAGGATTATGGCTTCTACCTTTTGGTCAGCCAAAAGAGCCGACCATTCGTTGTAACCAGTTAGATCATGCTCCTGGCAGGCTTTGTGCAGTCGTTCGCTATTGGGATGCCATAGGGCAACAGGCATTAGCTCTGGGTTGGCTTTTAAGGCCGGGAGATGTACTGCTTCGCCGAAACCGAGGCCGGCGATAGCAACTCCTATAGGGGATTGGTTTTTGCTCATGGTTGATATTTAGGCAACCTCTGCAGTGCACACTTCATCGATCAGAGCATCTATCAAACCATCACCATCAGCAGATTTCCATTCGGCCCGAAAACGTGGCAGCCCATTCACTGAAGTATCCCTAAAGAGTTTTTGATCGCAATCAATATGCATTAGGTAAAGGCTGCCTTTCTTTGGTTTTTCGTCTTCATCGTTTGCCGCTGGAGAGAAACGACTCAACACACTGAGGTTCCCAGCTTTGTCGTAGTGAAGGCTTCCTAAATCCCACCATTGCTGTCCAGCTTCAGTTGCCGGCACTTCTTTCCACTCCACTGGGCCTGCGATTGCAATTTCAGCTCCGAAAAGGCAGCAGGGAATAAAAAGGCTGAGCAGCATTAGCAGCAAAACTCGACTCAGCCATTGGCTGCATATGAGTGGAAATTTGTTCATCTACCAGCAGCTTTCTTCGCTTTGCAGCCATGTAGGCGCAATAGTGATGCAAGCGTTGTACGTAATCGGGTACGGGGCACGATCGTGTCCACGAATCCATGCTCTTTGAGATATTCGGCTGTTTGGAAATTCTCGGGAAGTTTTTCACGCAGAGTTTGTTCAATTACACGGCGTCCAGCGAAGCCGATCAATGCTTTTGGTTCTGCCAGAATCAGATCACCAAGCATGGCGAAACTGGCTGTCACGCCACCAGTTGTTGGATGCGTGAGTAGTGGCATATAGAGCAGCTCAGCTTCTCGATGTCTTTCTAGAGCTCCAGAAATTTTTGCCATTTGCATCAGGCTCAGCATGCCTTCCTGCATTCGAGCTCCGCCTGAGGCACAAATGATCAACAGGGGCAAACGATCAGCTGTAGCGCGCTCTATCAGTCGAGTGATCTTTTCACCAACCACTGATCCCATGGAGCCTCCCATGAAGCGAAAATCCATCACGGCAAGGGCCATCGGCATCATTTCTACCTGGCATAGGCCTGTTACCACCCCATCCTTCATTCCTGTAGAAGCTTGGCTTTCTCTAAGTCGATCGGCATAGGCACGGCGATCTTTGAAGCCGAGTGGATCGGTAGGGCTCAGGTCTTTATTAATTGGTTTGAAACTACCAGGATCTGTAATCAGGGCGATTCGTTCTTGACTGTCGATGCGGTGGTGATGGCCACAGTTATTGCAAACACTGGCGTTGGCTTGTAGATCCTTGCGGTAAACAACCTGGCTGCATTCAGGGCACTTTCCCCACAGTCCGTCGCTTTCTTCTGTTTCCTGATTTACTTTGCCAACGAATTGGCCTTTGCGACGATCAGCAAACCAGTCGAAAAGCGACACGGGTCATAGCAGCGTTCAGTCCATTAAAGCCCCATTAGGTTCCGAATCAGGATCTGCCACTGATACCACCACCAATCTGGGCCGCATAGCCAAACCCCCCAGATCCCAATAGCAATGAATGGCCCGAAGGGAAAAGGTTGGCGCCATTTAAGTCGACCTGAGGCAAAAGAAATTACGCCAAATAAAGCACCAGATACATTTGCAATCGCCAGAGCCATTGCAATCCCTTTAAGACCAAGCCAAGCCCCACCCATCGCTGCGAGTTTGGCGTCGCCTGTTCCAAGACCTTTTAAAGGTTTGATCTGGCAACGCGCGGTCCAATTGATGATTCGAATAATTACTTGCCAAAATGTGGCGAACAGCTCCAGAGCTAGTAATGCAACAGCAGCAGCTAGCAGGTGGTTCAGCAACAAGGTCGATCCTTGCTGCCAACCGAGCAATAGTGCTGCTGCCACCGTTGCGCTGATACCAAGCAATAGGCCTAACCGGCAGAACGGTTCTGGCAGCCTCATGTGCTCAAGGTCGATTAGCACTAGTGGTAAAAGCACACTTACAAGTGCTGCTCCGGCCCAAAGGTTGAACCATGAAGGCACAAGGCCCATGCTGGTGGGAGCTGCCAGAGCAGCCGAGACCCAAAGCCCGGCGCATAGAGCCTCAACTGCTGGATAACGCACTGGAATGGATGCTTTGCAATCACGGCATCGACCACCTAGTTGAAGCCATGCCACCACTGGCAGATTGTCGTACCAGCGCACATCACTGCCGCAACATGGGCAATGACTACCTGGCCAGATCAAAGATTCCTTTCTGGGAAAACGCCAGGCCACTACATTTATAAAGCTGCCAATGCATGCTCCGATGATCGCTAGAGATATCAGTTGCATTGTCTAGATCAATCTATGCCAGGGTTTCTTTTATTAACTTGGCGAACCCGGGTAGGGCGCGTGCGCAGTAGTTCTAGTTTTAGGTAGTGCTCATTAGGTAGCAGAGCAGGAATGTCAAAGACCACATGCCCTTGATTATTGTTTTCATTGAGTACAACGCCACTTGGTTCAGGGCCGCTGATGGTAGTAGAGAGATAATTGAAATAAATTTTCCGAGCTTTCTCGATTACTTTTCGGCTGTTGAGTCGATCCCATCGCACTCCCTCTGCTGATCTAGCGGGGGCTCTTGCAATTACAAATGAAAGTGGAGAAGCAGTAATGGGACTAACTGATTGCTCAGGTAATCCCATTATAGTTGTTATTGAGAGTTGTATGTGATTTTGTTTTGTTTAGGAAAGATTGTGTTTCTCTTCGATCAGGCGATGAATGATTGGAGCCAGAATCAATTCCATCGCAAAACTCATTTTGCCGCCATTTACAACGATGCTTGTTGGACTTGACATGAATGAGTCGTTGATCATGTTTAGTAGGTATCCGAAATCAATACCCCATTTTTCGCGAGCACCTTTACGGAAGTGAATGATTACAAAGCTTTCATCAGGGGTGGGAATGTTCCTGCAAATGAATGGATTGGAGGTATCTACTGTGGGCACTCTCTGGAAGTTAATGTCAGTGCGACTGAATTGTGGGCAGATGTGGTTGATGTAATCCGGCATGCGGCGCAGGATTGTGTCCACAATCGCTTCCGCGGAATAGCCGCGTTCTGCATTGTCGCGGTGGATCTTTTGAATCCACTCAAGGTTTGTGATCGGGACTACACCCACCAGTAGATCGGCGAAAGTAGCCACGTCATAGTTGTCACCTACGACGCCACCGTGGAGCCCTTCGTAGAAGAGCACATCAGTACCGGTTGGGATCTCTTCCCAGGGTGTGAACTGACCAGGCTCAAGTTTGGTCCCTAGGCGGCTGTTATGTTCTGCAGCTTCTTCCGGGCTGTGGAGGTAGTAACGCTTCTGGCCACCACCGGTTTGAGCATAGGTGCGGAAAAGCTCTTCGAGTTTGTCGAATAGGTTCGCTTCTGGACCGAAGTGAGAGAAGTTTTCACCTTTAGATAAGGCATCAGCCATGGCTTCTTTCATAGCTAAGCGCTCGAAGCGGTGATAGCTATCTCCCTCCACTACAGCAGGGGTGATCTTTTCGCGGGCAAAGATGTGCTCGAAGGCCCGTTTTACGGTGCTGGTTCCGGCTCCAGAGGAACCTGTAACGGAGACAACCGGGTGACGCTTCGACATCTACGCAGGCAGGACAGGCCTAGAGATTTTGGCAGGTCGCCTGGCGATTTAGTGATATTGGCAACAACGACTTTTGCTTGAGCTGGTTTTAGATCCCTTACATAGCTTGTGATAACTGCTCGCCCATCGCCTCGCATCCCAGTTGGGTACAGCCCTCACCGGCCAGGTCGCCGGTGCGGAATCCTGCTGTTAGCACTCGATCTACAGATCGTTCAAGTGCAGCAGCAGCATCAGCTTCCTTTAGGCCGATTCTCAGCATCATTGCTGCTGAAAGCACCATTGCCATTGGATTGGCCATGTCTTGGCCAGCGATGTCTGGTGCGGAGCCATGTACCGGTTCGAATAGACCAGGCCCCTCGTTGCCGAGAGAGGCGGAGGGAAGCATGCCAATTGAGCCTGTAAGCATGGCGGCTTCGTCGCTGAGGATGTCTCCAAATAGGTTGCCAGTGAGCAGCACATCGAATTGGCTTGGGTTGCGAACCAATTGCATGGCGGCATTGTCCACATACATGTGGCTGACTTCTACATCCGCATAGTTTTCAGCTAGAGCATCAACTCGATCACGCCAGAGCTGACTCACATCAAGCACATTGGCCTTGTCAACCGAACAAAGTTTTCCGTTGCGATTGCCAGCCAGCTCGAAAGCGACCTTCGCGATGCGATCCACTTCGCTTTTGGAGTAGGTCATTGTGTTGAAGGCACGCTCATCGCCATTGGCTTCAATCCGACCTTTTGGTTGGCCGAAATAGATGCCGCCAGTTAGCTCCCGCACAACGATTAGATCTACTCCTTCTATTACCTTTGCTTTTAGGCTGCTGGCATCGATTAGGGCCGGCAGGATCCTTACTGGTCTCAGGTTTGCGAACAGCTCTAGGCCAGCGCGTAAGCCAAGTAGACCTGTCTCTGGCCGTTCTTCCCTAGGCAATGCATCAAAGCGGGGGCTACCGATCGCAGCCAGTAGTACTCCATCACTGGCGCGACATGCTTTCAGAGTGCTCTCAGGTAGTGCAGAACCACAGGCGTCTATTGCTGCTCCACCGAAGGGGTGTTCTTCAAAATTCAGTTGGAAACCGTGTTGTTTAGATACCTGATCAAGTAATCGTCTTGTCACTGTTGTTATTTCAGGTCCGATACCATCACCGGGCAGCAAAATGATGCGGTGTTGGCGCATGGTTTACTCCAAAGTTGCTTTGGCCGTCTTTGAGGTTACTTAGATGTCTCTTGGTTGAGTTTTCTCAAGGTTTTTGCCATTTCCGGCAGCTTGCTAAATGCGGCGGAACATCGCAACCAGAGGCGATTTGGAATAGCGGGATAGCCGCTTACGACTGCTTCTGCTTCAACTTCACCATGAATGCCGCTCTTGGAACTAGCAATTGCGCGGTCGCCGATCACTGCTCTATTGGCTACTCCAACCTGACCGGCCAGGATCACGCCATCACCGAGGAGAGCACCACCAGCAATACCAACTTGTGAGGCCAGTGCACAATTCTTGCCAGTGATCACACCATGGCCAATTTGTACAAGGTTGTCGATTTTGGTGCCTGCACCGATGCGGGTTTCACCTACAGATGGACGGTCGATTGTTGATCCGCAGCCCACTTCTACATCTTCTTCAAGAACTACAAGACCGGTTTGAGGCATCTTGCGCCATCCGTTTGCAGTAGGTACGAAGCCAAAACCTTCTGATCCCACAACCGCATTCGAATGCACAACACAGTGGGAACCAAGTCTGCACCCAGGATGAAGCACGGCATTTGCATGCAGTTCATTAGCTTCCCCAATCACAACATCTTCGTAAATCACAACTCCTGGATGGATCACGCTTTGGGCACCGATTCGGCTGCCATCTCCAACAAACACATGAGCACCGATCGAGACACCTTCGCCTAGATCAACTTGATCTCCGATTACGGCTGTGGTGTGAATACCCGTTTTGGGTCTTGAGCGTGGATGTAAATGTTCTAAGGCTTCGGCGAATGCCAGGCGGGGGTCTTGCAAGATTGCCCAGGCAAGCCCTCTTTGCTCAGCAAGTGCTCTTAGTTCATCTTGGGGGGGAAGCAATACAGCGCCAACATTGCTGTGGCTCAGTTCTGCCGTTAGGGAATTGCCCTTTTCCAGGAAGCTGAACTGATCAGCCTCGGCTTGCTCGAGGGACGCGCCGCCACGTAGTTCTGGGTCGCCAGCCAAGTGGTGATGTTGCAGCCCAGCGTTCCCTTGCTCGAGGGCGGCGATTAACTGGCTGAAGCGCATATCAAAAAATACTTTTTGGCGGATCGTAGGCGTGTTGAGTTCTTGTTGTTTGCTTAAGTCACTCGTTGCAGAGAACTAGCACGTCTCGATGCACCACTACAGGGGAACGATTACTGCTAATCGGTGTCTCAATAGCATCGATAAGCTCTTTGCTACTGAAGGAACTTAAACCTCGGGCTAGTTCGTTGCCTTCGTGATTAACCAGTCTCACCGCTTGGTTGGCTTCAAAGCTCCCTTCTACTGCTCTTATACCAACTAACAACAGTGAGGCGCCACGGTGTTCAAGGGCATCGCAGGCACCTTGATCAAGCTGAAGGGTTCCCAGGGGCTTGAGGGCATGAGCTAGCCAGCTTTTGCGATTACCAAGAGGTTGGGGATGTGGATGAAACACTGTTCCACTACGGACTCCCTTTAACAACCCATCGAGTACTTGAGGTTTTCTGCCATCAGCTAAATGCACTGTGATGCCGCTTGCTGTGGCAATACGTGCTGCAGCAAGTTTTGTGCTCATTCCCCCCGTTCCCCAGCGCCCTCCTTCCCCGGCTGCATCTTCTAGCGCTGTTATTTCTCTTGGATGGTAAATATCTGAGATTGGTTCAGCAGTGGCATTAAAGCGGGGGTCTGAGGAATAAAGCTGATCCACATCAGTGAGCATGATCAGTTGATCTGCATCAATAGCAGTTGCCACTAGTGCCGAAAGTGTGTCGTTGTCGCCGTATCGCAATTCCTCTGGAGAGAGGGTGTCATTTTCATTGACCACTGGCAGCACTCCCCAGTCAATTAGCTGTCGCAGAGTGCTAGATGCATTGCGGTAGCGGTGTCGAGAGCCAAAGTCGGAGCGTGTTAGCAATACCTGAGCCACGGCAATGCCTCGTCGGCCCATGGCAGCTTCGTAGAGAGCCATTAGTTGCCCTTGGCCGATAGCCGCTGCCGCCTGCAAAGAAACTACGTCTACAGGGCGCTGTTTTAGCCCTAATCGTCTGCAGCCCAGGCCCACAGCGCCACTGGTTACCAGCACAACACGATCGCCTCGGTTGATGCTCTCGCAAAGGCAGGCGCTGTAATTCTCAATTACTTCAGCTGTGGAATTTTGCTCATTGCCTCTCAGCAGACTTGTTCCAACCTTGACTACCCATAGGCTCATGTTTGCTGGGCCCCCAGCCAATTTGCGAGTTTTTGCTCTAACTGCTGAACCCTGTCGTTTTTACAGGGTGAGCCATCAGCAGATAGTGGTCGAACTAAAACTGTGTAGAGACCAAGACGATTGCCGGCAAGCACATCGGTGAAGATTCGATCACCCACTATCGCTATTTCTGCAGGTTGGAATCGCAGCTGTTTCATTACCTTTCGTAGCCGCTCCCTGCGAGGTTTGGCTGCACTGCAGGTAAAGGTGAGCTCAAGTTGTTTTGCTACCGCACCGATTCGTTTTCGAGAAGGGTTGTTGCTGAATAGGTGAAGTGACAGATGGTGTTGGGCTTCCTTTACCCAGGCGGTAACAGATGCTGGTAGTTCGATATCACGCCCAGGTAATAAGGTGCGATCAACATCTAGTACAAGGGCCTGCATGCCCTGATCCAGCAAGTGCTGGATTGGAAGATGGGGCAACGTTAAGCCGGGATCCCAGTTGGGCTGAAGCCAGTGCTGGGTCATTAGATCTAGAGCTCCCTATCTTCGAGTTCGACTTCTATGAGCGGCTGAATTCTGTCGAACTCTTCTCCTTCTACCAGCTTGGCTTGTCCATCAATCATGCACGCCACGACGAAGAATGGATCAAGAGGTATGTACAGGCCGTATTCCTGCTCTTGAACCATAAAACTAACCAGAAGTTCAAATGTTTCTGATTCGTCGTTGGTTTCCTCCTCCTCCAGTTCCTCCAGATCGGGTTCGTCTAGTTCACCATTCACAGTGAGAGTGACGGCTGAGCGTATAAGAGTGAGGTCGTGTTCTTGCAAAACGACATCAGCCACCGAAAGTATCGGTTCGCTGCTGGCAATGGTTTCGATCAGTTCAGGATCGTTGCCTTCAATGAGACGAAACAGAGAAACGGGTGTATCGACAGGAGTGAGTAGGGCGTAGTCCTTGTCATCAAGGGGAATGAGTTGCTCGAGAAAACAAAGCAGGTCACGTCCATTTTTATCTTTTACGAGGACAGTTGGTACCTCGCCATTGATGTTTGGACCAGGGGCAGTCATTGCAGCAGAGGTTGATTTGCTCAGGATCCACTATTGCTGTTCACCTTGCTCAGCTTAGGGGCCGCCATGTTGACCGGTTTTAGCTCGGGGCCTTCTCTCAACCATTGTTCGAGTAGTAATGCAGCAGCAGCACTATCTAGCTGGCCGCTGCGATCTCCTTGCAGATTGTGGCGTTCAGCTGCAGTCCAGCTGCTGCTGTGTTCATTTACCCAGGCCAGGGGTAAATGAAGAGCCTTCGCGATGCGATAGCCGTAACGTTCACAGTGGAGTGCTTGGTTTGTGGGCATGCCTTTGCAATCAAGCGGTAGACCAACCACTAGACCTTCCACGTTGCGGCTTTTGCAGTGCTCTTGAAGCTTTTTCAGGTCTTGATTGAAATCCACTCGATGTAGAGCTGGTAGGGGACTTACCGTGATGCCAAGCGCATCGCAGCCCGCTAGACCGATGCGTTTTTTGCCTACGTCCAGACTGAGGATGGATCTGGGACTGGGTTGTGTTGCTTTCATTGGTATCTGCCAAGGCTTGGAGTAGGCAGTGGTGGTCGCTGTGGTTGCAGTCGCCCCAGTATTGATTGCAGTGGCCGTGTGCCAGGAAGCAGCTTGTTGCTTACCTGGCGACGCCAAAGGCTGCGACCAAGCAGTAGCTCTTCTTCAGTGCGTTGCCATTTGAACCGCTCGAGCAGATTATTGAGCGACTCGTCTTCGCTGGGGGTTATCAGTCGCAGCTTTTTGGACGAGCTCATAACGTCTGCCAGAACTTTGGCAAGGGCTTCAGTTAGTCGAGGGTCCCAACTGACGTCACGTATTAGCTCTAGAACAGTCTCTGAACCTGATCCAGGGTGGCTTACAAGGGCTGCAATTGCAGTGCCTGTTGTGCCGCCCTGGGCGAGGAGTACACCACTTCCTGTTTGATTTTGGTCTAGGAGGTCTATCCATTGTCGATCGACGATTTGACGGAGATGGCCCGAGGCTCCAGCTTTCTCTAGTGGCCAGAGCAAGACTGCTGTTTTTCGATTTATTTTTTGCCAACTAAGGTCAATAGACAGCTCAGGTGTGGATTCGGCTGTCAGAGATGATGGAGTCCAGCATTGGAAAAGCTTGAGAGGCTGAAAACCAAGCTCTCGGGTTATGGCAAGTTGATCAGCGTCATTGGCGGGGCAGCGCAATACCCAGCTCTGAGCACGCTTATTGCCATTTTGGATTGCACATTTCAATAAGTCATGGCCCACGCATTGCTGACTGATGTGTCGGGGTTTAGTAAGAAGTTCCGGCAAGTTCACTGACCAGCAGGTGCCACGGCGGTTATATGGCCTAATCACTACAAGGCCAACGAGGGTTTTTTGCTCGAGTGCGACTAGGCAGCTTGGTTGTCTTGACGGCAGCAGGCTGGGGAGTTGTTGTTCAGCAGTAGCAAGCCAGCCACGCCAAAGCATGCTCTCTAGCCAGTGAATGCGTCCTGGGTGTTCACTGGAATTGAGCAGGGCTAAGTGGTTCGCTCTTAACGACTCCACGCGAAGGGGGCTATTGGATGTCTCGATCAAGTCTTGATCACCAGCCTTCGATTAAATCTTATCTAGCTTGATAGTGCATTTCAGTCTGGTCAATTGGGTCGCACTATTACCAGTGGTGTGCGCTCATTGGCATTACCGGCAGGATTTGGACGCAGACCCTTCTTGAGCAGGGCTTCATCGCAATCCTGGCTGGAGGCCAGCACCTTTACCCGGCCGAGATCATTTACATCGACGATGGCCACACTCACTCCCAGTTCAGCGGCAGCTTGTTCGCAGAGCTTTGTTGCAGCGAGCGGTCCCAGCACGATCGTTTGGTCATATGGAGGTGTTGTGCCAGTGATGTCATCGATGAGGCGTGCTTGTTCGCCGGCGAGTCGGTAAAAGCCACCTTTGAAACCGACTATTTTCAGTGTTAGCCCAACAATCCAGGCAATCAGCACTCGAGTTGGCCCCACCAGGTCTATCAAGGTCTGCAGGCCACAGGCTGTTGCCAGACTGCTGGTGGGATGGAAGGCCCGGCATAGGAGTCGTGCCAGCGAACCAGTCTCCACTGTGCTTGGGTGGTGATAGCGCCCCTGCATCACCGCCACCGGTGTTTCCCCGATAGTGAGTACATCTCCAGGTTTTAGATGCGCTTTGGCGTAGTGCCGCAAAACTTCAACGGTGTCATCAAGCGTGCCCAGTAAGTGGGTTTTTAGTGGCAATACCTCACAACCATCACCAGATTTGAAGTGGGCCTCAGAGGGGCTAAGCGCTTCAGGTTTAGCTAATGGCACCAGGACACCCTGACGACGTTGCAGCCGACCAAAAGGGCCGTAGTTCACCCAGTGAACGTCCACCCAAATGCTATCTGCAGTGGTCTTTAGATAGCTGCTGTTGCTGCTTAGTAGTTGCATGTTTACCTGCAGCCTCGTGCTCTTGTGGCCTTTGACTATGTATGCCGTCCAGTAGCCATCTTTGCGAGTGCTTTCATCAGGGTGATGCGGGGTGATCTTTGTGCACAAGTTCAGTGGGCTTAGATCTGATTTGCCAAGTAATACAGGGTTTATATGCAGCTCAGGAACCATTACTTCCATTCGGGAGTGGGGGTTGCTGATTTCCAGCCAGAGCTCAACATTCAGACCAGAGTCGCTTTGCTTGACCTCGTAATCGATAGCCTTCAGTTTTAGAGGTGAAGCGGGCCTTAGACGATGCCTCAGTTCGAGCCAGGCAACCCCTAGCCCCATCAGTAGGAGCAGCTCAATTAGGCAGGACATTTAGAGCAGCCGGCCTCTGGACCGGGGAACATGGCGCGCAGCGTAAGGCGTGGTTGTCGGTGATACCGGCGTTTTAGCGGCTCATTCTTTCACCATGAAGCTGTTGTACTCGTTGAAGCTGTCCATTTTGAGCGCTTCAGATGGTTTGCTGATACCTGTCGCGGCACTGATTACATCGTTGATTTCATCGAGTGAAACTTGGCCCTCCTGATCGAGCTGGATATTGCCTTCACCATCTATTACCACCACTTGGGGTATGTGGCCATGCCAGTAATAAGAAGCCTCTCGGGGATTGTCGCTTATTCGCCCTTGAAGTTCGTCTGTGGTGTTGAGGATTAGATCTATGGAATTGCCCCAGATCAATTGAATCGCAGACACTATTGGCGAATAGGCCTTGCTGACGGCGCTGTCATCGAGATAGAAGACGATCACGCTTGTGCGCTTTTGTCTAAGGGCTTCGGAGAGGCTTAGCCCTTGTCCATAACCCAATGAACCGTTACCTGCATAGATCGGAAAGATGTTGCCGTCGTAGCTGTCGTCATCGCGGATGGCATGGGCTGGTGCCACCATCAGAAGAATGATCAGACCCAAGCTCAGTAGTGGTTTGAGCAGATGGGTCATGGGTAGTTTGCGGATTGGATCAATGCTTGTTTTGGGAGGTTAACGGAATCGCTGCTGTAAGGATTAGCCACCTCTAAGGCTGCGACCCATTCCCTGTGCGATGCCACGACCCACTAGACCGATAGCACGGCCTAATACTTGAGTAAGCACTACCACCATGAGGTCGCCGAAGCGTTTAATCAGTGCCTGCATTGAGGGTGCCAGAGCATCGCGGGCTTCGAGCAAAAGAGCTACTTGTTTCTGCAACCAACCGAGTTGGCTCAGTTCCTCATCGCGAGGTTCGGTGAGCAGTAATGGCTCGATGCTGCCGTTTCGCAGCCTGTATAGGAGTCGTTTGCTTTCGTAGAGCTGGATTGGTCGCTGTATCAAGTCTTGCCAACGCGATTGACTATTTAATTGATTACGCACTCGTTCAAGTTCTCTTGTAGAGATCAAATGCTGGTTAAGCAAGAATCTGCGTAGTTCTGGCCATTCCCCGCTGGCCTCGAGGACTTCGGCGCTGATCAATTCAGCGGTTCTTACCAACCAGTTGCTCACGAGTGTTTCTAGTTCCAGCAGGGCACGGGGTGCATCGGCCGGCAGTAGCTGACCTTCTACAAGGACTGGTCTATCGAGAATCAAAGGCGAAAGCATGCGTTGGGGATCGGGTAGATCTTGATCTCTGCCTTGCAGGTCGATAGTGGCAAGCAGATGCTCTGCTACTAGCGTTAGCTCACCGTTTCTAGGCATTCTTACGTAATTACCTGCCATGGTTCGTAGGGCTTGTTCGCGCAGTTCAGATTCGAGCGCTAGCCAGCAGTCAATTAGTGGTGGATCAGAGCTGTTTACTTGGCGTAGCTTTTGCAGTACTTCATCCAATTGGTTCAAAAGCGATAGCAGTAGATCACGGCGCCTTTGAGGATGGAGGCCTTCAATTGCCAGGAGGTTGCCAGTTGCATTTGTTAGGCCACCTTCGACGGCATCGCTAAGCCGCTGGCGAATAGCACTCCATACAGCTACGGCGTTCCTTTCTCGAAGGCAGATCATTGTTCCAGCGCCTTCTGCTGAGATCCGTCCCGAGATATCGAGACCTATGTTTGCTGCAGTGGCTGGATATTGCTCAGGGATAGCTCTATCAATACCCATTTGTAGCGGTCCCCACATCCAGAACAACAGACCCCTTGCACTGCGGAGTTCCCTCTGCCGTCCTTCCATCAGCAGACGCAGTAGCTCATGTTGAGGTGGTGGATTAAGCAGTCTCTCGATCAATCTCAGGTCGTTATCGATCTGTTGTAGACCACTCACTAACAACCACTGACCAAACCCCATGGTGAATTGGGGGGCATTGCCTTGGGAGGTATGAGCTGTATTCAAGTTCACAACTCTGCCCCCTCCACAAAGGGTTGTGATGGCCTCCCGCAATGTGACCAGATCGGGGTCTTGAAGCAGACCGGGACAATCGAGGCTTAACAACTCGTTGGCATTGAGCTGAAGCTGAGCAGGAAGCAGCAGCATCACGGGTGCAGGTTGCCAATTCTCTTGAAGTCGCTTGAGCTCAAGTTGCAACGTACCTACAGATTCGAGACTTTCCAGAGACCAAATCACTAGGGCTGGATGACGCCTCAGCTGGTCACTTCTAAGCATCACCTCAAGATTGGGATCTGCATTAGTGAGCTGAAGCGCTAAGGATTCACCGAGTAGATCGGGGGCTAGCAGCAGGATCTGAGTTGATGTGCTGTCCGCCAAATTCACCAATGCATCAGACTTATGCGCTCAAGGTAACGAGCGATAGGGGAATCCTCCAGTCCAGTGCGCTATTGATGTTTTTCGTCGTTGTTATTGCTTGTTGGTCGACCGCTTAACTGAAGTGTGTATGACTTAATGCAATAGCCGGTGTTGGCCTCAATCTGGCAGAGCAGATCCTCTGGCAGTTCTACGTCAAGGTCTGTAATCACGCCAGTTTCCAGGCAGGTTAGGTGGCTGTGTGGATCGCTTCGGTAGCTGTAGAGGCGTCCGTTTGCGCGGTCGAGACATTCGATGATGCCTGCTGATTGAAGTGCTTCCAAGTTTTGATAGACGGAAGTATGACCAATGACTCGCCCATAGGCGTTGAGCTTTTGAAAGATATCGCGTGCACTGAGATGAGTGGCTTCGGACCAGAGAAGATTCAGCACCATGCGTCTTTGACGGCTTAAACGCATGCCAAGCCTTCGGCAATGATCGAAAGCTTCTTGCACCCCATTGCTATCGCTTTCACCACTAGAGCCGCTGAACTTGGGAGCGGTTTGCGTCACGACTGAAGTGGCATTGACTTTGAATTTACGGCTCCAGCAAGGTCGACCAACACAACGAGGGGCTCATGCCAAAAGTGTTTCGTTACTTGGTGGGTCTTGAAGTCGCCTATCGCTCATGGCTTGCGTTGCTTCGCGTAGATCCACTGCGCCGTCGTACAAAGCTCTCCCCACGATCACACCCGTTACGCCATAAGGTTCAAGTGCCAAGAGGCTGAGAAGATCGGCCATGCAACCCACTCCTCCAGATGCGATCACAGGAACGCTGCTGGAGTTTGCCATCGCGCGCAGTGCCTCTAGGTTCGGGCCTGCCAGGGTTCCGTCTGTTGCAATATCTGTGCTGATGATTGCTGCGATGCCGGCTTGATTGAAATCAATCGCTAAGTCTGTGGCAGATATCTCGCTTTGGCTTGTCCAGCCTCGTGTTGCAACTTTGCCATTGTTGGCATCGATGCCGACGACAATTCGACCAGGATTGTTTTGCGCCAGTTGCTTCACAAGTTGTGGCTGTTCGATTGCAACGGTGCCGAGGATTACTCGTTCAAGGCCAAAGGCGAGTAGTTCTTCAGCTCTTTGAAGCGTGCGCACGCCACCACCTAACTGCACAGGAATATTGAGAGCAGAAATGATTGCCCTAACGCTTGAATCGTTCACCGGTTGTCCGGATTTGGCGCCATCTAGATCCACCAGATGCAGGCGAGTGGCCCCCTGTTGCTGCCAGTCAAGGGCCTGAGCCACAGGGTCTTCATTGAAGTGAGTCACCTTTTCGTAGTCCCCCTGGTGCAGTCGTACGCAACTGCCGTTCAGTAGGTCGATAGCTGGGATGATCTCCATGGATGGCAGAGAACGTTTGCTAAGGCGTCCATCCTGCAGGGTGAGGGGCCCTTTAGTAGCTGATTGAACGCGCTTGAATAGGCACGACTGCTTTTAGGCGCTTTGAAGATTTTGATAATGGGGGGAACCCGATTTGTCGGAAAGCCCTTGGTTGCTCGCCTTCAAGCTCAGGGTCATGCACTCACGTTGTTCACTCGTGGTCGCCATGCCGTCCCGAAGGATGTGGAGCACCTCAGGGGTGATCGCACTACTAGTGAGGGGCTGAGTTCACTTCGTGGCCGTAGCTTCGATGTGATTATCGATAGTTCTGGACGCAAACTTGAGGACAGTCAACGGGTTATTGCCAGCACTGGTGCACCTAAGCATCGCTTCCTTTACGTAAGTTCTGCCGGTATTTATTCCGCCTCTGAGAGTTGGCCCCTTAATGAGCAGAGCGCGATTGATCCAGATAGTCGTCATGCCGGCAAGGCACAGACTGAATCCTGGCTTCGCCAGCAAGGAATTCCCTTCACTAGTTTCCGGCCTACATATATCTATGGTCCTGGTAACTACAACCCGATCGAACGTTGGTTTTTCGATCGCATTGTTAACGATCGACCGATTCCGTTGCCAAGTGATGGCAGCACCATCACTCAGTTAGGTCATGTGGTTGATCTGGCTGAAGCCATGTCCCGTTCCCTAGAAGTAGAAGCAGCGACGAATCGCATTTACAACTGTTCCAACAAACTGGGCATAACTTTTAGAGGGCTGATTGCCGCGGCCGCAAAGGCCTGTGGCAAGGAGCCCAATGCGGTTGAGGTTCGTTCTTTTGATCCTTCGGGGCTGGATCCCAAGGCTCGCAAAGCTTTCCCATTACGGCTAAGTCATTTTTTCACTGATATCACCCGGGCAGAACGAGAATTGGCTTGGCAGCCCAGCTTTGATCTCGAGACTGGCTTGGCAGATAGCTATATCAACGATTACATAGTTAAGCCAACGGCCAAACCAGATTTCAGTGGGGATCTGGCTTTGATTGGGGTTTGATGTAGGCCATCGCTGAACTTAGCGCCAGGATTAAGGAAGGCCAGAACAGCCACCATCCCAGTTGTTGCATGTTTTGGCAGAAGGCGGAGCTTCCCCAGCTGGCTGGCCACAGCAGTAGCAACACGCTAAGAAATTGAAGGATTGTTTTCGCTTTACCTCCCCAAGAAGCGGGGCCTCCTAAGGAGGCTTGAGCACGCCATCCAGAAATCAGTAATTCTCTAGCTAGCAGCAGCCAGACAGACCAGGCAGGCAAGACACCAGTGCTAGCCAGCCAGATCATCGGTGCGGCTAGAAGAAGTTTGTCAGCGAGGGGATCAAGACGAGCTCCCCAGCTGCTGCCGCCTCCAGCTCGTCGCGCTAGCCAACCATCGATTGCATCGCTTAGTGCAGCTAGCAGCAATAGCAGCCAAGCCAGAGGGATCCATTCCATCTGCAGGGCCAGAATCAGCGGCAAGCCAGCTATTGCTCGTCCAATTGTTAGAGCATTAGCAAATTTCCTCAGTTTTGATTGAGCCCTGAGGTGGGATTGTGCGATCACAGGATCAGAATGGATGGAATTGCATGTGATTCATGGTGCACCAGCAGACGGTGAAAGATTTCATGTCAGAACCAGTGCTTAGTGTCATGCCTGCCACCTCTTTGCAGGATGCGGTTCAACTGCTCAACGATCACCACATCAGCGGCTTGCCTGTGGTCAACGATGAGGGGAAGCTTGTCGGGGAACTTAGTGAACAAGATCTGATGGTGCGCGAAAGCGGTGTTGATGCAGGACCTTATGTTTTGCTGCTCGATAGCGTTATTTATTTGCGCAACCCCCTCAACTGGGATAAGCAGGTTCATCAGGTACTGGGTACCAGCGTTAACGATCTAATGCGCAGCGAAACTCATAGCTGTAAGGAGACGTTGCCGTTAGCCAGGGCGGCTGCCTTGCTGCACGATCGCAGTACTCAAAGGCTATTTGTCATTGATGATCAGCGCAAACCAGTTGGGGTAATTACACGGGGTGACATTGTGCGGGCTCTGTCGAAGCAGGGTGAATAGTGCTTTTGATTTGTTTCAAGCTCACCACTTCAACTTTTTTTTAGAGGGAATTGAACCTGATTTGAATTTTTAAGTGCTGAAAAGCAACGATTCACAGGATCGTTAATTGATTAGCTCCGCATCAGATATTGATAGCGGTGGTGGTGGCAATACCGGTGGTGGTGGTGCACCGATAAGTGGTAGTGAGTTAGGCCCAGTGGTGGTTTGATCACTTGGGCCTCCATGAGTATTTACTGTTAGATCGATAGGTAGGGTCTCCCCTTCGCGTAGCAGTAGAGGCGGAGGCAGGTCAGGGGGCAGGGGCAGGGTATTACCGCTTCTTAGCGAAGTTTCTTCTTCGAGGTTCAAGGTTGACCCAGTCATCTCGGGCTGCTCAAGCAGAACAAGGGGATCTGATGTGATTGGCGGTTCCCGTAGGGGAGGTCGATAACTGTTGCGAGCTTGATAGGTGCTTTGGCTATCGCTGGCGGTGAAGGTGCCAGGTTTCGGAGCCCAGATCAATCTGGCAATAGGTTCCACACCTTTTTCTATTAATCGATTTAGTCCGGCCAGGGCACGGTCGAACAACCTTCCACCAAGCCTTTGTCCGCAATCCACAGCACCATTGCAGTCGTCGGTTCCTTGCAGCTTGGGTGTTAAGGAGCTCATCAGATTGCCCTGGAGCGGAAAACGCCGTTCGCTCAACCTCAACATGTAGGGAACGTGTACAAAGCTAGTGGCCCCGCCACTTATCCAGTTGGCGTCTTCTTCTGTGAAACCTTTAGTACCAGGAATAATCAAGCGACTTTTGGAAGCATGGTCTGGCATGTAGGCAGCCACCAGACCACGGCTGCGGGCCATATCTTTGCTCTGTTCGAGGGTTAATCCGTCGCGGCTCATTAACACCTCTACCCGGCCATCCTGTCGGAGGCCCATGATCATCCTGATTCGGGGCAGGTAGTAGCGGATCCGCTGGCCCATGCTGATGCTGTAGGCACCTTTGTAGCTAGCAGGCGGTGCTTCTAGATCGTTGTAGATGCTGTGTAGACCACCGATAAAGGTGTCGTAATTGAAGGCACGTTCAGGTGTTAATTCTCCGTAGCTGAAATCCACGCTGCCGTTGTGACGAATGCCTAGATAGGCGCGTTGTATGGAGGCACTGCGGTTACGTCCACGCCAGACCCGTTGACCAAGTTTGATATCCCCAAGAGGAACGGTGACCTCATGGTTGTCATTGTCGACATGACGCTCGTACATGGGGCCTGAGAAATATGCCAGCGCGGCGGTGTCTTGGAATGCCTCTTGTTCTCTATCCCAGCCTTCAAGAAGGCCAAATTTCACATTGCGTGGATCGAAATCGAGGGCGTAGACGTTGTTATCGGGTAGATATCGAAATGGTGAATGAATCTCTCCGCTTGAATCAGCTGTTGCATCTTGAACAGGTCTTAAGCGTTGCGGTGTCTGCGGGGCTAGAGCCACAAGCCCTGCAAATACAGAGAGTGGCAGAGCTACTACCAGCAAGCGTTTGGAGAACAGCGATCTCTTTGGCTGAGGCCGCCGCCGCCGCCGCCTTGGCGGGGAGGTTGTGCTGCGAGTACGTTTCAACTGCGCAGCTTTTGCTTTTGTTCTAGTTTTTGCGGTTTGGGGCAAGGAAGTTATGGCCGCCTTGACTAGCGGCAAATTCCGCTAAAGCTCACTGCAAATATGCCTTCTCGTCAACTCCCTAATCGAAGGGAATTTCTAACGATCAGCTTTTGGTTCAAAGCAGAAGCGGTTTTTGTGATCAGTAATCCACGCTTGTCAAGAGCTAACATGTCTCCTTTCTTTTGTAGCAAAAGGGTCTTCATGACTTGTCTCTGAGTAGTTTCAACCTTAGGGCTATCGCACGCACATGGCCATGAATTTCCCATACATGCCAACCAATCCGGGCGCTAAATATTTTTTTAATCGGGTGATTTGTTTTTAAGTATTTGTTATATGCAAATATTCGACCAATGTTGCTGATCTGCTGGTCTTGACTGACTCAGGCTTCTATGCAGAGACGCTTGGAATCTTTTCCAAAGCAATGGGAATTTTTGATATTTCCTACGCCATTGCAAATAGAGACAATAAAAAGCTTCTTGTACGTTTTTGATGCCAAAATAACCTAGGCCTACTGATTTATGATTCCTAGATGACTGCCCTATTGGTGAGCACTTTGGTTGGATCTGTCTTTGCAATGATTCTGATCGTTCGTTACCTCGAAAAGAAATGAGTTTGAACTAATATCAACATTAAATAATAAGTTTTTGGTCAGTTGCTTAGTTTGTTTTTTTATGGTGCTTTGCGACGCTTTTCACGTATGAGAAAATTTTAATATCGCCTTTGAGGCTAAAGGCAAATGTATATTCGGTATTGAGTAATATCTAGTCTTTCCAATATCGCGGGCCTTAACAGTGGTGCAGCTTTGGCAGATGTTAGTTATGCCTATTTTGTTACGGAGATTAGTTCGAGGCAATGGTCTGAGCAAAAGCCTCACTGTTGCTTTGCTGCTGCTTGTTGCGATTCCTTTTCCTCTGCAGGCAAGAGTTTTAAGGGTTGGAGTAAGTGGCTCTCCACCTTTTGTGGAGAAGAACGGTTTGGTTTACAAGGGTATTAGTGTTGATGTTTGGCGTCATATTGCTGAAGCGAGGAATCTTGAATACACATTCGTTCATTTACCCAACACAGATTCAAATGTAAAAGCTGTTGCAAATGGAAGGCTTGATTTAGCTATCGGCCCGATCAGCATTACACCAGATCGGATGGCCAACAGTGCTATTGAGTTTACCCAGCCCTATTTCTACGGAGAGGAGGGGCTTTTGTTACCTGCAGATCAACCAAAACTTTGGACGCGTATCAAGCCACTTTTTGGCTTGGCCGCTTTGTCTTCCATGGCTGTTCTATTGGTTTCCATTTTTATTGTTGGCAATTTGATTTGGTTTGTAGAGCGACACCGGAATTCCGAGCACTTCCCTCGCCAATACCTCAAGGGTGTTGCTAACGGAACTTGGTTTGCGTTGGTAACACTTACAACAGTTGGCTATGGAGATCGAGCACCTTTAACTCAAGCAGGGCGTGCTATAGCAGGCGCATGGATGGTGATTTCCCTAGTGACAGTTTCAACGATTACAGCAGGACTAGCATCTGCTTTCACTATTTCGCTCTCTAACACTCAAATGCCTGGGATCACGAAACCAGCGCAAATAGATAACAAGTTGATGGCGGTAGTTTCGGGAACTTCAAGTGAATTTTTGGCAAGGCGTTATGGTGCGAGGCCGTTGCCAGCGCCAACGCTTGCTGAGGCTGTCGAACTTGTAAAAAAGGGTGATGCTTCAGGAGTGATTTTTGACTCACCTGCATTGAGATATTTCCTTAAAAAGAACCCAGACAACTCTCTTGTATTAGCTCCTTTTGGGCTTACATTTACTACCTATGGATTCGTATTGCCTAGCAATAGTGACCTTACGCGGCTTATTGATGTTGAATTGCTTGATCTTTACTCGAATGGGATGATGCAGGTCATAACCGATGCTGTTTTAGAATGAACCTTATATCCCAGCAGTAATTAATTAATTACTGCTTAACTTACAGCGCAGAACTGCTAGAGCTTCATCAGGTAATCCTAAAAAATTATCTAGCCATCGGGCTCCACTGGGCGGCACATTAGCAACTCCGACAAGTACTGCGCTGCCATCAGCCTTAAGGGCTTGCCCTTTTATATGGTGACGTTGACTTTGTACGCTATCGCTGCTCAGGCATGTGTTCACCATTAAATCAGGTGCTGTGATTAAATTGCCAACTGTGAACCGGAAACGTGCTTCAAACTCAAGTATTAGTTTGCCACTATCAGTTGCTAGATAGCCCTCAAGCCTCTCAGTTTTGACGCTGATATTTAGGCCAGGAGGCATTGGCAAACCAAGGATCTTTGTGGTGCGCCAATTGAGATCTGGAATAAAAAGTTTTTGGGGATCAAAATGAAGACTTTTCAATCCAGTTTGTTCAGCTGGGCCTAGAATGCCTTTCCCCCCTCCGCTGCTTGCGTCATAGCTAAATGCTGGATATGCGCCTATTGCTAGACGGCATCCTTTCTGACTAGCTAAATCCATTGTAGATGACGGCATGATTCATCATCTTGTTTAGGACATATTATGAGTGACTTTGGTCTGATGAGCTGAAAAATAAATAACTTTGCTTGGATGATCTGTCAATCGACACATTGTCTATCTCTTCGCCCAAATGGTTCAAGAATAATATTGATTTTAAAGAGTGGTTGAAGAATGCACTTGCTCCTTAGGAGTAAATAGAGGCATGATCTATATTTATGCAGGCAAATCAATACTTATTAGTGCGTGAGGCTTAAACTTATGCCTGTTCTCTCAAGGGGGTTGATAGGATATAGTTATTTGTAATTACCTTGACAAGGTTTCCTCCTATTAGTTTTAGGCAATCTATAAGTTCATAATGATGTACAAATAACTTGCTATCCTTCCAGTTGACGATGACGACGCAAGCCATCCTCAATCAGGAATGATGCAAGGCTGCTGCAGCTGCGACTTTCCGCTAGGGCATGTTGCTTTAACCGTTTCATCAAGCCCACCGGCAGGGTCACATTTAGTCGCTCTGAATCGGCAGAACTAGCTACCATTGCTGCGCTAGGAGCTTCTTGTGGCGATTGCTTGCGAACTTGAGGCTCGTCCATTTGCTTTTGTACCAATGATACGTTGACGTATCGATATGGTCTCATTATTGCATCGATAACGTGCTCTACGTGTTTAAAAGCTCCCTATGGCACTCTTCGATTTGTCTATCGATGAGCTATGTGGATCAGCTTTTGTTGTTGACTTCTAAAATTGTATTTTCACTGAGGAGAGCTATATGCGGTCGCTGCCATTGAAGCTTTCTGCCGGCAGCGACCTGCGCAAAAGTCTTCAGGAAATGGCTCAGGAGCAGAACAGATCAGGTTTCGTTCTAGGCGTAGTGGGTAATCTTTCTCGCGCGAAGTTTCAATGTCCTGGCCAGTCAGGCCCGACTGTGCTCGAGGGGAATTTGGAGATCATCACTCTGAATGGCACGTTTTCACCAAATAGCGTGCATTTACATCTAAGCCTTTCCGATAGTGCCTGTCAGGTTTGGGGAGGTCACCTTGAACCAGGCACCATTGTGCTCAAGGGTGCGGATGTGTTGGTGGGCTTTTTAGATTTGCCTCTCCCTCAAAGCGCTTTAGATTCGGCACAGACACCAAGGGTGGAGATCGCTGTACTTCCTGGTTGTCCATGGTCTAAAAAAGCGCTAATGATGCTTCGTTCTCTAGCAATTCCCTATATTGTTAAAACTATCGATAACGATGACTCCTTCAAGGCAATTAATCAAAGAAGTGAGCTCAAAACTTTCCCTCAGGTGTTTATCGACGGTGATTTAATTGGTGGCTACGATGCACTTTCAGACTTGCATTCTTCTGGTCAATTAGAGGTATTACGATGAATAATGAGTATGGCAAAGTTGCGGTTACAAGTTTCTGGAGCGAGAAACCATGGTGGTGCCAGCCTTGGAGCATCCTACTCACAGGCTTTGGTTTAATAGCTATCAGTTGGTTGTGGCCCCATCTCCTTTGGTTTACATCTCTGCTTGGCCTAGGTGTTATCGGATGGTGGGGTTTGTTTTTAGTTATTGCTCCCGTTGCCTATCGCCAGCAGAGTCAGCAGCAGGGTTCAGATCAGGATCAATCCTCATCCTGATAGATCTAATACTTGAGCATCAAGCCTCATTATTTAGCCAACCCTTTTGACATACCGGCCATTGCCGAACATCCGGAAAAACGCTCTATGGCTTCATTCTTGAAGATTCGGCCTCTACAGCGTAATGATATTCCCACGGTTACACAGTGGGCCAGGGATGAGGGTTTTGCACCTGGCATAGGCGACCTGAGTATTTATCGCCATACCGATCGTCAGGGGCTATGGGTTGGCTGGTTAGGTGATCAACCAATAGGTTGCATCGCTGGTGTTCGCTACAACGCTGCCTATGGTTTCATCGGATTGTTCCTTGTGATTCCAGAGCATCGTGGCCATGGTTATGGAGTCGAGCTATGGCAACACGCCCTAGAGCATCTCGCTGATCTTCCTTGTGTTGGTCTCGAGGCTGCATTCGATCGCGTAAGTGACTATGAAGGATGGGGTTTTGCTTCTGCATCTATAACGACGCGTTGGCAACGGATTTGCAGTGGAGAGCTATTAGTTGACGATGAATACGCCAACAATTCTGGATTTGAATTGCTTGAGGGAGATTCGATTCCAGCCATGGCTATTCAGTCTTACGACGCCATGCGTGAACCCAGCCCTCGCCCTCACTTCCTAGCCGATTGGCTTGAGCATCCTGCCGGTAACGTCTTGGCGCTGGTAGATGATAATCATTGCTGCCACGGATTCGGACGCATCCGACCCTGCCTATTGCGTGATGGACAGGGCTGGAGGATTGGGCCGTTATTGGCTGATAGCCCGCAGTTAGCAGAGTTATTGTTGAGTCGTTTGATCCAACGTCATCCCGGGGTAGTGCTCTTGGATGCACCTGGCGGGAATTGCTTCGCTGAGCCTCTTTTGAAAAGTCTTGGTTTCAGCGCTGTCTCTCAGACACTGAGGATGTATCGAGGCGAGCTGCCTGAAATTTCGCTCACCGATGTGTATGGATTGGCCTGTCTGGAACTTGGTTAAAAAAAACTTCCACTAAGCCTGTTTTTTAACAGGCTTAGTGGAAGTTTTTAAACCGATTGTTTGTTAACTACCAACCACTGTTTGCCATTGACTCAACATAGGCCGCCACATCAGCAATATCTGATGCACTAAGGGTGTCACCAAAAGGAGGCATGCCGCCTTTGCCATTGGTCACTTGAGCGATAATCGCTTCTTCATGGCCCGAACTGTAATTGGCCAGAGTGGCTTCTAGATCTGCTTTTTTAAGCGTCTTGGTTGGCTCGATAAGGTTTTCGCCACCTGCGTGGCATTGAGCGCAAGTATTAGAGAACACCTGTCCGCCATCGGCCATAGCCCAAGCAGGGGCAGTCAGGAAGATCGTAAAAGCGAATAATGCAGAAAGTAGCCTACGCATCAGTAGCAGGTAACAACGCTTACAATTATTTGGTTTAAAAGCACTTTTGCGACTCTTCTTGGCAAAAGCTGTCATCAATTCAAATAATCACCCGTAGCCCTAGGTCTTGTTGATCGTTGGAAGCTTGGCATAGCCTTGATCACAGCCAAAATACAGGGGGTGGGAAGCACTTCTCTTGTTGTTTCTAGAAGTACTTGCATTAAGCGAGTACTTGAGGAGAGCTAGCACCTAATGATTTTTTTATCAGTACTTGGACAAAAGGGTCCATTGATCATCAACTTTTTATGAATTAAGCATTTTTGTCCAATTAGGCCCTTTGCTCCTTTATTTATGGGTTGACGAATTTCCTTCAGGCACCTCATGACCTTCTCCATGAAGGCCTTTCTGTTTTCTTCACTATTGGCAACGTGTGTTGGAGTTACTGCTTGCAGCACTTCAACAAGTTCATCAGGCCGTCTAAGCGGAGTAGGTGCGACATTCCCTGCCAAGATCTATACCCGTTGGTTTACAGAACTCGCAAAGGGTGGTGGACCACAGGTCAACTATCAGGCTGTAGGTTCTGGCTCGGGAAGGAAAGCGTTCATAGATCAGACCGTGAATTTCGCGGCATCGGATGATGCGATGAAACCAGAAGATATAAAAAAGGTGACGAGGGGGTTAGTGCAAATCCCCATGGTCGGAGGCACAATTGCCTTTGGCTATAATTGGAATTGTGATCTCAAGTTGACCCAAGAGCAGGCTGTTAAAGTTGCCCTTGGCAAAATCAATAATTGGGATCAGCTCAATTGTCCTGCAGGTGAGATCACTTGGGTACATCGTTCTGATGGCTCAGGAACAACAAGGGCTTTTACCAATTCGATGCAAGCCTTCTCTAAGCAATGGACCCTTGGCATCGGCAAATCAGTTGAATGGCCCTCAGGTGTGGGAGCTAAAGGTAATTCGGGTGTTGCTGGTGTGATAACCAACAGTCCTGGAACTATGGGTTATGTGAATCAGTCCTACGTCAAAGGGAAAGTAAAGGCTGCTGCTCTTCAGAACCTTGCAGGAGAGTTTGTCACACCAAGTGGTAAATCTGGAGCGGTTGCTCTTACAGGCATCAAGCTTGACTCCAATCTCGCTGGTACCAATCCAAATCCAGCAGCGAAAGGGGCCTATCCCATAGCCACGCTTACTTGGCTGCTGGCTTATGAAACAGGTAATGACAATAATCTCGAGGCTCTTAAAACAACTTTTGACTACATGCTGAGTGATGACTCTCAATCGATGGCAGATGGCCTGGGCTTTGTGCCCCTTCAGGGTGAGATTCTTAGCAAGGCACGCGCTGCTGTTAGCAAGGTTGGCAAGTGATCCCTAACCAAGGTTCATTTTGCAATTCCTTTCAGTTAATTGTTGAAGATGAGCACATGATTGACGATCTCACAGAAGATTATCTATCTGCTGAATATATTGAGAATCCAAGCTTTAGCGTTATGGCTTATTCCTTTGCAATATCCTCAAAATGCCACCTTAAAACATATCAAAATATTTTTGAACTTGTAGCTCTTTTGGGGCGTTTGCCTACTAATCATCTACAAGCTGCATTGCAAGAGAAGTTTTCCACTGTTGGCTTGTCTAAGTTTGTTTTAGAGACATCACTATGAGCATTGTTTTGCGAGGATTTGCGTTTATTTCTCTGTTGTGTCTCTTGCAGTTTGGCTGGTCTCAGCCTGCTATGGCTTGTTCACAGGGAATGACATGGGGTATGGATATGTCAGCTGTTGAACAGCAGCTAGGTATTTCCCTTGAAGGGATTAGTGATGTTTCTGATCAGGACTTGTTTGAGGTTTATAACTTGCAGCTTGGACAACTGCCAGTGTCAAGGTTGCGTTTAAGTTTTGCACAAACCCAGGGATTGCAACACCTTGCCTATGAGCTTGATCCCGAAGTAATGACAGAAGTTCTAGCTGGTTTGCGACACCGTTATGGCCCACCAGTAACTACAACTTTGGACGATACAGCTCGTGGTTCTAAGCAACAATGGATATGGCATACCGGAGATGATGTGATTACAGCAATAAGTAGTGGTAATAAACCTTTCCTTTTGGCTTATCGCCCCTGCCGTCTTGACCCTAATTTACTATAGGTAATTTTTATTATTCAGTCTTAGTCGTTGTGGTTTCCAAAAGGTTTCTTCAGTTGTCGCGCTGGTTTCGCTGACGTTGTTTCTCTTCCAGAAGATTTGTCTCGAGCTGTTCAATCAACTCAGTGACAAGAGCCTGGAATTCAGGCTGACAACCTCGGAATGCGGCTTTGTGGCGAATGGGTTCATTACGAGTGCGTAGGTCGGTAAGCATCAATTGCAACGCATCGATTTTGGCGTTGGTGTTCATAACCAGGCACAAAGCACACAACGACACTATGACGGCTATTAGCCAAAATTTATTAGTGCTTGTTTCATTGTGATTCGCGGCTGTTCTGGGTTGCTAGTGATTTCAACGATGCGACCAATAGAAGTGGGTGTGCCAAGTGCCTCAATGCAGCAACGCGCAACCAATCGGCGGGGAATTGAATCGTTTTCTTGGCTGTCAGCTGTTGTGTAAAGGATGCCTTCTTTGTTCAGATTCTCTTCTCGTTCGTTGAGCCCACCTGGTCGGATTACGGTCCAGTCAAGATCGCTTTGCTCTAGAGCCCTTTCTCCTACTCTTTTCCAAACCAAAATCAAACCAAACAGGTTCAAAGGATGCTGCCAGCGGCCAGCACAAAGAGAACTAACTAATACAACTCTTTTTAAACCCACACGCTCGCAACTAGCGATCTGCCGTTTGACCCCAATTGCATCCACCCTTGCCGGACCTGTGAGATCAGGAGATGGTCTAGCACCTGTTGCGATTATCAGAGCATCAAAGCCATCGAGTGCTGTATCAAGGGCATTGGCATCTCCAAGAGACAGTCGACGCTGTTCACAATTGGCCAAGTTCTCGGGCAATTTGGAGTTAGAACGCACTAGCAGACGCACCTTATGGCCTGCCTTAACTGCCTCTTCTGCAATGCGATAGCCGGTTTTGCCCGATGCCCCACTGATGACCAACTTCATACCCATTTT
>Ga0208766_1000205_pt1 | contig 31904 bp, 23 predicted proteins | sample ETN01SmetaG_3_FD_185792 | JGI IMG/M metagenome (GOLD analysis project Ga0208766, IMG submission 185792) | Marine microbial and viral communities from oxygen minimum zone, Eastern Pacific Ocean - ETNP2014F12-01SV263 (SPAdes) (version 2) | ecosystem: Environmental > Aquatic > Marine > Oceanic ... | reverse complement strand
ACCCAGAAGATGGTTGATGATGTCAGATATCCGAAGGGTGAGACCGTTCTTTCGGCATCTCACTGATCCTGTAAGCTTGATTTTCCCCGGGGTTCTTGCCCCGGGGAATTTTTTAACTCCTTAGATGAAGTTGTATTGATGGACCCTGTGTCGGAAGTTTTTCCGCTTTGGGTCATTGCCTTGGATTATGTCTCCGGGGTAGTGATGTGGACACTGATCGGACGAACGGCGATGGGTTTTTTCCTTCCTGAAGATTCGCCCTTTTTCTTCATGCGTTTCTTTGTCCGCTCCACCAATCCTTTGCTACGTTTTGTTGCACCAATCACTCCCAGCTTTCTCTTGCCTGCTCTGATTCCGCTCTATGTCGCCTGGTTTTTTTACATGCTGCGGTTTTACTTGATGCCATGGTTGCTGGGTTACACGGTGATGGGGATGCTTTCATTTCCGCTTGAGAGTGAAATTGCAGGGTTGATTTACCGGGCCCTCTCGCCTCAGTAAATCGTGTTACAGGAATAGAATTTTTGAGTCCCAAGTATCTTAGCACCTCCTGCAAGTAACCCCCACTAATTCTTAACTGTCCGACACCATAAACACGATCAGCAGTTTCAGGGAATCCGAATTTCTCATAAAAGGCACGGGCAGGATGAATATTTTGATTCACTTCTGCGGAAGCCACGGGGTTTCCCTGCCAGCGCCGATAGATGTATTTGAGGGAATGCAGATAATCCTGGTGATCTACAACTTCAACAGGGATTGTCACGCGTGGTTTTGGAATTTTAAGCTCATGTCCATGTTGTAGCAGGGCATCCCGCAAAAACTTTGCCCTTTCCGATACTTAAGAATTAAGCTTGGGAACACCGCTGAAAGGGGGAAATATGGGTTCATGTTTGAATTGCTCCTGGGCAAAAATTGCGAGCGCGATTTTACAGGGCTATAATTTTTTAGATTTAAATTTACTCTGAAGTTATTGACAAAATTTCTTCAGCAGTTGTTAAACCGTGCAGAATTTTGTTTACTCCATCACGCCGTAAAGTAATCATATTTTCTTTCAAAGCTTGTTTTTTTATGGAATTGGAATCACTGCTTTCGAGAATAGTATTTTTGACACCTTCACTCATTTCCAGCAGTTCGTGAATTCCTAACCGTCCGCGGTAACCGGTATTTCTGCACTTATTACAGCCTGTGCCACGGTAGAAACTTCGGCCGATTTTCCTGAAGCTTTCTTCTTTAATACCTAACTCCCGAAGTTGTTCCGGATGAGGTTTGTAGCTTTTACGGCAATCTGGACAGATACTGCGTACCAGCCGCTGTGCAAGTACGCCGATAATTGTTGAGGAAACGAGGAAAGGTTCAATTCCCATATCAATGAGACGGGTGATGGTGGCCGGAGCATTGTTGGTATGAACAGTACTGAAAACCAGGTGTCCGGTCAATGCGGATTGAATGGCAATCTGCGCCGTTTCTGTGTCTCGCATTTCTCCCACCATGATAACATCAGGATCCTGCCGCAAAACTGAACGCAGAGCGCTGGCGAATGTCAAACCGAGTTTCGACTTAACTTCGATCTGGCTGTAGCCGGGAAGTTTGTATTCAACAGGATCTTCAATGGTAATTATATTGCGGGCCTCATTATCGATTTCAGCCAGAGAGGCATAAAGGGTCGTTGTTTTTCCACTTCCGGTAGGTCCTGTAACAAGGATAATACCACCGCTACTCTGCACCAGTTTTGAGTACGGTTTAGAGATGTATTTCGCTAAACCAAGTTGACTCAGTTGCATCAGTTTTTCGTCCTGATACAACATACGCATGACAATTTTTTCACCCTGAATTGTCGGTACGGTTGAGACTCTGATGTCAATTTTCCTGCCCGCAATCAGTACCATCGAACGCCCGTCCTGCGGGATACCTTTCTGGGCAATGTCCAGGCGGGACATGACTTTAATTCTGTTAACCACAGTCACATGCACCTGGTGCGGAAAAACAGTGACCTGTTGGAGTACGCCGTCAATACGGTAACGCACAATGGTTTCACGGGTTGTAGGGTCGACGTGTACATCACTGGCCTCATCTTTTGCCGCTTGCCAGAGGAGACTGTTGACTAAGCGTTTTATGGGTTCTTCATCAGTTGCGTCAAGTAAATCTTCCGGTTCTTCTACAGCGAGAATGTTTTCATAAGTTTCATCTGAATCAAGCTGATCCACGGCTTCTTCAGTAGAGGCGGAAGATTCATCATAAGCACGGTTGATCAGATCCAGCACAGCCTTCTTGTGTGAAAGAATCGGTTGTATATGACACTTAAAATGTCTGGCTAGATCATCCAGAGGCTGTGAAAGTTCCGGATTTGTTATGGCTACTTCCAGCGTGTTGCTCTCTTTTTTAAGGGGGAAGAAGATATTTTTTTTGGCATATCGTATCGGAATTAATTCAGTATATTCACGCACCACCGGAATATCATCAAAATTCTCCCGGTACTCCAATTCAAAATAGGAGGCCATTGCCTGTTGAAACGCGGTTTCACTGGTCACATTATGTTTTAGCAGCGCTTCTTTCAGACCGCCTGTACTTTCACGGTAAGCAAGTAGTTGTTCATGTAGCGGTTCCAATGACTCCGGAGATGTTCCAAAATGCTCTACTAAAATATCAATTAGAGGGTGGTAGGTGTTCATGCTGTAAATTATGGATGCTCTGTTATTTTTCTAATAAGTTCACTGCTCAGTTAAGCAGACGATACGTGATTGATGAACCAGTAATTAATTCATAATAACATGTCATTTCGAGGGAAGCGAGAAATCTATCTTATGTTAAGCACTGATATAATTATGATCCCTCTCTTCGTTCGAGATGACAAATAATTAGTTTAGGAGTTTTTAAAAAAGCCATCATGATTGATTCAACAATAATAATCTTTAAGATCAGGGTTGGAGTGTTAAGATAATGGTTGTGTCTCCATCAATTTCCTGCAGTTCCACGCTATTATCATAGATTGTTTTGACAAAGACTTTTTCCAGCCATTCTCCTTCCTGAACGACATAAGTTACATTATTTTCATCAATAAAAACGTAACGGCCTTCTGAAGTTTCCAGGATATCTTTCAGAATCAGAGCTTCAGTCAATTGTTTAGTTCGTGAAGAAATATCTGTTCTGGTAGAAGTCTTGACTTCAGACGGTTGAGTTGCCGCGCTTGAAACTGTTAGCTTTTCTGGGACTTTCTTTTTTTTTCGGGCAGGATTTTGTTTTTTTGTTAGGACAGATTTTGAAAGAGACTGAGTGATAGAAACTGAATTATTTTTTTCAGGCAGCAAACTGCGAAAGGGATTATTACTCAGTGCGATTTTTGAGGAGGCAGCAGCCAAACTACTTGCTGCATTGTTCAGTGTTAGAAAAACAGACAAGAACAGAAGGAACAGTATCAATTTCGGCTCTCCAATTTTCATAAGTTATTCTCTTTTAGTGGAATTTGCAGACTTTTGTATACTGCTAAGACCATTTCAATTCTCAGTTCTGGCTCCTGTTGAGCAGGTGTAGGATTTACCAGCAGCAGTTTTTCTAGCAGCAGCAGCCGAGGTCCGTCTTTCAACTCTTGGATAAACCGCAGGAAGCTTGCGTATTCACCGCTCAATTTTAAATTAATTTTCAGTGTCTGAAGCAAAGTTTGCGCGTTGTTTTCTTCAAAGCTCTGTTCTTCGAGCTGCAGTCCACTTTTCTGCATTGTGTTTGTGAGCCAGTGTAATAATTCGGCACGCTGCCATTCAGCAGGCAAAAGTTGTCTTAAAGCGCTTTCCCTGTCCTGCAGCGACTGAAAGCTGTTTTCTTGTTTAAATGTTGTGCCTGCACTTTTAACTTTATTCAGACTGGCTTCTGTCTGCAGAATCCGAGTAGCCAATTGCTTTTTAAGCTTCAACTCCGGGGCCAGCATAAAGTTGTAAAAAAGCAAAGAAGCCAGGACTATAATCAGCACCGCAAAAATTACTTTTCGCGTCTGCGGACTATTCCATTCTGTAGTGGAAAAATCAGAACCCACGGCTAAATTCATGTCTTGTCTCAGTAAGTTTAATATTAGTTGAAACTGTTGTATAAATTTGTCAATTCGGTTTTTTCACGAATGACACGTTTTTGGGACTTGTTTATAGAGCCACCATATTTTTGTTTTTCTTTGTTAAGCGTTGCCGGTAAAACAAGGCTACAGTGCTAAACAATAATACCAGGATTATTACTGAAACACCTGCATACTGCAGAGATGTTGTTGGAACATTGCTGATCTTAAAATTCAGTCTGTTCGAAGCGGATGCTTTGTTTTTCCAGGTTAGAAAGGTTGTTTCATTTAAATTTTGTTTACCGGAAAAACTCAGTTCGTCGGACTTGATTTGCAAACGCTCGATTGGTGTAAAAACTCCAACTACGTCCAGAGAATGCTCAAATTCCCTGTTTATTTCTAATCCGCCAAACCAGGCGGGGAGGATATATTGGTAAATAATTTGGGTACTTCCTCTAGGGAAAATATAGACTATTTTTAAAACATTTTTTTCCAGTTGATGTTTCATTGAGTTGCCAGACTTACTGTCCATCATGCGGAAATTTTCTATTCCTGCAGGTAGTTTCTGCACAAGGGGCCGAGTGCTGGTATCAATTTTGTCTGCCGTAGAATTATGGAACACTAAAACCTCAGTCACTGTAACCGCTCCTAATCCGGATTCAATCACAAGTGAGACTTGGGAGGTTTCCAGTTTCTCTACTGCAGAAGAAATGCCCGGAATAATAATGTTTGTTTCAATGAGTGATTCTCCGGCTTTCATGAAAAATATTTTTGAACTGTATAATTCACCTTCCACCCGTGTTCCCAGTTGATAACCTGCACGTAAATCCTGCTTGACTTTAAGGAACTCAAATTCGCCTCCGCTATTGGTTTTGACACGGCCCTGAGGTCCGGCAGGAGTTACCTCTCCTTCAGGACTGAGCACAAATTTCAATAATATCACGTCAAGTCCTTCCGGAGATGTTTCTGCTCCGGAAGAGAGTTTCACCTGCCCTTTCACTGTCAGATGATTAGGGGCGGAAGGGTCTGCTGAATATGCGCCGAAAGGCAGTGCAACCGTAAACAGTGTTAACATTCCATGCAGGCAAATTCGCCTCAGCTGTTGTTTAAGTTTGTATAGTGCAAATCCGAAAATTGCCACGCTGCTGTTTAGAAAATATTGTTGATTTAAGTACTGTTTAATTATTGAGAAGCTTCGATAGATTTAAGATAATTGTCGATCTCTTTTGCTTTTTGTATGGCTGCATTTTGAAATTGTTTTAATTCTGAAGGAGCACGAGCTTTTGCAACCAGCCGGTAATGGCGTAGCGCGGATTTCCACTGTTCCTTGAAATGATATAATGTGCCAAGTTCAAAGTGAATCTGAATGTATATCGACGAGTTTTTCGGGATTTTCCTGCCGGCCAATTCTTTGAGACGTTTTAGTGCTTTGTCCGTTTTATTTGCTTCACGGTCAAGTTGGGCCACCCAAAAAGCGGCCTGTAATTCCTGGTTGGAGCTACCTCCGCCATCTGCACGCAGCATCCAGATCCGGGCTTTGCTAGTCTGTTTAAGCTGAGACGACTGATGGTAACCGATCAGGTAGGCATAAGTTTGGTACTCCTTTTTAGGTCGTGAACTTTTCTTGAGCACACTGTAAGCCCGCTTGTATGTACGTACCAGCGCTTTATAATCCTTGGAACGTTCATAAAGCCGGGTCAGCTCTTCAACCAACTGCAGGACAAGGTTCACATTCTTATCAGGCACTTTTTTAAGAGCACTTCTATAGTATCCTTTTGCTCGTTTATAACCACCTAATTTTTCTGCGGCATAACCTTGATCAATCAGTGCTTCAACTGTCAGTGTCTTTTTTTTATCATAATTTGCCATTAGTGCATATGCATTGAGGATCCCATTATATTTTGCACTGCCGGTTTTCTTGTTTTCAGCAAAAAGGAGCATTTTAAAATTATTTTCGTCCAGCACCCGCTTTTTTGCCCTCACTTCTTTGTGAATTGTCTTGGTCACTTTAGACCATTCTTTCTGGTCAATCATTTTCTGAAAAGCACTTTGCTCGAGGAATTTTCTGATTTCAGCCTGCCTACTTTTGTCTGTTTCGTTGAGCGGCTTTATTTTTAAAGCCTGACGATAAAAATTGAGCGAAAGCTCTTTTTTGCCTGCGTTCTCTGCCGCTTTTGCCTGTACTATATTTGCTTCGATAGTTTTTGTTTTTTTATTGTTATAAATAGCAAGCAGCGCATATGCTTCGAGGATTCCATTATATTTTTTGTTGCCGGTTTTCTGGTTTTCGGCATAAATCAGCAGTTCAAAATTTTGCTCATCCAGGATTCTCTTTTTTGCTCTTACTTGCTGGTGAATTGCTTTTGTGACTTTTGACCATTCTGCTTTTTCAATCCATTGCTGGAAAGCACCTTGTGCGAGGAATTTGCGGATTTCATCCTGTTTCCTTTTATCTTTTTCAGTTTGCGGTTTTACTTTTAAGGCTTTTCGATAGAATGAAATTGAAAGCTCTTTCTTGCCTAGTTTCTCTGCAGCTTTGGCTTGGCTGATCAGTGCATCCAGATTATCCGCACGTTGTTGATCATGTGTGCGCAAGAGTGCGTATGCACTCAAAACACCGCCCCAGTTTCCTAGCTTCTGTTCTGCAAAGAGCAGTTGGGGGAAATACTGTTCATTCAGCGGGATGTTTCCTGCCTTATATTCACTGCGTAAAAAAGTAGAGACACCTGTCCAGTTTTCCTGTGCTGTCAAGTCCTGTAAACGTGCACTGGAAATGTAAAGGTTAAGCTGTGTCAAATTTTGTGTATCTTCAGGAAATGCTTTTTTCCAGCGTTCAGCAATAATTTTTATACGTTCAAGACGTTGAAAATCTGTTCTACGTTGAGCAGCGAAAATCCAAAGTTGAAAATAAGAGATGGTCATCGCAGGGGTTTTCCTGTCATAAATTTCCTGAAATTCCCAGGTAATGGCTTTCCAGTCCTGCAACTGTTTGTGAGATTCCAACAAAATCTGGATTGCTTGTTGACGATATTTTTCACTCTCAAGTATATTACGGGAAACTATGCGTGCCTCTTCCCATTTTTTTGTTTCAAGCAGGCAAGAGCTTTTTAGGTACTGTAAATGTTGCCATTCTTCTGGGTTTGTGTTTTTGGATTTTTGCAGATAACCGGGTTTGCCATTTATTTCCGCAATAAGTTCTTCACATTTGTTTTGGTCAAAGTAAGTGAACAACAGTTGAGTTTGAAATCCGTGACGCACCTGGTCATCCAACTTGGGGTCACTTCTGACACTCAAGAGGAATTGAACGTATTTTTCTTTTGAAACAGTTTCCCGGTAGAGCACCATCAATGTTTGCAAAAGCTCCGGATTTTGCTGGTAATCAGGATGCTTCCGAACTTGTTCGAGCAGTGAAATTGCGAGAAAATTTTGTTTTGTTTCAACATACAGGTAAGCCAACCGCTGTTGAATTGACGCCGAATGCTCTGTTACGCCACTGGCGAGATATTTTTCAAAGATCTTAATTGCTTTTTTTTGTTGCTTGTTTTCAATGTAGAGGTAGCCCAACCGAATTTGGATCTCTGCAACATGTTCTGTATCTTTGCCTGAGAGATATTTTTCAAAGATCTTAATCGCTTTTTTCGGCTGTATTGTATCAATATAAAGATAGCCTAACCTGATTTGGATTTCAGCAAGATGTTCAGTGTCTCCACTTGCGAGATATTTATTAAAAATTTCAATCGCCTTTTTCGGTTGTTTAGTTTCGATATAGAGGTAACCCAGCCGGATTTGGATTTCAACAGCATATTTCCCTTTACCGCTTTTGAGATATTTTTTAAATGTCTCAATTGCCTTTTCAGGCTTTTTAGTTTCAATATAGAGATAAGCTAAGCGATATTGCGCATCATCTGCATAAGTTTTGTCCTTCGTAGCTAAATAATTGCTGAAAGTCTCAATTGCTTTTTTAAGTTGTTTGCTTTCAATATAGAGGTAAGCCAAACGGTACTGAACTTCACTCGCATAGGTTTTGTCCTTCGTACTTAAATATTGTTGAAAAGCAATAATTGTTTCATGCGGTTGGTGTTTTTGCTCTAAAACACCAATACGGTAATAAGCAAGCGGGAGGTGTTTTTTATCCTTTTTTGCTAAGTATATTTTGTAATTGTTCACCAAACGGATGACTGATTTTGGTCCCAGATCAGCAGTCTCTGTTTGTTGAAGTGATGCAGCGTATGCCATTTCCGCCCGCCAAAATGAAGATCCGGCAGCTAATTTTGAGTCAGGGTGATCTTTGACAATCCGTGCGAACCAGCTTTCAGCTTGTTCATATTTTTTGATCTGCTGAAACTTAGCAGCTAACTGATATTTAAGATTCAAAGCCTTTTCTGGTTTGATGGACTTTGATTGTTTCAAATACTGCTGCCACGCATCCTCTGTTTTCGAGATGTCATCCAGAAACCACCATGCACGTCCGATTAAATACCAGCGTTCCTGTTTTTGACTTTGGGTTAAGGCAGTTGGGTCACTATTCTTAAAATGCTGAATGGAAGTTTTATATTCCTGTAGTGCCTGCTGTTTATTTTTTTTGCGTAAAAGTTCCGCACTGAATGAAGAAACATAACCCAGCCAATAATGAGCATCATCTCTGAGTTTTGAAATAGGGTAATCCTGTAGCAGTGAATTCAGGGTTTTAATTGCGAGGGGATATTTTCTGGTCCGTACCAGAATAATACCCCGCTGCAGCACTTCATCATCAAGATATGATTTGCTGCGTGGAAAATTTCTCTTCAGTTCATCAAAAGCTTTGATTGATGCCTGAATGTCTCCACCTTTTCGTAGAGCTTTTACACGCAGATAATAAATCTCTTCCCGTGCCGCGCTTTCCTTAAATTGATCCAGATAACATTTCGTGGTTTCAATGGACGCGGAGTAGAGGCCATCTCCATATGTCTCACGTGCCACTGCCAATTGTTCTTCTTCACTCAAGTCGCTGGTCCAGCACTGTGCAGACGCAGCAGATGCGGTGAGGAAAAAACAAAAGACTGTCAGCAAAAAAGCAATAATGTCGGAGCGTTTATTCGAGTAATATTTTGCAGCGTTTTTTAGCACGTATTTAGCTTAATGATCAGTTTTAATTTTTATGTCTGTTTTACAACAGTGAATTCTCTGTTGCTTGCCTGTTTAATCAGCTACCAATTCTGATAAAATTTTTTGCGAGCAGTCAGGGTCAGGATTCAGCACTTCAACAGTTTTTGCCCGGCTGGTTTGCCCACGTATCACACTCACGTTTGTCTTTGCGGTTTTTAAGGATTTTGCAAGAAACTTCACGCATTCCGTGTTTGCCTGATTGCCAACCGGCGGGGCAGTCACACGTATACGTATTCGACCATCGTGACGTCCGTACCATTCATTTTGAGAGGTACTCGGCTGCAGGAAAATCTGCAGAACAAGCTTGTCTTCTTGCCATGAAAAGGCAGAATTTTGAGCAGACATAACATTATCTTGAATTATCCGTTGCTTATTTTGTGAGTCACCGTATCTTAGAACAACTCTACATTATAGCGTTTCAATAGAAAAAACCAATCCAGAAGCAAATGAAAATGAATAATTCTACTCTTTCTCCCATCATTAAAATATGCGGATTGACCAGTCTTGAACAAGCTTTGTCATGTGTTGAATTAGGTGCGGATTGGCTGGGACTTAATTGCTGGAGCGGTTCTTCACGTTACATTTCAGCGGAAAAAGCCCTGGAGATTGTCGACGGACTTCCCGAATCAGTGAGCACCGTGGGCGTTTTTGTTAATGAATCTACGGATACTCTGGAAAGTATAATGCGTGAAACAGGCATGGATCTGGCGCAGTTACATGGCGACGAGATGCCTGAAAGCTGCAAAAAAATAACTGTGCCCTGGTTTAAAGCTTTCCGTGTTTCTCCGGATTTTCAGCCGCAGCGGATTCAGGATTACGGTGGTGAAACTTTTTTGCTGGATGCATACAGCAAAACACATTACGGAGGTTCCGGACAAAAAATTGACTGGGAGCTTGCTTCAACTGTTTCCGCAATGGGAAAGTTGATTCTCGCGGGTGGTCTGGCACCTGAAAATGTCGCAGACGCCGTCAATAAAGTACGTCCTTGGGGTGTGGATGTCTGTAGCGGAGTTGAAAGCGAACCTGGAATTAAAGATCTGCTGAAAGTAAAAGAGTTTATCAATAACATTAGAAATGCCGGAGACAGTTAATACTATCTCAAACCCTACTGCTGAGAGGACTTTCACCAGCGTCCTTCTTGAACGGTATTGGTTCGGTCTTTGCGCAATATTGTACGCAAATAGCGGATGTTGCAGGTTGCAGATAAATCCTGTTCTGATACAATAATCCAGCAGTTTTTTGATGCCTGAAATCGGGCAGTGACACAATTTAAAAATATCATGAACAACTCTACATTTACAACTCAGGGTGGTATTAAAATCGAAAAGGCGATTACTCCTTTGGATGCAGAACATGCCCTCGATAAAATATATCAATATATTGATATTAAAAAAGGTGCGCTTTTCGTTAGCAACTACGAAGTTCCGGATCGGTATTCACGTTGGGATTTGGGCTTTGTACACCCTGCGCTGGAGCTGATTGCCAGGAAACAACAGTTTGAAATTAACGCACTCAATCCAAATGGAACACGACTGCTTAAATTGATTGCACCAGTTTTGGTAAATCATCCTCATTTAGAGGCACTGGTTTTTGAAGATGCTACCGATCAAGCTGCAATACAAATTTCAGGGACAGTGAAGCCAAGGCCGGATTTTTTCCCGGAAGAGGAAAGAAGCCGCCAGCCCAGTGTATTTTCTGTGATTCGCCAAATATTTGAACTGTTCCGCAGCGTTGACCCTTATCTGGGCCTGTACGGCGCATTTGGTTACGATTTGGTTTATCAATTTGAAAATATTGAAGCAAAGCACGAACGTGATCCTGAACAAACAGATTGCCATTTGTTTTTACCGGTTGAGTTGGTGGTAGTTGATCGGCAAAAGGAAGAGGCATACAAAATTGAATATCATATAGATACACCGGAGGGTATGACAGAAAGCTGGTGGAATACCGGTGCTGAATTTCCGCGTGTCTCAACAAAAGCGGATGGGAAAATAAAGTGTGATCACGTTCAAGGTGAGTTTGAGCAGAAAGTAGCAAAAATACAAGAAGGTTGCCGGCGAGGTGATTTTTTTGAGGTTGTACTTTCACAGGCATTTTCTACGGCTTTTGAAGAGCAGCCCTCAACTTTATTCAAAAGAATCTGTACTCAAAATCCCAGTCCTTACAGTTTTCTGATCAACATGGGTGCAGAACAACTGGTAGGCGCGTCACCGGAAATGTATGTAAGAGTTAAAGAAGATCGTTTTGAAACCAGCCCAATTTCTGGAACAGTACCTGTCGGTAATGATCCGATGGAAACAGCGGAAAGGATAAAAGATCTTATTTCTTCAGAAAAAGAAGAATCTGAACTAACGATGTGTACCGATGTGGATCGTAACGATATGGCGAGGATTTGTGAACCGGGTAGTGTGCACTTAATCGGCCGGCGTTTGCTAGAACGTTATTCGCGGCTGATTCACACAGTAGATCATTTGGAAGGTATTTTAAACAAAGACAGGGATGCAGTTGATGCGATATTAACCCACATGTGGGCTTGTACCGTGACCGGTTCACCAAAACCTGCTGCCATGCAGACCATTGAAAATATGGAAAATTCACCGCGTGGATGGTACAGCGGTTGTATCGGATTTTTATGGTTTAATGGTTATGTCAGTACCGGAATGACTTTGCGCACAGTTCATCTGAAAAACGGACAAGCCACTGTAAGAGCCGGAGCTACTTTGCTTTATGATTCAGATCCTGCCACAGAAGAGCGGGAAACGCACATCAAGGCCTCAGCCTTTTTGGGCGCGACTTTAGGCAGCAAGCCGCCGACTTCGGTTGATTTTGACTTGCCGCAGACAGGTGAGGCAAAAACGGTTTTATTTGTCGATAATCAAGATAGTTTTGTCCACACATTAGCAAGTTATGTCAGACAAACTGGAGCTACTGTAATCACTCTCCGTTCCGGATTCCCGTATCAGATGCTGGATGAGATTTCTCCTGATTTACTTTTCATTTCACCAGGTCCGGGATTTCCAAGTGAACAAAAAGTTCCGGAATTAGTTGGCGAAGCACTCAAAAGGGACATTCCGATTTTTGGCGTGTGTCTTGGACATCAGGGTATTGCAGAACATTTTGGTGGAAAATTGCTGACTCTTGAACATCCGGTTCACGGTAAGTCTGCAGAGATTATGCACAGCGGAGATTCATTTTATGCTGGACTGCCGAACCCATTCAGTGCAGGACGTTATCACAGTCTGTATGTTGATTCGGCTTCACTTCCGGAATGTCTGGAAGTCACCGCGAAAACTGATTCCGGTTTGATAATGGGACTGCGTCACAAAACTTTAGCAGTGGCATCTGTGCAGTTTCATCCGGAATCTATTCTGACGCTCAAAGACCAGTCCGGATTACGGATGATCAACAAGGTGATGGCGGAACTAACTGCTGTGTCAAATAACAAATAAGGTTCATAAATATGCAGCAAATTACACTTGATGAAATAGCAGCAGCAGCAAATATCGTTTATGCGGAAATGCAGGCGACTCCTCAATATTGCTGGCCCCTGCTTTGTGATCGATTAGGTACAGAAGTCTGGGTTAAACATGAAAACCATACACCGAACGGTGCTTTTAAAATCCGCGGTGGTTTGGTCTATTTTGCGCATCTTGCAAACTCTTCTGCAATCCCGAAGGGAGTGGTCTGCGCGACGCGTGGAAACCACGGTCAGTCTGTGGGTTTTGCCGCAAAGCGTCACGGAATTCCAACCACTATCGTGGTTCCTCACGGAAACAGTCTGGAGAAAAATGCCGCCATGCGAGCGCTTGGTGTGAAACTGCTGGAGCATGGTGATGAATTTCAGACCGCGCGTGAATTTGCGGTAAACCTGGCAGATGAAGAATCTTTGCAAATGGTGCCTTCCTTTGATCCGCTGTTAGTTGCCGGAGTTGCAACCTATAGCCTGGAATTGCTGCGAGCGGTCAAAGATCTTGATGTTGTTTACGTTCCTATCGGTTTAGGTTCCGGAATTTGCGGAATGCTTGCGGCTCGTGATGCATTAAACTTGAAGACTAAAATCGTCGGAGTAGTCTCCGCTCATGCCAGTGCTTATGCTGAATCATTCAGTTCCGGAAGTCCCGTTGAGTCTCCGGTCAGTACTAAGATTGCAGACGGAATGGCCTGCAGTGTGCCGGAAGAATCTGCACTGGAACTGATTTGGGAAGGTGTTGAAAGGATTGTGCAGGTTAGCGATACAGAAATTGCGGAATCAATGCGGATGATGTATGAGTGCACTCATAATGTCTGCGAAGGTGCAGGAGCTGCTGCAATTGCTGCTGCGCTACAAGACTCAGCGAAAAATATAGGCAGAAAAGTGGCGGTTATTGCTTCCGGCGGTAATGTGGATCGTGATGTTTTTGCCAAAATACTTAATGGAGAAAATTATGCAGACTGAAGAATAAAATCAGTCAGTAAATTTCAAAGTATACAACGGTATTTTCCTGGAGGCAGAGTGATTTCTGAAGTGCGGGCTAGCACAAAGGTGCGGTCATTCTTAAAATAAACGATGACTTTTGTTTCGTTAAGAAAGATCCACGAAGGGGTTGATTTGCTCCAGGATTGATGCGGAGCAGATGTGTCCAGATAAGGCAGTCGACAGAGGTAGCGTACCTCCATCGATTTTTCTGCAGGATATAAAAAACCGGAAGGTGCTGATGCACCGCAACCGAAAAAAAATGTGAGCGTAAATATAAGCAGTGCAACATTTCTTTTCATGATTGTATTTTGTTGAAACAAAAGCTGCTCAACTATTAAATACAAAAGAGTGTGAAAATCCGGATTAAGACTCTAACTCTTCCTCTTTCTCAACTTCCGGAAAGTACAAAATGCGTGAACAGTAGGGGCAGTTTTTGTGTGCATTCGGATTTGCCATCAATTCGTTGACCAACTGTGGTAATAAAACCATGTGACAACCACTGCAGCTTTTGTCCTGAATGGCACAAACCGGTGTTGAAATTCCGCTTCCCTGACAACGCTCATAAAAACGTTTGATGTTTTGTGGAATTTTTTTCAGTAGACGGTTACGTCGCGGTTCCAGTTTTGCGATCTTCTTTTCTGCTTTTTCCTGTTTTTTCAAGAGCCCGGATGTTTCTTCCTGAAATGCGGAATTGGATTCAGTAAGTTCGCTGTTGACAGATTCTATTTCCTGATCCAGATCTTCTTTTTTCATATCTAGTTCAAGCATTTTGTCTTCCAGTAAACCTAACATTTTTCGGGCTTCCTCTAGCTGGTTTTTGCTTGCGGCAAATTCTTTCTCATTACGAATCTTTGGCACTTGTTCATCGAGACGTAAGATCAACTGTTCCTGAATTTGGATGTTGTTTTTTACCTCTTTACCTTCATTGGTTAAGAGCTCAAGCTCGTTGCTCTTTTGTTCAAATAATTTCTGGTGTTGGTCAACAACCGATCTTGCAGTATCGATCTGACGTTCCAAATGTGAGCGGGTGTAAATACTTGTCTGTAATTCCAGGTCAGTATTGGCAAGATCAATCAGGGGCTGAATAGTTAGTTGCATGGATTATTTTTCTAAGAGAAGTCTTGGCAATAATTATTTGTAATCCTTATATGTTCTCAAAAAATGGTTAATTTTACAAGTACAATTTCTGATTAACTTTTTAAAGTATTTTAAATCAGTTACTCTGCAGATTTATCTCAATCCGGAAGTAAGCGTCTTGGTGATGGCGAATAACTTACGGACTGGACAGGTTTTTCTTTTAACATCCGTAGCATTTCCTGAACAGTACGTGCGAGCATTGGATCTTCATTTTTAACAAAAGATTGCGGAGTGTCTTCCACTTCAATATCAGGATCAACACCGTGATTTTCAACCGTCCATCCCGCATGATGGAACCAGATGGAATATTGAGGTTGAGTTGTTGTTGTCCCGTCCACCAGTTGATAACGTCCGTCTATACCGATAACACCGCCCCACGTGCGTTTTCCGACTAGAGGTCCAAGTTGCAGTTGCCGGAAACTTGTCGTGAACATATCACCGTCAGAGCCAGTAAACTGATTGGCGATCACGATCAAGTACCCGCGTAGAGTGTGGTAAGGATAGGATTCCGGTGATCCCCAGCGTGGTACGTCATAACCCAAGTGCCGATGAGCTAATTTTTCCAGAATGAGCGGTGACACCATACCTCCTGCATTATAACGGGCATCAACGATCAAACCCTCACGGTCAACTTGGGCTAAATAACCTCGATGAAACTCCGCTATTCCGTGGGTACTCATGTCCGGAAGATGCAGATATCCGACGCGTCCAGCAGTCAGCGAGTCAACGCTTTTCACATTATTCCCGACCCACTCTCTGTAACGCACTTCCTGTTCACCAATCAGGGTTTTTACTACGACTTGACGTTTAACCGCTACGCTTCTTTTTGTACCCTTCTTTTTGCTGCCGCCTTCAAGCACGGTAAGCGGGACAAACTGACCTGCCTGATGCACGAGCAATTCTCCGGGAGTTTTGTGTTCATCAAGCGGAACTCCTCCGACTGCTAAAAGTTGATCACCCTCAGAAACAGGAACGCCTGGTTCTGCCAAAGGTGAATGTTCGTTGGTTTTCCAAATATCACCTGAATATATTTTTTGAAAAATCCATGCGCGCCGCTTCGAGTCAAAAACGATATCCGCTCCCAAACATCCGACCGGATAGCGCGGCACATACGGATAATCACCACCATATTCATATGCGTGAGATGTCCCCAGTTCACCCTGCATTTCCCAAATTAAATCAGAGAGTTCTGAACGCGAACCAATTCGCGGCAATAAACGTGCGTAGCGTTGATAAACTCGTTCCCAGTCAACTCCGGAGAGGTCTTCAGTCCAAAAAAACTCTTTTTGCAGACGCCATGATTCCTGAAACATTTGCGTCCATTCTTCCTGATACTGCACCGAAATGCGGATACGGTTCAAATCAAGCCAGCCGCTTTTTCTGGAAAAATGTTTTTCTGCTTTAAGCTCTTCCGGGACAGGAACTCCTGCTTCCAAAACGCGCAACTGATCACCCGAACTGTAGAGCATGGTACGTGCGGAATTTTCGGTTTCATCGACTGAGGAAATTTGTAAAAAACCGACATTGTCGACTATTGTTTCAATTTCCTGTTTTTCAAAATCATACATCCACAAGATACCTTCATCTTTTTCCAGATCATCTTCAGCCGCAAGATCATCAAAGCTTGCCGAGAGTGGGAATTCGCTGAAAACAACTTTGTTTACAAGACCTGTTATTTGTTCGTAAACACCTTCTGCAACCGGGAATTCAATAATTCTATCCGCAATTCCGTCTAAATCTATTTCAACGGCAATGTTTTTTTGTTCCGGAGATTTTTTATTTTTTAGGTTTTTATCATCCTGCGCTGCCGGACTTACTCCGCTTTCCGTTTCAGCTGATTCACGTCCCGGGGCATGCGGTTTTGCTATAAAAGGATTTTGCGCGTCTTTTTTCAGAGTCAGCAGATACGGTTTCATTGAGCGGGAAAATGAGGTGCCTGTTTGGACAGTGTCCCAGATAGGGTTGAATGTTCTGGATGAAAGAAAAAACAACCAGCGCCCATCCGGATCAAAAGAGGGACTGAAATCGTAGCGTACCGGCTGTGTAATTTGAAATGCTTCTGACGGTTTTACACGTTTGCCGTTTGCAGAAGGTTTGAGGTCAAGTAGGAAAATCGCGGTTAATTCCAGACTCAAATATTTTGTGTAAGCCACCCATCTTCCATCAGGAGAAAAAACTATTTCACGGATTTCACGTACCTTCGAGTGATCAAGTTTGTTAATACGTCCGCTATCTGCGTTGATTAAAAAAAGTTCCATCCGGCTGGTGGTCAACGCGAGGTGCGGATGCCGTGGTGAAACTGCAATTTCCTGGATACGTCCCGGAGGAAGTTTGTGCGAACAAACAGGTGTTTCGGACGGAAATGCTCCAAAGATATCAAGCTGTTCTTCCATAGCAGAAAGTTTTGTTGTTTTATTCTGTACTACGGATGCATCCGAAATTGTAGCCAAATTTCCGTTAGGCAGCCAACAGGGCAAGCGATAACGTACGCCGTCACGAATTCCGTGTTGACGAACCGCCTGTTCCCAAAGCGGCATCGAAAATAGTTTTCCACGGGCAGTTAAAGCGATCTCATGTCCCTGAGGATGGAGCATGGTTTCTTCCCAGTATGTTTCGCCGTAAAAAAATCGGCGCTGTAAACGGGTTTTTGTTGAATGCCAGCCTATGTTTATTTGTGCTTCACGTCTAGCAGAAGCTTTTTCCTGAGGGTCAAGTTTCCATAGTTCTCCACCAACGTGATAAACAAGTGTTTTTTCATCTGTTACTGGAAAACGTACGTAGTATTCTTTTTGAAAAGTTTCCTGTCGTAATTCTTTGCCTTGAGCAGTGCAGGAATACAAATTACCGAGACCTTCATGATCTGAAATAAACCACAGCCTTCTTCCCAACCAAAACGGACGCACTGGATTTCCCTGAAGATCACCAAACAAACGTTTAAAATTTCCTGTATTCTGTGCGTCAACCCAGATTTCGCCGGTCATTCCCCCACGATAGCGTTTCCAACGTGAATTATTCAGGGTGTTGCGTCCCAGAACGATGCCCTTTTTTCCGCTCAACTGCTGATTTGCAGTCATTGCCGGACCGAAAGGCAGGCGTTCTACAGGGCCGCCGTTGAGTGAGACTTGATAAAGCCAGGCGTCGCTGCCCCGACTGTGAACAGCCTGGTGCGTGCTGCGGAACCAGATATAATGTCCGTCCTGTGACCAACCAACGATATGCGTCACACTGTTTAACCATGTAAGCCGCTGGAGTGGCCCACCGCGGGATTCCATCAAATAAACGTCATGTTCACCTTCTTCCATGGTACAGCAGGCAATCCAGTGTCCGTCCGGAGAAAAGGAGGGGGAATGAGTTTCACTGCGTGCACTGGTCAAGCGTTGGGCACGTCCTCCTTCAAGAGGAACCTGCCACAAGTCGTTTTCACTGACAAAGACGAGTTGATTTTGGAATACTGTAGGCTGTGTGAAATAGCCTTGTCCGCTTCCGTTTAATGTAGGGGATTGTTTGTTGGAGTTCTTTATACTTGATTTCACGTGCACTTAAAAATAGTTAAAATGTTATTGCTTATTTTAATTCAATTGTAATTCTGTAAACTATTCCTTCCGGACTTTTACGGTTACTTTCGATAATGTTCCGGCCCTTAAATTCTTCAAATTCCTGCAAATTATTTTTTAAAAGCTGAAGCCGGTCATAACTGTCGATAGTACCACTGAGTGAAAAGCGTTCGGGCGCATATTCTAAACTGTCCACTTGAAAAGGCGCGTCTACATCCAACAGGGTGGAAATATTATTGAGAAATTTCAAATTAAAATAGTCGCGCTTCTCAAATCTTATACTGTTTTCAATATAGTCTTTGCGCTTCTTTATTTTCTCCTGCAGTTCTATCAGCAAGGCACTAACACCTGAAGCAGAAGTTTGGGGTAAAGCTCTACGCAGTCCAGCTTTTACCAGACGCTCCGCGCGTGCTATGTCCTGCTGCAGGAGGTTTAATTTTGTACTTGTCTGCCAGACAAAACTTATTGAAATTGTAATCATTAAAATTGCCGCAACAGCTACCGCGCCGCGATTTCTCCGTAAAAAACGTCTCCACGGAGTACTTTCGTGATAGAGACTCAGCTTGTGTGGTTCCAGAAATATTTCTGCTTTTTTACGCAACTCACCCAGTATCCCCCAATTTTTGCGTGCAGTCAGTGAAAGCAGTGACTCCTGTTGATTGACAGCATCCAGTTCAGCAGTCTGATTCTCCTGCTCATACAGCTGCTCCTCCGCCTTTTCAGCATCGCCATTTAGATCAGTCGCTGAGCTGTCGTTTTGCGTTTGTTCGTCTGATTCTTCACGCTGCTTTGCCTCAACCATCAATTCTTCAAGCGTGTCCGGTGTTTTTGCATCCAGCTTTGGAGCAACTTTTTTTTCTTCTTTTAACTCAACATCCGAGCTTGAGGAAAAGTTTAAAGAGTCTCCCGATCTTTCAGCAAAAGCTTGTGCTTCAGGCAGTGGGAATGAACGTATCCGGAAGACAACGCCATCCCATTTAATCAGCGGTCCAAAGATTCCATGGACTTCAATTTGACTTTCTGAACTGTAATTTTTTATGCGTAAATGCAGGGTAAGCTGTGCGCATAACCAGCGCAATTCCTCTTTGAGTTGGAGAAAAACCTCAGCTTCCGCATTATTACTTTCCGCATTATATGGCATGTCCTGAGTTTTGGCGAAAGCCTGAAGGAGAGTCGGCAGGGTTGTTTCCGTGGCAGAGGAGTGTTTCCGGAGGATTTCAGGAATACTATTGGGAAAAATCTTGATTTCATCCAAACGACCGTCACTGATAGTGTTCACGAAAGCTTCATCACCGCCGAGGTAAATTTGAAACAAGTCCTGAGCTTCAGGCAAGGCTGAATTATCATTAATTTTTAAACGGAAAAGCGCATATGCGGCGCAATCAATGTTCCGGATTAACAAGTCACGCTCCAGACATAGCTGCTGCAGTTTCTCTAAACGCTGACGTTCCATCAACAAAACCAGGGCTTCTGAATTTTGCTCTGACATCAAATGCACCTGCACACTGTATGCGGAATCCGCGAGGTCACCCATCAAATCCTCTTCCAACTCAAAAGGCAGTGCTTGTTCTACTTTTTTACGTTCCTGAAATGGAAAAGTAATTTTGCGGAAAGTCACATCTTCTGCAGGCAACAGAAAAGTTATCGCGTGATTCCGCCATTGCTGACTGTCTAAAAACTTGCCGATCCGCTTAATCCACTGCTCTGAATCAGTGCCTCTTTCTTCCTCTGAATTCGTTTCGTTCAGTGCGGAAAATCCAACACTTTCTTTTGTGATGAAGACATTGTTATTTTTTTTGCTCAGAGAAATGCCTTCTATGCAGGAAGAGCTTGCAGAAAGTAGATAAAAGACGTTATCCATGAATAAGCATTTTAGCGGCTGTAAAGATGATTTAAAAGTTGAGTACAACTTTAACAGAATCCGGCAAATATCTCAAAGAATTGAAAGATCCTTTACGTTTCAGCTTGTAGAAAAATGTGAATATAGTCAAAATCCACTAAATATTTTGTCTTTTTGCTTTAAATATATATCAAGGAGTTAACTAATGGCTAAAATGGAGTTGGAAGTCGGAACATGTCCCACCGGTGTTTTGCTGGCACTTAAGTCAGTGGACGGCAGGATACACCAAGTCACTGCCATTGAAATGACGAATGATGAAGCACTCGAGATTTCAAAGCTGATTCAGCAAAAAGTTAAAGAAAATCATGAGACCCCGGAAGCTGCCAAAATCAATTAACTTAAGTACCATTCTAAGGACATAAGATGAAACAGGAACGCAAAATAATCTGGGGCTGGGCCATGTATGACTGGGCAAACTCAGCTTTTGCCACCACTGTTATGGCGGGTTTTTTCCCTATCTTTTTCAAGCAGTATTGGAGTGTCGGCACAGATGTAAATCAGAGTACCGCGATGCTCGGTTTCGGAAATTCAATCGCGAGTTTGCTTGTTGCCCTGATGGCACCTGTGCTTGGAGCAATTGCCGACCGAGGTTGCATGAAGAAAAAATTTATGATTTTCTTCGCCTATTTAGGTGTCTTGATGACTGCAGGCCTGTATCTGGTAGGAAAAGGTGATTGGATGATGGCGGTTTTTGTTTATGTGATGGGAGTAATCGGTTTTTCCGGAGCTAATATTTTTTATGATTCACTGCTGCCCAGTGTGGCGGATGAATCAAAGGTAGACACGGTATCCAGTTTAGGATTTGCCATGGGTTACCTCGGTGGTGGGTTGCTGTTTTTACTGAATGTTGTGATGACTCTCCAACCCACGATCTTCGGACTTGCTGATGCAGGTGAGGCGGTGCGCTGGTCGTTTGTGAGTGTGGCGATTTGGTGGGGAGCATTTACATTTATTACCATAGCATGGGTTCCAGAACCGGAAACTGGAAAAAAGGAGAGGCAGGCAGGATCAATCATTGAAGGATTTAAGCAACTTTATAGAACTTTTCAGCAAATACGTCATTTAAAAACCGTACTGTTGTTTTTGCTGGCCTACTGGTTTTATATAGACGGTGTAGATACGATCATTAAGATGGCGGTGGATTATGGGATATCGATCGGTTTTGCATCGAATGATCTGATCATTGCCCTGTTGATAGTGCAATTTGTAGGTTTCCCATCAGCACTCATTTTTGGAAGATTAGGGGAACGCTGGGGTGTACGGCCGTCAATATTCCTCGCAATTGGAGTTTATATAGTCGTGACTATCTGGGGCACGATGATGCGTGAGAAATATGAATTTTATGTGCTGGCAATAGTGATTGGTTTGGTACAGGGAGGCATCCAGGCGCTGAGCCGTTCCTATTACTCCCGCCTCATCCCTAAAAATCAGGCTGCAGAATTTTACGGATTTTACAATATGCTCGGCAAATTCGCCGCGATTATTGGACCGGCTTTGATGGGTATCGTAGGATTGATGATGCGGAATGCGCTCATGCCGGAATCTCCTACTGCGGAACAAATTACAAAGGTTGGTCAAGAGGCGGCGCGCTGGAGCATTGCTTCGATAATTGTGTTATTTGTGATCGGCGCAGTGCTGTTCATTTTTGTCGATGAAGAAAAAGGTCGTACGGAAGCAGACTACCTGAGTCAAAACTAAATTACTTTATAAAAACACTTTATAAAATATGAAAAGTAAGGACTATTTCTACTTCCAAAGTGCAACACGTTGTTTGTAGGCTTCCCTCGTAATTCTGGTATCTTCAATAAACTTTGGTAATTCATCCAGAGTCAACGCTTGCGGGCCGTCCACCAGAGCTTCGGTTGGTGAAGGATGAAAATCCACCAGCACCATATTCGCGCCTGAAATTATTCCCTGTGATGTTGAATGTAAAACATCCAAAACACCATCCGGTGAAGAATCCCTTGTACCTACGGAATGTGAAGGGTCGATACAAACCGGCATACGGGTCAGACGTTTGACTATAGGTAAATGAGCAAAATCGACCATGTTTCGGTGCGGCTCATTGAATGATGTTTTCATCCCTCGCAAACAAAAAATAACCTGGTTGTTTCCTTCACTGGCCAGGTATTCTGCAGCATTGAGAGACTCACTCAAAGAAATTCCGAATCCGCGCTTCAGCAAAACCGGGTATGTGTGCTGTCTCCCTATAGCTTTCAGCAACTCAAAATTCTGCGTGTTTCGTGTACCAATTTGCAGCATTACACCAGTTGGTCTTCCCAATTTTTCCAGGCAGTCATCAATTTCCTCAATGTGTGCCTCATGGGTTACTTCCATGGCAACCACCTTGATCCCATGCTTCCCTGCCAACTCAAAAACATAGGGCAGGCATTCTTTACCATGCCCCTGAAAAGAATAGGGATTTGTACGCGGTTTGTATGCTCCCATTCTGGTGCATACCTGTCCATTCTCCTGCAGTGCTTTCAGCATACGTTCAACATTTGCCGGATTGTCAACGGCGCATAGACCGGCGAAAATGTGAAAGCTGTCCTGATTAAAACGAACCCCGTTGTATTCAAAATCAATTGAACCAGTTTCCTGTGAGTGTCGCCCCAGGATTCTGAAGTCGTGGGAAATCCGGACGACTCTCTCAACTGCAGGCAGTGATTCGATTTCTTCCTGGTTTACTTTGGCAGTGTTACCGATTAAATAAATTTCGGTCAAACCCTGCCCTCTGCCCTGCACTTTGTGTTTTTTTAAACGTATATCTTCTAAACCGCGAAGATGTTTCCACGTTTGTTCATATTCTTCACTGGCTTCGTCAGTGTCCGGGGTTAAAATGACTAACATTGATTATTTTACTGATTGTTGATTTGAAGAAAATAGTAGAAAGTGAACGTTTTTAAAAAGGTAAATCATCAGAGGTCTCATTTTCCAGCCAGCCGGGTTGTTCCTGCGGTATCGGTCCGGTTTCGGTTTTAGCTGGTTTTGGAGCAGCAGGATTTGCTGAGCTTTTTTCTGCAACCAGTTTCCATGCTTGGAGGGTGTTAAAATATTTCACCTGCCCCTGAGGATTGGTCCATTCACGTCCTCTTAAGTCGAAAGAAATTTCAACCTGTTGGCCTTCCTGAAAAGGATCCAGCAATTCGCAGCGGTCCTGCACCATTTCAAACTGCAGGGGTTGTGGATAATCCGGATTGCTTGCATACTCAACCACAAACTCACGTTTGCGAAAGCGTTCCGAAATTTGTACTGTTGCTGATATTTTTTTAATTGTACCTTTGATTTCCATAATATTATTAAATTAATTTGATTTCGAGTTAAGCAGGAAGTTCGTTTTCCACCAATTTCACCCAATAACTGGCGCCGGTTGTCAGGACGTCATCGTTAAAATCATAGCGTGAACTGTGAAGCATACAGCCTGCTTCACCTTTTCCGGGACCAATACCAAGCCAGACATAACAGCCCGGACGAGCCTCCAGCATGTATGAAAAATCCTCTGCTCCCATACTGGGTGTTGGATTTAGAATGATTTTATCTTCACCAAGTAAATCTACAACTGCTTTTGCGGAAATTTCTGTTTCCGGTACTGAATTGATGGTCGCAGGATACCCTGACATATAGTTAAGTTCACAAGTTGTACCGTAGGCAGCGCAGACACCTTCTGCTACACGTAACATGGACGAAGGAATTTTGTCGCGTGTTTCTGTTTGAAATGTCCGTACAGTACCATGCATCCGTACGCTGTCCGGAATGACGTTGTAGGCATCACCCGCATGTATCTGTGTGACACTGATCACCACAGAATCTACGGGATGAGTGTTGCGGCTCGTAATGGTCTGTAGTGCGCTCACAACTTGTGATGCAACTACGATTGGATCTATGCACTGATCAGGAAAAGCAGCATGTCCACCGCGGCCGTTTATCGTTAAATCAAACATGTCCGCTGCGGCCATGATTGGTCCGGAACCAACTCCAAAAGTTCCGGCAGGCATACCGGGCCAGTTATGCAGGCCATAGACTGAATCAACAGGAAACATTTCGAACAAACCTTCCTTTATCATCAATTCACCGCCGCCGCCGCCTTCTTCAGCAGGTTGGAAAATTAAATTAACAGTGCCTCTAAAGTTCTTGCTGGCGGCTAAATGCTTAGCAGCGCCAAGCAACATCGCAGTGTGGCCGTCATGACCGCATGCGTGCATTTTGCCGGGATTGCTTGAAGCGTGTTTAAATGTGTTTTTTTCTTCTAATGGTAAAGCATCCATATCAGCCCTCAAGCCAATTGAAGGTCCGTCACCGTTGCGGATTGTTCCTACAACACCGGTTTTCGCGAGCCCACGGTGAATCTCTATGCCAAATTCCTCCAACTTTGCTGCGACCAGATCCGAAGTGCGATTTTCCTCAAACTTAAGTTCAGGATGCTGGTGAATGTCGCGACGCCATTCTGTCATTTCATCATGTAACAGTTTAATCTCTTTGATCACTGTCATGTTTCTTCTTGGACAACTTAATTAAATTGAACTAATGAACCATTTTTAACGACACTTCTGTGATTACCACGGTCAGCAACTGCGGAAATGTCTTCCAACGGATTTCCGGAAACAATCAACAAGTCTGCAAAATCACCTTCACGAATCTGCCCTCTATCTTCCATTCCCATCAAGTCCGCGGCATTTGCGGTTGAAATCTTCAGTGCATCACTGTTTGAAATACCAAGATCAACCATATACTGAAGTTCCTGGCTGTTGTCACCGTGAACGTTGAATGGAGTCCCAGCATCGGTACCCATCGCCATTTTACCGCCGGCTTCATAAAACATTTTTATCGACTGATGGTGACGTTCACGCACACGGATTGTTTTTTCCACGATAAAAGCCGGAATACCGTTGTCTCGATTGAGAAAAATATTATTGACCGCCGTAAGTGTCGGCACCAGATATGTCCCTTTTTCCAGCATTGCGTCAAGACATTCCTGCGTCATGAAAATTCCGTGCTCAATCGAATCCATTCCGGCATGTACCGCATTCAAAATTCCTGCTGTACCCTGTGCGTGACTGGCGCATGTGCGGTTAAAACGATGTCCTTCATTGACGCCGACTCGCAACTCCTCCTCCGTATAATGCGCGTCTTCCGGATTAACTCTTGGTGTCATCACACCACCGGTGGCCATCAACTTGATCACGTCAGATCCGGCATGAATTTGCTCACGTACTGCTTTCAAAACTTCATCCGGTCCATCCGCAATTCTACCAAAAGCATTTCCATGACCGCCGGTCATACAGATCATTTTACCTGCGGCCATAATTGTCGGACCAAGCTGCTTTCCTGAATTGCACGCATCACGCACAGCAAATTCCAAATAATCACGTCCGCCTAAATCCCTGATTGAGGTGACACCGCTGCTTAAAGTTTTCTGTGCATTTTCGAATGCGTTCATCACAATCTGACCTGGACCCAATTTCAGCAGACTCGACTTTGGATCAGCCTCTCCGCAATAAACCAGATGGACGTGACAGTCGATCAACCCAGGTAAAAGAGTTCCGCCGCTAGTGTCAGTTTTTTCACCGCTGTAGCCCTCAAACTCACTGCTGGGCGCTATTTTGGAAATCCGTTCTCCATCTACCAACACTCCGTGATCTTCCAGTAAATTACCGATGCCGTCAAAAACTAATCCGCCTATATATAATGTTTTCATTAATTTTCTATTTTAGTCAAACTGTGTTTTTCTATCAAAAATTAATCTTACATGTTAAGCTTTTCTGCAAATGCAAGGCAAGACACTTGTGAGCAGAAAGGTATAAATTACGATTGAGGGTGAATTGTTTTTACTTTTTGAGGTCAGTTTAGGTATTAACTGGAAACGCTCTGCTGTACTTTCTTTGTGGATTTATTGTTTTTTCACTGAGCAGATTGAGCAGCAAAACGAGGCTCCAGAGAATCAGCAAAATGGACATACTCCAAAACATCCAGGCATAACTTTGCCAATGTATGAGCAATCCTCCGAGAATCGGTCCTGCTACTTTAGCAGAATTTTTTAAGGAGCCAATCATTCCGGCACCTGTTCCGGTGTGACGTGTATCCATTTTCTCCGCGAAGAGCGCCAGTGTTGAAGGGAAAATTAAGGCTTGTGAAAGCCCAAAACTAATTGCGAGTATGAGCAGATTGAGAGGGCTGTTTGTCAAAGGTAACAATCCAAGAGAAATTGCAGCCAGCAGCATTCCAGAAGCAGCAACCGGCAGATAACCTAAACGGTCGCTTAAACGTCCACCAAATGGACGTCCGATCAAATGGAATAATTCCTGAGCCGAAAAGAAAAGTCCAACCCACAAAATCGAAATTCCGGATTCCAGTGCATAGAGCGGCAAAAAAGTTTTTGTAGCGTAAATGCCGAGATAGACTACACATTCCAGGCTTCCTGCAAGCCATAGTTCCGGAGTCTTGATGCCTGCCTGGAATGCTGATTTTGTTTGCTGCCGTAAAGTAAAGCAGGGTGTTTTAGCCGGAGCTGAATTTTTTAGTAACAACACGGGCAACAACGCAGTGGAGCTTAAAAGACCAATGAGTGTAAAAACTGTTGATGGTTCAAAGACTAACAAAAGTGCAGCGGCAATCGTTGGACCAAGCAGGTAACCACCACTTCGGGCCATGCCGAACCAGCCTAAACGTTCGGCGCGGTTTCGAGCAGAATTTCCTTGTTGCTGACCCTGCTCAATGACCCACGCAATTGTTACAGGGCCGTAAATCGCAGTAGCCAATCCGTGAATGAGACGTAAAATGAGCAATTCTTTGGGAGTCGTTACCCATGGATAAAGGAACGGAATTCCGGCAAAAAGCAGTGTCCCCGTTAAAAGCCAAATCCAGCGCCCCCAACGGTCGGAGAGGAAACCGAAGATTGGTTTGAGCAGTATTCCGGTTAAAGTTGAAACCGAAACGATCAGTCCCAAAATAGTGGCGTTTGCACCGAGGCTGGCTGCGAAGAGCGGCAACAGCGGTGTCTTGCCCATTTGATAGGCAGTACGGACAATGAAATCCGCTGCGCTTATTTTGAGCAGTCCGGGAATGCCTAACATCTCAAGCCTGCAGTTTAGGAATTCCGGCTTGTTCGATCTGCTTGTTTACACGCGGCAAATCTTGTTTTTCGAGCTTGCTCAACAGCGCAAGTTGATCGCCTATTTTGCTGCTCAAGTCTTCATAAACTGCATAAGCTTGTTGAGGAGGAGCGGCGTCTGAGATAGAAACTACGCTCACCAAAGCTTCCATTCTTTGCTTGAGCATGGTCGGGTGGCGCAGTCGGTCGGAAGGAGTTTCATATTGGTTTTGCGTCAATTGATTTTCAATCTGACTGAGTTTATTCATAAGTGATTCCGTGGCTTTCCTGACGGCGGTTAATGACTTTTCAGGGGCAGACCGGGTGAATATTTCACGTCCAAGTAATTCAGTAATTTGCAGGTTTATCTTCCGAACTTTGTTGATTGCTGAGTTAGTTGCTGAAACCCGATTTGTGATTTCTGACCATAGTTCAAACTGCTGGGCAAAATCCTTCGCAGAGGTTTTTAAACGTGGGTCTTTAGTAATTTCAAAAGAATGTGTGATTTCAGCCGATGATGTTTTCAGCTGTACTTGATATTTTCCCGGAGGAGCAATAGGTCCTCCTGCCGGAGAACCTTCTCCACGTCCCAAAGGTTTATAAGCAGGTTTTTCAAGCGCTTTATCAATTTTCACTTCCGGTCCGGGGTAGCGCATATTCCAGACAAAGCGGTTAAATCCAGGTTTTGCGGGCAAACTTGGTTTTTCGTCCTCATCTTTGCTCTCTATGTCTTTTGGATCCGTGGCGGATTTCTTACTGGTAAAGCGTTCGATTTCCTTACCGCCGGCGTCTAAAATAACTAACTCCAAAGGTTCCTGTGGTTCTGATTCGAGAAAATAATTCACAATCACACCTTCCGGAGGATTCTCTCCCATATCCAAATATCGGAATCGTTTTTCTCCTTCCGGCGTGGTTTCCTCGTAATGTGTCCCGGGCATACCGAAATCAGGGCTGTAGTTTTTGCCGTCTCCGAGAAACAGATTTACACTCCAGTTCAAGGTACGACGGAATGTAGTGCGTGGCGGGAAAAACTGTACCCCTCCAGAACCTTTCTTTTTCTTTCCGGATGTTTTACAGGCGAATTTCCTCAGTGGTGTCAGGTCATCCAGAATCCAGAAGGAGCGTCCGTGTGTGCCGACGACCAAATCATCCTGCTTAATTTTCATGTCGTAAACCGGAACAACCGGAAAGTTACCGCCAAGTTTCTGCCAGTTTTTTCCGGAATTGGTGCTCATAAAAATTCCGGTTTCAGAACCGACGAACAACAATCCCGGACAAGTTGGATCTTCGCGGATTACCCTGCTGATTTCAGTTTCCGGATAGTTACCGTTGATGCTGCTCCATTTCTTGCCGCCGTCTGTCGATTTGTATAGCAATGGGCGGTAATCATTCAGTTTGTAGCGTGTTGCCGAAAGAAAAATAGTTTCCAGATCATGTACTGATGTTTCGATGCAGAAAATATAGGACCATTCCGGAAGATTGTGGGGAGTGATATTTTGCCAGTTCTTTCCGCCGTCACGTGAAGTATGGACTAGTCCGTCATCACTACCCGTCCAGAAAATTCCAGATTGGTGAGGGGATTCTGCAAAAGTTGAAATGCACGCGTAGTGTTCTGCACCACTGCTGTCAATGGTCAAACCACCTGAAACATCAAGTTTGCTTTCGTCCGCGCGCGTCAAATCCGGACTGATGCGTTCCCAACTGTGTCCTTCATTATTTGTTCGGAAGACATGATTACCGCAGGCGTAGACTATTCCGGAATCATGTGGAGAAAAGGTAATCGGGAAGGTCCAGGAAAAGCGGTATTTCAAATCTTTTGGAGCCCAGCCGTATTTTTCTTCGGGCCAGATATTGACGAGCCGCAGCTGTTTTGTTTTGTGATTGTAGTGCTGGAGCGCACCTTCTCCACCCGGAGAACTACCGACCGCACCGATGTAAACTATGTTAGAATCATCGGGTTTGACAGCGATGAATCCGCTTTCACCTGTTCCGGGAAAAGTGCTTTCCTGAAGCGTAATTGCACCGTAAGCACTGGCACTTGGAACACTGATGCTTGTGTTGTCCTGTTGCGTCGCATAAACGCGATAGGGGAATTCATTGTCAATGTCCATGCGGTAAAACTGAGCGGTAAGCTGGTTATAAATTGTGGACCACGTTTCTCCGCCGTTATAGGAAACACAAGCTCCACCGTCGTTGCCCTGCACCATGCGTTGGGTGTTATTAGGGTCGATCCAGAGGTCGTGATTATCACCATGCGGAGTAGTGATTTCAGAAAAATTAGTTCCACCGTCGGTTGATTTCCACATTTGCAGATTGGTGATATAGACCGTATCGGCGTGTTGAGGGTCTGCGAAAACGTGACAATAATACCAGGGGCGGTGAATCAGGTCGCGGTTCCCGGAAGTTTTAACCCAGCTTTCACCACCATTATCTGAGCGGTAAAGTCCTGCATCTTCTGCCTCGATAATGGCCCAGATACGTTCACTTTTTGCCGGAGAAATGCAGACCCCGATTTTCCCTTTTGTACCTTTCGGGAGACCGGGATTATTTGTGATCTCAGTCCATGTGTCCCCGCCGTCTGTTGAGCGATATAGGCTGCTGTCCATACCGCCGCTGTTCATGCTCCAAAAGTTTCTGTAGGCTTCCCAGAAAGAAGCATAAAGAATTCTTGGATTGTTAGGATCCATGCTCAAGTCGATGGCACCTGCTTTTTCGCTACGAAAAAGAATTTGTTCCCAGTTTTCACCACCGTCTACTGAACGATAAATTCCTCTATCTTTGTTTGGCCCAAATGCATCACCAAAGGCAGAGACATAAAGCAAATCCGGATTTTCCGGATGGACACGAATTTCGCTGACATGTCTAGTGTTCTTGAGTCCGATGTTTTTCCATGTTTTTCCTGCATTGGTTGATTTGTAAATTCCGTCTCCGAACGAGACATCAATCCGGATGGTGGATTCTCCCATTCCGGCGTAAATTACATTATTGTCTGAAGGGGCAACCGTCAAAGCACCAACAGCCGCACTATTCAAAAAGCCGTCAGACACATTTTCCCAATAGGTCCCGCCGTCCACGGTTTTCCAGATACCGCCTGCCACCGCGCCAAAATAAAACACCTGTGAATTGATCGGGTCTCCTGCCACGGCAACTACACGTCCTCCGCGGGAAGGGCCGATACTACGCCAGCGCAGTGTGCCTAAATGAGAAATTGAAGCCGGATTTCCGCTGGATTTGGAAACAGAATTTTTCATGAGAGTTTTATGGGGATGTTTTAATTGTTATTTAGGAGAAAAATAATGGTGGATAAATTTAACAAACCATATACCAAAATGACTAAAAGCTCCAATTTGTCATTTCGAACGTAGGAAGAAATCTTAATGATTTAGAATGCTTGCTTATTCAAGATTTCATGCTCTGGTCGAAATGAGACGGTTTTAGGATTATTTTAGAGTCAGTCTTGCATAAGTCTATTGAGCAAAATTCAGTCACTTCATCGTCCACGCAATCTTGGGTCAAGCGCGTCCCGTAGACCGTCTCCGATGTAGTTGACACTGAGGACAGTAAGTGCGATGAAGATTCCGGGCCATATAGCACGTGACGGAGTTATCTGAATAAAGTTTGCTCCATCGTAAAGCAATCTACCCCAAGTTGGAAAATCAGGGGGAAAGCCGAGACCGAGGAAAGATAAGGCTGATTCTGTGATGATGGCATTGGCAATACCCAATGTCGCAGAAACCATTATCGGACTGAGGATATTAGGTAAGATGTGCCGAAAAATGATTCGTCTTTTTTTGGTTCCTATACTGTGAGCGGCTGTTACAAATTCACGCTCCTTAATGCCAAGTACGTCTCCTCTTACTATCCTGGCCGTGTGCATCCAACTGGTAATGCCGATAATGAAAACAATCAGCATGAAAATTCCAGCTTCGGGTCCGTAAAGTGTACGCAGAGTATCGCGGAAAAGCAAAATAATTACCAACAGCAAAGGCAGGATCGGTAAAGCAAGAAATAAGTCCGTCAAGCGCATCAATGGACCATCCAGAGATTTGATAAATCCGGCAAGAACCCCTATAAATGTTCCCAATAATAGTGAAATCATCATGGCCAGAAAACCGACTGCTAATGAAACTTGTCCTCCTGCCAGCATTTGTGCCAAAGTATCGTGCCCGATATTGTCCGTACCAAGAGGATGAGCCAGTGTTGGCCCTAAATTTCTTTCACGAAAATTGATTGCACTGGGTTCAATATCATGAATAAGGGGGCCGATTGAGACCAAAATGGTGATAAAAATAAATACAATCACACCAGTCATCGCACCTTTGTGTTTACGGAATTGCCTCCAGACATCTCCCCAGAGTGATCGGTGTTGAGTAGTAGACTCGATTGTTTCTACTGTAGTTGATTTTTCAATCATAACGTATCCTTGGATCGAGTATACCGTAGATCACATCGGCGATGAGATTGAAAAGAACAATCAATACAGCAAACAGGAAAGTCAAAGTCTGTACCAGAGGTATGTCTGCTGCTTCAATAGCAACGATTAGCAGTTGTCCAAGTCCATTGACCCTGAAGATTTGCTCTGTAATGATAGC
>Ga0208766_1000202_pt1 | contig 32004 bp, 34 predicted proteins | sample ETN01SmetaG_3_FD_185792 | JGI IMG/M metagenome (GOLD analysis project Ga0208766, IMG submission 185792) | Marine microbial and viral communities from oxygen minimum zone, Eastern Pacific Ocean - ETNP2014F12-01SV263 (SPAdes) (version 2) | ecosystem: Environmental > Aquatic > Marine > Oceanic ... | reverse complement strand
AATGGGGCGTGTTGTTTTACTGAAACGACCTTTTTTGCTCTTGGCTGTGCTCGTTACAGCTTGCAGTGGCTTTAATCCTGTGTATGCGCAGCGGATGGTCAAGAAGTTGAAAACGATCTGTCCGCTGGGTTATGTCGATACCTTTAACGGCAAATGCAGCACGCTTGGATTGATGTCCTACACCGTGAAGCCCACCAATGGTGAAGCGTGCCCTTCTGGCTGGATGAACGTTGGTGGCGGCTATTGCCGCAAGAAATGAACCTTGATATGGAGATGATCTTTAAAGCTGAAGTTGAGCTCACTCTCTTATTTGACGGCGCCTGCCCTTTCTGTTGCCGTGAAGTGAATTTTCTACGCGCTCATGATCATCACGGTCGATTGGGTTTTGTTGATATTGATGCTCCTGGTTATGAACCTACGGCCTTTGCAGGTATCACTTACCGACAGGCGATGGGGCGCATGCATGCTCTGCGCCGTAATGGACAAGTAGTGCGAGATGTTGCTGTGTTTCGCGAGGCTTATCAACTAGTAGGTATGGGATGGCTCTATGCACCAACTGCTTGGCCAGGTGTTTCGCGTGCTGTGGATGGCTTTTATCAGATCTGGGCTCGATTGCGCTTGCGGTTCACTGGCCGTGAGTCACTAGATCAGCTTTGTAGTTGCCGTATTAATCGGCCTTAGCTCGCGGTATTTGCTTTTCTTGATTGATAAGTCGGGTGATGCCATCAAGCTGATTTGGGATTGGGTCAGGTTTCTGTTTAAGGTTCATGCACGCATGGATCCAGCGCTTGTCTGCACTGGCTTGGCAACGGCTTGGTGAGTATCTGCATCAGACCCAGCTTTTGGGTTCAATTCAGAGCACCCTCTATTGGGATCAGAACACGGGAATGCCTTCTGCTGGTGCGGCTTGGCGTGGCGAGCAAATTAGCTTTTTAGCTAAGCAGCTACATGCACGTCAAAGCAGCTCGCACTTTGAAGCGCTGCTTGGCGAAGCAAGGGCTGAATTTGAACAGACTCGCTTGGCAGGCAAATTTGAGCAAAGCGAGTTGGTGGAGCGATGCCGCAATCTTGAGCTGCTTGAGCAAGATCTAACGCGTCAGCAGCGCCTTGATCCTGCCTTGGTGGGAGCGCTTGCTACTGCCAAGGCAATTGGATATGAGCGATGGCAGCAGGCCAAAGCAACTGCTGATTTTTCTTGTTTCGCGCCGGCCTTACAGGATTTGGTCAGTCTGCGGCAGCAGCAGGCTGATCAGTTGGCGGAACCTCGCAGTTGTTGGGAAACCTTGGCCCAACCGTTTGAGCCGGATCTCAGCTTGGTTCGTTTGCAGTCGTTATTTGCTCCATTGCGACAGCGCCTTCCTGAGTTGGTGGCCAAGGTGCGTGATTGCTCTGGTGCTCGGTGTGGCCAGTTGGGATGGGATTTGAGCGAAGCAAATCAAAAGGGGCTTTGTGATCGTTTGCTTTTGGAGTGGGGCAGAGATCCAAGCATCACTTGCGTATCTCGATCGCCACATCCTTTTTCAATCACGCTTGGCCCTCAGGATTTTCGACTCACCACCAGGGTGGTGCCCAAGCAACCCTTGTCTTGTTTCTTGGCCACGGCGCACGAGTGGGGCCATTCGCTTTATGAGCAGGGTTTGCCTTCTCAAAGTCATCAATGGTTCGCCTGGCCTTTAGGTCAGGCGACATCTATGGCAGTGCATGAAAGCCAATCTCTTTTTTGGGAGAACAGAATTGCCCGCAGCAGGGTTTTCTGTGAGCATTGGTGGCTTCACTTTGCATCTGCAGGTGCTCCGCTTAGCTGCGCTGATCAGCTTTGGGCGGCGATGAATCCTTTAACGCCAGGCCTCAATCGAGTTGAGGCCGATGAGCTCAGCTATGGCCTGCATATTTTGATTCGAACAGATCTTGAAATTTCTCTACTTGAAGAAGGTTTGCCAGTAGAGGATTTACCTGAGCAATGGAACCAGCGCTATCGAGATTTGCTTGGCGTTACGCCTGAAAATGATGGCGAAGGTTGTTTGCAGGATGTTCATTGGAGCGAGGGTTTGTTTGGTTATTTCCCTTCTTATTTGCTTGGCCATCTGATTAGTGCCCAGCTTTCAGAAGCTATGCAGCAAGCGATTGGGCCGCTGCAAGAACACGTTGCTCGTGGCGATGAGCATTTGTTGTTGGCATGGCTGCGAGATCAGGTGTATCCCTATGGCCGGATGATCAATGCTGAGCAATTGGTGGAGCAAGTAACCGGTAAACCTCTTTCTAGTCAAGCTTTCATTGATTACTTAGAAGACAAGCTAGAGCGGTTGCGAGAGCTTTGATTGAGGCTGTTTATTTCTGATTTCATTTGCAAAGCGATTTTTGCTGCCATTGGCCCACAGTGATTGGGCCGAAGAGCCAATGAGTGTAATTGCCTACTTGCGTGGCTTCAGGTAGCCGCGCTGATTTTTTTGTTTTTTTAGGAATTCTCTGTTAATTCCGGTAGGCTTGATATAGCAAGAACGTCCCGCATGAAAGGTGTCAACAGCATATTGGCGGCTATTGGTGTAATGCTTTTGGTATTTATTATTATCACCACTGGAAAAATTGATAGTCAAACTTCTAATAATGAACAATTGGCGACTAATCAGGTAACTATTGAAGAGGCGATGCCTGGACAATTGGCCACTAATCAAATATCCACTAATCAAATATCCACTAATCAAATGGCTGCTAATCAGATAGCCACCAATCAATTTTCTGCTAACAAAGTTAATGCTAATCAGCTGTTGACTGAAGAAGTGGTTGCTGAAGAGGTAAGTGCTAAATGTGCACCTGGTTGGGTAGCAGCAAAAGATGGTATCTTTTGCTCGCCTGCGATATTCAGACAGCTTGATGTAGCTAGGCAGAGTGACAATAAATGCTGGGAAGGTGGTATGTTGCTTAGGTGTCGTGAATGAATAGTTCTACATTGCGTGTAATTATTGGTCTTGTTGAAAAGTATTTAGTATTTAAGGAATTGCGGCTTTAGAAGTCGAATTGAATTGGGATATATACATCAATTAGATTTAAGGATAGTGGAAATAATTATAAGTTATCTTCAGCAGCGAAAGGTTTGGCTGGCATTGGTTCGCAGCTCATGAAAAAGCCCCGCTAAGTAGCGGGGCTTTTAATTATTTGTTTCCCTTCTCCAGTGGCGGTGGTGACTTTTTGTTTTAGTCTTTCACCGCTGCCCATAGCTTCTTGCAACTTCCAAACCAATGCAGTGAGTTTGATCATGGCCAGCTATGAGTTTGATCACAGCACCCCGTAGGATGCGCCGCTCAAGCAGAAGCTTCCTATGGCCAACCTCGACCAGGCTCCAAGCCGCAGCATGCCCAACCTCCTGCATGTTTTGCCTGCTTTTGCCGATGAAGCGGAATTGCGTCTCAACACGATCGTGGAGCTCAACTCCAACACGATCAACAAATACGAGCTGATCACTGAAACAGGCCACCTCAAGCTTGATCGCGTTGGTTACTCCTCTCTGGCCTATCCCTTTGCTTATGGCTGTATCCCTCGCACTTGGGATGAGGATGGTGATCCCTTGGATATCGAGATAGTTGGTGTTACAGAGCCGCTCGTGCCTGGTTCGATCGTTGAGGCAAGGATCATCGGCATCATGACTTTTGATGATGGCGGCGAAGTAGACGACAAGGTGATTGCTGTGCTTGCCGATGACAAACGCATGGATCACATCACCAGTTTTGAGCAGCTAGGCGAGCATTGGCTCAATGAAACGCAGTATTACTGGGAGCACTACAAAGATCTCAAGAAGCCTGGCACTTGCAAAGTGAATGGTTTCTTAGGGGTGCAAAAGGCAGTAGAGATCATCAAGACCTGTGAAGCCCGTTATCTAAGCGAAATCGATCCAAAACTGGTTGATTAATTATCGCAAGAAAACACTGAGGAGCGAACAAAAACGTCAGTTGGTTCTTTCGCAACTCAGTGTTTATGTTGAGCAAAGCGAGTCTTTGCTGGTCCTTGTTAAGGCTCTTGTCTCGTCCATGTTCAGCTTTGGCAGCATCGATGCTTATGGCTGGAGCTATGTGCCCTGCCATGGCTCATGCTTTAGCTGAGGACCCAGGGGGCGATACCAAGAAAGCTGGCATGCCTGCGCTTAAAACGAAGGTTGTGTTGGTGCTCAGTCGTCGTGAGATCAGCGTGATACGAGATGGTCAGAAGCTTGGCCTTTGGCCGGTTGCGATCGGTGACCCTCGCACTCCTACGCCTGTAGGGATTTTTCAGGTTGAGAACAAAGTGATCAATCCGCGATATCAGAGCACCAAAACTGGGCGCGTGAATCCCGTTATTGGTGCTTCAAGCCCCCTTGGGGACCGTTGGATTGGCTTTTTGCAAGCTGGCAAAAACCAGTACGGCATTCATGGAACTCCATGGCCTTTTTGGGTCAATGCAAAAGCCGCAGTGACCAATGGTTGTGTGCGCATGAAGCATGAGCATATGCGCCAGCTCTTTGACGTTGTGGAAGTGGGAACAACTGTGGAAATCCTGCGTTGAACTTTTCAGCTAAGCCAAAAGCTTTGACAGCAGTCAGGCCTCGGGCCTTACGGCATCGAAAATCTCCTGAAGGATCTCTCCGGCGCCTTGAGATTTAAGTGTCTCAGCGAGCTCCTTGCCAATGGCTTCGCAGTTATCAACGGGTCCATTCTTTTGATCACGAATTAGTCGTAGGCCATCAAGGCTTGCCACCATGCCTGTGAGAACCAACTCGTTGCCATTAATAATCTTGCTGTTAACACCGATGGGCACTTGGCAGCCGCCTTCTAGTTCCCTCAGCAATGATCGTTCCGCTAGGCAGCGCTTGGCTGTAGGGCTGTGCTCCAGGGTTTTGATGATTTCAAGCACTTCTGGCTGGCCTTCAACACTTTCAATGCCCAGCGCTCCTTGGCCAACAGCATGAAGAGAGATCTCGCCTGGAATTAATTGATGAATGCGATCGCCAAAGCCCAGCCTGCTCAGCCCTGCTGCTGCCAGTATCAAGCAGTCGTAGTCGCCCGAATCGAGCTTCTCGAGCCGGGTGATCACGTTGCCGCGCACATCTTTGAATACCAGGTGGGGGTAGTGATGGCGTAACTGGGCGAGGCGTCGTAAGGAGCTGGTTCCGACAACGGAACCTGCAGGCAGGCTGTTGAGCTGATGTTCGGCATTCTTTTTATTAACCACTAGGGCATCGGCTGGGTCTTCTCGCTCGGTGACGCAGCCAAGCATCAGCCCTTCGGGAAGGTTGGTTGGTAGATCCTTGAGGGAATGAACGGCGATATCGGCACGGCCTACCAACATCTGAGCTTCTAGCTCCTTGGTGAATAGGCCTTTATCGCCAATCTTGGCCAAGGCGACATCGAGAATCTTGTCGCCTTGGGTTGCCATCGCTTCTACGGAGATGGAAAGGCCAGGGTGTGCCTTCTCAAGCTCTGCTTTCACCCAATTGGTTTGCACCATGGCCAGCTGGCTTCGGCGGGAGGCGATGCGCAGTTGGGTGAGGGCCATTGATAAACAAATCCAGCCTCACAGATTAAGCAGTCGACCTCACCACCCTTGATGCGGCAGACAATCGCTTATCGCTTTGATCGTTCTGAACGTGGTGGCTGAGCAGGTTTTACAGCCTTGTTAGCCAATGGATTGGCATGAGATGCTGTTTCCCTTTTTGACTATGGGGATGAGTGCATGCCTTCTCTTTATGCAATCTGGATTGATTGGTTCGCAGCAGGTTTGTGCTGTCTGAGGCGCCTAAAACTTTTGTTGTATAGCTAGGCCCTTCAATAAAAAGAGGGGGCTTTAGCCCCCTCTTTTTTGCTTTCGCGCTCAATTACTTGATGTATTCCTTCAAAACTCCATTGCGATTGGGGTGACGTAATTTGCGCAGGGCCTTGGCTTCGATTTGACGGATGCGCTCTCGCGTTACCTCAAAGATCTGGCCGATCTCCTCGAGGGTTTTCATGCGGCCATCGTCTAGGCCATAACGCAGACGCAGTACATCGCGTTCTCGAGGGCTGAGCGTTGCTAGAACGCCTTCTAAATCCTCTCTTAAGAGAGTCTTGGCTACATCTTGCTCTGGATTTTCAGTGTCAGATTCGATGAAATCACCAAGCCTGGAGTCTTCCTCCTTACCAATTGGAGTTTCAAGGGAGATGGGTAGTTGAGCACTCTTGGCAATGAAGCGAAGCTTCTCGATAGTCATCTCCATGCTTTCTGCTATTTCCTCTTCTGTGGGCTTGCGGCCAAATTCTTGGCTGAGCACTTTGGTTGTTTTCTTGATGCGAGAGATGGTCTCGTATAGGTGAACAGGAAGGCGAATCGTGCGGCTTTGATCCGCAATTGCTCGGGTGATTGCCTGACGGATCCACCAGGTGGCATAGGTGGAGAATTTGTAGCCTTTTTCGTGGTCGAATTTCTCTGCGGCACGAATTAATCCCAAGCTGCCTTCCTGGATTAGATCCTGGAACGACAGGCCTCGATTCATGTATTTCTTGGCGATCGAAACCACTAGCCGCAGGTTTGATTGCACCATCTTTTCCTTGGCCCGGCGTCCCAGCATCAGGCGACGGCGGAACTTGATGTTGGTCATCTCAACAAGGACAGCCCATTCCTTATTGCTGGGATAGTGACCGTGATCGCTCTCGAACTGCTCTGCAAGTTCCTCTAGGTGGAGGAGGTCGGCAATTTTGCGTGCTAGTTCAATTTCTTCGTCGGGGCGGAGTAGGCGGATACGGCCGATTTCCTGCAGGTATACCCGGATGGAATCTTCGGTGTAAACGCCTTTCGGACCGATCTTGATATTTGCCAGCGCTTTGGCTCTGGCTTCCGCATCGCTGGTTTGTGTAGAGGCAGTTTGATTGCTTTCAGCGTTGACCTTGGGGCTGCTTTTTGCGGCGGCAGCTAGAAGTTCGCTAGCCGTGGCATCAAGGTTTTGGCCAGCAGCAGGAGCAGCAGGGACGGCTTTGACTTTTGGGCTGTTTGTTTTCGGATTAGCTGTTTTGCTAGCCGCATTGACTGACTTGCTGGCAGTTTTTGCCTTACTAGAGCCAGCCTTTGGGGCCGCTTTGACTTTCTTAGCTTTGGGCTTGCTCTTTGCTGCGGCTACTTGTGGCTTGGTGGTTTTAGCAGAGGCTTTTGGCTTGGCCTTTGCAGCTGCTGCTACCGGGGCGGCAGTACTCATGGCAGGGGACGCGTACGAAAGTTGGATTAAGGAAGCGAAAACCAGGCTTTTGCAATACAACGCAAAAGAACCACCGCTAAAGCAACGGATCACAGCACCTAATCAGAACTTCAGGATCCAAATGATCAGCGAAGTACAAAGCATTCGAATGATCTTTTTGGTCGAGGTTGAGAATTGGGGCGCTCTGGTTGAAGCGAGAGGGAAGGGAAAGGTTTCTTGGGCCAAAGCAGGGCTGTCAGGGGCTTTCTCAGACCGGTCGACCTTTTATAGGGGGGATCCCGTAGAGGTTCGAACTTCGTGTCTTCCCGCTGGACGGAACTCTGCTTTGTTCCGACGACAGCCTTTGAGCTGTCCAACGTATTTATTCTAAAAAAAACTTGTGATGCCTGCAAGTCCTGATCCTGATCCTGATCCGCAACCCTCTCTTTTAGCTGATACAGCGCAGGTAGATATCTGGCTGGAGGCTGGTCGAGATGGGCGTCGCTTCACCTATGCCGATAGCAGGCAGTTAGGTGTGGGTCTTGGTGATCTGGTGGTCGTTCGTTTGCGCGGGCGAAGGATGCATGGGCTTGTGATGGATAGGCGAATCCCTTCTACTAGTGATGGTGATGCCGACTGTGAATCGCTAAAGCCACAGCGTCGATTGCAGGCCGTAGAGGCTCTTGTGCAGCCTGCGGCTGTAGATCCGCGTTGGTTTGAGTGGCTTGAAGCAATGGCGGTTCATTGCCATATGAGTTCTTTCCGCATGCTTAAGGCTGCTTTGCCACCCGGTTGGCTCGGTCAACGACAGTCCCATCAGTCGGAGCCACGTCAGCTCTGGTGGATTCAACTCGAAGCCTCTGCCATAACACCTAGCAATCTTCCTCAGCGTCAGGCTGATTTGCAGGCAGCCCTAGCGACAGGGGGCGGTGGGGCTTGGCAGAAGGATTTGCAAGCTGATGGCTTCGGGGCTGGTCTGATTAATGGCTTGATCAAGCGAGGTGTGATTCGCCGTGAAAAGCGGCAGCCTTTAGAGGTTTCTTTCAGGCGTGGCTGTTCAGAAACTTGTGATCAGGATTTGGAGGTGCCTCAATCGCTGACGCTTGAGCAGAAGCAGGTTATGCAGGTCTTCAGTTCACAGTCACCTGGTACTGGGATGCTGCTTTGGGGGGTCACAGGTTCTGGCAAGACGGAGGTCTACCTACAGCTAGCGGCAAGAGAACTGGAAGCTGGCCGTCATTGTTTGATTCTTACGCCGGAAATTGGCTTAATTCCTCAGCTGGTCGATCGCTTTCGCCGTCGTTTTGGTAGCCAGGTTCTTGAGTATCACAGCGGCTGTTCTGATCGTGAACGGGTGAACACTTGGAGGCAGGGGCTTACTGCTGCAGAGCCATTGGTGGTCGTGGGGACCCGCTCAGCAGTGTTTCTGCCGCTAAAACCACTAGGTCTGATCGTGCTGGATGAAGAGCATGACAGTTCTTATAAGCAGGAGTCACCCATGCCTTGCTATCACGCTCGTGATATGGCCATGGAACGGGCCAGGCGTACTGGTGCCAGGGTGATGCTTGGTAGCGCTACGCCTTCGTTAGCTACCTGGAAGGATCTTGCACCTAAAGGCCCTCTTGCCCTGGCTCGACTCACTCGTCGCATTGCTGATCAGCCCTTGCCCCCAGTGCATGTGGTTGATATGCGCCAGGAACTAGCCGATGGTCACCGCCGCTTGATCAGCCGCCCGTTAATGGATCGTCTTTCGGCATTGCCTGAGGCCGGTGAACAGGCGGTGGTGTTGGTACCCAGGCGCGGATATAGCAGCTTTTTGAGTTGCCGTAGCTGTGGAGAGGTCGTGCAATGCCCCAACTGCGATGTGGCGCTTACGGTGCATCGTGGTCGACAGGGGCAGCAGTGGTTGCGCTGCCATTGGTGTGATCATCGCGCTGCGATTGAGGCCTGTTGTAATCAGTGTGGATCGAAAGCTTTTAAGCCCTTCGGTGCTGGCACTCAACGCGTTATGGAGCATCTTGTCGAGGAGCTTCAGGGGCTGAGGTTATTGCGTTTTGATCGCGATTCCACCGGCGGTCGGGATGGACATCGCCGTTTACTGGAGCAGTTCGCGGCCGGGGAGGCAGATGTGCTTGTCGGCACGCAAATGTTGGCCAAGGGTATGGATTTACCCCGGGTCACCCTTGCTGCGGTATTGGCCGCAGATGGGCTGCTTCATCGCCCTGATCTACAAGCTGGAGAGCAGAGCCTGCAGTTGTTGATGCAACTTGCTGGTCGTGCAGGACGTGGAGAGCGTCCTGGTCAGGTGTTAGTTCAGACCTATGACCCTGATCATCCTGTAATTCTTCATTTGGTGGATGGTCGCTATGAGGAGTTTTTGCAAAAGGAGGCGTGTCTACGCCAGGAGGCTGGCTTGGTGCCTTACAGCCGAGCCTGTCTGTTGCGCATGGCCGGTGATTCGGCTGCAGCAACGGCCACAGCCGCTGCGGTTTTGGCGGAACAGCTCAAACCCTTCTGTGATGCTCAGGGTTGGTGCCTTATAGGCCCCGCACCAGCACCGATTGCGCGGGTTGCTGGTCGCAGCCGTTGGCAGTTACTGCTACATGGCCCTGAGGGGAGTCCTTTGCCACTGCCTTCAGGGTCGACCCTTTGGGATGGGCTGCCTCGCGGCGTGTCTTTAGCGGTGGATCCAGATCCAATTCAGCTTTGAATAGTCCAACTCTGATTTGGCTACAGCGTTAGCTATGCAATCCCAGCCAATTCGTTTGTGCTTGCTCTTGAGACATAGATCGAGCTGGCTTGATGCTTTTGATGAGTAGTCGACGATGAGCTATTTGAGCAGTTCATTGTTTGCTAGTAATTACAGCTAGTTGCTGGCTGTGACGTTGAATTCTTCAGCCCAGATTGATTCGCTCTGGCCCTAGGGAAGCTCATTGTGGTGGTGATACATATGCAGCTCCACTGAGCAATATTGTCAACCAGATCAAGACTACAAATACCAAAACTGAGAAGCCCAGCTGGGGTGCTCTTGTGAGACCTGTGGGCGGTGGCGGTGGTGGTGGTGGCCCGAGGGACCGCTTGCGAGCTGATGACGGACGCGCCGCTGTTGTCGTGGCTGACATTGCCAAATTCGGCAGGCGTATTGACCAATTAGCTGGCCTTTGCAGGCTCGGTGCTTCCAGCACGATGAGTAGCTGCTTAGCGTTTTGGCGAAGCTCTGGGTCTTTGCAACGAGTGAGAATTCTGCAGGTTGCTAGTGCCTTTTGTTCGTTGCCTTGTCCCATCCATGCTGTGACCATCAGCATTCTGATCCTGGCGCCTTCTGCTTGAGGTAATGGGTGACTTTTGGCTAGAGGCTCAAGTAGAGCAAGGCTTTGGCCATAGTCTCCGCGAGAGATGGCGGCTTCAGCTGCTGCCAGATTTGCAACCATCGATCAGCCACGACCAATCACCATGGTGCCTATGCCGGTGTCGGTGAACACCTCAAGTAGTAAGGCATGTTGAACCCGTCCATCGATGATATGGGCAGCTGCTACTCCTTGCGCCAGAGCTCTGATGCAACATTCGGTTTTGGGGGTCATACCACCATCAACCAAGCCTTCATCGATGAGCTGGCGTGCTTCAGAGAGTTTTAATTGCCGAATCAGTGAAGCGGGATCGTTTTTATCTTTAAGGATCCCAGGCGTATCTGTAAGCAGGATTAGCTTTTCTGCTTCTAGGGCAGCAGCAATTTCACCAGCAACCGTGTCTGCATTGATGTTGTGGGAACGCCCCTCGATAGTGGCGGCCACGCTGGAGATCACGGGCAGATAACCCTTCGCAAGCAGTGGTTCGAGTACATCTGGGTTAACCCTGGCTACATCTCCAACTAGTCCATGGCTGCCATCACCCCAGGGCCGTGCTTCTACAAGGCTTCCGTCACTGCCGCTAAGGCCCACAGCTTTGGCACCCAGTTGGTTGAGACCATTAACGATTTGCTTGTTTACTCGACCTACTAAGACCATTTCCACTACATCCATAGTGTCCGCATCAGTGACGCGAAGTCCTTCACGAAATTCAGCTGGAATTTTTAGTCTTTTGAGCCATTGGTTGATTTCCGGGCCGCCACCGTGAACGACAACCGGCTGTACACCCACGCTGGCGAGTAAGGCAAGGTCGCGAAAAACTGCTGCTTGCAGATTGGCGTGTGCCATAGCGGCACCGCCGTATTTGATGACAATGCGCCGTCCGCTAAAACGCTGGATGTATGGAAGGGCTTCGCTAAGTACTGAAACCCTCAGAGAGTCATCCTCTGCATGCATCCGTTGGCTGTCTGTTGGGGAGGGCTTGACCACTTTTGCAGCAGATTCAGCTGACTCCATGCTGACCTGCTGGCTGGTGATCCTTATCAACTGGTAACAGGATCAGATCCAGCTCTCCGGCCCGTGGAGATTTCAGCTCGGCATGGAGGCCTTTGGCAAAGAATCGGCCTAAGCGTTCCTGGCATTCCTGCCAGCGATCGAGGGGTACTGCACCTAATTCGAATCTCAAACGCATGCCATAACCAGCTGCACTTTCGAGTTCTTCGATCTCTTGGAGCTGTGGGGGATTGTCTTTATCCCAGAGTTTGAGCGCTTCCAGTGACGTTTCAAGATGAGCCTTTTGTCCATAACGCCAGCGGGTTACATCCCATACGAGCTTTCCTAGTTCCGGAGCTCCCTGCTCCCTGGCCTGACGTAGGAGAGCAGCCGGTGTGACTCGTTTAGCAGGGGGAAGTTCGGAGGATTTCAAGGCCAGCCCTCCTAGCAGGATTGGCATGCCGTAAAAGATGGTTGGCAGGCTGAGGTTGGCATTGCCGTTTGTGTAAGCCACGGCACCGATCACGGCCAGTACTCCACCGGCCAAGGTGATCAGACTGGCTGGAGAGAACAGATCCTTCATGGGTGCCATTGTGGCGTTTTGGGTTCCAGGATGGGGGTAAGGATTTTTTGCTATGGCTACACCTAAACCCCCAGATAAAGACTTGTCTGAGTTGATTGCTCAGCTTGAAGCTGATCGGGCTTGGCTATTGGAGCAAATTGATCGTGGTCGTTGGGTTGAGTTGCGCCTTGATCTAGCTGCTCTCGAGAGGGAGTTGGGCCAGTTGTTGATACGGGCGGCGGAAAGCCTTGAGGCTGAAAATAGCCACAACAAATGAGTTCAGAAGGGGATGTCATCGGTATCTGGTACTAAAGGGGCACTATTCCAGCTGGCGGCTTGTGGTTCTGCAGCTGTTTGCGGTTTGGCTTGGGGCTTGCCGGCCATCGGCTGCGAGGCTTGGTTTGGGCCACTGCTAGTGGGTTGATCAGGAGTTTTTGCAGCTGGCTTGGCTTGAGCAGAGAGGTTGTGAACTCGCGCAAGAGTGAATTCTGCACGCTTTTCCTTTGTGCCATCTTGACGAGGAACCGTATTCATTCGCAGCCGACCTTCCACCACTAGCCGTTGACCGACTTGGACGCGGTTCTGTAGATCCTGGGCAAGGTTGCCCCAGCCGACCACTTTGAGTTGACCAGGGGCATCGTCTACACGAAGTGCATCGAAGCGCACCTCCATCTCGGCGATTGGTGTTTGATTGTCTTGGGTATAACGAATCGTGGGGGCTTGGATCACTTCCACTTCAAGTACGCAGTGGTTCATGTCCTTTCCTTGGTGTGAAAACCATTTTGATGCACGGTCGCAGGAATGACCAGCGGCATGTCTGGTTGCTATCTGGAACTGGTGAGGGGCCAGCTTTGGCGGCTGCTTTGGTTAGCCAGGGATGGCGAGTCAGCGTGAGTGTTGTGACAGTTGGCGCAGCAGCGGCCTATGCCGATTTGCCTCTAGAAAATCTCTGGACTGGACCATTGGCTGGTGTTCAAGGGATTCGTGGGGTAATTGAGCAGGCTTATTTTCGTGATCACGGTTTTGATTGGGTAGTGGATGCGACCCACCCCTTTGCTGTGCAGATCAGTGTGGATCTGCAACGGGTCTGTGAACAGTTCGGTCAGTCTTTAATTCGCTTTGAGCGTTTCATGGAGGCCCTTGGTGAGGCTTCCCTGATTGAGACCTCGGCTGATCTGGCTAGGCAGAAGTTGCAAGGGAGCAGATTGTTGATGGCTCTTGGCGCAAGGCACCTTGGCCAGGCTGTCGCAGCAGCTCGTGAGGCTGGAGCTCAGGTATTTGCTCGTGTTTTGCCCACTCCAGAAAGTCTCCGATATGCCTCTACAAGTGGACTGCCAGAACATCATCTTGCTGTGGGGCGCCCGCTGCAGGGTGAATTTCATGGAGAACTGGAGTCAGCTTTGTGTAGGCACTGGTCGATTACAGCAGTGGTGTGTAGACAGTCGGGTGGGGTGACGGAGCAGCTCTGGCAACGTATTTGCCGGCAACAAGGATTGAGCCTGTTGTTGATCTCTCGGCCAAAACCCTGCATTGAAGTAGAGGCCGTTAATAGCGTGGGGGGCCTGTTGAATCGGATATCCATCGATTAAATAGTTCCGCTTCGCTGATGTCCTTCAAAGAGGTCTTAAATGGTTACTCGAGAACCCTCATCTTCACTGGTATTGGTTTTGACTACAGAGGCAGATGCAATTCTGGCGGAGGGATTAGCAAAGGAATTGCTGGCGCGCAGGTTGGTGGCCTGCGTGAGTATGCAGCAGATTCACTCTCACTATTTTTGGCAGGGGAAGCATGAGAGTGCTCAGGAAGTACAGCTACTGATCAAGACCACCCAGGATCGGCTTGATGCACTTCATGAGGCAATATCTGATCTACATAGTTATGAAACCCCTGAGTGGCTTCATTGGTCTGTATCTGCAAGTGATCCCTATGCTGCCTGGGCAGCAGCAGCTGTGAACACTGCTTAGCAAGATAAAGCGGCCTGGCGATTTAGTTGAGATGTGTTGCCACCAGTTGCTGAAGGGAGACTTGAGAGCGGGGCCCAAGTTGGGTGACCACCTGACCGGCGCATAGTGATCCAATATTTCCACAATTCTCCAGAGTGGCTCCTTGGGTGTAACCCTGAAGGAAGCCACCGGCATAGAGATCTCCGGCGCCGGTTGTGTCCACTAATTTGCCCAGGCTGTAGGCAGGAATATCCCAGCGTTGATCACCAGCTAAAACCACCGATCCATGCTCACTGCGGGTGAGGGCTGCTACTTGGCAACGACCCTTTACTTGTTCTAGTGCCGCTTCAAAGCTGACGCTTTGGTAAAGGGAGGTGATTTCGCTGTCGTTGGCAAATAGCACATCAACGTGGTTATTAACTAGCTCAAGGAAGCTGTCGCGATGCCGATCAACACAGAAGCCATCAGAAAGTGAGAGAGCAACTTGGCCACCTGAATCACGACAGACTTCCGCGGCAGCGATGAAGGCCTTTTTAGCTGCGGGACTATCCCAGAGATATCCCTCGAGGTAGAGAACCTTGGCTTGACGAACCATTGATAGGTCTAGGTCTTCCGGATCCAGTTGCACTGAGGCGCCTAGGTAGGTGCACATGGTGCGTTGTGCATCAGGGGTCACCAGGATCAGGCAGCGTGCTGTTGAAGGACCACTGTTTGCTGGGGGAGTTTCGAATCGAGCTCCTACAGAGCGGATGTCGTGGCTGAAGATCTTGCCTAGCTGGTCATTTTTTACGCGACCGATAAAGCCTGCTTTGCCGCCAAGTTGGGCCAGGCCAACCAATGTGTTAGCCGCGGATCCACCTGAAGTTTCAAGGCCTGGGCCACTAACTGCATAAAGAGCTTCCGCCTGGGCTTCATCCACCAAGGCCATATTGCCTTTATTTAGGCCGTGGTCTTTAAGGAAGGCATCGTCCGTTTGCACCAGCACATCCACGATGGCATTGCCAATTCCAACTACATCGAGGGGACGATCATTGAATCTGGGTATAGCCATGGAGGTGTGCAGTGAAAACCTCAGAAGTATCGATCCTCGTAGGCCATTTCTCTAAAAGAAAATGCTCAGGCGCTTAGGAGAGCTCGCTTGGGGCCGTGAATTGGATCTTCTACAACGATCGTTTGGTCACGGTTGGCTCCTAGGGAGACGATGGCAATTGGTACTTCCATTAGGTCGGCTAGGAAACGGAGGTAATCCATAGCAGTGGTAGGTAGGTCTTCCAGACGACGGCAGTCGGCAGTGGAGCATTGCCATCCGGGCAAGGTTTGGAAGATTGGCTTACAGCGGGCGAAGTCCTCGGCGTTGCTGGGGAAGTGATCAATCCGCTCACCATTGAGTTCGTAAGCCACGCACACTTGAATTTCGTCAAGTTCATCGAGCACATCAAGTTTGGTAATAGCCAGGCAATCGAGGCCATTGACTGCCACTGCGTAACGACCGATTACCCCGTCGAACCAGCCGCAACGTCTACGACGGCCAGTGGTGGTGCCGAATTCACCTCCACGGTCGCAGAGCTGTTCATTGAGGCTTCCTTCCAGCTCTGTTGGGAAAGGACCTTCTCCTACACGTGTGGTGTAAGCCTTGGCTACGCCAATCACACGATCGATCAGTGTGGGGCCTACTCCAGCACCGATACAGGCACCGCCAGAGATCGGGTTAGATGAGGTGACGTAGGGATAGGTGCCGTGGTCGAGGTCTAGAAGGGTCCCTTGGGCACCTTCAAAAAGAATGTTTTTACGGTTGCGGGCAGCCTGGTGAATTGTTTGGCTGCAGTCGACTACGTGTGGTGCCAACCTCTGGCCATAGCCGAGGTATTCCTCGATTACTTGTTCCGAGTCGAGCGGTGCTACTCCATAGATTTTTTGCAGTAGACGATTCTTTTCTTGTAGAGGTCCACTCAGTCGATCTCGCAGTCGCTGAGCATCCATCAGATCAAGCACGCGGATGCCGTTGCGTTGAGATTTATCGGCATAGGTGGGTCCGATGCCTCGCCCTGTGGTGCCGATACGGCGATCACCTCGTTCTTGTTCCATCGCCTCATCCAAGAGGCGGTGATAGGGCATCGTTACGTGGGCTGTAGATGCCAGTTGAAGGCCTGAAATATCAATTTTATTTTCAAGAAGCATGTCTAGCTCCTTGAGCATCACCTTGGGATCGACAACGGTGCCTGAGCCGATCAGGCAGATTGTTTCTGGGTAAAGGATGCCGGATGGGATGAGGTGCAGCTTGAGCACCTTGTCATCGACAACGATCGTATGACCTGCATTGACTCCCCCTTGATAGCGGACTACGACATCGGCGGAACGGCTTAATAGGTCGGTGATCTTGCCCTTCCCTTCGTCACCCCACTGCGCACCTATGACGACAACATTGGCCAAGGACACTGCGGCCCGAAGCCGCTAATCTGCACAAACAACTATCTTTGCAGATCTGAGTGCCCTAAGTCAAAGTTTGGTTTTCAAATAGTTTATTTAGCTACCTCTTAATGCACTTTGTTCGGCTTTGGCTAGTTCTTTATTGATCCGTGTTTGAAGCTCTTCGGGTAGGGGGCGATTGGCGAAGTTGTTGTAATGACCCGCTAGTGAATTAAGGGCTGTCTGCATGGTGGTGAATGACGGCAGGTTATTCACCTTGGGGCGAGGCCGATATTTGGCTATGTAGTCGTAGATGAGGGCGTGGGCTTCCTCTGCTGCTGCGGCATGCCCTTCGTCTTCCATTGGTATGGCGATAGTTTCCTGCAAGCTGTGTGCAACGTTTACGGTGTCCTCTACGTAGGTACCCGATAGCCGGATTTCGGCGGCATCGGCGCCTGCGAAGGTTGTGAGCATCAGACAGAGGCCAAGGCATAGTGCCAATGCTGCCCGCATCAATTGCTTGCTCATGTGATGCAAGGCAGAATTCATCTGGTTCATTTCAATTCCATTGATTTTAGAGGCTCGCTCAGTTGAGAGGTGAGCTCAGCGAGAGGTTTGCTCAGATTCTCTAGTGGTTGTTAACGCCAATCTCTTCTATTAGTTCGGCTAGCGCCTGCGTGGCGGGCAGTTTTCGTACTTCCCGGCTAGATCTTTTAACTAGTTCTACCTCTGCTTTAGTGGCATCTCTTCCGACCACGATCCGCCAAGGGATACCGATTAGGTCAGCATCTTTGAATTTGACGCCAGCGCGTTCATTCCTGTCATCAAGCAACGTGTCGATGCCAGCTGCTTGGAGCTCGCTATAAAGCTGCTCTGCCAGCTTCTGTTGAGGCTCATCTTGGAGATTTGCCACCACCACGATCACCTCGAATGGGGCTATGGCTAGAGGCCAACTTATGCCTGCTTCGTCGTGGTGTTGTTCAACGGCGGCCTGGGCAAGTCTGGAAATGCCGATGCCGTAACACCCCATCCAGAAGGGTTCTTGAGTGCCTTTGTCATTAGTGAAATGAGCTTCTAGTGCTTGCGAGTATTTGCGGCCCAACTGGAAGATGTGTCCTACTTCGATGCCTCGCTGCTCTTCAAGAATCTGGCTTGAATCATGGATGCAGCAATCCCCAGCTTGCGCTTTGCGTAGATCAACGCTTTTTGGCTTGCCGCCAAGTTTTGACCAGTTCGTGCCAATTCGATGCTGATCGCTGCGATTAGCACCGCAAACAAAATTTTCCAGTGCTGTTGCGCTCGGGTCAGCCAGACGTAGGAAACGTGTTATCCAGCTTTTTGCACTACTCAAGAGAGCATCATCTAGGTCAGGGCCCAGGGCACCAAAGGGCCAGGCTTCTATCCCCTGACTGACAATTTGGTCGGCGGTGATGGGTGCTACATCGAGAACCATCTTGCCTAGCTCTTTGCTTAGGGCGTTAAGCAACTTCACTTCGTTTAGCTCTTGGTCTCCTCGGAGGCTCACTAGCACTGGTTGAAGTTCACCATCTTCGATGCGGGCCAGCATTACCAGCACCTTTATTACTTGGCTCGGATGAAGCCCTTGGGTTGAGCAAAGCGTCTCGATAGTTTTCTGATTCGGTGTGTCGAGCACTATGGACTCTTTCGAAGGCAGTGGCGTTGCCTTGGCAGGGTGGGAGACCGCCTTCTCCTGATTGGCGGCATAGATCCCATCAGCACTGGTAAGGATTAGGTCTTCGCCAGCATCCGCGGTGACCATAAATTCTTGAGATGCGGCTCCGCCGATTGCTCCACTGTCGGCATCCACTGCGACGGTTTCTAGTCCACAGCGGGAGAAGATTCGTTTGTAGGCCTTATCCATGGCCTTGTAGGTGGTAGTGAGGTCCGCTTCGTTGGCATGGAAGGAATAAGCGTCCTTCATGATGAATTCCCGGCTGCGCATTAGGCCGAAGCGAGGACGGATCTCATCGCGGAACTTGCTTTGGATCTGGTAGAGAGTTACTGGCAGTTGTCGGTATGAGCGGAGGAGGTCACCCGCCAGGGTGGTGATCACTTCTTCATGAGTAGGGCCGAGGCCGAGTTCACGCCCTTGTCGGTCTTCAAGGTTGAACATGATGCCTTCTCCGGCCGTGTACCCCTGCCATCGACCACTGCGCTGCCAGAGCTCTGCAGGATGAAGTTGAGGCAAAAGGGTTTCCAGAGCGCCGATAGCGTTCATTTCCTCTTGCACAATTGATTTAATTTTGCTCAGCACTCGCCACATCAGTGGCAGATAGGCATAAATACCTGAAGTGACGCGACGGATGTATCCCCCCCTCAGTAGCAATTGATGGGAGGCAATTTCCGCGTCTGCGGGGACGTCGCGCAGCGTCACCAGCATTAGGCGGGAGACGCGCATGAATCGGATCACAGAGGTTTGGGGAAGCTACCACCACAGCAAAAACAGGTCGATCGCAGAACTGTCTCGGAGTGTTGAATCAGCCTGTCCCAGATGAGTCTCACCTGCTATGTTCTGCCAAATTCAAGCAGTGCTGGGCATACCTCATGTTCCCTGGGCAGATAAATTCTGATTCTCCACAATCTGGTCTTTCTTCTGAGCTCACTAAAGATATAAATACTGTGATAGCTCAATCAGATGCACTTGTTGGTATAGATGATGTTCAGAAGTCTTTAAATCGTTCAAGGGCTTCGGTTTACCGCTACACCAATACAGACCCTCGCAACCTCAATCCTTCTTTTAATCCACGCAAACTTAACCCTGAATACAGAAGTGATCAGAAGGATCCTATTTCCTTTCATCCTAATGAAGTTGCCCGGTTCGCTAAAGATGTTTTAAGGATCAAAGAGGTCACAGTTGAGGTTCTTAATTCCCCCTCAACTGCAACGCAACAGGTTCTTGCCTCCATCTTGGATGAACTTCGTGCTATCAGGTCACACCTGGAGGGTGTAGGCGATACGCCTTCTGAACTTGATTCTCATCGAGGTCATCAGGATCGTCCTGCTGCATAAAGCCTTTCTCGGTGAGAGAATATTTGCTAGCGGTTCTTGGCCATGGTTTTTCCAGTCCTCGAACTCGCACCGGTGTAGGTGGGTGATGGCATTCCCTAAATCGGTTTATTCCCAACCACCCATGCATGGATCCTGAACCAGCCTCAGCCTCAAGCCCCTCTGCTCAGGGGGAGGGGGCATTTAAATCTCCACATCAGTCTGGTCTCACCGGACCAGAGTCTGAAGAGCCTTTCAGTTTGAGCGTACCTTCGATTGCGTTGCTGGGTTTGACCATTGCCATCGCAACAGTTGGAGTTCCCCTAGCGGCAGTGTTGACAGACCGTTCTGCGAACAGGGAAAGCATGATTCCCACAGCTTTGGAGCAAGATGGATCTAAGTTCTCTTCCCCCATCTCCCTCACCAGGGGTGGTCAACTTGGTGGTGGAGATCCCGGCCGGGAGTCGCAACAAGTACGAATATTTTGATGAAGCCGGAGTGATGGCCCTCGATAGGGTGCTTCATTCTTCGGTTCGTTACCCGTTTGATTACGGCTTCATCCCCAATACCCTCGCGGAGGATGGGGCACCTCTTGATGCAATGGTGATTATGGAGGAACCAACTTTTGCTGGTTGTCTGATTAGAGCCCGACCGATTGGGGTGCTTGATATGCATGATTCCGGGGCTTATGACGGCAAGTTGCTTTGTGTGCCAGTAGCTGATCCTCGTCAGCGGTTGCTTAGCAGTATTCGACAGATCTCTACAAGTCAGCTTGAGGATGTGGCCGAATTCTTTCGTACGTACAAAAATCTTGAGGGGCGTGTTATAGATCTTGGTGGTTGGAGAGATTCTGAAGCCGTAGAGTCTTTACTAGAGAGCTGCATCAAAGCAGCACAGGTAAAGGTTGCAAAGTGAGTAAGAAAATAAATAATCTGAATAAACCAGTCAACTCTTTACTTGCTAAATAAATTATGCTCACTACAGTAAAAGTATATAGTTACTCGCGTTGTTCTACATGCAGAAAGGCCTTGACTTGGCTGCAGGAGCATCAAATTGCTTATGAACTTTTCGATATAGTTGAGACTCCTCCCAGTAGGGAGATGCTCAGTGGCGCTAGCGAGAAGTTAGGCAACCGCAAGCTTCTCTTTAATACAAGTGGCCAGAGTTATCGTGCTTTAGGTGCTGCTGTTATTCAGGCAATGAGTGATGCCGAGGCATTCGACGCACTTGCTGGCGATGGCAAGTTGATTAAACGTCCTTTCTTGGTCACAAAAGAAGGCAATGTGTTGGTGGGATTTAAGCCGGAGGTCTGGGCTGAGGTGTTGTTGAGTTGAAGTTCAATCCATCTAGCTCGGTGATCAGTTCATTAACTACAACTTGCTCCTTGAGCTGACGGAAACTGGAGCGCTTGAAATCTTCAAGTAAGGCCACTATTAGCTCTTGACTGCGTTCGAGAACGGGGCCCTGCTCCAAATTTCGAGCTAGTTCCTCCCAGAAGCGATCAATGGTATCGACTCCTAGTTGCTCAAGCACCATATCTTTGCGGCCAAGCTGGTCGCCGGCATTGCGGGAGAGCTCGAGAATTACATCGATCATCCCGGCAGCGAGTTGGCGGCTGAATTCCGATTCGGCTTTTTCTATTACGGCAAGACCCTTGAGGGGGGTGGGCACCATGGCTCCATCCATGCTGCGTTGTAGAGCATGGCTAAATAGTGCCAAAAATTGAGGGCGCATGCTTGGCCCCACTTCTTTGAGCAGCAGCGGCAGCCAGAGTTGAAGTAATTCGGCCAGTTCGCTGGCCTCGTTTTTCTCTACCGATTGGTGACTGCGGAGGCTGCGGATTCTTTGCGGCAGCAGTGGGGAGCGAATGACCCCTTGCATGGCATCGACGATGCGCAAAGTGAGAACTTCAAATAGTTCTAGTGCCAACAGGGCTACTACCCATCTGCTTACTACAGCCCGTAGAGGTTCTAGCTCAATGAGGTTTGCGCTCGATAGTCGTTCGGTGACTGGCACCAACCGCAATGGTCTCCAGAACGGCAGTAGCAAGGGTAGGTCGATCCACCTTCGCAGCAGGGCATCTCGCCAGGCGATAGCGGGAAAACGATGCTTCAGGCGAAGAGCCCTTAAAAAGATGTCTAGAAGAAAGAGAAGTTGAAACGGAATGTCTAGGCGCCAGGCATGGTCGACAGGTTGCCCGTTTTCGTCAGTTGCTCGCCAGTAATTTGTTGCAACCAGAGGCAGTATCTTTTGTGTCCAGAATTGTCGCTCTTGTTGCCAGTCAAGATTGTTCAGGTATTTATTGCCAAGTAGATGGGCGGTCGCCTGTTTAGCGGAATCCATCTGTGCTCTTGCGCGGAGTCGGCTTTTTAGCTTCTCAAGAGTGCCAACGTTGCCGGAGCCAACGAAGGGATTTTCGTCGATCATTTGGCTAGTGAGCATGACTTGTTCAAGTCGTAGTTGATGCACAGCAGGGCTATTGATTCCTTCCCTTGCGGCCGCTTGATCTAGTTGGTTGAAATGTTGGATATAAAGCTGGGTCTCTTGATGAGGTTTGATGCCTTTAACAGGGTCATATAAAGGTGTTATGTCCGGTAGCCATGGCAATGGCACCATCAGCGAAGAAGAAGGCAGGGGGTAGAGGTTGCGATGTATCCAGAAATTGCGTAGTGGAACGTAGCTGATGTCGAAGATGATCCAGCTCAGATTCGCAGCAGCAATAAGCGCCAAGGCTTGATCCCAGCGTCGCCAGAACTTGCCAGAAGTGGAGGGTTTTAACCCTTGCCAACGGGGACGCACCATGATCTGAGGTTCCTTAGGTCACGCTAGGGGGCTGGGCAAGCTGGCCCTATCGTGAATCATCGAATTCATATCAGGGCTGAGTTGTCTGACGCGCAGCAGCAGGATCGCCGTACAGACCATAAGGCGTCTGGTTCCGAGGGAGCTTCAACCTCCAGATTTCATCCTTTCTGGGATTTCTGGGGGCCATTTTTTGTCACCTTTGCCTTGTACTTCGGTATTCGTAATTATGTTGCTGAGGCAAGATATATTCCATCTGAATCCATGATCCCTGGGTTGCAGGTTCAGGATCGTTTATTGGTTGAGAAACTCAGCTTGCGCAGTCGCTCACCCAATCGTGGTGAGATAGTGGTATTCAATACTCCCTACTCCTTTAATCCTCAGTTCCGTAATAGATTGGAGTTACGTCGATTAAGCAATGGACATATTTCCCTTCCATGCTTTCTGGTGAACTTCCCTTTTATGAATTTATTGGGATTAACTAATGATAGTTGTGCTGCTTGGATTAAGCGTGTTGTAGCTGTAGGTGGAGATCAGGTTTCTGTTAACCCTAGGGGAGAAGTGAGGGTGAATGGAGAGAAGATTAAGGAGCCCTATGTGACTAACTACTGTCCTGTGGATGGTCAGGGAATGGGCCCTTGTAAATCTCTCAGCGCGACAGTCCCCAGAGATCATGTTTTGGTGCTTGGTGATAATCGAATCAATAGCACTGATGGACGGACATGGGGTTTCTTGCCCGAAAGCGAAATCCTTGGGCGAGCAGTATGGCGTTTCTGGCCTTTCAATCGTCTTGGTTCACTTACTCCCTGAGACCACAGCCCACAACACGCCCTGTTAGTTGACGGCCCTGCCAGGGCTGATTGGCTGCTTTGGGGGCATCTTGATGGTGACGATCTTGAATCCAAGCGTTTTCTGGGTCGAACAGTAGCCAGCGTCGGCTCCCAGCGTTCAATTGTTCCTCAGGCAGGTTGAGCATTTTTGATGGCCCAAAGCTCAATGCATGCCAAAGCTGCTCTATAGACCAGCCAGCATTGACTACAAGCTCTTGCCAGAGCGAAGGCAGCACAAGCTGATGTCCTGCTAGGCCGGGCACACGCTGGTTGGGGGGGAGTTGTGTGTCTTCTTCGTCCAGTGGGATGGCATGAACAGCTATGGCCGTGAGGGTGCCATTGGCGAGGGCATTGATCAGTGCTTTTCGATCTCGAGAGCTACCTAGGGATGGATTAACTCTCCATCCCAGTTCCGTTGGATCAAGCCTGGATTGGTCAGCTACAAGATGCCACCAGCACACACTGGCCATAGGTCGGGAGGCGTAGGAGGTCAAGATGTCTACGCCAACAGCAGTCGACAGGTTCATCAGTCGTAGTGAACGCTCTGGATGCTGTTGTTGAAGCTCGAGAAGTTGTCTTAGAGGAAGGGTCTCGCTGGCGAATGGATCAGGTGACCAGCCCGCTCGCAGCGTTTCTACCCCTTCACGCACCATCCCATCACCTTGGATTTGTTCATCCCTAGGTGCTAGTAGCACAGGGGCTGTTCCCATTTCACCTACTACCAGCCCCCGTTGCAGGAGAGTAACCGGCACGATTAGATCGTCGTCTGCTAGCCCTATGGCACCGTGATGCAGTAGATCTGCGTGGGAAGTTAGTTCACTTCCGGCGCCACCTCGGCTGAAGCCCCCCCAGAGGTGAATGTCTACATCGCTATTGGGATTAACGAATCCCTGCAGTCTTTCGGGGCGATCACGCCAGGATGAGCTGCGGGGCAGTAGGGCCAGTTGGCCGTAGCCGGCAGCTGCTGCTGCATGTCGCAGGCTGGTGAGGGTTTCGCTACGACCAATGATCGGATCCTCGAGGACGGAATGGGGATCTACAAGGCAGGGAGCAAGGAGTTGTTGGCTGGCGGATGTAGAAGGCAGACCGAGTTGCTGTGCTTGCTTACGGGCCTTCTCACCAAAGGCGATGAGATGGCTGTCTCTGATCAGTACAGCGTCTTCAACCACAGGTTGACCTGAACCGTGCAGGATGCGTATGGGGTCCAGAAGCTGCGCCTCGGGCATCACGTTAGAGCGCCCCTGCTGCTGTGCGATCGAGCACACCACCAAGGTGGGAGGTGAGGTTGAGACAGGTCACCACTGCAGGTTGGCTCGTATCCGTGGCGATGTCGACCACCGTGACACCTCCATTGCCTTGTTTGACTGACCAGATATCTGCTGGGGTCATTCCAAGCAGGTAGCAGAGGATTGTTTTGTTTACGGCGTCATGAGCTACCACTAGGGCCGTTTCGTTAGCGGGCAGGTTGTTGGCAATGTTGTTCCAGCAGGCCACAGACCGTTCCCATACATCTTGGATTGTTTCTCCTTCGGGCATCTGCACTGTCTGCGGAGCCTCTTTCCATGCTTTCAGCAGTTCAGACCAGTCGGCTTCGATTTCAGATTCCAGCTTCCCTTCCCAGAGGCCATGGCCGATCTCCACTAGCCCTTGTGTTGCTTCTAGTTGAATGCCTGGATGGGCCTTGAGGATGGCTTCTGCGGTCTGCTTGGGTCGGGTCATAGAACTGCTATATGCCCTTTGCAGGGGCACATCGCTTAGGAATGCTCCGGCGGCGGCGGCTTGCTCGAATCCATTGCTATTCAGCGGGATATCGATTTGGCCTTGGAATCGGCCCTGGCGGTTCCAGTCGGTTTCACCGTGGCGAACAAGTATCAGTCGCGCGCCCTTCCCTTTGGCAGGTAGTTTCTGAGCTAAGTGGACTGTGCTGTTAAGGCATTCGATCTGTACTTGATGGGATTGTTCCCGATGGGGTATCAGGTTGAACACTGAGAGGGAGGCATTGTCGAGTTGGAGTCGACGAAAGCCTTGGTCTGGTTCGCCAAGTAGGACAAGTATTAGGCAGCGGAGGATGGCGTTATGCGAAACCACCAGAACTGTTTCATCGTTTTCTAGAGGGTGACGTTGCAATAGTTCTCGTAGGAATCCTCTGGCTTGCTCCATTAGCTCGCCAATCGGTTTGTAGGGAGAACCGTCTTCTCGCTCCATTACTAAGGCCTGGGGTTGTTGCTGCCAGGTGCGATAGGCATCCGGAAAAAGCCTTTTCACTTCATCGCGGCAGAGGCCACTCCAGGGAGTTAGGTCGATCTCCAGTAGCGCATTGTCGAAGCAAGGCGTGAGCTCACCGCCTTTACTGGTGAGCAGCTCGGCTGTTGTTGCCGCGGCGCGTTTCAGGGGGGAGCTGTAAACCGCATTGATGGGCACTCCGATCAATGCCTTTCCCGTTTGACGGGCCTGTTCTTGGCCTTCTGAAGTAAGCGTGGAAAGATCATTGCGACCTTGAATCCGTCGCTCGCGATTGAAGCTGCTCAGACCATGACGGACCAGGAGGATACGCAGGGGCACCGGCAAAGATGTTTTGGCGCGGCCATCGTATGGGTAACCATGCACTTTTGTGGGCAGCGGCCAGGGAGAATCAGTTCCAATTGATGCTGGGTCGTTGAGCTTTTACCCCCTGTTCAGCCTGATCAGGCGATATACCCGTGAGCCGCTCTGGAAAGTCGGGCTGGCCTTTTTATCATTGATATTGGCGGCTTGGGTTTGGGTGTATGGGCTGCAGGACAGCTTCAGTAGGCCGTCAGTCACTCCCACCCTCTCTCTCCAGCAACAGGAGATGGCCTTGCTTGCTGATCAGGCCGTTCCTTCAGCAATTAGGCCCTTGCTGGTGGGTGAGGATCCGAAAAAAACCTTATTAGATGCTCTTGGTGATATCCCTCTTGATCAGATCAATGATCGCCAGCGGTTGTTGCTTGCTGGCCTTCAATCTCCAGGGGTTGAACGTCGTGCTGTTCTGGCTACTCCAGTGCAAGCACCGTCGCTGATTCCTCTGCAGCAGGCCTTGCTGGCCAGATCAGATGAAGGGCAATTTCCGCTCGCTGGTACTGAGCTCCTTGGCTCTTTAAGTGGTGATCCTTTGCTCCAACAGGTTGGCTGCCTTGCTCTTGGAGGGTATACCGATGACTGCGTCAATCCCAATGTCGCATCGAGTGTGGCTTTGAGGTTGATCTTGAGCATGGTGCTACCGGTGGTGGCTCTGCTTGCTGGTAGTGGGCTATTGCTGCGTCACCTTTGGATGATGTTCAGAAAATCCGCTGCCCCATGGCCACCACTTCAGCCTTTACCACTGTCACTGACGGACATGGTGCTCCTGATTGCTTGTGGTTTTGTGGTTTTGGGTGAGGTTATTGCTCCTGGTTTTGTGCTTCCGCTGAGTGGGTTTATTACTCGGGGAATGGTTAGCCCTTTGAGCGATGCGGTGACAGTAGTTATTGGTTACGGCGCTTTATCACTACCGCCTTTGCTGATCTTGCGTCAGCAGCTGCGGAGCCTAGAGAGTATTGATCGTCCAGTGGCTGGCTGGTTGCAGTGGCAGCTGCACCCTTGGAGTTCAGCCTTGCTGCAGGCAGGGCGGGGCTGGTTGATGGTGATGCCGCTGGTTCTGCTAACGGGATGGTTGATGGGATTGCTGATGGGCGATCAAGGCGGAAGTAACCCCTTGTTGGAACTGGTGCTTCGCAGTAAGGATCCCTGGGCTCTGCTGTTGTTCGCTACTACGGCAGTTGTGATGGCCCCTCTTTTTGAAGAGCTGGTTTTCCGTGGTGTGCTTTTGCCTGTTTTAGCGAAATCTTTTGGTCCAGGATGGGGTGTATTGACCAGTGCGTTGGTGTTTGGCGTGGCTCACCTGAGCGTTGGTGAGTTGCCTCCGCTGTTTGTATTGGGCTTGGGTCTGGGGCTACTTAGGCTTAGTTCAGGTCGTCTTTTGCCTTGCGTGTTGATGCATGCCCTCTGGAATGGGGTTACTTTCTTCAATCTTTTATTGCTCGGCGGATAACTGAACTTTGCAGGATCAGTATTTGAATGTCAGGGGATAACCTTGCCGAGGGCTGTTGATAGTGGTTCACTGATTTATTTCAGTGAATTGTTCGGTGGTTGCCGTTCCTCAACCGATCCCGGCATCAGCCGAACGTGTTGTTTCGCGGGCGCGTTCTGTTCGCACGCTTGAACTGCTTCAAGGATCGCTTTCCCCGCAGAAGGTAGCTCGTCAGTCGCCAGTGCTTGCAGGACTGCATCGAGCTGCTGATGGTGCATTGATTGGTGCTCTGATGGCCGCGGCACTTTTATCTGCTTTCACACTTCACTGGCAGCATCGCTGGACCACTGCTTTTACCAGGCTGGAGACCACTCGTTCATTGTCCCATCGCCTCACGGAGTCAACGGCGATGATCGAGCGCCACTTGTTGAAGCAAACCAATTTGCCCGAGTCGATGGTCCCCACTAAGGTCGCCAATCTCCTTTATCTAGAGCGTCCTATCAATCCTTCTGGCCTTGCTAAATCAGAAGAGGCGCATCTTCTGAGCCAAATGATGGATCAACCAATCAATCACGGCTACTGATGCCTGCCTCAAGGGCTCGTCGTTCACGAAGCTCCAGGAGGTGGCCTCATCGCGTCATCGCGTTGGAATCAGTTCCTGCACATCGGATGAGATGGGTGTTTGCCATCCTTTGTTTTGGTCTGATTGGACTAGTGGGTCGGATGGCTTGGTTGCAGGTGCTGCAGGCACCAGAGCTCGAAGCCCGTGCAAGGGCTTTGCAGACTCAGCGAACCCAACCGATTGGAATACGGCGTTCAATTGTTGATCGCACTGGAAGGTTGGTGGCCCTTGATGAGCAACATTTTCGACTTTGGGCACATCCTCGCTACTTTAATTTTCCTGGGGATGACCCTGGCTTGATTCGTAAGCCAATCGATGTCGCAAGCAAGCTTTCTGGGTTGTTATCAATTCCGATGGCCGAATTGGCTCAGCGTTTGGGCGATCGAGATTCGGGCGTAAAGCTTGCCGAAGGATTGGATATTGAAAGCGCTGATCAAATCAGCAACCTTGGCATAAGTGGTTTAGATCTTGAGCCTTATCCACAGCGTTTGTATCCGCAGGGATCCCTGTTTGCCAATGTTGTGGGTTTTCTCAACTTGGATCGCATTCCTCAGGCGGGATTGGAGCAGAGCCGCCATGAGGATCTATTGCGTCATGAACAAGTTCGCAGTATGCGAAGAGGAGCCGATGGCACGCCCCTCCCTGATGACTTGGGTCCAGGAGTGTTTTATGGCGATGATTTACGCCTGCAGCTCACTTTGGATGCCCGCTTGCAGGAGTTAGCGGAGAAGGCACTTGCAGCCCAGGTCAAGCAGTGGAATGCCAAGAAGGGCGTGGCCATTGTTATGGATGTCAGCAATGGTGAGTTGCTGGTTCTGACATCAACACCCACCTACGACCCAAATAAGTATTGGAAATACTCACCTTCTCTTTTTCGTGAGTGGTCTGTGCAGGATCTTTATGAACCTGGATCTACCTTTAAGCCGATCAACCTTGCGCTTGCTCTTCAGGAAGGGGTGATTAAGCCGGGGGGAATGGTGAATGACACCGGATCTATGAAAATCGGTGGTTGGCCTATCACCAACCACGATAGGCAGAGCAATGGTGTTATTGACTACGCCACGGTGCTTCAGGTCTCAAGCAATGTCGGCATGGTGAAGGTAATGAGGCATCTCAAGCCTTCGCTTTATTGGGACTGGCTGCGTCGGCTCGGGGTTGATTCCAGGCCGGATACCGATCTCCCTGGTGCTGTTGCTGGCCAGTTAAAGACCAAGCAAGAGTTTGTCTCTCAGCCAATTGAGCTGGCCACAGCAGCATTTGGGCAGGGGTTTTCGCTCACACCTCTTAAGCTCGCCCAGTTGCATGCCTTAATTGCTAATGGCGGCTACTTGGTGAGTCCACACATCACTAGGGGATTGCGGTCTGGAGAAGTGTTGGCTCCCCCTCGCGGCGCAAAAAGTGGTCATCAGTTATTGCGGCCAGAGGTTGCCCGTGTTGTGCGTGACTGGATGGAATCGGTAGTTGAAAAAGGTAGCGGCAAGGGGGCTAAGACACCTGGTTATCGCATCGGCGGCAAGACCGGTACCGCTCAAAAAGCAATGAATGGGATTTACATACCAGGTGCCAAGATTTGCAGCTTTGTTGCCCATCTGCCGGTTGAGAATCCGCGCTATGTGGTGCTGGTTGTCGTAGACGAACCTCAGGGCGCTAATGCTTATGGCTCCACGGTGGCGGTGCCAGTTGCGAAGCAGATCATTGATGGTTTGCTGGTGATTGAGAAAATCCCACCTAGCAACAACCAGACCAAATCTCAGCCAGCAAAAGGCTAAATCTTTCCAAGAGCTTAGGTGGTGAGTCCTAAACCTTGGCTGTCAGCAGAAAAAACGCCGCTAGCTTAAAGATCTTGAGAAATATTTTGCGTCATGGCCACACTCCTTGAGCAGCTTTCCTCCATGACAGTGGTTGTGGCTGATACTGGTGATCTGGAAGCTATCCGCAAGTTCACGCCAAGGGACGCAACGACCAACCCTTCGCTGATCCTTGCAGCAGCGCAGATTCCCGCATATCAGAGTTTGATCGATGAGGCACTTCATTCATCCCGTCAGTTATTGGGCAGCTCTGCAGCGGTGGAGGAGGTGGTCCATGAGGCGCTTGATGAGATCTGTGTAATTTTTGGCAAGGAAATTCTCAAAATTGTTCCCGGACGTGTTTCCACCGAAGTGGATGCCCGCCTGAGTTTTGATACGGAAGCCACGATCACCAAGGCTCATAAATTGATCGGTTTATACAACGATGCTGGTATTACTAATGATCGTGTTTTGATTAAGATTGCATCTACTTGGGAGGGCATAAAAGCAGCGGAGGTGTTGGAAAAAGATGGAATTCATTGCAATTTAACCTTGTTATTTGGCTTTGCTCAGGCGGTGGCTTGTGCAGAAGCTGGAGTTACTTTGATATCACCTTTTGTTGGCCGCATACTTGATTGGTATAAGGCTGATACCGGCCGAAATTCTTATCCTGGCGCAGAGGATCCTGGCGTGATCTCGGTAACCAAGATCTTTAACTATTTCAAAACCTATGGTTACAAGACAGAGATCATGGGTGCAAGCTTCCGCAATATTGATGAAATCATTGAGTTGGCGGGCTGTGACTTGCTAACAATTTCTCCCAAACTTCTCGATCAGCTGCGCAATACAGACGACACTCTTGAGCGCAAGCTGGATGCAGAGAATCCAGTTGCAGCAGAGTCTCAGATCCATGTCGAGAAGGAGAGTTTTGAGTCAATGATGAGGGCTGATCGCATGGCTTTCGAGAAGTTGGATGAAGGGATTCGCGGCTTTAGTAAGGCGATTGAAACTCTTGAGGCTCAGTTGGCGCATCGATTGGCTGTTTTGGAGGGAGGCGCGGCCTTCTGCCATGTTGTTCAGGAGATTTTCATGCTCAATGATCTCGATGGTGATGGTTGTATTACTAGAGAAGAATGGCTCGGTAGTGATGCGGTATTTGACGCTTTAGATCATGACCATGATGGTCGACTCCTTCAGGAAGATGTTCGTTCCGGGCTGGGTGCTGCTTTAGCACTAACAACAGCTTGAGGTGCTCTGACAAAGAGGAACAGTCAATTAATAGTTGATTCTTTTCTTTATTGCCTTTTCAGTAAATTAACAAAGCAATATACTATTATAAGTAAAGATATTTAATTTCAAGTGATGACAATGAGCGGCCAGATTTCTCCCAGCCCAAATTTTGACACGCTTGAAATCTTAGATGATCAGTATAACAATATAGTCTTTAAAAACTCCGGAGGCCTGAGCATCAACGGCACGCTGACTGACAATGGCACGTTGATTAACATGGGCACGCTGACTAACTATGGCACGTTTAACAATAAATCAGATGGAATCATTAAAGGGACTGGCAAGATTATTGGCGATACAAATAGCTACGGTACGATCAGTATAGGTTAGTCAGCAGGTGGTCATCTGATCAATGGGCACTTATATCATCACGAGGGAAGTAGAAAGGTAAAAGGACTAGGAGGTACTTACCATGGTGATAGCGATAGAAATGCAACAGAACACGATTGGATCGAAATCACAGGTGATTTAGAACTAGCCGGCGAACTCGATGCCTCACTGATTGATGGCTTTTCATTTGCTGAAAGCGATCGCATCTCTGTTGGCGATGGAGTTGAGCTTTCCTTGACGCAAGCCGGAGATGATTTATTGCTCACAGCAGATGGCATTCACACCACATTCCTGGATATTGAAAAAGATGAGTTCTTAGCGGCTGATGTTATTGACTTTATCTGAGTTCAGGCAGCCTCATGGCGCCCTGATAAGTCACCGCATCTACGCTTATTTAGAAGCAAGTCAGAGGAAGTCTTCTTTGCTTTTATGGGTTATCCTGTTGTTTCGTTGTTAGCCATAGCAAAAGTGATACAGAAATTGAACGTTGCCAACGGATGATTCCATCACTAGATAAGTACTTTTTAATTGGATGGTTTATCGCATGGATCGTCCTGAACTGGGGTGCTCGTATCAACGGAGAAGAAGGAGCCTTCCCTCGCGGTAGAGAGCAATTTAAATACGTGGTTAATGCAGCCATTGTTGAATGCTTTACGAGCTGGATCTGGAACAATATGCCTGGCCTTTCATGAGAGATTATTTTGACTTATGCCATTGCAGGATATCAAGAACGAGATGCTGATTAGATGAGGCAATTAATGCCAGGCCTGCTTTCACTATTCTCTAGTTCATTAATCCTTTGTGGTGCATTCTGTATTGAATAGCTGATGTGATCTGTTAATTGAATAGTCCTTTGGTTTATTTGGCTAGGAGCGTTGCAATAGCAATCGTTTG
>Ga0208766_1000201_pt1 | contig 32092 bp, 34 predicted proteins | sample ETN01SmetaG_3_FD_185792 | JGI IMG/M metagenome (GOLD analysis project Ga0208766, IMG submission 185792) | Marine microbial and viral communities from oxygen minimum zone, Eastern Pacific Ocean - ETNP2014F12-01SV263 (SPAdes) (version 2) | ecosystem: Environmental > Aquatic > Marine > Oceanic ... | reverse complement strand
ATTCCAGCAATTGTAGCAAAGGCAACACTCTGAGGAAGTACAATAATTGCACCAGTTAGACCTGCAAAAAAATCAGCCTTAATTGTCTCCAATGTAGTTAGCCTAAACCAAACTATAAAAGGAAAAATTTTTGCTAATTGAGTCATAAATTTAAATATTTAATAAAGTGATGTCTTGCAGTGGGTGGTAGATTATATAGTAATTTCTATAAGCTTTTTGCTCAGCAATAATATTAATTCTTAATGGGGCATATTACGCCTGAACAAAGAACATATACACGACTGTTCCTGCCACAATACTTAGTAATGCGTTTCGTTTATAGACTTGAAAGCCAATCGTAATTGCAAGCGCTAAGAAAGTATATAAAATTTCAGATGAAAAATAATTTAAATCTTTCAACATATAAATTACAAGAATCATCATTACCATTGGTGGGGTACTTTTTGCGACATAGTTGAGCATAGAGCTTTCTTTACCCGAACTAAAGAGCAAGAAAGGAATCAACCTTGTGAAGTAGGTTGATATTGCCATTAGTATTATTACAACTACAAGGTATTCCAATTCATCCATTGTTATTTGTTTTAATGATGCGTAATAAAATGATTGAGCCAATTGAGATTAGAATTGCAATAAGCAACATGTGATCAACAAAAAATAAAAGTGCAAATATTGAAGCGATAAAGCCAAGAATGAATGGCAATAATCGTCTAACCATGATCCATTGCTCGATCAATAAAACTACAAACAAGGCAGTTGCTGCAAACTCCATTCCATCTGTATTAAATGTTAGAAAACCTGAAGAAATAGCACCAATGGTACAACCCAAAACCCAGTATATTTGAGCAAAGAGCGTTATGTAGAGATAATAGCGTTCTTTGTTAAAATTTTCTGGAACTTTGATTGTTGTCAACAAAGCATACGTTTCGTCAGTCATTCCAAAAATTAGATACAACTTTCTTAAGTTCCAATTTCCAAAACTCTCTAGAAATGCTAAGCCATAGAACATATGTCTTGAATTTAGAAAAAATGTAGACATCGCAATCTCAACTATTCCCAGACCGGCTGATAAAAAACCAATAGCCATAAATTGTGCCGCACCTGCATAAACAATAATCCCCATTAGAGATGCGAAGTACCATGGATAGCCGAGCTCCTGAAATAGCAAACCGAATGCTATTCCCAAAGGAACAAAGCCAAACATAATTGGAAGCGAAATTTTTAATGCTGATCGAATCATTCTAAATGATTAATAAAAATTAAATAAATTATTACAGAACTATTATAGAAATTTAAATCATTCACACTAAAGATATATATTAATTCATTTATACTTTTTTTGAATCGAAAATGAGTAAAATATAATTCCATGTTTAAATAGTAATATTTTGTTAAATAAACCTATGATAACATAACGGTAACTCATGTATATGAGTTTGAAAATTCTTCGAAAATCAATACAATAACTACTATAAATATGTCCAAGCTTGTCCCTCCACATGGCAGTAATACTCTCAAACCGCTTGCTTTAGAGAGTAATGCAGCATTACAAGAACGTGAGAAATCTGAAACTCTAACTAAAGTAGTTTGTACGTCAAGAGAATTTGGCGATATCATTATGTTTGGAATTGGTGGCTTTACTCCCCTTGAAGGCTTCATGAACAAAGCTGACTGGCTCAATGTCTGTCAAAGTATGACTTTAGAAAACGGTACTTTTTGGCCAATCCCAATCACTCTATCAACAAATGATGAAGACATTAAAGAAGGTCAGGAAGTTGCGATTGTATATGAAAAAACCAACGAAATTATTGCCACAATGCTTATTTCAGAAAAATACACAATCGACAAAGAATTAGAATGCAATGAGGTATTTAAGACAACTAATATAGATCATCCTGGAGTCGCAATAGTTATGTCTCAAGGAAAATACAATATTGCAGGAAAAATAAAAGTCATATCTGATGGAGGATTTCCTGAGCAATATGGTGAGCTCTATATGACACCCCAAGAAACGCGCTCATACTTTGAGGAAAAAGGATGGACTTCAATCGCAGCATTTCAAACCAGAAACCCAATGCATCGATCACATGAATATTTAGCAAAAATTGCCATAGAAATATGTGATGGTGTAATGATTCACTCTACATTAGGAGAACTTAAGCCTGGAGATATTCCTGCTGAAGTGCGTTCAGAGGCAATTTCAACTCTAATAGAAAACTACTTTGTACAGAACACTGTTCTTCAATCAGGGTATCCATTAGATATGAGATATGCTGGCCCTAGAGAGGCATTGTTACATGCACTCTTTAGGCAGAATTATGGTTGCTCTCATTTAATTGTTGGACGAGATCACGCAGGTGTTGATGATTATTATGGACCATTTGATGCTCACAATATTTTTGATGAAATTGATAGTGGCCTAATTACAAAACCACTAAAGATTGACTGGACATTTTGGTGTAATAAGTGTGATGGCATGTCAAGTATGAAAACATGCCCTCATAGCCATGAAGATCGGCTATTACTTTCTGGATCAAAATTAAGACATCTACTTAGTGAAAATGAAGAGGTTCCAGAAAACTTTTCAAGACCAGAGGTACTAAAAATCCTTCAAAATTATTATGCCGGAATTAAGGATAGTGACAAAGTGAAAGTTGATCTTAAAGGGCATTCTGCAAAATAGACTGTTATGACAATAAATAATATAAACTGGTCCATGAGTTATGAGTTTTCTGGTTCTATAAAATTAAGACTTCTAGAATCTGTATCTTCTAAAATTCTTGCTCGGAAATGTAGTACATTAACTTTTTGTAAAAAGTATTTATGTAATACAATTTAATAAAGGAAAAAATATGATCTCGATAAATCCATTTTCTGAAATAGGAGCTTTCATTCCATCTGTTATGATGCAAATATACGTAGTTGCTATGTTTCTTCTGGTAATTGGTGCAACTATTTTTGACGTCATTCACAAAAAAAGCGCTAAGTACTTTTTTAACAACTCAGTAAAAGCAAAAAAATCTGCTACAAGAAATGTTAATTCAGGTGAAAAAGCATCATTAGCTTTCAAAACAGCTACCAACGAAGTACTTACTTCTTCAGAGTTTTGTAGCACTAGGAGAAGGCTTGCGCACCTTCTAACAATGTATGGTTTCGTATTATTTGTTATTGCCACCGCTGTAATGATTTTCTCTTATTCAACCCCTGGCTCAGTCACGCCTTCTATTTGGCCATTATTGTGGCATCTTGGTGCTGCTATGCTTTGTCTAGGTGGTTATTGGTTTTGGTTCTTTATTAGAGTTGATGTTGCAGCTGAAGGTAATAAATGGTACAGAGTTATGAGAGCAGACTTATTTGTCCTTTCTCTAATTGCTATGGCTACTTTTGCACTTATATGGTCTTATCTTTTAGCAAACCAAGTTGCTGTATGGCAAACTTTATTCTTTGTTCTTTTTATCATTTCGAGTACTGTTCTATTTGGAGGAGTGCTTTGGTCTAAATTTGCGCACATGTTTTATAAGCCTGCTGCTGCATATCAAAAAAGAGTTACTAAAGCAGATGGGTCAAGAGAGAATCTTCCTGAGCCGGCTGATTTACCAGAGAAGTTTGGTCTTGGAATAAAACGTGAAGCACCTCGTCACTATTAATCATTAATTTTTCGGAGAAAATATTATGCCAACATTTGTATACATGACTCGATGCGATGGATGTGGTCACTGCGTAGATATCTGCCCATCAGATATCATGCATATTGATAAAACTATTCGTCGTGCAGTTAACATTGAACCAAACATGTGTTGGGAATGCTACTCCTGTGTCAAAGCATGCCCTCAAAATGCAATTGATGCTAGAGGCTACGCTGATTTCGCCCCCCTAGGGCATAGTGTTAGAGTTCTTCGTGAAGAAGAAAAAGGAACAATCTCATGGAAAATTAAATTTAGAGATGGACGAGAGAAAAATTTTCTTTCTCCAATTACCACGCAACCGTGGGGTGAAAAAATTCCAAAACTTGCAGAGCTAGAAGTCCCTGATCAAGAAGCGCTTGACTCACAGTTATTATGTTTTGAACCAGATGCTCTTAATGTTGAGACGGGTTTGCCTGTCATTAGCAAGGATAAGCTCAAAGAGGGAGTCTACTACTAATGGCAAAAAGAAAAACTGTTTGGGAAGATTGTGACATTTTAGTCGTCGGTGGTGGTATGGCTGGTACAGGTGCAGCATACGAGGCAAGGTACTGGGGTCGTGATATGAGAATTATTTGCGCTGAAAAAGCAAACATTGATCGAAGTGGGGCTGTTGCTCAAGGTTTATATGCAATCAACTGCTATATGGGAATGCAGTGGGATGAAAACCAGCCAGAAGATCATGTGAGATATGCAAGAAATGATCTAATGGGCTTAGTGCGCGAAGATTTAGCCTTTGATATGGCTCGACATGTTGATTCCGCCGTTCATAAATTCGAAGAATGGGGGCTACCCATTATGAGAAATGAAGAGACTGGACGCTATCAGCGTGAAGGCAAATGGCAAATCATGATTCATGGTGAGAGTTATAAACCAATTGTTGCTGAGGCAGCTCGTAATTCAGTAGATAAAATTTACAACAGAATTATGGTGACTCATCTTTTGATGGATGAATCCAAAGAAAACCGTGTCGGTGGCGCTGTAGGATTTAACTGTAGAACAGGTGACTATCATGTCTTCCGTGCAAAAGCAGTTATTGTTGGCGCTGGTGGCGCTTCCCATATCTTTAAGCCTCGCTCAGTTGGAGAGGGAATGGGAAGAACCTGGTACGCTCCATGGAGTAGTGGTTCGGCCTATGCCTTACCAATTCAAGTTGGCGCCAAGATGACGCAAATGGAAAACCGAATTGTTTTAACTCGCTTTAAAGACGGATATGGTCCCGTTGGAGCTTACTTTCTTCATCTTAAAACATACACGCAAAATACCTACGGTGAGGAGTATGAATCGAAGTGGTATGAACATACGAAAGCAATGGTTGGAGAATATATTGACCATACGCCAACACCTACTTGTTTAAGAAACCATGCATTTATTGAAGAGGTCAAGGCTGGAAGAGGACCTATTCATATGGTTACAATGGAGGCCTTCCAAGATCCTCACTTAGAAGTTATCGGCTGGGAAAACTTTTTAGGGATGACTGTTGGTCAAGCTGTTGTTTGGGCATCTCAAAATATTGATCCTAAATACACAAATCCTGAATTAACAACTTCTGAGCCTTATGTTATGGGTTCCCACGCAACTTGTTCTGGCGCTTGGGTGAGTGGTCCAGAAGATATCTCGCCACCCGAATACTTCTGGGGTTATAACAGAATGCTAACTGTTGAAGGTCTTTTCGGTGCAGGTGATACTGTTGGAGGCACTGCGCATAAGTTCTCATCAGGTTCATTTACTGAAGGAAGAATTGCAGCAAAAGCAGCGGTTAAGTATATTCATGATCTTGGTGATGAGAAAATTCAAATCAGCAATAAACAGTGTGATGATCTTAAGGAAATTATTTTTAAGCCTCTTGAAAACTATACCGTTGGACGAAATGAAATAACAGCTGGAACAGTTTCACCAAGCTACTTATTGCCTATTCAAGGCCTACAACGACTTGAAAAAATCATGGACGAGTATGTTGGCGGTATCAGTGTTAACTATATGACTAATGGTAACCTTCTTAAAAAAGGCATAGAGCTACTTGGCATTCTTCAAGAAGATCTTGAACATATAGGCGCTGAAGACTTACATCAATTAATGCGTGGATGGGAACTGAAGCATCGTACTATTACCTCAGAGTGTGTTGCACAGCATACTCTTTTCCGTGAAGAAACGCGTTGGCCAGGATATTACTACAGAGGTGATCATATGAAGCTCGATGATGACAATTGGCATTGCTTGACTGTATCAAGACGTGATCCAAAAACGGGCGAATGGACAATGGAAAAAGCGCCACTTTATCATATAGTTGATTAATAGAATATCTGAAATATTTAAAATTGAGGCCTCTATTGAGGTCTCAATTGTTTATTATCTATAATACTAATTTTGTAAACTTAAGTCATAGGTTATTTATATGAATCTACTCGAAAAAACTGACAAAGAAATACTCGAAATTGCTAACCCAATGTGGGATGATCTCGTAGAGTCCTCCAATAAAAGAGACTATCTTGGCTTTATAAAACACTTCTCAAAAGAGATGATAATGGGCGCGAATGAAGTTGAGATAGGAAAGCAATGGACAAAGAATAAATTTTTATCTAGCCTTTCTATTGAAAGGGAATTTTTGGGATGTTTGAGAAGAGGTGATTATATTTCAATCCTTTATAAACAAACCAGTAACGAAGTTCCAGGTGAGTTTTTAGGGAGACTAGTATTGGGTGTAGAAGATGATGAAATCAAAATTTTTGGTGCGACAATTTTTTAGAATTACCTAATGACTGATACAATTTCTACCAATAAATATGTTGAACTAACCTACAGAATTGTTGATAAATCGAATGGAGAGGTCATTGAGCAAGTCGAAGATCCATTAGGATATGTTCAAGGAGACAATACATTATTATTTAATCAAGTAACAAAAGAACTTGAAGGTAAATGTGTTGGTGATGAGGTTGAAATTCTTTTAAATTCTGAAGATGCTTTTGGTCCAAAAATTGATGAATTAATTTTCACTGATGACATCAATAATGTGCCCTTAGAGTATAGATTCATAGGCGCTAGTGTCACAATGCAAAACGACAAGGGTGGAACCAAAGACTTTACTGTGACCCATATTGAAGATGGGCAACTAACCATTGATGGGAATCATCCTTTAGCAGGAAAAGACATCATTTTTTATGTTGAAGTTTTATCCATTCGTGATGCTACAGCTGACGAAATTATTGAAGGTGGTTCAATCGAATAATTGTTGTTTTAATATTATAATTAGTTTGCTAATAATTAATTAAACACGTCATCAAAAATCTGCGGCTCAATAACCCACTCTTGATCACTTTTAATAGTAAGCTTTAAACACTTTGCGGCCCCATAATTGCGAATTTTTCCTGCTGAGCCAGGGTTAACAACCCACGTTGCTTGCTCTTTGTCAATAACTTGCTTATGAGTATGGCCATAAACTATAACCTTAGCATCTGGATAAGCCTGCCTCAAAGAGTCGTGACTCGGTTGAGTATGTCCATGCCTATGACCATGCTCTACTGCTATATTTCCCCCAGGAAGATTTAGCATCTCCACCTCGCCAAGGGAAGTAATATATATATCGTTATTACCTTTGACAGCTATCATTTTTTGTTTAGGTTTAAGCACAGCCAAGGAATCTTCATCGATAATATCTCCTGCATGAATAACAAAATCACAGGTATTCATAAGCTTGACTATTTCAGGATGAATCATCCCATGAGTATCAGAGAGAATACCAACTTCTATCACTTTTATTGGAGAGATTTTAGTCTAAGTCGAAGTGCATTAAGCTTGATAAAACCTTCAGCATCCTTTTGGTTATATGCACCTTCATCATCCTCAAATGTTGCTATTTTTTCACTAAATAAGCTGTTATTTGATTTTCTACCAACGACTGACGTGCTTCCTTTATACAACTTTAATCTGACTTCACCGCTCACATTTTCCTGAGAAGCATCAATAGCTGCCTGCATCATTTCACGTTCTGGAGCAAACCAAAAACCATTGTAAATTAATTTTGCATACTTCGGCATTAACTCATCCTTGAGATGAGCAGCTTCACGATCCAAAGTTAATGATTCTATCGCTCGATGAGCTTTTAACATGATTGTTCCAGCAGGCGTTTCATAACAGCCTCTTGACTTCATGCCAACAAATCGATTCTCAACAATATCGAGCCTACCTATTCCATGAGCTCCAGCAATTTCATTCAATTTCTCCATAACTGTAGCTGGGGACATCGACTGACCATTGATTGCTACGATGTCACCTTTTTCATAGGATAACTCAACATATTCCGCTTTATCTGGAGCATTTTCTGGGGATACCGTCCAACGCCACATATCTTCTTCAGCCTCCTGCCATGGATCCTCTAAGACATCTCCTTCATAGGAAATATGTAGAAGATTAGCATCCATTGAATACGGGGATTTTTTTGATTGTTTTTTATAATCAACCTTGATGTTATTTTTCTCAGCATAATTCATTAAGCTTTCGCGCGAAGACAAATCCCATTCACGCCAGGGGGCGATAATTTGAATTTCTGAATTGATGGCATAAGCGTTCAGTTCAAACCTGACTTGATCATTTCCTTTGCCAGTAGCTCCATGAGAGATTGCATCTGCACCAACTTCTTTTGCAATCTCCACCAACCTTTTAGAAATCAAAGGCCTAGCTATTGAAGTACCCAAAAGATACTCGCCTTCATAGATAGCATTTGCTCTAAACATTGGAAAAACAAAATCACGTGCAAACTCCTCACGTAAATCTTCAATATATATTTCCTTAATGCCCATTGCCTGAGCTTTTAATCGGGCTGGCTCAACCTCTTCACCTTGACCAATATCTGCCGTAAAAGTAACCACCTCACAGCCGTAAGTTTCTTGTAGCCACTTAGCAATAATACTAGTATCTAGGCCTCCTGAATACGCCAATACAACTTTCTTCATTATTTATTTATATAGTTAAATTCTTTTTTATAAAGCACTTCGCCATTTGAGTTTAGCACTTCCACTGTCCACTCTCCGAGCCAAGTAGGCCAAAGATTTTTTGATGACCAAACTCTCCATCTGGGTCCATTTATATCAAATACAACATCAGCCATTACTTTATGATTATAAATCCAGCGATGTGTAACACTTTGACCCTGAAGGTTGCGAATATTAGTAAAAAAGTAGATTTTACCGAAAGAATTGTCGATCTCTTCAATAATATTAATTGGCGCTCTATCTTGGATTTCTAGAGCAAAATCTGCATTCGAAATATTCTCATGGGGCCATTCATCTGCAATAGCGCTTGACGTTATCATTAAGCTAAAAATTATTGCAATTAATTTATTCACTTATTCCACCCAATTAATGATATGTTCGAATAATTGATTTTCGTTAATTTCATTATCTTTATAACATCTTCCTCTTACTGAAATTCCTGCAAGATGAACGCTTTCTTTATCTCCACTGATAAGTGGGTGCCATTCTTGCAAGCTCTTGCCTTCATATAGTAACCGATATGCACAGGTTGTTGGGAGCCAATTAAACTTTTCCCCCCAATCAGAGTTAATACTCAAGCAGTCAGGAACATATTTTTGACGGTCTAAATAATGAGGACAAGAGCAAGTTTCTTCATCTAGATAATGACAAGCAACATCTGTAAAGTAAACTTTTTCATTGCTATCATCTTCCAGCTTATGAAGGCAACAGCGTGCGCAACCGTCACAGAGTGACTCCCACTCTTGTTCACTCATTTCATCTAACGATTTACTCTCCCAAAAAGGTATGTTTGAATTATTCAAAGTTTATTAAGACTTTAATTTAGGTTAGGTATCAAATTAATTATAAACTCCTTACAAGCTTTCTAACGCTTTCCATATGATTTTCAAAAATATGTTTTTTCATATTGGGTAATACAGAATAAAATCTAATATATTTAGTTTTCAAACCACCTAATTGAAACACAGATTTTTTTAGCCTTCTAAAGGGAATATTGTCAAAAAAAGAAAAATTCCAATAACTAACCATAGGCCCACCGTAGCTTATTGAAACGATTCCTAATTTACCTTTCATCGCACCGGGAACAGGGAAGCCATAATTTTTAAAATATTTACTATCAGTAAACATCGATCTATAAGAAAAAAACCATTTAGGATGAAGCACCCAATCGATCCAATTTTCTAAAATACTATTGAGTCTGAGATTATGACAAGCGCCTATCAAAAACATCACATCACTTGATTCAAGTCTTTTCCTATAGTCTAAAACTAGCTTAGGGGGAGGGTTAATATTCTGATTATAAAACGGAAGTTGTTCTTTTTCGTCAAATAAATTTACAAGATCTATTTCATAGCCGCACTTCTCTGCCTCATCAATAAAGGTATCCCTGACAGCTGAATTAAATGAATCTTTAGTATTGTGATGACCATAAGCTATAAAAATTTTTTTCACTGCAAACCTCCTCCTCATTAATTATGGATTCATCTGATGTAAAGATTTAGCCTTCTAAAAGATTTTTCTTTAAAGTCCTATACAAATACTCGTTAATTATTATTTGTAAACAATTATAGGCTTGTTAACGTAAATAATCTTTCTATTCCAATTGCAACACCTGAACAAAAAGGAAGTGATGAACTTGAAAGCTCTTTTAGGAATTGCTCATCAATGGCCGGAATACTTTTGGATAGCTTTTCTCTTTTAATTAATTCCTGATTGAATCTTGAGCGATAATCCTCACTGCTTTGTAACTCCTGATAGCCATTTGCAATTTCAATCCCCTTTATATACATTTCAAATCGATTTGCAACAAGGCCATCAATCTGAGCCAGAGCAGCCTGGTGCTTTGGAAAATCATAAATAAAGCAAACCGGAATGTCTTTGAGTTTTGGCTCAATAAGATGAACAAAAAGAACTGTTTGCATATCCTCTATCCAATCATAATCAGAATTTAGACCAAGGGATTGTAAAATTTTCTTTAGCTCTTCAATATCAGAATTTAAGATATCAATATCTGAAAAATCAAAGAAAGCTTGAGCATATGACATCTTTTGAACAGGGTCATTTTTTCCAAGAACAACCAATAACTCCTGAATCTCATCCATCAATTGATGCATATCAAAATCAACTCTATAAAACTCCAACATTGTAAATTCATTAGAGTTAATATTTCCTTGTTCATTGTCTCTAAATACCTGACAAATTTGAAATATATCACCACTTCCTTTAGACAATAGTCGCTTCATTTCTAATTCAGGTGAGGTGTGTAAATAAAATTTAGAAGATTTTGAGAGTGCATGGTTGACTGACAATTCAATACTATCAATATATACATCAGTTGTTGGCGTATCCAGAAGAGAAGGAGTTACAACCTCAATGACTTGACGTGAATAAAAAAAATCTCTAATTTTTCGAGTTAGATTTTGATAATTTACAAGATTTTCTTTGAACTTAGACATGAGGGCATAGATTAGGCACGCCCAGTATATTCGTTCGTTCGTGTGTCAACTTTGACCTTATCACCTATACCTACAAATAAAGGTACCTGAACAACAACTCCTGTATTCAGGGTGGCTGGTTTTCCGCCGGTACCTGCTGTATCTCCCTTTAGACCAGGATCAGTATCAACTACCTCTAAGGTTACATGGTTAGGCGGAGATACAGAAATTGGATTATTATTCCAAAGCGTTACAATACAATTATCTTGTTCTACCAGATAGTTTAATGAAGTTCCCATAGACTCCTTTCCAAGATCAAATTGTTCAAACGATTCAGGCTCCATAAAATGCCATTTTTCACCATCAGAATATAAGTATTGCATCTCAAGTTCCATAACATCAGCAGCCTCAAGTGACTCACCAGATTTAAAAGTTTTTTCAAGAGTTTTTCCAGTTATGAGATCTTTAAACTTGACCCTATTAAAGGCCTGGCCTTTTCCAGGCTTAACAATTTCATTGTTGACAATTGAACATGGGTTCCCATCAAGCATTAATTTCAAGCCATTTTTAAACTGACTGGTACTGTAATTCATAATTTTTGATCCTACAATTTGTTTTAATCGTGAGCTATGTTTGCGAAAAGAGATTTTAATAAGCTGGATCAGATATATTCATCATTTAAAGAAACAGCTTAATAAAATCAAGTCTTCAATCGAAGAATGATAAAATGTGTCACCTTATATTTTAACCATAAATAAATAAATTATATGCATATACACGAATACCAGGCTAAAGACTTATTCAAGAAAAATGGTATTAAAGTGCCAAACTTTATTGTTGTGTCAAATGCAAATAAAACAGAAGCCGCTTGCGAAAAATTAGGAGGCTCAATTTGGGTTGTAAAAGCTCAAGTTCATGCTGGCGGAAGAGGGAAAGGCGGAGGTGTAATAGTATGTAAAAACATCCAAGATGCAATAAGTGCTAGTAAGAAATTGTTAGGAAAAAATTTGATAACACCGCAAACAGACTCAAATGGTCAGCCCATCAATGAGGTCATTATTGAGGCAGGTCAAGATATAAATAAAGAATTGTACCTAGGATTACTTGTTGATAGAGGCTCAGAGCGAATTACTGTGTTAGCTTCAACCGAAGGAGGGATGGATATTGAAAAAGTTGCTTCTGAAACTCCTGAAAAAATTATTAAGAAAAAAATTGATCCTCTTGGAAAAATAACGATTGATGAATGCAATGAGATTTCAAGTGAACTAAGTCTAGATGCATCTCTTCATGATCAATTTGCAAAAACTCTTCTTGGTCTTTATGCAATTTTTACAGAACATGATGCCAATCTTATTGAAATCAATCCACTAATCATAACAAGTGATAATCAAATAATGGCACTTGATGGCAAAATTGATTTTGATGACAATGCACTCTATAGAAATGAATCAATCTCAATTCTTAGAGATGTTGCGCAAGAAGATGAAAAAGAAAGAAGTGCCAGTGAGCATCAATTAAATTATATCTCTCTAGATGGAACAGTTGGATGCATGGTCAATGGTGCTGGACTAGCCATGGCAACTATGGATTTAATTGAATACCATGGTGGTTCACCTGCAAACTTCCTAGATGTCGGCGGAGGAACAACATCTGAAAGAGTCGCGAAAGCTTTTGAAATTATCCAAAGTGGAAATAATGTTAAAGCAATTTTAGTTAACATTTTTGGAGGCATAGTCCGATGCGACCTTATTGCTAATGGCATCCTTCAGGCAATTGAAAAAGTAGGATTAATCCTACCGATTGTAGTTCGTCTTGAAGGCACTAATGCAACAGAAGGTTTAGAAATTTTAAGTGCCAGTAACTTTGATATCATCACAGAGTCGGACTTAACAAAGGCAGCAAAACAAGTTGTGGAGATGGCTAAATGAGCGTACTAATTAACAATAAAACAAAAGTAATTTGTCAAGGTTTCACTGGAAAACAAGGCACTTTTCACTCAGAACAATCGATTGCTTATGGCACTAACTTTGTCGGAGGTGTGACTCCAGGAAAAGGTGGACAAACTCACTTAGAAAAGCCTGTATTTAATTCTGTCAAAGAAGCCATGAGTGAAACAGGTGCCAATGCCACAATGATTTATGTTCCGCCGAGATTTGCATACGCATCTATCGTTGAGGCAATTGAGGCAGAAATGCCGGTCATTGCATGCATTACTGAAGGGATCCCTGTTCAAGATATGATTAAGGTTAAAGCTATTATTACTGATAGCAAATCAAGACTCATTGGTCCTAACTGCCCTGGAGTTATTACGCCTGATGAATGTAAACTTGGAATTATGCCTGGCAATATTCATAAAAGTGGAACGGTTGGAATTGTCTCTCGTTCGGGAACTCTAACCTATGAAGCGGTTCATCAGACTACACTTGCAGGTCTCGGCCAAAGCACCTGCATAGGTATTGGTGGAGACCCGGTACAAGGAATGAACTTTATTGACTGTCTGGAATTGTTTGAAGCTGATAAGGATACACATTCAATTGTCATGGTTGGAGAAATTGGAGGCAGTGCTGAAGAGGAAGCTGCAGAGTATATCAAATCAAATATTACCAAACCTGTTGTTTCTTATATTGCTGGACTAACAGCACCAAAAGGAAAAAGAATGGGTCATGCAGGCGCTGTAATTAGTGGAGGTTCTGGAGATGCAAAAAGTAAAATTCAAGCACTCAATAATGCTGGTGTCAGCGTTTCACCAACCCCTGCTTTAATGGGTCAAACATTACTTGAAGCCTTATAATAGTTTTTTAATCTATTATTTAAAGTTGGATGAAATTCTTTAGAAACAGTAGATTTGCAGTCTTAATGATTTTTGCTATTAATGGCGCTTTATTTGGTACTTGGGCGTCACGTATTCCTGCAATTTCAAATATTCATGGCTTATCGCCAGCCTCTTTAGGATCACTAATTTTCTTAATGGGTTTATCAGCTGTTGTTGCATTCTCTATTTTTGGAAGAGCTGCTGATCGTTTTGGTGCTGCATTTGTGACCAAGCTTGCTAGCAGTATATTTCTTCCACTAACACTGATCTTCATCGCATATGCTAACTCAATCTGGATGCTGATTGCTGCAATAATATTTTTTGGAGGAATTCATGGAGGAATTGACGTTGCAATGAATGCCTGGGCAGCAGAAGTTGAACGTAAATATGAGCGACCTTTAATGTCATCCTTTCATGCAATGTGGAGTCTTGGTTCAGGAATTGGAGCTGGGTTTGGAGTTTTATTAGCAACCTATAGTCTTGGCGTAAAGATGCATTTTACAATCAGCTCAATTGTAATTTTTTTAGCTGTACTTAGTATTTTGACAATTCCTTTTCAATCTGAAAAAAGGCAAAGAGATAAAAATGTTCCATTCATTTCAATACCAAGAGGGTCTTTGCTTACCGTCGCCTTTATAACGTTTTTTGCTTCATTGGGTGAAGGTGCTATAGCAGACTGGAGTGCAATTTTTCTTATAAGTGTTTTAAGCATTAATGATGGTAGTGCTGCACTAGGCTTTACTATATTTTCAATTTGTATGTTTGCTATGAGACTAATGGGTGATCGGATTTCATTTAAGTACGGCCCATCAAAGACTGCACGTTATTCTGGCCTAGTCGCTTTAATAGGTTCAATAATTCTATTAACCTTTGAATCCTTCTTTCCTTTACTTATTGGCTTTGGTTTAATTGGCTTAGGTATAGCCGTTATCATACCGCTAGCTTTTTCTCGAGCAGGAAATGACAAAAATATATCTCAAGGTACAGCAATAGCGAGTATTGCAACTCTGGGCTATGGGGGAATGCTTATAGGTCCATTATTCATTGGGTTGATTGCACAGGCTACATCAATCAAAAGTAGTTTCTTAATCTTTCCAATATTGGCATTTCTAATCTTCGCACTCTCAAAGCATTTATCAATTAAGTCAGCCTGATCTTCTCTCGAGAAGCATCGCATCACCGTAACTAAAGAATCGATACTCTTTGTTGATTGCATGCTGATAGGTTTGATGCATTTCTTCAAAACCTATAAAAGCAGAAACCAACATCAATAGTGATGACTTTGGTAAATGGAAATTTGTAATCATTGCATCAACCAGCTGAAAATTAAAGCCAGGATAAATAAAAATATCTGTATCTCCCTTTTGGCTTTTAAGCTCACCGCCTGTTGTCGCAGACTCTAGAGTTCTAACTGCCGTCGTTCCAACCGCCACTATCCGACCACCACTAGCTTTTGTGTGCTTGATTTTATCAACAGTTTTTGGATCAATTTCATACTGTTCACTATGCATTTTATGGTTTTTAATATCATCCACTTTAACGGGTTGAAAAGTTCCTGCACCAACGTGAAGCGTTACGAAAGCATGATTAATGCCTTGCTTCTCTAAATTAGACAATAGTTCATCATCAAAGTGAAGACCTGCCGTAGGAGCTGCCACAGCGCCATCATTTTTTGCATAGACTGTCTGATATCTTTTAGCATCCTCTTTTGAGTCATCTCTATCAATGTAAGGTGGTAAAGGTATATGTCCAATTTCATTAAGCGTTTCAAGAATAGAGCCTGTCTTAAAGTTGATGCTATATATTCCATCCTTCTTTTCAGTCACCTGAAACTGAGAATCATTTTCTAAAATGATAAAGCTACCAACCTTTGGTGATCTGCTCGATTTAATCATTACCAAAGCTGAAAATTCATCGATTAAACGCTCTATTAAAACTTCAACTTTTCCTCCAGATTCCTTGTGTCCAAAAAGTCTAGCTGGTATCACCTTTGTGTCATTAAGAATTAGTAAATCTTTTGGCTTTAGAAATGATCCTAGTTGCGAGAAATGACTATCAATAAACTTATCATTTTTGACTAGCAGGCGTGAGTCAGTTCTGTTTGGACTTGGGTGTTGTGCAATCAATGATTGAGGTAAATCAAAATCAAAGTCACTTAATTTCATTATTTGCCTTGGACTTTTTTACTCGCTGAATCGCAGCATTAATTTTTTCTTTTTGCGCTTTATCTTTTGCCATTTTTTCTTTTAAGGCAATCATTCTAGATTTTAATAATTCATCCCTCTCACGTTTATTTCTCTCTAAACGTTCTTGATGAAACTGATATCGATCTCTTGAATTGTCTCTAGTCTCTTTTTCTAAAATCTGTCTTTTGTATAGAGCTTCATGGAATTGAAAGTAATCATTGTAAGAAATTTTTTTATCTGGTTTTGATTCAATCATATCTATACAGTCCACAGGACAAACTGGCAAGCATAAGTCACAACCTGTACACTCTTTAGCAATTACTTGTGTCATTACTTTTGAAGCTCCTACAAAAGCATCAACTGGGCACGCCTGAATACAAAGCGTACATCCAATACAAGCCTTTTCATCAACCACAGCAATTCGCTTTGGCTTTGTTTCACCATGAGTTTCGTCTAATGGAATAGGTTTACGACCTAAAAGTTCTGCAAGGGCATCAACCCCATCCTGACCTCCAGGAGGACACTGATTAATCTCAGCATCGCCCATTACAATGGCTTCAGCATAGGGTTTGCAGCCCTCAAAATCACACTGGTTACATTGAGTTTGAGGTAAGACTGCATCAATTTGCTCCACTAAAGACTTTCCTTCGGCTTTTGCGGTATTTCCTAAACCTAAAAGAATTAAATAATTCTCATTCATATATTCAGCAATTTTAAACTAAATGCACTTTCTAGTCTTTAATGACTCTGAAAGCTACTGAGTAAATTATTGTGTTACATATTACTATGGAGCATAGACTTTTGCAGGCAGCCAAGTCACCAAGTCAGGAAATATAAACACTAGAGTGAGTGCAATCAACTGAAGAATAATGAAAGGAACAACGCCTTTATAGATATCGGTTAATTTAACATCTGGCGGACAGACACCTTTCAAATAAAAGATTGCAAAACCAACAGGAGGAGTTAAGAACGATGTTTGAAGTGTGACTGCCACTAATAATGCAAACCAAACTAAATTTGGATTATCAACTACGCCGAAACCGTTAACAGCTAAATCTAAATGCATAATCACTGGCCCCAGAAGAGGTAAGATTATGAGACTGATTTCAATCCAGTCAAGAAAGAAGCCTAAAAGAAATATTATAAACAGGACAGCTATAATCATTCCATATGGACCGAGACCCAGGCTATTAAGCCCATCCTCAATAAACTGATCACCGCCACACTCTCTCAAAACAAGAGCAAAAATTGTTGCCCCTACAAAGATTGCAAAAATATAAGCAGAGGTATTCATTGTATTAAGAACCACATCTTTTAAAACAGTAAAATTAAATCGTTTGTATGCAACAGTTAAGACGATTGCTCCAAGTGCACCAATACCTGATGCCTCAGTTACCGTTGCAATACCCATAAAGATAGAGCCAAGAACCGCAAGAATAAGAAACGCAGGAGGCAATATATCGACCATTACCCTGAGCACATCTCTCAGACCTATAGGTTCGTGATTTTTTGCTAGTGGAACCTTTTCTGGATTAAAAAGTCCATAAACATAGATATAAACTACGTAAAGAATACCTAAAATAAGACCAGGAAAAACAGCGCCCATAAATAAATCGACAACAGAAACAGCTAGCTGGTCGCCCATAATGACAAGCATAATCGAAGGTGGTATTAGAATGCCAAGTGTTCCAGATGCAGCGACCGTTCCTAGTGCAATGGGTTTGTCGTAGTTTTGCTTTAACATAACCGGTAAAGACATTAAGCCTAGTAAAACAACAGAGGCCCCAATAATTCCTGTTGATGCTGCAAGAATAATTCCTATAAGAGTAACTGTTATAGCGAGACCACCCTTAACATTTCCAAACAATCTCTGCATAGAGTGCATCATCTGTTCTGCTACACCCGATTTTTCCAGCATAAGCCCCATAAATATAAACATGGGCAGCGCAACGAGTACCCAGTTATACATAATCGCAAATATTCTTCCATGGAGCATTCCAAGAACGTTGTAATTAAGTCCAGTAAATGTCCAGTCCAACATATCTGTGATATAACCAACACCGGCAAAAAGTATGCCAACACCTGCCAACACCCAGGCGACAGGAAAGCCAGTGAAAATAAGCGAAATAAAGGTTACAAACATTGCAATAACTAACCAATATTCGGGTTCAAAAAACATAATTAGATTTCCTTAGGGTTTTTAATAACTGGTCTAAAAAGACGAGCAATAGTTGAATCATTATCACTTGATTGATTGTTAATGGTATTTTCTCCATGAATTAAGAGAACAGTGTTTTTTATTAATTCTGATAATGAAGCTATAAATATTAGTATTAGGGATATAGGCAAGAGAGACTTAACAATCCATCGATAAGGCAAACCTGTTGTATTTTCAGAGAATTCATTTACAACAAATGAGTGATGCACCCACCCTACACTATGATCAAAAATAATAATTGTAAAAGGCATTATCAGAAAAAGAATTCCTAAGACTTCAATAATTTGCTGCTTCTTTTTTGTAAATTTCATATGTGCAATATCAACCCTAATATGAGCATCAGTTGTTATTGCATATGAAAGTCCAAACATAAAGAAAGCATAAAAATGCCAGATCAGCTCATCAACCCAAGCTTCACCAGCATGAAAGCCATAGCGCAATGTCACTTGTACCAAAATTATCAACATTACAAGCACGTTAAACCAAGCAGTTTTAGTTGTAATTGTTGTAACAATTGAGGTCAAAAACGACACAATTGGGATATGTACATCATCTGAATAATGATTTTTGGTGTTATCAGACATAGACAGTATTTAATTCTTGTGAAAATTCATTATAGCTCAAAAAAAACAGCAGAGCCGAAGCTCTGCTGTCTCTAACAATACATAGAAGAAACTATGTTTACTTTATTGACCTTGCATTGAAGGACGTGGTAAGTAAATCCACTCTTGCCAGATCTTATAGTTGGCACGGAAGTCATTAAGATGACCATAAATTTCACCAAACTCAGGATCTTCAGCAACTAACTCAGCAACGACTTCATCCCAAGATGATCTGAAAATAGCTAGCATTTCGTCAGACCAATAATGGTTTGTAACTCCTGATTCAACATTAGCTTTCATGTAGTCGAATTGAATTGCCTCTCCCAAAGCAAGACCATCAAGCATGGTAGCCTTACAAGCAGATTCAATTGTTGCTTGTTGTGCTGCACTCATTCCATTCCATGTATCACCATTAATAATTAGGTCAAACATAGTGGAAGGTTGGTGCCAACCTGGATAGTAGTTATGCTTCAAAAGCTTTGGAAAGCCCAAAAGCTTATCAATAGCTGGCATTGAGAACTCAGTCGCATCAATTGCGCCCTTCTCAAGTGCTGGCATAATATCTCCAGAACCTAATAGTGAAGTCGTAACACCTAACTTCTCCATTACATTAGCACCTAAGCCAAAGAAACGCATACGTAAGCCGTCTAGGTCAGCTGGACTATTGATTTCCTTAGTAAACCAGCCAGATGTCTCTGGAGCGATAATTGAACAAGGAACAGCATGAACGTTGTAACCAGCATCATCATAAAGCTTCTGCCATAAGTCACGACCGCCTCCATAATAAACCCAAGCCATAAATTCTGGCGCTTCAGGTCCAAATGGAACCGCTGAGAATATAGCTGCTTTTTTACCAAGAAGTCCAGTATTGTAACCAGGCGTTCCCCAGCCAGAATTAACAGAACCATTAGAAACTGACTCTAACATTTCTTTTGTAGCAACCAATTTTCCTGGCTCATATATCTTTACTTTTATGCTTCCACCTGAAGCTGCGTTGACTGTGTCAGCGAAGAACAGTGGTGAAGAACCTAAACCAGTTAGGTGGGTTCCAAACCACACGGGAAGTTTAAGTAGTACTTTGTCTTCTGCAACAGCTGTAGATGCTACGCCCATAGAAAGTATAGCGGCAGTTGCCAGACTAAATAACGATTTAATTTTCATTGAATTTCTCTCCTTTTGTAAATAATTAAATTGTGCCTCCTTACTTAAAAAAACCACAATTATTATCGTGGTAAATTGGTAAGTCCAATACATCATACGATATTTTTTTCAAAAAGTCAAATTAAGCTCATAATCCATACAAATCAATATATTATTCTATATATATATTTTTAAAAAATGGCCTGACCAATTTTATTTTTTCATGTAGAATATAGTTTTCTTAATTAGATATAATGATTTATGGGCAAAAAAACTACAACAGCTGAAATAGTTTCCCAGCAGATTGAAGATATGATTGCTGAAGGGGCGTTGCAGGAAGGTGTTCAGCTTCCCCCCGAAAGAGTCTTAGCGGAAAGACTTAAAGTTTCAAGACCTACATTAAGAGAGGCAAAACAAATTTTATCCTCAAAGGGACTTCTAAAATCAAAGCAAGGAGGAGGAACATTTGTTAGCTCCTCTTTGAATGCTTATATTTCTGACCCTTTAATGGAGCTTCTTAAGGAGCGTCCAGAGTTTAAGTTTGATATCTTGGAGCTTAGACATACTCTGGATTCAGAGGCGGCCTTTCTTGCAGCATCCAGAGCAAATGATGCTGAAAAGAAAAATATTCAAGAAAAGTACAATGTGATGGTTGATTTGCATACAAGCCGTGAAGACCATGTGGCCTCTGCTTTAGCTGATATTAATTTTCATTTAAGTATTACCGAGGCTTCGCATAATATTGCTCTTCTGCATGTTACGAAAAGCATTTATGATGTGCTACTGTCTAGTATTGAAAACAATCTTAAACATTTATATACGATTAGTGATATTGAACATTCTCTAAACCCTCAACACAAATTAATACTTGATTGTATTTTAAGTGGTGATAGTAAGGGCGCTAAAAAAGCAGCAAAAAAACATATGCAGTTTGTCAACAAATCTATATCTGAAATGGATAAAAAAAATGAAAGGCATAAAAGGTTTTTGCATCACTCATCGGTTTTATCAGAAAACAAATAGATTTAATTATGTTGAAAAGTGAAGTTTACTTTTTTGGTACCTGCTTAGTAGATCTTTTTTTTCCAAAAGAGGGTTTAGCTGGGATGAAGCTTCTAGAACGAGAAGGCATCAAAGTAATCTACCCTAAAAATCAAACCTGTTGCGGACAACCAGCCTTTAATTCAGGTTACAGAAAGGAGGCTTTAAAGGTTGCAAGGGCACAAATTAAGTGCTTTCCAAAAAACATTCCAATTATCGTTCCTTCTGGTTCATGCGCAGGCATGATTAAATTTCATTGGCGAGATTTATTTAAAGGGGAGTCAGATTTTGAGGCAGCTATGTTAGTTGTTGAGAGAGTCTTCGAGTTCACTGAATTTCTTGTAGATAAATTGGAAATTAAATTAACAGATCTTGGGGAGCCTACTCAAATTGCAATTCACACTTCATGTTCAAGTAGAAACGAAATGAAGATTGAGGACAAAATTGAACAACTGGTATCACAACTCTCGGAAGTTGAAGTATTAGAGCAAGAGCGCAAATCGGAGTGCTGTGGTTTTGGCGGCACTTTTGCTGTTAAGCAAGCTGATATTTCTGGATCAATGGTTCAAGACAAGACAAATACTCTACTGGCAACCAACGCCTCCTGCGTCATCAGCCAGGAATGTGGCTGTTTGATGAATATTGGTGGTGCTCTTGAAAAACAAAATGCACCAATGAAATCTCAACATATCGCTCAGTTTCTTTGGGAGAGGACCAATGAGTCAGGTTAAATCTCTTGAAAATAGAGTTGACGAAGCTTTAGGTAATGAACAGCTTCAAACCAACTTTCGATCAGCAATGGACTACCTGATAGAAAAAAGGAGTGATCAGTTCCCAGACAAAGATGACCTAAATAATTTAAGAAATACTTCTTCTTCAATTCGATCGAATTCTCTTTCAAAACTGCCAGAACTCCTAATAATGCTTGAAGAGAATTTAGAAAATAACAATATCAAGGTTCATTGGGCAGAAACTGATATTGAAGCAAACAATACTATCTACCAAATACTTAAAGAAGCTAACGCCAAAAAAGTAGTCAAAGGCAAATCTATGGTCACAGAAGAAATTGAACTGAATGAGTTTCTAGATAGTAAAAATATTGAAATACTTGAAACGGATTTAGGGGAGTTTTTGGTTCAGCTTGCCAATGAAAAGCCTTCGCATATTGTAATGCCTGCAATTCATAAAAGCCGAAAAGAAATTTCAAAAGTATTCTCAGAACATTTTCCAGAGTTTCCATACACCGAAGATGTTGACCTAATTACTCAGCAAGCTCGTAAGATTTTAAGAGACAGATTTAGAGAGGCTGATGCAGGCATTTCTGGAGTTAATTTTGCCGTAGCGGAAACAGGTACTCTATGCTTAGTAGAAAATGAAGGCAACGGTAGAATGTGTACGACTGTTCCTCCACTTCATATAGCTGTAGCTGGAATTGAAAAGGTAGTAGAAAACTTAAGTGATGTACCTCCACTACTCGACATCCTTACGAAATCTGCTACTGGTCAAGAAATTACCACCTATTTCAATATGATTTCTTCTCCAAGAAAAAACGATGAAAAAGATGGACCAATGGTAATGCATGTAATCTTACTTGACAATGGGCGATCAAAAATTCATCAAAACACCGAAATGCAAGAAACTCTTAAGTGTATCCGATGTGGAAGTTGTATTAATCATTGTCCAGTCTATACCCAATTAGGAGGCCATGCATATGGTACTGTTTATCCTGGGCCCATTGGGATTACACTTGAACCACAACAAAAAGGCATCTCTGAGCTTGGCGATCTAACCTCGTTGTGTACTATGTGTGGAGCGTGCGCTGAGGTTTGCCCAGTTCAAATTCCTTTACCAAAACTCATCAATAGGCTACGTTCTGAGACAGTTGAGGGAGACTATATGTCTCAATTTATTGAGGGAGTTGGTAGCCAAAGAAAATCAATCGAATCAATTGCTTGGCAAATTTGGAAACATATTTATAGCCATCCAACTCTATATTCGATTTGCTCAAAAGCCATTACAAAGCTCAGTTCTTTCTCTCCAAAAAAATTTGGCGGATGGAGTAATTATCGTGTTATGCCAAAACCTTCAAATACTAGCTTAAAAGAATTAGCAAAGCAGGCGGGATTCAAAAATGAATAAAAGTAAAAACATTATTCTTGAAAGATTAAAAAGTAAGATTCATGACTCAGTTCATAGAGAAAATATACCTTTAATGGCAATGCATGGCTGGACCAAGTCAGAAATGATTCAGATGCTCTCTGAGAAACTACAATTATCAAAGGCTGAAGTTTTTAGTATGCCAAATAAGGAGTTAATAAATTGGCTTAATGATGAGCTGCCAAAAAGAAAAATTAAGAATATTCTTAGCGGTGAACAAATTGCAAATGAAATTGCTCAAAGCTTAACCAGCAAGACAGAGCTAATGAGATACGATAATTCTTATGAATCATTTAGTGAAAGCCTATTTAATGAAATTGATGCGAGTATTACCAAATCGGTAGGAGCTATTGCTCATAGTGGTAGTGTTGTATTACAGCCAACAACTGATGAACCTCGACTAATGTCTTTGGTTCCAAATACCCATATTGTGCTAGTAGATGAGGAATCTATCTATGAAACTTTTGGCCAAATTATGCTAGATCAAAACTGGTCTATAAATATGCCATCAAACACTTTGCTGATTTCAGGACCCTCAAAGACTGCTGATATAGAGCAAGTATTAGCTTATGGCGTTCATGGACCTAAAGAACTAATAGTATTAATTCTCACCTCATAAAATGTATTTAATAACTTGTTTAAATAAATGATAATTCAAATATTCAGCATTATCTTTCCTGTAGTAGCCATCGTTCTAGTTGGCTATTTTTACGCTAGTAAATATCAGCCAAACATGGACACAGCAAACAATATCAATATGAATATTTTTTTGCCAGCTTTAATGTTTTCTGTTCTCTCAAAAGAGTCATTTCAAATTCAAAATTACCAAATGCTTGCATTGTCTGGCGTGTTGGTAGTTTTAGGATCAGGGGTTATCGCCTGGATAGTGGCAAAGGCACTTAATATTAATATTAAAACTTTCGTTCCACCGATGATGTTTAATAATACTGGTAATGTTGGACTTCCTATAGCAGTGTTAGCGTTTGGTGAAATAGCTCTTGGCGCAGCCGTGGTTCTTTTTGCAATTGAAATGTTATTACATTTTACTTTTGGAGCTTACATCCTATCAAAAAACACAAACTTTATTTCCATATTTAAATCACCCATATTAATCGCAACCTTATTAGGTTTATTTGTTAACTTGGTAGATTTACAATTCTGGCTCCCAATGACTCAAATGCTAGATTTGTTAGGTGATGCTGCAATCCCATTATTACTATTCACCCTAGGGACGCGTTTAATTGGTATTAACTATAACGATTGGAAACTAGGTGCCTTGGGATCTATTTTATGCCCTCTCTCTGGCGTAATAGTTATGCTACTCATCATCCAGTTTGTTGACTTAGAACATCTTCATTATCAACAGCTAATTTTATTTGCCGTATTGCCTCCTGCAGTTCTTAATCACATGATGGCAGAAAAATATAACCAACAGCCTGAAACTGTCGCCTCTATAGTGATGATTGGTAACGTTGGTAGTTTAATTGTTCTTCCCGTAGCACTTTACTTTATTCTTTAAAAGGTCTTACAAAAAAAGCTTCAGGTTATATTAGCTTATGAAATTTGTTTTGCGAGATAATTCTGATAGGATCTCAGGTCCATTAGATCTTAAGATTACGATCTCTTCTAGCCTAACCCCAAACCTTCCTTGAAGATAAATTCCTGGTTCAATTGAAAACACCATTCCCTCATCTAATACAACCTCTGAAGTTGCAGTAATGTATGGAGGTTCATGGATATCAATACCAAGTCCGTGGCCTGTTCGATGAACAAAATAGTCACCATAGCCAGCCTCAGTAATCACTCCTCTTGCTGCAGCATCAACCTCTTTAGCCATAACACCTGGCTTAGCAGCGCTCATAGCAGCTTGAACAGCACGCTCTACTATAGCATGAACCTCATGATAGCCTTCTGGCGCTTCACCGAGGACTGACATACGGGTCATGTCACTTGGAAAGGTTCCTTTTCGCCCTCCAATGTCAATCAATACTACATCGCCATATTGTACTTTTCGATTGCCTGTGTGATGATGTGGAAAGGCACCGTTTGGTCCTGACCCTACAATACAAAACTGAGGCTTTGCTCCTTCAGATATGAAGTGTTTGTTGATTGCCTCACCAATTTCGAGCTCAGTAACCCCTTCTTTGATTGCGGCAAAACCAGCCTGCATTGCTCTGTCATCAATCAGCGCATTTTCCTTAAGGTTAGCATACTCGTCTTCATCTTTGCGCATTCTCAGGGCACCAATTGTAGAAGTAGTAAATTCATATGTTGGGCTTGATAAAGCCTCAAGGAGAATCAAGGCGAAGTGGGAGCGCATCGCTTCATCAATTACTATATGTTTGGCGCTAGTAGAGCCAGTAAATTCTAGTGCGTCATTGAGCGCTTGTTCTGGTCCAATGTCATCATTCCAGCAATGCATTGGTATTTTGGTTTGCTCTTTAACTCCTTCTGCATTTACTGATGGCATAAGGAAAGCCTCTTTTTCTCTTCCTATCAAAAGCATGCAAGGCCTTTCGTCTGGATAAGGATTAAAGCCTAAAAGCCAGTTCATATGCGTTCCTGGGCCAAGGACAATCAAATCAACATTGTTTTCTTGCATTAGGATACGAACCGAATTTAGTTTGCTTTGCATTGATTGTTCCTATTCAGGCATCAGATAACCCGTAAACTTTTTTTGCAGTTTCGGGACTTATGAGTCCATTCTTAAGATCCTCTTTAATCAAAGCTTTGTTACGTGACTTTGGATTTCCTAGGCCACCACCATTTCCTGTAACAACTCTAACGACATCATCTTTATTTAGACTTAAGCCAGAGACAAAAGCAAATCTCTCGCTTTTACCTTTTGAGGGTAAAAACTCTACATAATTTGACGAACCTTCGTTTCCTCCATCAAGCGACCATGCAGGAAATTTTGACCGAGTATATCCTGCAGTTAAGTAGCCATCCTTGGCACGAATTCGATAGTCCATAACGATTCCACGACCGCCTGTAAATTCACCTTCACCACCAGGCTCAGTATTAAGAGACATTTGATCAACCCAGAGTCCATTCCTTGCCTCATTGATTTCAGCGGGACAATTGTATGTTTCTCCATGGAAGCCGCTAAACATAGCATTATTTCCATCTGCTCCTGCTCGGCCACCCCAGCCACCAACTTGTGCTTCAATTATTGTATATTGACGCCCAGTGTCTGGATGAGTCCCTCCAATAAATGTCCCACATACAGAAGCAAAATGACCTGCTGATAGTCTTTCAGGCATATACTTAGCCAGACAACGCCACATTATGTCGTAAACCCTAAGCTCTACTTCATAATAGAAGCCAAGTGGAGCAGGTTCCTGTGCTTCAAATACCGTTCCAGGTTTTGTAATCAGCTCTATAGGCCTAAAAGAGCCCCCATTACAAGGAGAGTATGGGTCTGTCATAGATTTAAAAATCATTTGTGCAGCAACCATAACGCCGTCACGTGTAGTATTAACTGGGGATGATAGTTGTTCAGGGTTGTCAGTTAAATCAACAGTAAATCGATCATCACTAATTGTTATTTTTACGTTATAAACACTACCGTCATCTTGTTCTTCAGAAAGCTCAAAAACCCCTTTAGGCAGTTTTGACAACTCGACGCGAGAAGCTTTTTCACCAAAATCCATGAACTCTACCATAGCCTTCTCAAACACATCGGCACCATACTTTTTAGAGAGTTCTTGCAGTCTTTTTGTACCAATTCTAACGGCTGCAATTTGTGCCCATACATCACCATATATAGTGTCAGGCATTCTAGAATTAACTATAAGAATATCCATAACCGACTGAATAGTTTGGCCTTGACTGATTGCTTTAATTGCCGGAAGTCTAATTCCTTCTTGAAAGATTTCAGTAGCTTCTCCAGTTAATGAACCAGGAGCCATACCTCCTACATCAGAGTTATGTGCAATATCAGCTGTCCAAGCTATAAGCTTTCCATCAGAGAAAACTGGCATTGCAATAACTATATCATTTAGATGTGTTACGCCTCCATAATATGGGTCGTTTGTCATAAACACATCACCTTCTTGAATATCGCCAGGCTGATTAAATTTCTTCAATATTACCTTAACTGCTTTATCAAGCACCCCAATAAAAGCAGGTATTCCTGCTCCAGATGATGCAATTTCACCTTCAGCATCCATTATTCCAGTGCCCATATCTAAAACCTCATAGATAATTGAACTCATAGCTGTTTTTCTGATTGAAGCAAACATTTCATCAGCCGTTGCCTGAAGTGAGCTTTGAATAATCTCAAGAGTAATGGGATCGTATTTTTCTTTTTTCATTTTCTTCTCCTTAAGATAGCAAGACAAAAGCTACCATAATTATATTTCAATATGAATATTTGTATAACCATCAATATACACTTTATTTCCAGGGTGAATTACTGTAGTGGCACCAGAGTCTTCTATTATTGCAGGTCCAATAAGCTTCATACCTGGCATAAGTTTTTCACCATCATAGAGTATTGCCTGATGAATTCCGTCAAGAGCATAATCCACTTCACGTTTTCCTTTTCTAGCTTCTGATTCATCAGTTTTTTGAATAGGCATCTCCTTCATTGTTAGTTTTCCAACTTCAGTTGTTGCAACAACATGTATCCCAACAAGTTCAACAGGCATATCAAGTCGATAAGTGTATTCATGCTCATAGGTTTTATGAAATTTATCTTCAATTAAACTAATCTGCTTATCTGAAACTTTTCCATCGGATAATTTAACCTCAGTCGTATGTTCTTGATTTTTGTATCTAAAATTTCCATAGCGAGTAAATGTTATATTTTTCTTTTCTATACCTTCAGATTTAAATTGTGATATTGCTTGAGACTCAACATCTGCAAAAGCTTTCTCAATATTTGATGCCGCACCATCAATTAGGTCAGCAAGATGAGTTACAAAGTAGTCACGCCTCAAGTCTGACATCATCATGCCCCATGCAGAAAACACAGATGCAGCTGCAGGAACAACAACTTTTTTAACTCCTAGCTCTTGTGCTAAATCAACAGCATGCATACCACCTCCACCACCAAACGCAATTAATACAAAGTCACGAGGATCAAAGCCTCTATTGAGAGACACCAGCTTAAGAGCGTTAATCATATTATTATTTGCAATTCTAATAATGCCTCTTGCAGCTTCTGTGGAAGTAATTCCTAATTTTTTTCCAGCGTTATTTAGTGCTGAGTTGGCAGCCTTCATGTCTGCCTTAATTGATCCACCACAAAAGTAGTCTTGATTTATGCGACCAAGTTTTAAGTTGGCATCTGTAGTTGTGGCTTCACTACCACCCTTTCCGTAAGCTGCTGGGCCGGGAATTGCACCAGCAGATTGTGGTCCTACATGAAGTTTGCCATATTCATCTACCCAAGCAATGGACCCACCACCATTGCCAATTTCAACCAAGTCAACTACTGGAACCATAATGGGATAGCCTGCACTTTTCCCATCTTTTTCAATCCAATAGTTAGTCATAATGCGGACTTGGCCATTTTCTATAAGAGAACATTTTGCAGTTGTCCCTCCAATATCTAAAGCAAGGACATTTGGCTCATTGATTAATTTTCCAAGCTCTGCAGCACCCCAAAATCCTGATGCAGGACCAGATTCAACCATTGTAATAGGGATACGTGATACTGCCTCCAAAGAATCTACACCACAATTTGATTGCATAATATAAGGACTCCCTTTGAATCCTTTTTTCTTTAATCCATTTGCAAGTTGCTGCAAGTATTTTTCTGCAGCTGGTTGAACATAGGCAGAAAGCACTGCTGTACTAGTTCTTTCGTATTCTCGCCACTCTCTAGTAATTTGATGAGAGGCAACTACAGCAACTTCAGGCCATAATTTTTGTACTTCAGACATTGCGTTTTTTTCGTGTGCAAAATTAGCATAGCTATGCAAAAAACAAATGGCAACTGCCTCCACTCCTTCTGATTTAAAGTCACTCAAAATATTTGGCAATAAAGTCATATCTAAGGGCTCACTTTCTTCACCACGGTAACTCATTCTTCCAGGTAATTCTCGTCGAAGATATCGAGGAACAAAAGGAATCGGCTTTTGATAATGTAAGTTAAAAAAATCAGGTCTATTTCCTCTTGCAATTTCAAGACTATCTCGAAATCCCTTCGTAGTAATTAAGCCAACCTTTACTCCCTTTCTTTCAGTAAGCGAGTTAATAATTACTGTTGTTCCATGAGCAAGAAAACTAACTTCAGAGGGATCAACATTGCCTTTAGCAAGAACATTTAAAACGCCTGTCTCAAAATCAGGAGGTGTTGTATCAGATTTTGCAGTCACCACGGAATGCTTGCCGGTCTCTGAATCAGTTTCAAAACAAACTAAGTCAGTAAAGGTTCCACCAACATCTGTCGCAACACGTATATTAGATTTTTTCATAGTTGATCTCTTATATTTTTTTAAATAGGTTAAGTAAAAAGCATGCAAGAGCTGGAAGCTTGATTTGCTCAAGCTCTTTAACTTTCGTTGAAGTAAAGTAATTTTCTTTGTCAAGGCAGTTCACTGTTCCTAGCAACTTGCCGTCTAGAACAATAGGAAGATTACAAACAGATTGACAGCCTAGACTATCTATTAATTTATAATCTGAAAAAACTTTTGCAATATCATCGATATTGTTGGCTACAAAAGATTCGTGCTTGTCTAGAACAATTTCAGTCCAGGTTGATCTTTCTATTGGTTTAGTTCCTGAGACAGGGTATTCTTTTGGCATATTTGAGAAGACTCTTCGAGCTTCTGCTTTAGGAATATCGAATGTTGTCAGTGTAAAAAGTTTTATTCCTATTGATTTATTTACTAATTCATAGAGCCTAGCAAAGGCATCTTGAGGATGACTTTTATTTTTTGATAAAGAATCAAATAGCTCTGAATATTCTGACATAAGACTAAATTTCCTTCATTTGGTATGAGTTTTGTGAAGGTTAAGGTCCATGCTATGGTCATTTGAAAATATTAGATTTCCACGGCAATCAAACACACCCGGGATTTCTTTACTAACCTCTTTTTCTCCAAAAACGTTCATTGTGCAAACATGTAAGAGGGTTGTTATCTTATTTGTATGGTTCCATGCTGAATGACTTTTAGAGGAGTCAAAATGAAGCGAATCTCCTGACTCAAGAACATTGACCTTACCATCAACATAAATGGTAATAGCACCTTCTAGTATGAAAAAAAACTCTTCGCCCTCATGACTTATTGATTCAGTTCGATGGCCAGGCATCTCATGGATGATAACGCTATTAAGCATGTGTCCAGGAAACGAGTCAGATAGACGCTCATACTGCAAGCCATTTTTATTGATTGTATAAATATCTCGTTCTTGGTGACGTGTAATTGATGATTTACTTTTTGGCTGACTCAGAAAATTTGAAACATCAGATTTAAGAAAATTTGCAATAGCAGTCAAAGAAGTTAGAGATGGTGAGGTTAGCCCTCGCTCAACTTGTGAAATAAAGCCTATAGATAAACCTGATGAAATAGCGACTTCTTTCATCGAGAGTTTTAGCTCTTTTCGTCGAAGCCGTAGTCTTTCGCCAAGCGTATTTTCTGGATCTTCCTGAATTACTGTTGAGTTTTTTCCCATGAGTTGTTTTTAGTAAATTTTAGTATAGGTAAAATATATTAACACACTTTTATTTAAATTATTACATATGAATAAAAAAAATACTAAAAGTTTAGTATAAGTTAAATATATTAGTCAAACATATAAAAGTGTGTTAATATTAATTTCCAGTTAAAGACTTAACTAGGGTTATTTATTAATTAGGAGAAAAATAATATGAATGTTAAATATAGCAAAAAGCCTTTAGGTTTAATTGCCTCAATGTTCTTGGCAATTTTATTTACATTTAGCTCAAATGCAGTTTTTGCAAAGAGCTATGAGGTGGCTTATCTGTCGGCAAGTTCTGCCAATACTTGGTTAGGAGCTTCCGTGAGAGAGATGCAAGCAGTCGCTGGCAATAATGACATAAATATAACAGAGTTCGATGCTCAATTTGATCCTGCAAAGCAAACGTCACAGCTTCAAGACGCAATTGCTTCAGGCAAGTATCAAGGCATCATTGTATGTGCCATTTATGGTGTAGGACTAATTCCAGATATTGAAGCAGCAATTGCTGCAGGTATTGAAATTGTTGTGCTTAACCAAGTTGTTGGACCAGACTTAACTACTTCAGATCCACAAGTAGATGGTATTGCCGCATCAGTTTTGGCTTCACCATATAGATCAGGTACTCGTCATGGCGAGCTAACGGTTAGAGCTTGTGATGGTGATAGTAACTGTGAAGTGGTTTTTATTTATGGAATAAAAGGCATACCTCTTGATGATGCAATCAGACAAGGATTTGATGATGTAATTTCACAGCATTCTTCAATTAAAGTTGTTGCTGAAGGTGAAGGAAAATATCTTGGACCTGATGGTGGTATAGCTGCTACGCAGGATATTCTCAGCATGAACAGCTCGTTCGATGTTATGGTTGGAGCCGACCAATCTATGCAGGGCGCTGCAATTGTTTTAGCTGACGAAGGCATGACTGGAAAAGTCAAGCTTATAGGCCTGGGTGGATCTGCACCAGCTCTTGAAGGTATTGCAGATGGTTCATGGTTTGGAGGCGTTTTTGGCGCACCTGGCGATGAAGGACGTTTTGCAATGGAAGCTATGGTTGATGCTTTGAAAAATGGCGTTCACCAAGGTGGAATTGATCCGCTTACAACAGCACCTGATGGTGGTTTAATTACCTCTGAAAATGTTTCTAAATTTTCAGCCCAATGGGACGGCTAATTAAATAATT
>Ga0208766_1000199_pt1 | contig 32194 bp, 27 predicted proteins | sample ETN01SmetaG_3_FD_185792 | JGI IMG/M metagenome (GOLD analysis project Ga0208766, IMG submission 185792) | Marine microbial and viral communities from oxygen minimum zone, Eastern Pacific Ocean - ETNP2014F12-01SV263 (SPAdes) (version 2) | ecosystem: Environmental > Aquatic > Marine > Oceanic ... | reverse complement strand
GAACTACATCCTTTCAGGTTCTTCCGCCTCAGAAGTTTTGGCTGACAGAGAAGCTGAGATTGAAAAATTAAAAGTAATAGTTGATGAACTTAGATCCATCATTCATTTCAATTTAAAAGATAAATAACGAAAATATCTATATGAAAAATTGTACCTGCGGCAGTTGCGTTAAAAAGGGGAAATCATATATCACATTGAAATTAAAAAATTATACTCCAGAAAATTTCCAGTTATGGAAAAATATGGAGGATCAAATAAATGAGAACTTAAGCAATCATGGGGTCAAAACGGAGGACATACTTTATGATGAAGAGAAACATACTAAAAGTTTTACGGTTTTATATGATACAACTGAAAAATTGCATAGAGCGCTAATTTCAACCGCCCAATTTTTATCTGAGAATGGACTCACCCATGGGAATCCATATAAAGTAATGAATTCAATGTTAGTTCCGCCCACGGATTATGAATCAGCTTTAGACATAAGTAAAGCAATGATACCACCCCAGCAGAATGTGCTCGTGGCAGAGTTAGTTTCACTTAAGGATTCTGAACACAACATAACAGATTTCTCAATGCACAAAGCAAAAAAATTAATAGACAAAGCAGAAATATCATTAGAAAAGCTTAAGAGTTTATAGCTTAAGAATGGAAAGATGGAGGCCTTTTTTCAAATAGCAAAGTTAGATGCCAGGCAAAGATAAAAAACAACTTCACTCAACTGTTGTGTTGCACCCAGACAGTCACCGGTTACACCACCAAGTTTTCTTTTAAAATACATCCGCAAGAACCACCAGACAATCGCGACTGCCGGTAATGCCACCCAGACTTGATTACCGATAAAAAGCAGCGGCAACAATCCAAAAACCGCATTCACTATCAGATCAACTCCGGAAAACTCTATCATTGGCCCGGATTTACTTTTTGCTGCATCCTGTACATAGTCTAAAAATCGGAGCTGTGATATTGAGACAAATCGGCTTAAAGTATTACCTGCAAACCAGGCCCAGGGCAAGATTGCCGTCTCAATTTGCAGAAGCACAAAAAATTTCAACAACAGCAAGAATACTAAACCAAGTGCCCCGTATGTTCCAATCCGGGAATCTTTCATGATCCGTAGCCGCTCTTCCGGAGACCATCCTCCACCAAATCCATCGCATGTATCTGCAAATCCGTCTTCGTGTAAAGCTCCGGTAAGTAAAACCGCTGCAATCATTCCCAGCAAAATCGCGATCGGTAAGCTAACTTCCGAAAATGTGCCCGACGAATCCGAAAACATCATTTGAGCCAGCAGCCAAATTCCTACAGACACACCTCCCACAAGCCAGCCCACAAGAGAAAAATATCGAGAACAATGAGAAGTCTTTGCTGAAAACCAACTAGAAGGCAGTGGTATTCTACTGTAAAAAATAAACGCTCCAGCAATTCTCCGCATTTCGTGGCTTAGTTTATTCTCCATCAGAACGATCACTCACACCGGCTGATTCAAAGGATGCCATTTCATTTAGAAACGCGACTGCCGACTGCAGAAGCGGATACGCGATTGCCGCTCCCGTTCCCTCACCCAGACGCATTCCTAAAGAAAGCAATGGTTCTGCCTGTAAAAATTTCAACATTTCTCCATGTCCAAGTTCATCAGACTGATGAGTAAAAACTGCATATTGCATTATTTCCGGATCTATCCTGGAAGCTGCAAGAAAAGCAGATCCAGCGATAAAACCGTCAATCAGTAAGGTTCGTCCCAAAACTGCTGATTCCAGCATTGCGCCTGTCATCATCGTAATTTCAAAACCTCCAAAAGTTGCCAGCACTTCTTTGGGTTCCTGAATTTCAGCGTGCAGGTCGAGTGCTTTCTGCAGGATTTCCCGTTTGTGGGCAAGTCCAGAATCATCAAGTCCGGTTCCTTTTCCAACACAGTTTTCAAGAGGCAATCCCGTATAACGCTGCATCAGTACTGCTGCAGATGATGTATTGCCGATTCCCATTTCACCAAAACCAATCACATTGCATTCTGTTTCTGGAAGCATTCTGCTCAGTTCAGCGCCTTTTTTCAAGGCTTTCTCACATTCGGTTTTAGTCATTGCCGGAATTTGAGCAAAGTTTTTAGTTCCCCGGCCAATTTTTGCCGAAATCAAGTCCGGATGTTCCGGAAAATCTCCTTTTACACCGGCATCCACCACATGCAAATTAATACTGTTTTGCCTGCAAAAAACATTGATCGCCGCACCGCCGTGAAGAAAATTTAGCACCATTTGTTCGGTTACTTCCTGAGGATACGGACTCACACCTTCTTCCGTAATTCCGTGGTCTCCTGCAAAAACTAAAATGCTCGGATTCCTAAGTTCCGGAGAAAGTGTGTTTTGAATTCGGCCCAGTTGTAAAGACAGTGCTTCCAGTTTTCCAAGTGAACCCGGAGGCTTTGTCTTAGTATCAATCTTTTGCTGTAATTCGGTATCAAGTGTAGTAGAAAATGAAGGAATAGAAATAGATGACATTATTTTTTTTCTCCTAATGTTATTGATGAAGAGGGGACTCTTGATTAGAAGTATTCAGTATATATTTATTGTAAAATCAATCAATCTCATTCTTGAGACCAACACGCGGTGAGGTGATTTTCCTAGATTTTGTACTCAAATTACGAGTGTAAAACTTGAAAATTTGAAAATAAAATCTATGCTGAATTCGTTGATTAAATTCAGACAGAAGCAAACATTTTATTGGAAAAAATAATGGATGGCTTGAAATGAAAACTTGGCTCAAAAATCCCCTCTGTATTCTTGCGGAAAACGCTGGAGGTGGGATCCTGCTGGAAGGTGCATGCATCATAGAATTGGTCCCTGCAGGGAAACAACCCTCATCTGAATATGATTCTGTTTTTGATGCAGGTAGACACGTGATCATTCCAGGTTTAATTAACCTGCATCATCATTTTTACCAAACCCTCACCCGTGTTTATCCTCAGGCACTGAATAAGGAATTATTCCCATGGCTCAAAACGCTCTATCCGATTTGGGCTGGGTTGACACCCGAAGCATTACGAATATCAACACGCCTTGCGCTGGCAGAATTGCTCCTTTCTGGCTGTACAACCGCTTCCGATCAACACTATGTTTTTCCTGAAGGACTGGAAAACGCCATTGATCTGCAGGTGGAAGAATCAAAAGATTTAGGAATCCGAGTTGTAATGTGTCGCGGATCCATGGACCGCTCGCAAAAAAACGGAGGCTTACCACCGGATTCTGTCGTGCAGACATGTGATGAAATTTTGGCTGACAGCGAACGTCTTATTCAGCAATATCATAACCCATCGGAAGGGGCAATGACCCAAATCGCGCTAGCTCCCTGTTCTCCATTTTCAGTTTCGGAAGAGGTAATGCTGAAAAGCGCAAGCCTTGCGGAAAAGCATAACGTCCTGTTGCATACCCATCTTGCAGAAACGGAGGATGAAAACAGTTTCTGTCTGGAAAAATTCGGATGTCGTCCTGTGGATTATCTGGAGAAGGTAGGCTGGTTAAATAAAAGAACCTGGCTGGCACACGGTATTCATTTTACCGCTGAAGAAATTCAAAAACTCTCTGTGACAAAAATCGGAATCTCACATTGTCCTTCTTCAAACATGGTGCTTGCATCTGGAGCCTGCCGTGTTCCGGAATTGGAGAAAGCTGGAGTCGCGGTTGGACTTGGGGTAGACGGTTCTGCGTCAAACGATTGTTCCAATTTAATGCAGGAAGTCCGGCAGGCTTTTATGATGCAAAGGCTATATTACGGTTCACAAATCACTCATCTGGACGCCTTGCGTTGGGCAACTTCAGGCGGAGCAAATGTTTTAAGACGTCCGGAATTGGGGTGTATTGCAGAGGGAACACAGGCTGATTTGGCTATGTTCAAACTGGATGAATTACGATTTTCCGGCCATGGAGACCCGATGGCCGCACTCGTTATCTGCGGTGCCCATCAAGCTGACAGGGTTATGGTTGCAGGAAGGTGGGTTGTTATAGACGGCCAAATTCCAGGACTTGATTTAGAGCAGTTAAAGATAGATCATCAACGGGAAGCTAAACGTCTGCAGGAAAAGTGACTTATTACCTCTAAAAGCCCAATAATAAGCTAACCGAGAAATTCTTAATAAATTATCTTTCCAGGCGAAGCGTAACAAAGAACCAGAATCAAAGTTCGATTTTCAAATATTGCTCTTTGATCTGACACTTTAACATTTATTCAAACAGAGACAGAACATTTTCCGGGGGACGCCCGATAATAGCGCCTTTATCAGAAATAACAATCGGTCTTTCAATTAGAATCGGATTCTCTGTCAGAATTGAGATCCACTCTTCAAGAGTCAAATCATCGGTGGCGGAAATCCCCAACTCTTTGGCTTTTTCCTCTTTGAAGCGTATCAACTCTGTCGGCTGAATATTCAATTTCTGAATAATCTCCTCCAACTCTTCCTTAGAAGGCGGATTCTTCAAATACTCAACAATTGTCGGTTCGACACCTTTATTGTTAATAATTTCCAGTGTCGCCCTGCATTTGCTGCACTTTGGGTTGTGGTAGATGGTGTAAGTCATATATTTGTTTTATTGCTTTGTGATAAATACGATATGGTTAAGTAAAATAAATCGTAAAGCGCTGTATTTGGTAAAATTTTGTAATTTTTTATATTATTAAGTTTATTCAACCTCCCCTTGAATCTCCAATATTGCGGATTCAAGTGCTTCCAAAGTTCCCGGATCCGCGTTTTCCCACATTTCTCTTTCATTGGCTTCGAGCAGCCGTTGAGAGGCATCTTTCAAAGCAAGTGGGTTGTGTTCCCGGAAGAATTTTTGCTGCTCAGGATCCAGCAGAAGTTTGTTAGCAACCTCTTCATATTGATAATCGGCAACAATATCACAGGTAGCATCGTAGCCAAAAAGATAATCGACCGTTGCCGACATTTCAAAAGCACCTTTGTAACCATGTTCACGCATGCCTTCAATCCATTTTGGATTGAGAACACGGCTGCGGAAAACACGGTTGAATTCTTCCTTGAGTGTGCGGATTTTTATTTTTTCCGGATTACTTGAATCGCCGTGATAAGTTGCAGGAGCGGAACCTTTAATTTCCGTAATCGCTGCCTGCAGTCCGCCTTGAAATTGGAAATAATCGTCGGAGTCTAAAATGTCATGTTCGCGGTTATCCTGATTTTGATGCACAATCTCCACGGAACTCAGTCTTTGCCGCAGCAAGTTGATTTCCTCGGAGCTTGTACCATCGGAGTCATAGGCATGGCTGCCCCATTTTAAAAATACTTCTGTCAAATCACCACGGGTTTCCCAGTTTCCCGCATCAATCAGGGGTAAAAGTCCGGCCCCATATGCCCCAGGTCCGGAGCTAAAAACCCGCAGTTCCGCCAGCCGTTGAGCGTTTTCCGCAGAAGCTCCGGAATCTTTTAAACGCTGTTGATCCGCCAGCCATGCGGCACGTACCGGGTTCATTTCTTCTGGTTCATCGAGTTCCGCCAAACGTTTTGGTACCGTCGAAAGCAAACGCATCACGTCACCAAAGGAATCCCTAAACATTCCGGAAACACGTAAAACCACATCCACTCTTGGCCGCCCTAAAACTGAAAGCGGCATAATTTCAAAATCAACCACACGTCCGGAAACTGGCTCCCAAACTGGCTCACAACCCCAAAGAGCCAAAGCCTGAGCTATGTCATCACCACCAGTACGCATGTTAGAAGTTCCCCAAATCACGAGTGCCGTCGTTTTCGGAAATTCACCGTGATCCGCTCGGTAGCGCTCAATCAATTCCTCGGCCAGTGCCTGTCCGCAACGCCAGGCAGTCTGTGTTGGAATCACTCGCGGATCGACTGAATAAAAATTGCGTCCGGTCGGTAAAACATCTATCCGCCCCCGTGTAGGTGCACCAGATGGCCCCGGAATGACAAATCTTCCCTCCAATGCCAATGCCAAACTACGGGTTTCCTCTGCGCAACGCATGAAACGCGGTAATAAAATTGCGCTGAGCCAGCGGCTTATTTCCGATATACCTTCAACTCCGCTCAGGGAACTATTTTGTGACTTACTGATTTTTGCATGAGCTAATTCATCTTTGATCCACTGTCGGGCGCGTTCCTCAATTTCATCGCGTCCCCTAATGGAGAGCGTGTCGAGATCAAAATCCGATGCTTTTCCCAAAAGTGCCTGTAACAATCCCGGACGGTCCACAGAAGGCATTCGCAGCAGACTCAGCAGAAAATCAATTTTTTTCTCACCTTGGGGAAGCTGTCCAAATATGTGCAAACCGGAACGGATTTGGCTTTCTTTGAGTTCACAGAGATGGTTGCTGAGAGCATTGAGCTGGTCTTCATCTTCGGGCAATTCTGCACTCCAGTCTGCGTGTTCAAGCAGATGTTCAATTTCATGTTCGAGTTCGTGGGCACGTTCCGGATACAGCGTTTCACAATGGGCATGTTCTTCAAGCAAACGCTCGGCTTTGTCCAATTCTTCATAAAGCCCGGCACGAGTCAAAGGGGGAGTCAGGTGATCAACGATCACGGCGGACGCACGGCGTTTGGCCTGCGTTCCTTCTCCTGGATCATTGACAATGAAGGGGTACAAATTCGGTAAAGTCTTCAGCGCAATTTGCGGAAAATCATCCGACCCCAGAGCAACACTTCGTCCAGGCAGCCATTCCAAATTTCCGTGTTTGCCAAAATGAATAACCGCATGTGCGTCAAAGTCTTCCTGAATCCACTGATAAAACGCCAGATATTCCGGAGGGGGTGACAAAGCCGGATCGTGATAAATCGCCTGAGTCTGCAAACCAAATCCGCGCTGCGGCTGAATTCCAATGAAAATGTTGCCAAAACGTTTTCCGGCAATCGGTATATAATCCGCAACTTCATGCGTCCATTGTTTAGCCAAAGTCGCCTGACTTGACTCAAGAAGCTCGCCGATCATTTCAAATAAGCGTTCACGGGAAATACCTTGATCCGGAGTTTTCCCATAACTCAATTCCGAGTCATTAGTGATTCCCGCCTGTAAAATCTGAATTAACTCATCACCATTTTCCGGTATGTTATCGACTGAATAACCTCGTTTTCCCAAATCTTTCAAAAAAGCAATTACACTAGCCGGTGTATCCAGTCCAACTCCGTTTCCGAGGCGACTGTCTTTATTTGGATAATTGGCCAAAATAATGGCGACCCGTTTTTCGGTATTTGCGGTTCGCCGCAAGCGTACCCAATTCGCGGTAAGTTCCGCCACATGCGCAATTTGATTTGAATCCGGAGCTAAACGTTTTGAACGGAACTGTAACTCCGGATCATACGTCTCTTCGGATTTGAAACCAACAACTGTACTAAAAAGCCGTCCGTCGGTTTCCGGAAGAACCACTGACATTGCTGCGTTGGTAGCCGAAAGACCCCGAGGATTTTTTAGCCATTCCTCTCTATCCTCGGTGGACGTAGGTACCTGAATCACAGGACAATTCAGCCTTTCCAAAAACGAAATACGGGTCTCTTCCCGCTCATCGATATTCCCCCCGCAAGGTCCGGTGCCGATCGAAAAACTCTGCATGGTTAAAATTGCGTCCGGGGGTTCTTCCTCTGCTTTCTGCAGCATCTCTTGCTGCGCTTCTGGTTCACGCAACGAGTAGGCATAAAACCCGGAAACTTCAAGCCCCTGTTTTATTAAGGCCTCAGTCAATGCCTCTACCACAGCCATATCACCGGTTTGCTGCAAGGCACGATAAAAGGTTATCCAAACTCTGCCAATTTCTTTATCCTGACATGAAGTAGGAGAAATTATTAGCTTTGTGTCCTTCTCACTCTTAGCCGCTGAATTATTTTTTTCTACGGATTTTTTTGCCAGCCAACCAAAGGTCGGTATTTTAAGTGCTTCCGGAAAGCCCTCAGTCTTATTTTCCAGCAATAATTCCACCGCCTCAGCCGCACGTTCCATGTTGTCAATTCCACCTTCACGAAAATAGGCAAAAATTTTACGCACCACCGGTTCAGCATAATCATTGAATTTCATCAACTCCGGATCCCATTCATCCGTTCCAGGAAGGACTAGAATACGTGTTTTGGCACCGTGACTTTTAATGTGGATGATTTCGTCCAGCAGATGAGGAAAATAACCGTAGCCGCCGTGCAACCGGAAAATCGCCAGTTTTGCTTCACACAAAACATGATCCGCGTAATGCTCTGCTGCGTCCGGATGCTGGAGCGGAATGGCCTGCATTAAACTCAGGGTTTGCTCCGCTTTTTTCCCGAATCGTTTACCCCAAACCTGTGCCAGTCCGGAAAGTTCGGTATCGGCGGTGCTGATAAATAAAATATCGGCAGGAGTTTGGCAGACTCCCTCAAGCTTGCGCTCGGAGTCCAAATCCCCGGGTTTGGTGGCAATTCGATGCATCTATTTCCAACTCCAGTCCGGACTGCTCTTTCCCGGCTGCCACAAAGTTTCTGTTTCACCTAAAGTTTCTGTGACCCAGCGTCCGGCAACAAAAAGGAAATCGGAAAGACGGTTAATGTACTTGATGATTTCAGGATTTACCAAATCTATTTGATTAAGTTTGAGAATATCACGCTCTGCTCTTCGACAAACAGTACGTGCCTGATGCAAAAAAGCATTGAGCGAAGTTCCTCCAGGCAGGATAAAACTTTTCAGGGGTTGAAGTTCTTCATTCATCGCATCAATTATTTCCTCCAGCCATACCACATTTTCCGCCTGTAAAGTGATTTGCCCTTCGTACTCATCACCTGGAAGTGTCGCCAGTTCTGAGCCTATGTCAAAAAGTTTTTGCTGGATTGCTTCCAAAATCAATCCCAGTTTTTCCCGTCTTTTAGAGGCTCCCTTCTTAGCAAGAAAACTCAACGCAAGCCCTATTACACTATTTAGCTCATCGACGCTTCCGTAAGATTCAATACGCGGATGATCTTTGGGAAGCCGCTTTCCTCCAACAAGTCCGGTCTGCCCGGTGTCTCCTGTACGTGTATAAACTTTTGTTATTTTTACCATGTTTTTCTGTAGTTAAGCTGATTATTTCATTTGCTGTGCGAGAAACTGGAATGCAGGATCAGCCGATTTTTCCAAATTTCTTTTGAGACTGGCCTGATCTTCTAGAGATTTATTTTGACCGATTTCCTTTTTTCCTTCCCAGCGTTCAACCTTCATTTCAAACTAATCCATCCATTTTAAAAATTCTCTTAATGACACCACTTCGCCTACCACTATAATAGCTGGCGGTTTAATTTCGTATTTTTCAACATCCATTGCGCAGGACCCGAGAGTGGTTTCTAAAACATGCTGTTCGGGTAAGCTGGCCTGAGTAATCACTGCAACCGGTTCATCCTGTGAGCGGCCGTTTTGCATAAGACGTTCTGAAATCTTTGAGAGATATTTCATTGCCATATACATTACGATCACCGGTGAGCCCTGAGCTATGGAATCCCAGTTGTGCCTTTCAGGAACATCTCCGGCTATTCCGTGTCCTGTCAAAAAAGTGACTGCCGAATTAAAATCACGATGAGTTAACGGGATACCTGCATAAGCCAATCCTCCTACACCTACAGAAATTCCAGGAATAATCCGAAAAGGAATATCAGCCTTAACTAAACACAAAGCTTCTTCACCCCCTCTGCCGAAAACAAAAGGATCGCCACCCTTGAGTCGTAAAACTCGCTTACCTTGCTCAGCTAATTCTACCAGCCTCAGCGAAATATCTTTTTGTTTTGCCGAAGGCTTACCTCCGCGTTTCCCAGCGTATTCGAGCTCACAATCTGTTGAGACCAATTCAAGTATTCCTTTCCCAACTAAGGCATCATAAACCACCACATCAGCCTGCCGAAGTGCATTTAAAGCATGAAGTGTGAGTAATCCTACGTCTCCGGGACCTGCTCCGGCCAGCCAAACCCAACCCGGTTCAAACTTAGGTAAATCAAAAGGAAGTGACTGCATTACTTTTTTTGCTCTGAAAAAATTTGAAAATGCGTTAAAGTCATCATTTTATATCTTTTTCGCTTGTGTAAGAATAACAGGATAAACAAGATTTTTACAGCAAAGTTTCGAATGCATTATGATTGACAAACCCTCCGGAACTCTCAAAAGTGGCTGGACGACCGGTGCCTGTGCAACTGCTGCAGCAAAAGCTGCTTTTGAAGCACTAATTACAGGAAAATTTACTTCTTCTGTCAGAATTGTTTTACCCAAAGGTGAGCAGCCGGAGTTTGTTCTACACCACACAGAAAACGGTATCGATTTTTCAACCGCCAGTATAATCAAAGACGCTGGTGACGATCCGGACGTAACGCATGGAGCAGAAATCAGCGTCACTGTCAGGCCTGGAATTCCAGGAGAGGGTGTTGTCTTCAGAGCAGGTTCCGGAGTTGGAACAGTTACAAAAGCAGGGCTTGCGCTGGAAATTGGAGAACCTGCGATCAATCCTGTTCCACGTCAAATGATGTGCGCGGTGATTTCAGAAATCGCGGAAAAATTTAACCATTCCGGAAATGTGGTCTTGACGGTTGCCGTTTCCGGAGGGGAAGAGTTAGCAAAAAAAACTTGGAATCCGCGCCTCGGAATTTTAGGAGGGATTTCGATTTTAGGAACAACCGGCATTGTCATCCCGTATTCATGTTCTGCCTGGATTCATTCGATTCATCGAGGCATTGACGTTGCGTGTGCTAACGGTTTGCAGCAAGTAGCAGGATGTACCGGTTCCACCAGCGAAAAATTTGTGCAAAACTACTACCAGCTTCCGGACGAAGCTATGCTGGATATGGGAGATTTTGCCGGTGGCTTACTAAAATATTTCCGCAAAAATCCCTTGCCGAAACTAACGATCGGTGGAGGATTCGGAAAACTTACCAAGCTGGCACAGGGTCATCTCGATTTACATTCGGGACGTAGCCAGGTCGATTTTAAACTGTTAGCAGAGCTGCTAAAAAAACTAGGTGCAAATCAGGAATTATGTGAGCAGGCCAAATCCGCCAACACTGCCAATGAAGTACTTATACTGGCACAAAAAGCCGGACTCCCCCTGGCGGACGTTATAGCACAAAAAGCCGGGCTCGTTGCCCGAAAAGCGTTACGGAATACAGAAACTATATTAAATATCATGGTAATTTCCGGAACGTCTGGTGCAGACCGTCAAGGTGAGCTCGTCGGAGAGGCTGAAAATAATGCCTGAAAAACTTTTAATTCTGGGTGGAACCCGTGAAGCCTATGAACTTGCGGAATGTCTGGTTGACCGATATCCACCAAGACAATTAACTGTCATCAGTTCGCTGGCTGGAATCACTGGGAATCCAAAAGTTCCCGCCGGCCAAGTCCGAATCGGTGGCTTTGCAGACACTTACGATGAGGGTGCTAAGTCAGGCCAGAACAGTATTTTGGGATTACGGAAATATCTGCTGCAGGAAAAAATTACATTGTTGGTCAACGCAACCCACCCCTATGCGACTCGAATCAGCGAAAACGCACTTGCGGTGGCAACGGAACTTGGTTTGCCGTATCTACGTTTGACTCGTCCAGCATGGCTAAAACATACCGGAGATCAATGGATTGAGGTTCCAGATTTGGCAGCCGCAGCTGATTATTTAAAATCCGAATCCATAGACACAAACTCCCGGATATCAAAGCAAATCGTTTTCCTAACCACGGGAAACCGGGGCTTAGAGCTTTTTCAGCGATGCAGGAAATGTCATTTTGTCGTACGCAGCGTGGAGCTTCCGGAAAGTGTTGGGTCGGTAAGCGGAACTTTCGTTTGGGAAAAGGCTGAGTTTTTACAAGCGCGTGGACCTTTTACTCTGAGAAACGAACTCAGCTTGTTCCGGCAGTATGGTGTGACAATGCTGGTTAGTAAAAACAGCGGTGGTGACTCTACCTACGCAAAAATTGAAGCAGCCCGAAAGTTAAAAATACCGGTGCTGATGGTTGACAGACCGTTAGTGAATTCCGCTGATCTATGCCTGCAAGTATATCAAGTGTTGGACTGGATAGATCAACACAAATCGGCGTGAATGCTGATTATCGACTTTACTAAACTCGTATCTGCAAAACACGGCAAAGTGCCGGAAGCAAAAACAGGTCTGCGAGAAGAGCAGAAAAGACAGCGATGACTGCAAGGATGCTGAAGTGTGAAACACCAACATGACTGACCGGTATGAAGAAGAGAAAAACCGACATCAGGATCAATGTTGTGAAAATGATTGCCTGTCCTACTTCGTGGAGGGTGTCATGGATCGCCTCGGTAATACTTGCTCCTTTGACCAGGGACAGCCGATAGTGTGTGATAAAATGAATCGTGTCGTCCACTGCGATTCCGATGATGATCGGTGCTGTCATCAGCGTAGTAATATCAAGATTAAATTCAAGCCAGCCCATCAGCCCAAACACCGTCAGCATTGGAAAAGTATTAGGCAGAATTGCCACAAGGCCTAGTTTCAATGACCCAAAGATGCCAAACATGATCAGCGAGATAATGAGGAATGCCAGTCCGAAACTGTATATCTGGGACCAGCTTATCGCGTCAAATACTCTAGCCCAGCTTGCAACTCCGCCGGTTAATGTTATCTTCAGTTCCGGATAACGCACCTTAAGTGGTGAGAGAATTTTTTCAACTCCCGGTTGAATAACCTTTAGCAATTCCACGGACTTTTTCGAGCCGATCGTTTTTAAAGAGATACTCATCCGTGCATTTGCATAATCCAGCGAAACAAGTCGTTCAAGGTTTTCATAATCTCCTCCTTCGATTAGTACCAGCAACTGAGACACCAGATCAGTACTGTCAGGCACGGTATAGTATTCTTCACGGTTTTCCTTCAGTTTGCGGTGAGTCTGTTTTAGTTGATTATTCAGCGTCCAGTTATGAGTAACCAGTTCCGGATATTTTGTCTCAATCCACTGCTTGACCTCTTCCAGTGCAAGAAGCACTTCGGGGTCTCGAAAGACACCTTCAGTTTCAGTTTCTAGCAGGATTTCCATATTTCCTGTGCCTAGGAAATGCTCGTCCATCAGAATTATCGAACGACGCACTGGGGAATCAGGCGGGTAATATTCAGAATAGACCGTGTCGATTTCAATCCTGGCTATGCCAAGAATCAGCAGCATTCCTACAGCAGCAAATAAGACAATAACACTCTTAGGATAACACATACTCATCCTCTCAATCCCATTAAGCAAATGCTTAACAACCCGGAGAAGCTGAGAAACTTCAGGCGTTTCTTTACTTCTCAGAGGGCGCGGTGGAAACCAGTTCAACAGAACGGGGAGAAGAAAGACGGTCAGCACAAAAGCAAATATCACTCCAATACCCCCTAAAAGACCCATAGTCTGTATTACGCTCAATTTGATGAAATAAAGTGAAAAAATACCGATGGAGGTGGTTAGGCTTGTAAGTAGACAGGCCAGGGCAGTTTTACTGAAGACGGAACGTAGCACTTCCCTGTGGTGTTGACCCTGATGATGAAAAAACAGGTATCCAGACATTACATGCACCACGTCGGCAATCGCGGCAACGCTGACCAGTGCGAAAGCAATGTAGAGCGAAAGGTCGATGGGCCAACCCGTCCAGCCTGCAAGGCCAAGAACTCCAACAATACTTGAAACGAAAATCATGATCGGCCAAATCACCGCGCGTAATGATCCCAATAGCAGGAAGGTAAGAAGAAGACTGAAGAAGAGTGATATTACAAGCGCCCGCTGATATTCTACTGCCCAGACGTCGTTCTCATAGAATGCACCCCAACTGGGATGCATGAACACAAGATCCTTTTTGAACCGTTCTTCACTCAGCAGGTTCCAGACTTGTTTTTCAAAATTAGCATAATCCTTGAGGCCATGCTGGACAAATTGCGGCTCCTGTTCGTCCTGTCCTTCAAGCTCGTTTTCATCAAAACCTTCCAACACGTCGAGTTCCTCACCTACAAGAGGAATAGCATCAAGGTTCGATCTCAGAACCAGCATTCCTAACTCCAAATTATCAGAAACCAGGATACGAGGATACTCCGGTTCATCGATGGCCTGTTCGCGCAACAACCGGCTCTGTTCCGGACTTTGTGGCAGTTCCTCACCGATGAAGTCGCGAAACTGGATGCTGTCCCCATCTACTTCAGTAAAGCTGGTATTGATAAGTGATTCAACTTTAGACAGAAGCTGCAGCGAATTTTCTGGATCATTTGTGCCAAGAGTGGATTTTTCGTCAAGTTCCTTATGAATGTTCTTCAAAGCCCCCAGACTTCTTGCTGAAAATAAATCCCCGTCGACTGGTCGGTAAACCATGCCGAGAGTCACAGTGCCCCCGAAGAGGTCCTTGATCCGGTCCAGCGATATTTGAACAGGATCATCTTTGCCAAACATATCATCATTTGCCCAGGTGAAGGCGAATCGAGGAATTCCTGCAGCAAGAAAGGACATAAGGATGATGTACAATAGCAACACCCACCAACGCCACGGACGCAGCTTTTCAGGCAAATTTTCAAAGAAAAGATTTAGACGTTGAATCATGGATTTACTGTATTAAAGTTTTATGTCGGTTTGACAAAAGGTGTGATACGGGAAGTTTTTCAATTAAGTTTGTAGATTGAAAATATCTACACACCTAAACATGAACACCAGCATTTCGCTTTATTAATTTATTGATTTCTTCTTTGGCCGAAGTACATGCACATGCTGCGGATCGTAGAGGGCACTGTCACGGAAATCATGTTCAGCAAAAACTCTACCGACCATAATTAAAGCGGTTCGGCTGATTTTAGATTTTCGCACTTTTTCACGTATGTCAGCCAGTGTTCCGTGAATGAACTGTTGATCTGGCCAAGTTACCCGATAAGCCACCACGACTGGACAATCTTCGCCGTAATGCGGAATCAGTTCATCCTGCACAAACTTGAGATTTCGCACCGATAAATGAATCGCCAGAGTTGCGCCAATCGCCGCCAGTTTTGCGAGTTCTTCACCTTCCGGCATGGCGGAGGCGTGCGTGGTGGTCCGGGTGGCAATGATGGTCTGGCTGATTTCCGGCAGCGTCAATTCCTGTTTTAATTCCGCCGCTGCCGCCGCGTATGCCGGGACTCCGGGCGTAACGTCATACGGAATTCCAAGCTCATCCAGCCGGCGCATTTGTTCGGCAGTCGCTCCGTAAAGTGAAGGGTCACCAGAATGCACACGCGCTACATCTTTACCCGCGTCATGCGCAGTTATAATTTCCGCAATTATTTCATCCAAATTCAACGGCGCTGTGTCCCGCACCAACGCCCCCTGCGGTGCAAAAGCCACCAGTTCCTGAGGAACTAGAGAACCTGCGTAAAGGCAAACCTGACATTTTGCGATTAAGTCACGTCCACGAATTGTGATTAAATCCGGCGCCCCCGGCCCTGCTCCTATAAAATGTACTGTCATTTGATTTCTGATTTTTCAATTTAGCCACTAAGTATGCGAAGAGTGCAAAGGATAATCCTTGGTATTCTTTGTGTACTAAGCAGCAAGTTTTTATGTTAGTTCTTCATCATGAAACTTATGTTTTCTTATCATAACCGCGTGGAGTATAAACCCTGACCTCGCCATTTGGCAATTGCAGTCGTCGTGTTTGGCTTGAGCCTACCAGAACTACCGTCAGCATATCAACCTGTGCTGGAGCCATGTTTTCCAACGAAACAACCTTAACTTTTTCTTCATCACGACCAAGATTCCTTGCAATAATAACCGGTGTTTCCGCAGGTCGATGTTTCAACAAAATCTCCTGTGCCTGGACAAGTTGCGTAGTGCGGCGGCGTGAAACTGGATTATAAAAAGCAATTACAAAATCACCTTCAGCTGCTGCACGAATTCTGCGTTCGATCGTTTCCCACGGTGTGAGTAAATCTGAGAGCGAAATTGTGCAGAAATCATGTCCGAGCGGAGCACCGATCCGAGAGCTTGCTGCCTGCAAAGCAGAAATTCCGGGAGTGGCCTCAACATGAATCCTTTGCCATTCGGCGACAAAATTATCCTTGGCACAGGGCTTTGCGAAGACACCAGAATTTCCGGTTTCAAGCAATTCATAAACCAGCGTCGCCATTGCGTAAATTCCTGGATCTCCGGATGAAACGAGGGCGACCGTTTTTCCTTGAGCCGCTAATTCCAATGCATGCCGCACCCGCACTTCTTCCTCGCCCAAGTCGAAACGGTGCTGTTTTTGACCGTTGTGCAAATCAGCAATCAAGTCCAGATAGAGCCCATAACCAACCCAGTCAGTTGCCTTCCGGAGCATTTTTTCACTCTCCGGTAGCCGCCACTGTGGTGTTCCCGGGCCTGTACCAACAATGAACAAAGTTCCCTGCGCCCGTCCAATCATTTGCGGATCCAAGAACTCCGCCGACTCTGCAATAGCACAAGTTGCTCTGGAAGACTTTATTTTTGGCACCCGCAAGGTTCCGGAATCTCCAACAGCCGCAAGTGCTGAACCTTCTGCCACTCCATGACATCCAACTTCCTGAAAAACAATTTCTGAAGGATTCTTTAATTTCGGAGTTTGAGCTTCCAAAGTCGGTGCATCAAAAAATCGTGCTGGACATTCTGCTCCGCAATTTTCCGTAAAATATGCTGCTAATGCATGGACCGCAGGTTCATCGGATTTGAGATCAAGCGAAGCCACCAGCGCGACTCTTTCCGGAGCAATCTCATTTTCCACCAATGTTTTACGGACAAGTGAAATCAACTCTTCCGGCTCGGCCCCACGTTCGCAGCCTACACCAATTACAATATTTTTTGCAGGTAGTTCTGATGCCGGACAAAAAACTAAATGTTCGGCATTCCCAGAAATTGGATCCGTGCATAGCGAAATCCGCAGCTTTGCATTTTCTGTAAAAGACAGGCGGCTTTCGTGCAGCCATTCGTAAAATCCCGGCATGGGATCCTGGGCTGCAGTTTTGCTTACAGGCAAGGAATCCGGAGTTAAGGTTTTAGTTTCCGGAGAAAGCGATACTGCTTCGCCTGCCAAAAGTTCTGCTGTAAACCCCTTTAGGTCTTCCGGATTGGCCAGTACAAAACCTTGCGGTGGTTCGTCCAATGCAATGCCAAAACGCAAATCTCCAGCTGTGGTTATGGCCGGCGTGGCTCCGATTAATTGGCCGATTTTTCTGGCTAGCGCATTTGCGCCATGATGTCCACCTAGCAGCGGAACAACCGAACTTCCGTCTTCCGCCACCGCAATCAAAGGCGGCTCATTTTGCTTGTTTTCGAGACAGCCAGCCACTCCACGAACCAAAATTCCTGATGCACAAACACCAATAATTGCTGTTCCCTCACTAAACAAAGCAGCAAGATGTTCCATTGCGTTAGTAAAAATAAGATCAACCTCCGGATTTGTTTTTTCATCCGGCAGCAGCGAGTCGTCCGGTGACATCCGTTCCGCTTTCCCGTGCAATTCCGCGTTTAAGTGTTTTGCTATTTTCTGAGCAAGTGCTGAGGCACTTTTCCCAAGACAAAAAACCACAATCCGTTGACTCATGCGACTCCGGATGTGAGTTGACTTTTAATTTTACGCACGAGAATCATGGAAAAATAAGGGACATTTTGGGCTTCAAGATTTTCAATTGGTATTATTTGCTGATTGTGCATGGTAGCGTGCTCCACATAATGCGCACAATGCTCAAGTCTCAGATGCCTCAGCACCCTCCGGATTTTAGGAAGATGCCGCCCAACTTTCATAATCACCGCTGCATCTGTATTTAACAAGCGTTGCTCCAAATCGGCCTCTTCCAGTGGTCCGGGTAATATTGTTAAAACTTCATTACGTGAAACCAGCGGTGTTTTTAAAACAGCAGCACCGGCCATCGGTGAAGAAACCCCGGGAACAATTTTCGTCTTGAATCGTTCTGAAAGGCGCTCAAACAAATACATAAATGAGCCGTAAAAAAACGGATCACCTTCACAAATTACCGCGACTGTTTTACCTGCTTCCAGTTGAACTTCCAACAGTAACGCTGCTTGATCATAGGCTCGCTGAGCCGGAAATGGAGAAACTGCAATCGGCAGTCGAAGCGGCAGAAATTCAGTCACGTTTTTCAATAGCGGCCGTACAATTTCAAGTGCCAGCCCTTCACCTACTTCAGGTGCGGGATAAGCCAAGATGTCACATTCGTTGATCAAACGATGTGCTTTAATCGTCAACAATTCCGGATCACCCGGACCTACACCGATTCCGTAAAGGAATCCTCGTTTTTCCTCGTTTTTTTGTATCATCAAATTTTTTTAGCCACGGATCAACACAGATCAAAGTGGAAAAAAATCCGTGAACATCCGCGGATATTTGTGGTGATCACTTTAATGTTTTTTAATAACAGCAAGTTGAGTCACAGAACGCGCCTCTTTCCAGCTTTGAAATTTTCCAATTGATTCCACATGAGAGACTGCCAAGCGAGTCAAATCTCCACTAGCAGCGGACTTTCCAGCATTTTCTTTTTGCCACTGCAGCAATTTTTGATCACCTTCTAGAGTTACTGCATTGGCTACTAAACGACCTCCGGGCTTGAGCGCGTGCCAGCACATTTCCAACACATTTCCAGCAGAGAGTCCGCCGCCAACAAAAACCGCGTCCGGTGCAGGCAGATCCACCAAAACCTCCGGTGCATTTCCGGGAACAATCTGTAGCATTGGTACACCCAGTTGAAAAGCATTTTGTTGAATCAGTTTCAAACGAGCCTCCGATTTTTCAATTGCCAGTGCATGACAACGCGGATTACTGCGCATCCATTCAATCGCTACTGAGCCGCAGCCTGCACCGACATCCCACAAAACTTGATCCACAACCGGCATCAAACGTGACAGTGTAATCGCTCGGATTTCACGTTTTGTCAGTTGACCGTCATGTAAATACGCCTCGTCAGGAAGCCCCGGAATCCTGGCAAGAAAGTTTGCGTTAGCGTCTGGAATACACTCAAGTGCCATCGCATTCAGCGCGGCTCCTTCTGGGTGAGACCAGGAATCAGCTTGTCCGGAAAACTGTCTTTCTTTACTGCCACCCAGATGTTCCAGAACGGTGATTCGGCTTTTGCCAAAACCTCTTGCAGTAAGCAGTTCTGCTGTTTGTTTTGGACTCCCCTCATCTTTGTTAAGCACAAGCAATTTTGCACCGGGCTGTACAAACGGATGCAGCATTTCCACCGGACGGCCGTGAATCGTCAACGTTTCAACATCCGGAAGTGACCAGCCAACCCGAGAACAAATCAGCGAAAATGTCGTCAAAGCAGGTTTGATCCAGATTTCCTCAACGGGCAAATGCCGCAACAACTTAGCCGCGATTCCGTAACACAACGGATCACCACTTGCCATTACCGCAACTTTTTTACCTACACTGGTTTCAGAGGGACGCCAACTCACGATTTTTGTAACCGCCTCCCGAATCGGAGAAGGCCAAACGATACGTTCCCCTTCCCAGTCATCCGGAATCATGTTCAGGTGCCGCTCACCTCCAAGCACGATTTCGGATTCGTAGAGCAACTCCCTGGAATCGGCCGCTAAATCGTCCCAGCCGTCCTCACCAATTCCAATAATGCGAAGCCATTTTTTAGTTATATCAGGCATTTTATCTCTGATTATTGATTCCTTTTGCCACAGAATTACGCGGTTGATAGTTTATTACATTCCTATTAGCCTCGGCTTAAAGCCCCCTCAAATTTGAGCATGTTTTGCCACAGCGTTAACTGCCGCAGACGCCATTGCGCTACCTCCGCGGCGCCCGGAAAGGGTCATAAAAGGCACGTTTTTTCTGCATTGATTTACGAGCAATTCTTTCGATTCTGCTGCGCCAACAAAGCCGACCGGAAAACCAAAAATAACGGCTGGCGGTTCCACTCCTTCCGTGAGAATTTCCAGCAGTCGAAATAATGTCGTGGGGGCGTTACCGACTGCTACCACTGCTCCAGCGAGTTGGGGGCGCCAAAAATCGACTGCAGCCGCTGAAAGTGTTGTTCCCATTTTTTTGGCGAGTGGAGCGCATTCCGGATGTTTATTCCAACATAGAATTTCATTGTTTGCAGGCAGGCGGGAGTTAATAATTCCTTCTGCCACCATTCTCGCATCGCACAAAACAGGTGCACCTCGCTTTAAGGCTTCGCGAGCGGAACTGGCCGCATCCGGAGAATAAATAATATCCTCAACAATATCCGTCATTCCGCAAGCGTGAATCAAACGCACTGCTATGTCTGCAATCTCTTCCGGTAGATTTGATAAATCAGCCTCCCTGCGGATAGTTGCGAAAGATTCATTATAAATTGCTTTCGGGTCACGAAGATAATCAACAGTCATTCGCTACCGGACTTTCCTGAATTTTCTTCCAGTGTGTTCGGTCCCAAAGGATGGTTGGCGTGTGGGTAGGGATGGTGTTCGTGATCATGGTCATGCCCGTGAGTGTGCTTGTGGTTATCATCATGTTCGTGCGTATGTTCGTGTGCATGTGCATTGCCGGTCACACTGGAACTCCCTTTTGCATCGTCCTCTCTGGCTTCTACGGAGCTTCCTGTGCCAATACCTTCAACGTGGTGGTGGTGACTTTCCTGACGTAATCCAACTTCATTTTCAAAACCTAAAAACTGCTCACGGTATTTACACAGCTGACAGTTCATGTTGTTTACACCATTTCTGATTTCTTCCACACGCTCCGCAAAAGCATCCAAAACCAAGGGATGATCATTTAGATAAGAGGCTTTGACAAATTCAATTTCCGGATGTTTGGCCGCCACGATATCTGTATAGTGGAAGATCCTTTTGACAAGCACACCGGTGAATAAAAAATACGGAAACACAATTATTCTCTTGTATCCGAGTCTTGTCGCATGCTCAAGTCCTGGCTCCACCAGTGGAAAAGTCACTCCGGAATATGCCGTTTCTGCCCATCCGAGACCAAGACCTTCCCAAAGCATTCTGGTTACTTTTGAAACATTTGAATTTGCGTCCGGGTCAGAAGCCCCGCGTCCGACGACCACAAGCAAGGTTTTTTCGCGTGCAATCCGGTCGCCTGCTTTTTGCAGGGCTTCTTCAACACGATCACCGGCAGCGCGAATCAGCTTCAGATCAATTCCGAGTTCACGTCCATAAGAAATTGACAAGCCCGGATTTTGTGCCTGATAAGCATTGAGTACAGAAGGAATATCGTTTTTTGCATGACCAGCGGCAAACAGCATTCCGGGAACCGCGAGTACTTTGCGGATGCCCTTCTCACGCAATGCATCAAGACCGGTACGAATCACTGGCGTTGCAAATTCTAAAAATCCCCAATCTGTTTCATATTGCGGAAGACGCTCCTTGATTCCACGTGCAACCGCCTGAAATTCATTTACTGCTTCTACATCACGGCTTCCGTGTCCACAAACCATTACACCATATTGCTCTTCCATTTTATCTACTATCTTTCAGGTTAATATTTATTTTGTTTCATCATAACAGGATTGTGTCTGCAAGAGTGAAATTTGTCCATTATTTTATAAATTTTGTTCATTATTCTGGTTCAAGAAAACAATTGAACGACTTCATCTTTTCAAAATTTTCCCAATTGGCGCAATCCATCATAAACCACGACTGCTACTGACGAACCAAGATTTAAACTACGCACCCCTTTTTCCCACATCGGCAAAGTAAAACAGCGTTCCGGAAAACTCTCCATCCAGTCGTTTGGAAGCCCGGATGTTTCTTTGCCAAAAAACAAATAGTCACCTTCCTTAGGATTGATTTGTGTGTAGGGACGTTCGTTGTGCACAGAAAGGAAATGAAATTTTTCCGGAGAAAGAGTCACAAAAAAAGATTCCGCATCAGAAAAATGCTCCCAGCTAACCCATTGCCAATAGTCCAGTCCGGCTCGCTTAAGCTGTTTGTCACTTAAATCAAAACCCAGTTTCCCGAGCAAAATCAAATGACATTTCGTAGCTGCGCACAAGCGGGCAATGTTGCCTGTGTTCGGTGGAATTTGAGGTTCGTAAAGAACAATGTTCAGCGGGGGATTTTTGTGCAGTTGCATCAGACTATTTAAAATGAATAGAGACAGGAGGATTTTGGATCTGCCCGATTAACTTTTATTCCTGTGCCAGTTCAATCAGGCGATCCAGCAGTTCGGCATAAGGCAGGCCTGATGCTTCCCAAAGTTTCGGGAACATACTGATTTTTGTGAAGCCCGGCAAAGTATTGATTTCGTTAAGAATGAAAGTATTGTCATCACGCAGGAAAAAATCAACTCTGGCCATACCACGGCATTCAGTAATTAGAAAAGATTCCACCGCGGCTTTGCGGATTTTAAGTGAAACCTGCGGATCAATTTCTGCGGGAATTTTTAGTTCCGCTCCATCATCGTCCACATACTTCGCTTCATAAGAATAAAACTCACGCAGAGGCACAATTTCTCCTAAAACCGATGCTGCTTCAGGAGAATCATTACCAAGCACGGAACATTCTATTTCACGTCCGGAAATAGCTTCTTCAACCAAAACCTTACGGTCTGCGGCAAATGCTTGCTGCAGTGCAACATGATATTCATCTGCGTTTCTGACCTTTGAAACACCAAGCGATGAACCTTCACGACAGGGTTTAACAAATAGTGTGTTTCCCAATTCGCGCACTGCGTCTTCAAATGACAAATCTTCTGGATTGCGCAACAGTTTGTACCGTGAAACCGGAATCCCGTGATGCTGCAGCAAACGTTTTGTCACGTCCTTGTCCATGCAGATCGCAGAACCGTAAACATCTGCGCCAACATACGGTTTTCCCAGCAATTCCAAAAGGCCCTGCAAAGCACCATCTTCGCCGAGTTTTCCGTGAGTTATTGGAAAGAAAACATCTACTTCAGCCAATTCGTTTCCAGACTGTTCCTTTGCAGTCAGGTTTTCGTCACCGGAACTTCCTGTTTGCGGAAGTGCGGTTGGCAGATTTTTCTTAAAAGTTACTTGACGCACATCATGCGTGTTCTCCAATAATTCCGAAGAGTTTCCTAAAAACCAGGCGCCATTTTTATCAATAGCAATTATCAGCACCTCATATTTCTCACGGTCAAGCGCGGCTTGAATGTTGTAGGCCGAAACGAGCGAGACTTCATGCTCACCACTGGTTCCACCGCAAATGAGACCGATGGTGGTTTTTTTTGACATTGTTACTCCATTTGCTGAGCAGAAGCTTTGACCCGAATATGCAGTTCATCTAGTTGATCGGTCTCAACCGCAGAAGGTGCATCAGTCATCAAGCAGCCTGCTTTTTGTGTTTTCGGAAAAGCAATCACATCACGAATAGAATTTGTCTTCAGCAGGAACATCATCAGACGATCAAAGCCCAGCGCAATTCCTCCATGAGGCGGAGCTCCAAAAGAAAGTGCTTTCATCAGAAAACCGAATTTGCTTTCAATTTCTTCCTCAGTTAACTTCAATAATTTGAAGACTTTATTCTGAATGTCCTCACGGTGAATACGGATACTTCCACCGCCTATTTCCACACCGTTCAGTACCACATCATAAGCACGGGAACGAATTTTTTCCGGAGAATTTTCAGCATATTTTTCCAGATCATCTGTGTCCGGCATAGTAAAAGGATGGTGGCTGGAGGTGTAACTTTTTTCGGTTTCGCTGTACTCAAAGAGGGGAAAATCTGTAACCCAGACGAATCGGTATTCACTGTCGTTCAGCAAACCCCGTCGTTGAGCAATTTCTTTGCGCAAATTCCCAAGCGCGTCATAAACAACTTTCTTTTGATCTGCACAAAACAGTACCAGATCACCTTCGTTTAAACCAACCCGTTCTTCAAGTGCCTGTTTTTGCTCATCTGTAAAAAACTTCGCAATCGGCGACTGCCATCCGTCAGGATTACGTTTAATCCAGGCCATGCCTTTTGCACCGTATATTTGCGCGAATTCGGTCAAATCATCCAGATCTTTGCGGGAAAATTCCGCACCGCCCGGAACGCAAATCGCTTTAACAATTCCTCCTTTGTCCACTACCTGTTTGAAAACACGCAGTTCGCAGTCTGCAGCAATATCTGAAATATCAATGAGTTTCAGCTCAAAGCGTATGTCTGGTGCATCTGAACCATAATTTTCCATTGCTTGCTGATAAGTCATACGCGGGAAAGGCGTTTCAACTTTCACCCCGATTGTCTGCTCAAACAACTGGACCATCAAGGCTTCTGTTAATTCATATATTTCTTCAGGTTCACTAAAGCTCAATTCCAAATCAATTTGAGTAAATTCAGGCTGACGGTTCCCCCGCAAATCTTCATCACGGAAACAGCGTGCAATCTGCATGTAACGGTCATAACCGCTGATCATCAGTAATTGTTTAAAAAGCTGCGGAGACTGCGGTAAAGCATAAAACAGTCCTGGATTTACTCTGGAAGGCACCAGATAATCACGGGCACCTTCAGGTGTTGATTTTGTCAGAATCGGAGTTTCAATTTCAAAAAAGCGCTGACTTGTGTAGTAGTTACGGACAATCTGCATGGCCTTTGAGCGCAGCATCAAATTGTTTTGCAGTGTTGAATCCCGTAAATCAAGAAAACGGTAAGTCAGCCGTAATTTTTCATCCACATTTTCGCGGTCATCCAGCACATAAGGCGGTGTCAGGGACTGATTCAGGATTTCCAGGTTTTCTATCAGTACCTCAATCTGACCGGTAGGAAGTTTCGGATTCACGTTGCCTTCTATCCGGTGGGCAACTTTGCCTTTCACTGCTAACACAAACTCGCCGCGTATCGTATCCGCTAATACATGTGAGGACTCACTGATTTCCACTTTGAAGACTATCTGAGTTATTCCGGTATAATCCCGTAAATCAACAAATATTACTCCACCATGATCCCGCCTTGTTTTGCACCAACCCATCAGCACAACTTCACGGTCAACATCCTCTACTCTTAAATCACTGCAATAATGTGTTCTTTTCCACTCCATTTTTTTATTCATTCTTTAATGTTTTTTTATGTGTAGCTCGCAAAAAATTAACATATTAATTTACCACAAATCAGAATTAATCAACAGGAATTAATCTCTTTTGGTTCCGTAAAAAGTTGTCATTCACGCGAAAGCGGAAAACCAAAATCTTGTAAGTGTCTGAAATAAAGGATTCACGCTTTCACGGGAATGACAAGTAAGTACGTCAGATGGAAAACTGGAGAGGCAGGCACAATTGGCCGCCATGTTGGTTTTTATTTTTTTGGGAGAATTTAGGGGTATCCTGAATACAGGAATCAGACCTGCATGCGCATTACTTCTTCGTATGCACTGACAAGTTTGTTACGTATCTGAAGCATGAGACGCATGGATAGGTCTGCTTTTTCCAGCGCCAGCATTGTTCCATGAATATCTTTATTTTCTGTTACCAGAAGTTCTACTTGTTTAGCTTCAGCAGTCAACTGCTGTTGATTAACATCCTGCAGAAGTTTTTCAAAAGTACGGCTTAAGCCACCACTTTCCAGGTTTTGATTTTGACTTTCAATTCCGGTTTTTAGCCCTGTAACCGGAGGTGAGATTGAAGGCAGTTTAATATTCATATAATCTTTAGATCAAAATAAATTCTCAAAGAGTGAAAACGTCCCACTTGATGAGTTCTTATACCATCTTAAAACCATGTCATTCATAATTTAAGATCAGCTATGAAGATCTGTACTAAACGTTACGACCCAAATCAATCGCGGACTGAGCCATATTTTTTGTAGCGTTGAATGCCGCGGTATTTGCTTCATAGGAACGTGATGCCTCCATCAGGCTCACCATTTCTTCCATCACATTGACGTTTGGCATAGCTACATATCCTTCAGCATTTGCATCCGGATGTCCTGGTTCATAACGTAAAATCGGCGCGCGGTTGTCCTGTGAAATCCCCACCACCTTGACTTCGGTTGCCGTGTCCAGCGAGCGTTGCTGCGAGCGCAGTTCTTCTTCAAAAGTTCGGTCGTTGGAAACCGCGGCCAGTGTTACAATACGACGACGGTATGGTCCCCCCTGAGGAGTTCGCGTCGTATTTGCGTTAGCAATGTTTTCGGAAATAGTGTTAACCCGCTGCCGCTGAGCTGCCATTCCGGAAACACTCACATTCAGGGAAGATTCAAAACTCATTAGCGTCCTTCAGTTATTGCGGTTTTCAACATACGGAACTGGTGAGTGAGCATCCGGATGCTGGCATTGTACATCAATTGGTTTTCAGCCATCTTTGCCATTTCACGATCCAGATCAACTGTGTTACCGTCAAAATCGGGGAAAGGGGAAGCGCTATGTATACGCTGGGCTTCCACCAGTTTCAGCGGCGGTGTGTTACGTCCGTCAAAATGTTTTGAATTTGTAGTTTTGAGTAAACCCGGTTCTTCAGCATGCAGAGCTTTTTCAAGGCTTTTCTCAAAGACCATATCCTCCGCTTTGTAGCCGGGAGTGTCCTTGTTGGCAATATTGGAAGTCAGCAAATCCTGACGCTGAGTACGGAAGTCCAGCGTCTTCTGCACTAAAGTAAATAGATTGTTATCAAACATTCCTGCCATGAAACCACTTGCACTGTTGAATATTTTATAAAATTTATGAGTGAAGAGGATGCAATCTCAGGGCCACTTTCAGTAGTCTTTGATTGTTCTCAGCAACGTGATCTGCTTGCATTTTTTCTGATACCGCTTAAGATGGACAATCAAAGAAACAGTTGAGTATGTTAGGCGCTTCGTTTGAAATGGAACGTTTTCAGGACTTTTACAGCTTCATCAAACATGAGAAAAGATGAAAGATAAACAATCACAAATTTGGGGCAGTCACCTCAAGAATCAGCCTGATGAACAGAATGTTCTTTTTTGTGCAGGACGAGATGTGCATGAATTACCGATGGCAGATGAATTACTGCTGCCCTACGATATTTGGACCAACCGTGCGCATTGCATCATGCTTGAACGGCAGGGGCTGATTCCAAAAGCAAGTTTAGCGAAAATTTTAACCGGCCTCAGCCAACTTGAAAAACTTGTAGAGACAGGTGAATTTTCACTTGATCCGGCCAAAGAGGATGTACACATCAATGTTGAAGCTTTTGTTACTGAAAAACAGGGAGCGGACGCCGGTGGGCGGATGCATATTGGACGCAGCCGGAATGACCAATCTGCCTGTGATATGCGTCTTTATTTACGCAGTGTTGGCTTAAATCTTTTCGATTCCGTAAAAAATCTGGCAGACTCTTTACTGACGCAGGCAGCGGAACACACCGAAAGTGTCATGCCCGGATTCACGCATTACCAGCCGGCAATGGTTACCACTTGGGGCCACTGGCTCTGTGCTTATGTTCAGGGACTTTGCAGAGACCTCGAGCGTCTCTCATTTTCGATTTCACAAATCAACCGCAACCCCCTGGGTGCAGCGGCTGCTTTTGGAACGTCCTGGCCGATTAACCGCAAACTCACCACCGAACTGCTTGCTTTTGCGAAGGTTGACAGCAACACATTGGACTGCATTGTTTCACGCTGGGAAAACGAGGCTCAACTCGCACATGCTGGCGCAATGCTGATGAATCATCTCAGTATAGTTTCGCAGGATCTAATATTTTTGAGTCATCCATATTCCGGATTGCTGCAGCTTGACGATAATTATGTAACCGGTTCTTCGATCATGCCGCAAAAGAAAAATCCGGATTTCGCTGAAGTTATCAAATCAAAGGCCTCTCTGGCTCACGGATTTTTATCAAGTTTGCTGGGTATCCAAAAAGGCAGTTTGAGCGGTTATAATCGTGACACTCAGGTTACAAAATATCTGATCATGGATCTGATCCGGGAGTGCGAAGAGGCGCCTGTTATTTTACGGGGTGTTTTTGAAAGTTTGAGCATCAATACTGAAAAGATGAAAAAGCAATGTGAAACAGGTTTTATGAATTCTGTTGATATTGCTGATCATTTAGCACGGACCCTGGAACTACCATTTCGCGAGTGTTATCATCTTCTCTCACGTGCAGTAAAATTGTCTGAACCTGACACAAAAATTACTAACTCGGCTTTGAAGAAAACACTGGCAGAATTCGGACACCCAACTGAAATTGCGGAAGATCTGGAGTTGTTCCATGATCCTCGAAAATTGATTGACCAGAGACAGCACCAGGGCAGTCCATCTCCGGAGCAGACTTCTCTACAGATAGTAGAGCTTTCCGAACAGTTAAAGTCCCTTTCTGCTCCTCTTGAGGATCTGCAAAAACAAATTCTCAAAAAACATGAGAGCTGCCGAAATTATGCTGTCTGAGAACTTGCAAATTGGCGTGATCGGCGCTGGAGCATGGGGGACAGCATTGGCGAGACTACTTGTCAACAATGGCAACAGCGTTCAGGTCTGGTGCCTTGAAGCAGAAACCAGACAAGATATTCTTACAAATCACCTCAATTCCTCTTTTTTACCGGAAATTCGGCTTCCGGAAACACTGAATGCCTCGACCGATTTGTCAGAAGTTGTGCGGAACTCCAAAATTCTAGTTGCTTCTGTGCCTTCACATTTCACCCGCGAAATTGCTAAAAAAATGCGTTCGGAAATTACGGACGAACATATCGTAGTCATTCTCAGTAAAGGTATCGAACAACATTCACTGGCATTGATGAGTGAAATTTACGCAAATGAGCTCGACAATCTGCCAAAATTAGCCGTACTTTCCGGTCCGACATTTGCACGTGAAGTTGCGTTGGATTTGCCTTCCGCGGCAGTATTGGCCTGTGCTGATGAAGAAACAGGTAGTCTACTGCAAAAGAGTTTTCATTCTGCTCGTTTCCGCCTTTACCGCAGCACAGATCTCATCGGCGTACAGTTAGCAGGTGCAATTAAAAATGTGATCGCGATTGCATCCGGAATTGCGGACGGTATGAAGCTCGGACTGAATGCGCGCGCTGCCCTAATTTGCAGAGGGATTGCGGAAATGTCACGTCTCGGCGCAGTGATGGGCGGGTCCCCAGAAACTTTTATGGGCATGTCCGGAGTCGGAGATTTGGTTTTGACTGCAACCGGAACACTTTCACGCAATCATACTCTTGGCGAAAAACTGGGACAGGGGCTGTCGCTGGAAAAATGCCTCCCGGCAGGCGGCGCTGTTGCAGAAGGTGTGCGAAACTCAGTTTCTATCCATGAACTGGCGGAGCGTCACAAAATTGAAATGCCGATCTGTAACGCGGTTTATCAAGTTTTGCATGAAGGAATTTCCTGCGCTCAGGCCTTAAAGCGACTGCTGGAACGTGATCGTCCCGATGAAGAAATGATGTTTTTTCCAAATTAAAACTATAACACAGTCCATGCTGATCTACAAAAATGAGTAGCTTTTTTTCCGCAAAAAACTGGAACCGCGTTTTCCTTTACCTTTTATTCATCTTCAGCACATTCAGCATTGCAGGCACAGAGGCCTCAATCGCAATATTGTTTTTGATCACCTTGGTCCACTTGTTATGGGAACGCAGATTATCGCAGCTTGAAAATCCGTTTCTGTGGGCAATTTTATTTTTCATGGCTTCTGCTGTATTTTCAGGTTTACTGAACGCATATGAGACAGAACACCTGATGGCTCTGCGGACCAATTGGCGGCTTCTGTTACCTGTACTGCTTGCGGTAATTCTGGCTGATGTTGATGAGGATCGGCTGCTTTGGGTTTTCTTCGGATTTGTGATGTTGATCGCAGTTTACGGGATCATCCAGTATTTCACCGGAGCAGACTGGTTAAGGCCGGCAGATCAAAGTTTTGCCACACCTTTTTTGTCAGGAGCTAATGGAGAAAACACTGTTTTCCACGGTAAAGGAAATTTTACGCACCACTTGACCTATGGCGGTTTTTTACTGCTTTGTTTTCCACTTTTGGCCTCACTTATTTTTTGCAGTGACTGGAATCCCTTCACCCGGTTATTTGCCGGAGCAATTACGATTTTAGTTTTACTCGCAATAGGTGCTTCACTGGGGCGCAGCATTTGGCTTGGAACCGCGGTTGCAGTCACGATTCTGCTTTTTCGACTCTCCCCGAAAATTATGCTTGCCATTACAATCGTGGTGCTTGCGGGCGGAACATATCTGTATACACAATTCAGTGTTCCTTCTTTTGAAAGTCGCACGCCAACCAATCGCGTAGAAGTAATCCAGCAACGTCTCATCAGCGGTTTTATGCTTAAAGCAAATCAGGATCGAATACTGATGTGGGAAGCCGGAATTGCCGCAATCAAGGATCATTTCTGGTTAGGAATCGGTTACAATAATGATGCCGAAGTCATGCCCGTATACCGCGAACTAATCACAGAACGCACAGGGCACCGATTCTATAACAGCGCCTCAACTGGTGTGCACAACATCTACCTGCAAACCTGGATTAATTACGGTCTAATCGGCTTTTTAGCATACCTCAGCATTCTTTTCATTTTTTTGGGCCAAAGCATAAGCACGCTTTTTCAAACCACTCGTTTCAGCTACGAAAACTCTATCCTCTGGGGTTCCATCGCGGGAGTGTGTGGATTCATGGTCGCCGGTTTTTTTGAAAATAATTTTCGTGACGGAGAGGTGCAGGCGATGCTGCTGATCCTGATGGGCTTGAGTCTGCGTCAAAGACAAAAATTGAACGACCGGATTTTTTAAATTTCCGGGCGGAAATTATAAACTGCTACGAACACTCCTTGAGGGTAATGGGGTATCATTTGACAATGCGGCACGTGCAGGATCAGCTAATAATCACTATGGAGTAGGATTCGGCGCCAATACCTTCATGGCAGTAGGTTATAATGGAAGCATCGTGAGATCTACTGATAATGGGTCATCTTTTGTCAACTTGACTCCTCCAATCTGAAAAGATCTTTCACTAATTCTTCACAGTCAGACACAACTCCAAGTACCCTCCCCAATTCTTGTAAATTTTACCTCTAGGAAAAAATATAACGTGTTGACATATGGTGCACATAAGTCTACAGTAAACAACTTTTATTGTCATTTCTGTTGAAGTAAATAGATGAATAAAATTTTCCATATAATTCTAATTTTTTGTTTTTGTATCACTGTCATCTCTTGTGCAAAGGAAGATGATTCATCAAGCAGTATTTCTTCAAATTCAGATGCTGATGAAACTCGCTCTAACTTATTAACAGAGGCAGACGAAGAATTCAATGATTGGCTTGCCTCATCAACATGTCAGAGCAGTAAAATAGTTTTATATGTTGATAAAGAAGCACTCTCTAGATATCAGACAAATAATTATCTCTTGTTAGATCCCTTCGAAGGCCACCGTCAAAATTCGCATGGAGGTGAAGATTTTGAATTTTTCCACGAAGGCGCTAATTCAGATTGGATCGATTTAACAGATAATGCACCTATTTTGGGAAATACATTCACTATGGAAGCTAGGATTTATAACGACCAAATTGGTGACGAGCATCAAAAAATTATTGGCCCATCACCATTCCTAACATTTCATGGTAAAAAAGAAGTGGATAATGGATCAGAAATTAGATACGGATTCCAATTAGAATCAGGGTCTTGGAAGTTTATCCGCGTTCAACACATCATACAAAAGGTCGATTGGTACCATATAGCAGTTACCTATGATGTAAATGATGATTATATCTTCTATCTCAATGGGGAAGAAGTGAGTAGGTATAGTAAATTGAAAGGACGACCACCAATCGCTACCCCGGTAAGATATATTGGCAAAAATTTTATGGGTAAAATTGATGATGTCCGTATGTGGGATGTAGTCAGGTCGCAGGCAGAAATTAAAGCAACAATGAACCAGACTTTGACGGGTGGTGAAACGGGACTAGTTGCTTATTATCCAATGGATCTCAATGATGATAATGCCACATGGGAACTGGTTGATCTTAGTCCAAAGCAAAATAATGTTAAAATGGGACGCAGGGGACCCCTGTCAAGAGCCGCAACTAGTTCAGGTTTATTCATCGATGATTTCATAATCAATGAGGAGATTCGGCCAAGATATTTCTCAGATGATTGTCCAAATGGGCCTGATGGCAGCTCGACATGTCCATATCCAACTATACGAAGTGCCATGGATGATGTCCATAAAAGGATAAAGAATGGCCAGCATGGTGGGTATCAAATATATATCCGAGAAGGCAGGTATACTGAGGTTCTGAACAAATGGTATCTAAATCGAGATGATCAAATGGATAAGAGTAAGGTCTGTCCCATAGTTTTTGAAGGATATCCAAATGAAAAGGTTATTATCGACGGTACTGTAGCCCTTAATGATAATAGTTCTAATTGGCAACAAGCTACTCATCGA